>Ga0074045_10006216_pt1 | contig 10278 bp, 8 predicted proteins | sample BogForMeECP23OM2_FD_94442 | JGI IMG/M metagenome (GOLD analysis project Ga0074045, IMG submission 94442) | Bog forest soil microbial communities from Calvert Island, British Columbia, Canada - Bog Forest MetaG ECP23OM2 | ecosystem: Environmental > Terrestrial > Soil > Wetlands ... | reverse complement strand
GGATTACATGATCGGCCTGCCGTGGACAGAATGGAAAATCCGCGAGCAATTCCGCCGCGTGCTCGGCGAGGAATCCTACTCTGCGTTCTTCAATGGGTACATGGAGAGCTATATCGCCGAGGCGGACATCGCATTCCTCGCCAAACAAGGATTCAACTTTGTCCGCTTGCCCTTCAACTACCGCCATTTTGAGTCGGACCTGGCTCCGGGCCAATGGCTCGAGGATGGCTTCCGCCGCCTCGATGGCGCGGTGCGCCTCTGCCGCAAATACAATCTATGGGTTCTGTTGGACTTGCACGCCGCGCCGGGCGCACAAGCGCGCGATCAGAATGCCGGCAGCGCCTATGGCGAAGCCTATTTGTGGAATCACAAGCAGTTTATGGATCGTGCGGCCGCGTTGTGGAAGGAACTCGCGCGGCGTTACAAGGGAGACTCCACGATTGCCGGCTACAACCTGCTTTGTGAACCGGTGACGAACGACGTGCCCCTCTTGAATGCGTTTTATCGCCAGGTTATTCGCTCAATTCGCGACGTGGACACGAACCACATTATTGCCCTGGACCCCAACCGCTGGGCCAAGGACATCACGAGCTTGCAGGACTCGGTATTTGAGGACCCTCAGATCGTCCCCGCGATCCATCATTATTATTTCGAGAACGAAGCGTTCGCCCAGCTCACCACTTACCCGGGGAGCGTGAACGGCAAAGTCTGCGACCGCGCGGCCTTAGAACTCACCCTCGACGGCAAGCATGACGAACAACGTATTCACAGGCCAACCATAATGGGCGAATTTGGAGTCGACAGCACCGGTTCGCAACCGTTTGCCACTCAACTGGCTATCACCCGCGACCTTATCTCCATTTTTGAAGAGAAAGGCTGGGGCTGGTCCATGTGGTGCTACAAAGACTTGCGCCAGATGGGCCTCGTGAACCCGCGTCCTGACACGCCCTGGAGGCAGTTCCTGGAATCCGATCCCATCGCTGGCTTCTTCAAGAAATATCAGCAAATCGAACCCTCCTTCACCGAAACCGTGGGCAAAATGCTCTCTGCCACCGACATTGACCAGGACACGCGCGAACAATGGGCCCGCGAAGTGGCGCGCGATTTCGATCCACCTGCCCTCGATTACGTCTTGCGGAGACTCAAGGGGAAATCGCCCGCCGAACTCGCCGCCATGGCGCGTTCCTTTGCGTTCGAGTCCTGTGAAGTGCGCCAGGATCAACTCGCCGTGCTGACGCCGTTCCTGAAAACATCGTGATCCTTATTGCGGATCATTGCTGACAAGAAACCCCAGGGAGACTGAATCGTCTCCTGGGGCTTCGCGTTTCTACGGCGAGTCCATCAGAAGTGGAAGCCGAGTTCGACACTTTCCGTTCGCGGGGTCACGTAGTGCGTCCCGCTGAAGGTGGAAAGGAAGTTATACAGTGCCGTCTTGTTAGTCATGTTGATCACTGTAAAGCGCAAACTCCACTTGTGACGGTCGCCATGGAACAGGTTGTCATGTCCGATGGCAAGGTCGAGTAAACTGCGCGGCTGGATACGCGGCGGATTCTTGTCGTCGTTTTCTGTGCCTGGTGCGGGAATCTGCACGAGTTTCGAGCCGTACAGGTTCCCCGGGCAAGTAGTCAGAGGCGAGTTAAACGTCGGAAAGGTGTTCCCGCAGAACAATCCAGCCTGAATCTGCTGATCCGCAGAAAGGTGAGTTAAATCCACCTGGTAGCCCGGATTCGTGGGATCCGCGCTGGTTGCAAACGGCACCGCGCCCGCCACCAGACCGCTGTCGTACCGCCAATTGAATCCCACCCAAGGGCCGCGTTTCCAGGGCTGATATTGCATGTGGGTCGTCTGGTTGAACAGTTCGTCGTGGTCAATGCGGAAAACTCCAGTCCCGCCTTGCCCTGCCGGGGTCACCCCAATCCCGCTGACTTGCGGCTCAAAAAACCGCGCCGCAACGCTGGAGGCAACAAAATAGGCGGTGAAGCCGTGGAAATCCGGCACGCTGGCGCGCAGCATGTAACCGGGAATTCTTGAGTTGTTCCATTCGATCGGATACGTGACCGGTGTATTCCCGAACACGCTGAAGTCATACGCCAGGTGCGTGTACTTCCACATATACTCCGCGTCAATTACCAGGTATTTGCCGAACGCCTGCTGGAAGCCCGCGTGAAACTCATTGCGCCAGCCCGGGCTCAACGGATTCGTGATGCACGGGTAGCCCTGAATGGCGGCCTGCAACGCATTCACCACGGGATCATTGCAACCCACGCTGGAGAGAACCAGGTTCTCGTTAAAGGGGGTTTCCATCGTGCGCGCATAGGAAACGCGCAGGATCGTGTTCGTGGGCTTGATGTTGTACGCAATGCCAAGGCGGGGTTGCGCTTCGCCCCTGGAACTGAGCCCGTTATACAGATCGCCGCGAATCCCCAGGTTGAAGGACCAATTCCCTTTCGTGATGGAATCCTGGACATACGTTGCAAGTTGCTTCACATCCGCGTGGCCTAGAAACAGGTAATACTTTCCGCCCGCGGTCAGGTCAATAGTCCCTAATGTCGTGCAGGGTGCGGCGATGTTTACGCCATCTACCTGGCATGGATTTCCATCCGCACCCGTCAACGAAGATAGAAGGTTCGGATCGACAATCCCGAACGAATCCTTCTCCGTCAGGAACGTGTGTTCGTAGGTGATCCCGGCTTTGACGTTGTGTATTCCCTTTGCGTAGGAAATGTCTGTGCGCAGCCCGGCGTTGGTCAGTCGCCGGCTCTGCGCAATGCTGTCGCTCTGCAGATTTGGTGTCAGATCGGCAAACGGATTTGCGCTTGGATAGTATTGGAACTGATCTTGTCGAACGAAAGCCCCGATCGTCCAGACCGCCCTGCCGCCGATCAAGTGCACGAAAGTCGGTGCGATGTTAAACGTTCCAATCTTGGCCACCTGATCTTGCGGGCCAACCAGTTCACCATTGGGTCCTAAGCCACCGCAATCAACCGTCTGTCCCGACGCGCACGGCGAAGCCCAGCCCACTGCATATTGCGCATCATAAGAATTCGGAATCTGAAACCAGGAGCGCGTGTACCCGAGATTGAGTTGCGCCGTGTTGGCATCGGAAAACCTGTAATCCACGCGGTCAAACACATTCTCCTCGTTCCCGGTGTCATGGACCGTGAAGGTCTCCGGCGGATCGAGGAAGCGCCCCGAGCGTAAACCGCTCAGCGCCAGAAAGTCACCCCATCTTTGATCGCCAAACGCCACATCACCGGAAACCGTCGGCGACCCAAAACTGCCATACGACGTGGTGAGGCTCCCGTGCGCCGGGCTCACACCCAGTCCGGACCGCGTTGTCACTTTGATGACCAGGCTGGTCTTGTCGCCGAACTCCGCCGGGGGAGCGCCCGAGATCACTTCCATGGACTGAATCGAGTCCGAGGGAATCTGGTTGGAGAACACTTTGCTTTGCTGGTCCGTGATGGCCTGGCCGTCAACCGAAAAAGAGTTTGACGCGTGGTCGCCAAGGCCATGAAACAGCCCGTTGGAATCCGCGGCCACTCCCGGCGTAGTCAGCGTCACCAACGAACTTACCGACGAGGACGAACTCTCCAATGGCACATTCTGGAACAGGCCGCGATCCACGTCCGTGTGAAATGTCGGATCGTTTTCGAGCAGTTCCGCCCCTTTGGATTCCACCATCACCGTAGTGCTGGCGGTTTGCAAGGCCAGCGTAATATCGGCCTTTGTGGCCACCGCGGAGCGCACCTCGACGTCCCGCGAAGCGGGCGCAAACCCACTCGCGCTCGCACTCAAGTGATACGGATTAAACGGCACGTTCGTAAAGCGGTAGGAACCATCGGAGCCCGTATTCGTGGTACGCGCAAAACCGCTGACCGCATTGCCGATTTCCACCACCGCGTTCGCCATCGCCTTCCCTGAAGGATCCAGTATCGTGCCTTCGATGGATCCTGAATTCCCGACTTGCGCAAATACTCCGCACGCAACAAAGACAATTTGAAATACAAATAGAACTGCAGCTCGAAAACTGTATCGCATTGTTCCTCCAATGCCTCATGAAAACGTCAGAACGACGTGTATGTGTGAATAGAGACCGCTGAAATTGCAGCGGCTGCGCGGCTACAAATAGCCGTGCGAGGAGGCACTACATTGCATTGGATTTACGACGCGAAGGAGAAAGGCGGGGCGCGAGAAGAAGAATGTCCGGCAGGCGCCTCTGCGAGGCTACCTTCCGAACGGATTGCAATTTGTCCGAACGAAACGAATGGGATGCTGAACGAAATAACCGCTACGGCCGTCGCTACGCCCAGATGGGCGACTTGGCAAAGGCTGCAAGCGGCTTCGTCCTGGCCATTGGCATGTACGTGGGGCGTGACTTGTAGAAGGAACGCGAGCGAAACGAGCGCGAGCGTGAGCGCCAGGGGCCGGGCGAGTTTGCGGAAGATGGGATGTGCAACAAACAGCATTTCCGTGCCTCCCCGAAAGATCCTCTTCCTGAAAAGGCCCCCTCGCAGCAATGCGGGAAGAGGACCATACACAATTTTCAGGCAAGTTGCAGTGATACGCAAGCTGAATTCCTTGATAGATGTGGCGAGTGGGAAAATGGGTTACACTCGCATCCACCGCTACTGAGAGAACGCCGCCGGATTGGCGCCAAGCAGTGCCGCCAGGTTCGCCACAATCTGCCCGCAGATTTTGCGCATTTCATCCTCGGACAGATTCTTGCTCACCTCGTATTTCTCCATGGGAATGTAGTTGTTCAAACTGATCAGCGGCCCGAAATGCGCATCGCAAGTCTCCATGGTCATCACCCGGTACAGTGGTTGATCAGGCCGCGCCAGGTTGTAAGCACCGACATACAACAGGAATTGAGGTGCCGGAGCCGTGCCCCCCAGGATCGCCAGACAATTGTGATTCTGTGAATCCACCTCCGCGAATACTCCTTTGAGCTGAACTCCTTTTCCCGGACGCGTGCCCGGTTGCGGGGCCGCGGTGAATCCACTTTTGCGCAGCGCCTGCAGAAGCGTGTCGCCGAAAAAGGCCTGCAGCCGCGCTGCCTGTTTGGAATTGGCTTCCGCATCGGGGGCTACTCGCGGTGATTCCGTCGAAGGCCGCGCGCTGTCTTGTGACCTCTGCGGAGCGGGCGGCGGCGGAACGCGGGTGGATTCCTTAGCGGGCTCCGGCGCGACGTTAATCGCAAACACCGATACATACACGGGCACCGACTTCGCATTGAAGTCTGCCCCGGACGGCCTGAAGGCTGGCGAAGGGGCGTGGCTGGAGCTGCCGGACAAGAGCGCCGGGGCGATTCCGGCGAAGACAAGCACGCTCGAAAACAGGCAAATACGCGCCGCACCCATGGGCACCTCCAGATTCATGACTGGCAACCGCAAACATTACTCTGATTAGACGAATTTACACGAAAAAAGGTGAAGGGAAACATTCAGAACGCAAACCATGGCGGCCGCATCCATACAAAAAATGGAGCCGCCACGTGAGCCACCCACAATTTGCGAAGGATGGGGAAGCTAGCGTGGCCAAAGCCACCCAAACGTGCCCGCAGTCAGCAAGCCAAAAATGAGCCCATCGAACACTTCCTTCAAAGTCATTCCCCAGGGCTGGCCCTTCCAGATGCTATTGCTCAGGTTCCCCAAGCCATAGGCCATGAAGCCAGCGGTGCCCGCCACGCGAAAGACCACCCGGTAATGCGCGCCAAACGCAACTGTGTGCCAGGTAAGATACGCGACGAAGAAGCCGATTATGAGGCAATAGACAAACCAGAGCCCCAGGAACTTCGGCATGGCAGGCGGGCCGCTGGGAAACACCGTCAGCATCCCCACGGGTCCTTGCTTATATTTTTCCTGAATCGCGGGCGACTTCATGTCCTTGTGCGTGGTGTACGGAAAAATGTAGAGACCTTTTTGCAGACCCGCAGGACGTAACGCGGCAAGGATCTTGTCTTCATCAGGGAGCTGTTTGCAGTCGCTGCGATGATAAGGCAGCACCATGTGCATGATGGAACTGGCGATAAACACGATGATGGCCGACAGGACAATGGGGAGCCAAAGGGCCGTGAGGAAAACCATACCTAGCCTCCTTAGGGCAAAGTAGCGAACGGGAATTTGCACGCGAGGCTACACTCTTCCGCCCAGGTGGTCAAGCGAATCGCGTGTCTATCGGGCGCTGCAGCCTGCTCCCGCAGATGGATACGGCCCGTCCCCCTGCGCCAAATCTGTACAACCGGACAGTTATGCCTCCCCTCGCCATTCGTTAGCCTGCTACGTGGAGTCCCCCACAATGCCGCACTGTCGCCACAGCTTCGCTATGCCTTCTGAACCCTGGCCTGACGCTTGGGCCCGGAGCCTTCCGCTCCAGCTCATCGGATTCGTCACGCTGCTCTTCGCTCTCTCTGGCTGCGGAAGTATGGCCGGTTCGGGCGGCTCGTCGTCCCAGAATCCTCCGCCTCCCACCATCAGCGTGGCCGTTTCTCCAAAAACTGCTCCCTTGGCTGAAGGTGCATCGCAACAATTCTCCGCAAGCGTAACCGGGACTTCCAATACCGCTGTGACCTGGACCGCCACTGGCGGCACCATCTCGACCGCAGGCTTATATGTCGCTGGAAGCGCGGCGGGTAGCTTCACGGTCACCGCCACCAGTGCTGCAGACGCGACCAAGTACGGCCAAGGGTCGGTCACGATCTCGGCGTCGGCTCCTCCCCCGGGCACCGCAACTTCCATCACCAAGGACAGCATCACCTGGACCTTCAGCGAAGCTGTTCCCGTCGGTCAATTTGTGAATGGCGATTACTATGTCGTGGGACCAGTCACCGTCACCGCCGTCAGTCCGCAGCCCACCACCTCTTCGCCCTATCTGAACGGTTCGGTGGTAGATTTGCCCACCGCCAATGGCAAGAGCGGCTTCGATTCCCGGCTCAATGATGGCACGGACGAATCCTGGTGGTTTGACGCAACCCTGCGTTCGTATCCTCCCATCACGCTCAAGCCAGGCGACGCGCTGGTTTCCTCCATTAGCCTGCCCACGATTCATTCCGTGCCCGAAGTGATGCGCGCCTCGGACATGAGCGCCAGTCCGGTAGCATCGGACTCCGTTCTTACCGTTCTTGCGTCAGCGCCCGCGGCGGATGCCTTTCGTCCCTCCTATTGCGATCGAAACCAAGCCATCTATCACGCAAATAACCTGCAGAGAAATTTGCTGCCTTCTCTCGCGCCTCCGAATCCCTCGAATACGCCCACTCTTGCGCAATACGAAGCCCTCTTTCGTCAGCCGTGGATTGATACCAACGCCTTCCTGTTCGACGCGCCAGCGGACTACATGCCCAGCTACGGGCAGCACATTGCCTTTGCCGATTCCTACGCGGCGCTCCTCTTAATGCTGAATTTCCCGGCGGATCAAAAAGTCAACCTCACCAACTATTTTGTGCAGTACGGTATCGATCTCTACGGCTGTGTGCAGGCAGGTTATGGCTGGCCTGCCTTTGGCGGGCACCGCAGCGGAAGGAAACTACCCATTATTCTCGCGGGCATTCTCCTGAATGATTCGGGAATGAAGAACGTCTCCGCAAACTATCCCGACAAATTCGGCGAGGACATGCAGACCCTGTACATCAATCAACTGCCGCCCGCCGGCACGTACCAGCAAGCCTGGCAGGGAGCCACGGTCATTTATGGTGGCCATTACGGTGTGTATGCTGCGGACTCCTCGCCCGTCAGCGCTGGCCTATACGGGCCTTACGAACAATTGCAGCCCGCGAACTGGCAAATCCTGACTCCGCCTGGCGAACAATTGGGCGAAGCCTATCGCCGCTGCTGCACCTCCGTTTCCTGGGTCGGCGAAGCCCTGGCGGCTTATCTGGTGAATGGCAAAAGCACCTGGAATTACCCGCCCTTCTTTGATTACGTCAATCGCTGGATGACGGAGGATGACACCCAGGCTGTGGCGGAAATCAAGGCCCAGTCCGGCTACGACTACAGCGCTGACTGGGAACGCCAGGGCCAGACGCAGTATTGGCTCGACGGCGAAGTTTTACAGCCCACCTTCATCGATGACATGTGGCACGCCTACCACTGGTGATTCATCCCCACACCCTCGGAAGAAAACCCCGCATACATTCATCGCCTTGCCGTTGGCGAAACTACCCAGGGGAAATGCTTTGACAGTCTCTGCATCGTTCTCTACAGTTCGTTACAAGCTTGCCTTGCTCCCTGACTACCCTTGGAGGAAATCTCAATGACCGTCCCTGTTAAATTGCATTCTCCTATCAAATGGGCTGCAACCCTGGCCGCCACTCTGCTGTCTGCTGGCGGCGCCTTTGCCCAGGATGATCACCGCGGCGCCGCGATTGCCGCTGCGACCGGAATGCTTCTCTTTTTCTTGGTGTTCGCAGTGGCAGCGTACGTCTATACGTCGCTTGCGCTGCAAACCATCGCTCAAAAGACCAATACAGAAAATCCCTGGCTCGCATGGATTCCCATCATCAATATCGTCCTGATGCTGAATATCGCCAAAAAGCCCGTCTGGTGGATCCTGTTGCTCCTGATTCCCGTCGTGAACATAGTCATCGCCGTCATCATCTGGATGGCCATCGCTGAAGCCCGCAATAAGCCCAATTGGTGGGGCATCCTGGCGATTGTTCCCTTTGTTAATCTGATTGTACCGGGCTATCTGGCCTGGTCCGATTAAATCGCGCCGCAGTTCAACAGACCTTTCAACTTGGCTACGCTCGCACTTTCCTGTAAGACGTAGGGAGGGGAGTGCTCCCAATGAAAGAAACCGTTCAGGAGTACGTGCAGAGGATCCAGGGCAAAATCACAGGCCAGGATCCCTTGAAAGTGCAATCCTCAACAGCGAAAAAACTGGCGCAATGGATCAAGGGCACCACACCAGCCAAGTTGCGCAAACGGCCAGCACCGAACAAATGGTCGGCCGCGGAGATCATTGCGCATCTCGCCGACGCGGAAATCGTCGTTAGCTGGAGGATTCGTGCCATCCTCGGCGCCCCGGGCACTTCCATCCAGGCATACGATCAGGAAGCCTGGTTCACCGCCGGACACTACCCCAAACGCGACGCCCGCAAATCCCTCGAGCAGTTCCGCGTCTTGCGCGAAACGAATTTAGCGCTATACAAAATGCTCACGCCCGAACAGTGGAAGCACTACGGTCTCCATGCCGAACGCGGCGAAGAATCCATCGAGCGCATCGTGCAAATGATCGCCGGGCACGACATCAACCACCTCGAACAAGTCGAACGCATCCTTGCGCGGCGAAGTTAACACTCTCCGGCGGCCCTCACGTTTGCCGACGCCGAAAAAGTAGTCCGCCCGCTCCAATGATGACCAGGACCATGCTAAAGATTGCGAACGCCCATTTTGAGAGCGTGAAAATATTTGCCAGCCGCGCAACGCCGTCAAGCCGCAGCGGGTAACTTCGAAGCATCGTCAGGAAGCAGAAATTCTCCGCATAGTCGAAAAGCGTCGTTCCGAGGGTAAATACACTTAGTTTCTGCCACACCGGGCGCCCAGGAAAAACGCGGGCAAAGGCGTAGGTTGTGCCTAGCAGGAAAAACAGCCCGTAAAGAGCAGGAAAAACGGAGTCAACATAATCCAGAAAGAGGCGATACGCATATCGTCCCTGCTCCCCGTATGCCGCCAGCTTTGCATAGGCAGTCTCCGGGGAGTAATTGATAGTCATATCCAGCAGCCCCGCCTGCCTCAGCGCATCGCTGTGGAATGCCCCTGGTAAACCGCGCACATTGATCATCAACAACACGAAAAGACTCAACAGGCCCAGAGTCCACACCGCCCCGGTGCTGGCAACTCCGAGCAAAAAGCTTTGCAGACGATTCCACATGCGCGCACTAGCCTCTCGAGTCAGGAGTCTCCCCTTGGCCGGCCGGATTATAGCAGGGCCGCCCTTGAATCGGGCAGTTCAGTCAGTCACCCGCCCACAAACGGTGACGACCACGGTGATTGCTCGCGGAATTGGGGAGGAGGACTAAACAAAAGGGAGACCTAGACAGGCGGTTGGTTCCAAAACAAAAAGGGCCGCCAATTTCTCAGCGGCCCTTCATTCATTGATTTTTCTCTTCGCGCAACCGATTGCGATCTGCCAGAACCTGCTCGATAAAGAGTAATTCGAGTCTAGCATCCTACCTGCCCGTGAGAGCCGCAGGATGCGCTTGGAGACCATCCTCCGCACACCATAGCGGAGTAGATCTCGCTTTATTTAGAAAGGAGGTGATCCAGCCGCAGGTTCTCC
>Ga0074045_10006215_pt1 | contig 10279 bp, 7 predicted proteins | sample BogForMeECP23OM2_FD_94442 | JGI IMG/M metagenome (GOLD analysis project Ga0074045, IMG submission 94442) | Bog forest soil microbial communities from Calvert Island, British Columbia, Canada - Bog Forest MetaG ECP23OM2 | ecosystem: Environmental > Terrestrial > Soil > Wetlands ... | reverse complement strand
TGGCCACCCTTACCCGCGTTTTCACTGAAATGCAATGCCACCCGGAGCTAATCCGACCCCATCTGGCTTCTTTTTGCTGATCAGCATGTCCCTTTATTTATGCGCAGCTGTATAGCATCGTTCATCCCCGTTGTGTCGCAGGACACAACGTCGACCTCGGACAGCAGTTCATCGTCAACGAGCTCGATAGCAACGCCGAATCCGGCACCGGCCTGGCAAAAGATAGGCAACACGGGGCTGCCTACACAGAACTGGTGGATCCAATTCGACCGCAAAGGCTACATGTATGTGTCGAGTAATAGCCCAACTGTCGGCGGAGTATCGAAATCCACCGACAAAGGCGCACATTGGACAGTCATCAATACTGGATTTGTCTGCAACCTGCATCGTGGCATGGGGCTCGCGCCGGACGGAACAGTATTTGTAGGAAGTGACTATTGCAACTCATACAACCAGGGGGTAGTGTCTCAGTTTGAAATTGCGGGCTATGGCGGGAAGGCGCGGGATGTGGCAGGATACGGACATGGCCAAACGCCCACGCGACCCGAACCAACTCGCCAAGCTCATTGTCGATATTGCTACAGGCGAAACCGAGGATGCTGTCAGCGAGTCCAAGCGGAGGCCAGGGGACAAGCGTCGCGCTGGCGGATTGAAGGGCGGGAAGACTAGAGCGCAACATCTGACGCCTGAGCAACGCCAAGACATTGCGCGATTAGCTGCTCAGGCGAGATGGAAAAAGCGGGGTTAGGCAACTTCGGCTTTCCTCGGAGGCAACTTCATGATCTGCCGCTCAGCTACATCCTCTGAATAATCCAAAACTAGCTGAATCGGTGGATGTTTACCGCTCACGAGGTCGTTGTATACATCGACATCAGTCTTCAATTGCATGTTGTCGCCAACGATTTGTTCGCGCCTCCATGCGAAAGACCTTTCCATAAAGTCGTGGGAAGCATAACCCATGACGCCCCAGAACGTATATTGGACGCCTCCCTTCGTGATCCGCATCGCATGGTTAACGCGATAACGACGGCCTTTGTCGTCAACCTTAACCTCGTTCCTTAGGAAGTCCGCCATCTGGGCCGCTAAAGTGTCATAGGGGTCAACCTCTGGCAATTCGAGCAATCCCTCTTTGACAGCCCACTCGACGGCCTCTCTGGCGCTCGTGGGTTTGTGTTCGCGGTCTGTGTCGTACTTGTGCCAAATGTGCTGAAACTGTTCGGCTTTTGTGGACATCGGTTTCTCCTTACAGAGTCACAGGTGCTACATGGCCCCATCCGTCCGTAATCGCTCCAGGCAGCAAAAACTGGCGAATCTTCACTAAGTGACGAGTTAGATAGTCATATCTGTTGAGCTTATGCTGCATTTGGCCCACTACCAATCCTGGATGCCTATTGAGAATGCGAGCAAATGCAATCACGTCTTTCTCGTAGTAAAACGGGTGTTTTCTGGACAAGAACGATTCCAACTTTTCTCGCGGAACGCAAAACTCCGATGCTGCCGTATTCGCAATTCTTTCCTCTTCAGAACTTGGCGACTCATTCACGTGATCAAGATCGATGTCGATCATCTCGTGTTCTTTTCCGTGTCCCTGTAGCACATGCTCGCATTCATGCCGAAGGACAAACCAAAAGTTGTCGATCTTGTCGCGGCGTGTGGACATTCCAATAACAGGAGATTCACTGTCGAGCCAAAAACACACGCCGTCGATGTCGGCTGTCGGAAGTTTCTCGACCACGATAAAGCGAATGCCGCAGTCCATAAGGAGCTTGGGGATTCGCCGAACCTCGTCGGGTGTATACAACAACGTGTCAAATTCGGCAATGGCGGAACGCAGAGCCTTCGGCGAGTAACGTGGCGCAGCAATCGACTGTGCAATTTGGCGAACCCTGAAAAGCCACGCCAACTGCGCTGGCGGTAACCTCTCCTCGTAACCGCCTTTCTTCGCGGTATACGATCCGAAATATGGGATCGCACTCGGATCGGAAGCATCGAAGAAACGCGCCAACTGAGTCTCAATCATGGCAGCATCGGAAAGCTCAATCCATCCCCGCTTTATCATTTCTCGAACCGGGTATGCGCTTTGCATATTCCGGCGTACAGCCACGCTCGGATCGGGGGTGCGTGCTTGCGCCAAGTCATAGGCTTGCTGGAGATTGGCAAAGAATTCAGCCGGAACATCAAAAGCCTCACCAAACGCCTTCGCCATATCGGGGCTGATTCCCCGCTTGCCGTTGAGAATCGGATTGAGAACTTGATCGGTTGATCCTAAGATGAACGCAAGATCGCGCTGCGACCAACCCCGTGCCTCCATCTCTTCCTTGATGTAGTAGCCGGGATGCTTCACCCAGTTTGCAGTCATGGTTGCCATAGGTAGCTCCCTTTCAGTGATAATCTTCGACTCTCAAAACAGTCATTTTGTTTGGTTTACAATCCGTATCTATCACAAAGACAACTCGCCATTGCTTGTTTAGCCGAATTGATCGCTCCCCCTCTTGCCCCTTGAGTTTCTCGTAGTGAAGGCTTTTCCAGTTTCTTAGCGTCCTTTCGTCTGGCGCGGCGCCTACCACCACCATCTTGTCTCGGAAAGAGTTGATGACCGACACTGGCAACTTGGTATCCGCCGCCCGGTCGGTTTCGATCAGCGCCAAGCTCTTGTCCCGAAACTCTATGTCCATGAAGCATGACCGTACTACTGGAATCAACTGTAGATCACTGATAGCACATTGTCAATACCTACTTGCGTTCATGTGTTAAATTGAACTTTATGCTTGACAAATGCGCCGTCGAGGTCTATGTTTGAATCATGAATCGGCTGCCAATTGCGAAGCGAGTTCAGATATTAGGAATGCTCGTGGAGGGGAACAGCCTCAGAGCTACCAGCCGTCTTTGTGACGTTTCCATCAACACCGTTACCAAGCTGCTTGTCGATCTCGGAACTGTCTGCGCTCAGTATCACGATGCGAATGTGCGGAATGTTCGCGTTCGTCGCTTACAGTGCGATGAAATTTGGTGCTTCATCGGAGCTAAAGCAAAGAACGTCACGCCAGAGCAAGAGGCTCAGGGTTGGGGCGATGTATGGACATGGACGGGAATCGACGCAGACACAAAACTCTGCGTCAGCTATTTGGTCGGTGGGCGCGATGGCGGCTGGGCGTTGGACTTCATGAAAGACTGCGCAGAGCGTATCCGTGGGCGAGTCCAGGTCACCACTGACGGGCATCGGGCTTACTTGGATGCAGCCGAGGGCGCTTTCGGGATGGAGGTCGATTACGCCCAATTGCAGAAGATATACGGCGCTCCTTCCGATGCCGAGCAGCGCCGTTACAGTCCCGCCAAGTGCATCGGTTCTGACATGAAGGTCGTGAGCGGCAATCCCGACCCAAACCATGTGAGCACGTCGTTTGTGGAACGGCAAAATCTCACGATGCGTATGTCGATGCGCCGCTTCACGCGGCTGACCAACGGCTTTTCAAAGAAGTTTGAGAATCACGCCCACATGGTCGCATTGCACTTCATGCACTACAACTTCGCTCGGATACACAAAACCCTTCGGATTACACCCGCTATGGCCGCTGGCCTCACTGACCACATTTGGTCGCTCGAAGAAATCACGGCTTTGGCGAAGTGATAGGGGCTATAACCACTTTTATTGGCTGGATAATGTAAGCGGCAGCGGGACCAAATGGACGCTGGTGACAACTCCGCAATCGAATGGGGGCGGGCAGATCAACCAGTCGGTAGTTGCCAATGATGGGAAAACCATAGTCTCGGCCACCTACAGCGGCATCTGGGTGTCGACCAACAATGCCAGAAGCTGGTCCCTGGCACCGGGTTCTCCTGCGCGAGGACCACTCGGAGTGGCAGAGGGGATTGATACTTTCCAGCAGCCGGACGGGACAATCTATGCCGGATTTGCGCACGGGGGCATCTTCTATTCCAAAGATATAAAGATAATGGATATCACTTCACGAAGCTGGGATATCCGCCGGGAAACAACACGGGTGGAGATATCTGGGCGATGGCCACAGCTCCCGCCGGTCCTGTGGCGGGGTATCTGATGCTGCAGGCGGGAAATGTGGGCGCGAGCGACAAGACGGGAACCGGGATGTGGTGTTACGGCCCGCAAGCGCCGCCGAATGGCCACTGGGTGGCTTGCGGAAATAATCAGTATGCCGGCCAAATGGCGGTGGACGTGACGCGGATAGTAGTAAATCCCGCCAAGACGAGGGCGATCGCTCTCCACTATGGCGACAGAGGAACAGCACCGGTGTACACCGATGACGGCATGAACTGGAATGCCTGCAGCAGCGGGCTGCCTCCCGATCCTAGTACCACCAAGGGAGGGGCGAATACTCAGGGCATGGAAATCGATCCTGTGACTGGGTATGTCTATATCATGCTAAAGAATGGAGACATCTACCGGACGACGCAGCCACAGTAGCGAAGTCGATTGAAGCGCCGGTTTCAGCAGTGGAACGGCCCCGGAGCCAACCTCGCTGCTGTTACTGGGATCGGGCTTGGTGGGCGCCGCGGCCCATGGCCGCCGTCGCCTCGGACTGTAATTCCAACCTGTTAGTTCAGCAAGAAGGCGGACTCGCTCGAGTCCGCCTTCTTTCTTGGCAGGTCAGTGTTTTCGCTCGCCACCTTGATTTTTCTATTGCGCTGGAAACTGCAGCGTGACGGTTCGCGTCGCATAGGCAATCGGCACCCCCGGCGGGAACGAGATTTCCAAAGCCAATCCTGATTCCGTCTTGGTAATGATTGCGCCCTCAACCCTGATACCGCTCGGTGCGTTAAAGATTGGCACTTCGTAGCTTTTCCCATTGATTCCGGCGACTTCAAGTCGCAGCTCGCTGTGGGAGCCGTTCCATTGCTCAGAAACTATCTTCAGAGCTGAACTAGCGGCGCCGTCGGCGGGCGGGGCAAAGGGATACGCAAGGCGAAAATCGCCGCTCACACGAAGATGAAGCGTAGTGGTGTCGCTGGTGACGGGCAGCGACACCGTCGCGTGCTGGTCGTTTTCGTTGCCTGAAATTTTGGGCGTGACTTTGTGGCCGTTGACTTCGGCGTCAAGAACTTTCGCGTGCAGGCTGAAGGCGGGCGAAAACTCGAACTGCACATTGCCGCTGCCGTGGCGCTGCACTTCGAGGGTCATATCGTCGCCGGTACGATGAAAGGTGAGGTCGAGCGTCGTGATTCCCACCTTCACGTTGCGAATGGCGAAGTCGTTCCATTCTGCAGGCAAGTGCGGCGCGAGGATAACTGTCGATTGCAGGGCGTTGACTTCGAGACCCAGCAGTCCACGCACCAACGGGGTGATCACCATCGCGGACGACCAGATCTGGTGCGGTGTGCTCGTGGATAGCTGAGTGTAGTAGTCACCGGAGAGCACTTCGGTGACGCGGCCGAGCGATCCGTCGTGGGCGAGCTGGGCGTTGGCCATGAGGTTGGTGTAGCCGTAGAGCGGGCGGTGGTAGCGGTATCCGGCGACCGACGCCCAGCCGGTGAACAGCGGCCAGACGCTGCCGAAGTGGTAGCCGGTGGGCGAGTAAAACGGGTCCTGCTGCGAGGTGATGCGCATGCCCCAATCGGCCTGATGCGCCGGGCCGGCCATCTGGTTAAGGTAGAGGTCGCTCTTGTGCTGGTCAAGCTCGCCGAACCACAGTGGCACAGTGCCGAGCACGCTGGGCTTGTCGATGAGCTTGCCGGCGGAGTCGAGCGCGTACCCGTAGGAGTTGGTCTGCGGCGACCAGAAGAGCTTTTCCATGGTGGCGTGTTGCTGCGTGGCTTCCTGATCAAGCGCCTGTGCAGCGTCACTCTTTCCGATGGCGCGGGCGAGGCTGGCGAGGGCTTCGACGCCGGCAGCGCCGACTCCGGCTTGATACAACTCGCCGGTGAGTTCACCTTCGGAAACGCCGGGCTGCTGGCCCGGGATGATGCGCAGCGGACCGCCCTCGATCCAGCCGTGGCCGACGTGCAGATTTTGCGCCAGGCCATTCGGCCCGTAGGTGGACTTCAGAAATTGATAGGCGTGCCACAGGCTGTCCCAATGATCGCGCGCGAAAGCCACATCGCCGCTGGCGCGAACATAGTCCTCGAATCCGATGATGAATAGCGGCGTGCCGTCGGCAGACGCCGTCCCGTAGGGATAGTCCTTCCACCAGTCGATCAACTTCACCGTCTGCGCAATTTCATGCGGAATCTTGCCGTCTGGACGCTGGTACTGCATGAGGAATTCCAGCGCGGTGCGCGTGGTAGCGAAGTCGCCGATGGAATTGAGAGCGAGTGAGGTCCACATCGAGTCGCGACCGAAGTACCAACTGAATCCGGGGCGATGGCTGCCGCTGGAGATGTTGTATCCGGCAACCAGACCCTTGCCGGCGAAAGGTTCGTCGACCAGTCCCTGCAGCGTGCTCAGGCGCGACCAGTCATAGGCGAGCTGCAGGCCGCTGTCAGGCAGCGAGAGCTTCACCGTGCTGTCCAGATAGCGCGAGTAATACGCGCGCGCCTCGTTCGTCAGCGCGTCGCCGGGCGCAAGCAGCTTCTGGTACAGCGCGTCCGCCTGCTGTTGGCTCTCGAACGAGGCTGCCATCACGAACCGATATGTTGTCTTGCCCTTTGCCGGCGGCCCGAATGAGATCACGGCGCTGTGTTGGGCGGAATAGTCGGCGCTGTACGTGGTGGTGAGAGCGCTGGCCGCGGCTGCTCCGGCGATGGCGAAGAAGGTGTGGCGATCGCTGCCGAAGCGGAAGACCTTGAGTTGCGGATCCCATTGACTGTTGGCGTCACCCATACCGGCGGGCCACATCCAGGCGACGTCGGGGACGAACGAGGCCTCAACCGCGACGGGATCGAAGCTATTGACCTCAATGGTCACGATGGCTCCACGATCATTGATGGGAGCGAACCAGGTCGCGCAGGCGGTGAAGGAATCGTAGATGTAGTTGACGGACACGGATTCAGGCCGGACGGTGATCGTTCGCGGTAGAACCTTGCCATCGAGGACACGGTCGACCAGGCGGAACTGCAGGTTGAAGTCGCGGAAGAGTTTCAGGGGATAAATCCAAGCCTCGAAGATGCCGTCCTCACGGCCGAGCAGCCCAGCATGCGGACCGACGGCGTCGAGAAACTGCCAGTCGCGCGCGGCGTGGGTGAGGGTCATGCCACTCGCATTCCCGCAGTTGGATTGGGCCAGTAAAGGAGTCGTGAGCGCAAGGCCAAAGGCGACGGGCACGAGAAGCGTTCGGAGGCTCATCGGTCTGCGATGTTAGAGGAATCGGCGGGATGAGGCAAATCACCACGGACGGCAATCACCACGGACGGCAGCCGGTGGGGCTCCGGTTACAGGAGAGAGAAAGGGTAGAGGTTTTCAACGCTGCCTCGGCGCGCGAACGATTACAGTGCCCGGCGGCGATGCCTTGCAGTGTCGAGCGCCAAGTCAATCGGCGGTTGACGAAGGGCTTCCGATATGCGTCGTACAAGATCGATTTTGTTCGACTTGTAGCGCCACTTCTCAATGTCGATGCCGCAAGAAGACGCTGCCAGGCGCGTAGAACGCCACAAAAGCGCCCGTTTGACTGTATTTCGCCAGAGTGCTAGCCTTCTAGAAATTGATCTGTCTCAGGCGTGATCGAATATGATCGTGTATGTTCATTATTGGGGGTGCCGTATGAGATCGTTCCGCCTTCTGATTTCACTCTTCTCTCTTCTGCTGGTATCCGGAGTGGCCCTGGCGCAGGACACCGGACAACTGACCGGGACGGTGCGCGATTCCAGTGGAGCGAACGTTGCCAAGGCGCAGGTCACGGTCAGCAACCCCGAAAAGGGCATCCATCGGGTCACGCAGACCAACGGCGATGGCGAGTATGTGGTAGGCGGGCTGTCGGGAGGAAGCTATGACCTGACGGTGAACGCTCCTGGGTTCAAGACCTTCGAGGCGAAGGGAATTGTTCTGCGGGTGGCGCAAAAGGCGCGCGCCGACGCCACCTTGACGGTGGGAGGAACCTCCGCCGAGGTGACGGTCGAGGGCGGAACCATTGGCCAGGTGGAAACGCAATCCTCTGACCTGTCGGGCGTGATCACCGGCAAAGAGATTTCACAACTTCAATTGAATGGGCGCAACTTTACGCAATTGGCGACCTTGACTCCGGGCGTGAACAACCAGAGCGGGCAAGACGAAGGCACGGTGGGGATCAACGGCAATGTCGCGTTCAGCATCAACGGCGGGCGTACCGAGTACAACAACTGGGAGCTCGACGGCGGCGACAACATGGACAACGGCAGCAACTCGTCGCTGAATGTGTATCCGAGTATCGATGCGATTGCGGAATTCAAGGTGCTGACCTCGAACTATGGCGCGCAATACGGGCGCAGCGGATCAGGCACCGTGGAAGTGGAGACCAAGTCGGGGACCAACCAGTTTCACGGCGATGCCTACGAGTTCGTGCGCAACCAGGACTTCAATGCCAGGAATTACTTCCAGAGTTCGGTGCCGCAGTACAACAAGAACGACTTTGGCTACACCCTGGGCGGCCCGATCTTCATTCCGAAGCACTACAACACGAGCAAGCAGAAGACGTTTTTCTTCTGGTCGCAGGAGTGGCGAAAAGAGCGGGTCCCGGGGCAGGTGTTCAACACGCCAGTGCCGTCGAACGCGGAGCGGAATGGCGATTTCAACGATTTGTGCCCGAACCAGACGACCGGGTCTTTTGCGGATTGTCCTATCAATCCTGCTACCGGAAGTTATTTTCCGAACAACCAGGTGCCGGTGAGCCAGACCGGAGCGGCGTTGCTACCCCTGATCCCCCAGCCGAATGCAGGCGTACCCGGCGCGGAACTCTATAACGCCTCGCCAAGCCAGCCTACAAATTGGCGGGAAGAGCTGTTGCGCCTGGACCAGAATTTCGGCTCGAAGTTGCGCGCCATGTTCCGGTACACGCACGACACCTGGAACACGGTCACGCCGGTGACGGTGTATTCGGGCAGCTACTTTCCGACCGTGCAGACGAATTACGTTGGGCCGGCGGTCAGCGTTGTGGCCCGCCTCAACTGGAACCCGACGCCCACTCTGGTGAACGAGTTTGTGTTCAGTTACACCACCGATCACATTACATTTACTTCGACCGGTACGCCGAACCCGAATGCGTGGCAACGTCCGGCGAACCTGCCGATGGGTTCGTTCTTCAACAACGGATTCGGGGGCAAACTGCCGACGATCCAGTTGGTAGGGAGCGCGGCCTACGGCGGCGGATTCTATGAGGACCCCGCCGGAGAATGGCCGGAGGGACCCTACAACTCGAACCCGACTTACACCTATCGCGATAACGTTTCGAAGGCCGTTGGGCGGCACGACATGCAATTCGGCGCCTACTTTGTGGCCGCGCAAAAGAACGAGCTCAGCAGCCAGTTCGTCAACGGCTACCTGACGTTCAACACCTCGTCCACGGCCGTCACCACAGGCAACAGCTTTGCAGACCTGCTGATGGGACAAGTGGCGAGTTACCAGCAGGCCAGCACCAACCTTAAGTTCTATAACCGCTATAAGATCTTCGAGCCGTACTTTCAGGACGACTGGCGCATTACTCCCAGATTGACCTTGAATTTGGGGTTGCGCATCAGCATGTTCGGCACCTACCGGGAGAAATACAATCATGCGTACAACTGGACCCCGTCGGCTTACAGCGCGGCCACGGCCCCGCAGATCGACACCATGGGAACGGTAACCGGGGTACAGGGCGCGTTGATTCCGGGCTCGGGCAATCCCTATGACGGCCTGGTGCAATGCGGAGTGAATGGCGTTCCAGCGGGGTGCATGAGCGGGCATCTGTTCAATCCCGCGCCGCGCATCGGGTTTGCTTACGATTTGTTCGGCAACGGCCAGACGGCCATTCGCGGGGGATACGGAATATTCTTCGAGCACACCAACGGCAACGAAGCCAACACGGAGAGCCTGGAGGGACAGTCATCGCCGCTGATCCAGAATGTGACGCAGTACAACGTTTCGGGCTACCCGAACCTGGGGGGCGTGGGACTGCTGTCTCCTCTGAGCTTCATCTCGATTCCGACCCAAGCTACCTGGCCCTACATGCAGCAATGGCACTTGGATATTCAGCAGCAGGCGTTCAAGGACACCATCCTGACGTTCTCGTATGTGGGCAGCAAGGGCACACACTTGAACCGGCAGGACGACCTGAACCAGCTCTATCCGGTGCCGGCGTCGCAGAATCCGTACTTGCCCGGGGAGCCGATTGGCGGCGTCAACAACAGCAACTCGGATTGC
>Ga0074045_10006213_pt1 | contig 10282 bp, 13 predicted proteins | sample BogForMeECP23OM2_FD_94442 | JGI IMG/M metagenome (GOLD analysis project Ga0074045, IMG submission 94442) | Bog forest soil microbial communities from Calvert Island, British Columbia, Canada - Bog Forest MetaG ECP23OM2 | ecosystem: Environmental > Terrestrial > Soil > Wetlands ... | reverse complement strand
CGGGCAGCCGGAACTGATTCGCGGCATCGGCTTGGCGAGCGCCACCACGCTGAACATGATTGACATGATCGGAGTGGGCCCGTTCATTACCATCCCCCTGATCGTGAGCGCCGCCGGTGGTCCCCAAGCCATGCTGGGCTGGATTGTCGGCGCGGTGCTGGCCCTGTGCGACGGACTGGTCTGGGCCGAACTGGGCGCGGCCATGCCCAGTGCCGGCGGGTCGTATCGTTACTTGAAAGAAATCTACGGACCGAAGACGCTGGGGCGCCTGCTGTCGTTCCTTTTCATCTGGCAACTCTCCTTCAGCGCGCCCCTCTCGGTTGCGTCAGGTTGCATCGGCCTGGCGCATTATGCGGGATTCCTCTGGCCCGGCTTGGAGCGCGTCCTCGCCGCGAATACATTGCACCTGGCAGTGCCGCTGGTCGGCATAATGGAGGCGCGCGTTGTAGTTACGCCGGGCACATTCGTCGCCATCACCACCTGCGCCTGCGTCGTCTTCCTGCTCTATCGGCGCATCACCGCCATCGGCAAGCTGGCGGAGCTGCTGTGGGTGGTCGTAATTGGAGCGGTGCTTTGGGTGATTGTTGCCGGCCTGACCCACTTCAGCCCAGCGCGCGCCTTTGATTTCCCGGTAGGAGCATTTCATCCGTCGCCCGCGTTCTTCACCGGACTGGGCGCGGCCATGCTGATTGCCACTTACGACTACTGGGGCTATTACAACGTGTGCTTCATCGGTGGAGAAGTGAAAGACCCGGGCCGCACCATCCCGCGGGCGCTCATCATTTCCATCGTCGCCGTCGCTGCCCTCTACGTCGTGATGAATATCAGCGTGCTGGGCGTGGTCCCGTGGCGCGAGATGACCGGTTTCTCCAGCGATCAGAACAACTACATCGTCTCGGTCTTTATGCAGCGGATTTACGGCAACTGGGCCGGGCGGCTCGCTGCCGGGCTCATCATGTGGACCGCCTTCGCGTCCGTGTTCTCGCTGCTGCTGGGCTACTCGCGCGTGCCCTACGCGGCGGCGCTCGACGGCAACTATTTTCGCGTCTTCGCGCGCGTCCATCCTGAGCATCGCTTTCCCACGGTTTCGCTGCTGGCGCTGGGCGGCGTCGCAATGCTGTTCTGCTTCCTGCGCCTCGCCGACGTGATTGCCGCGCTGGTGGTCATCCGCATCATGCTGCAGTTCATTGTGCAGGCGGTGGGAGTGATGGTGCTGCGGGTGCGCCGGCCGGATATGCCCCGCCCGTTTCGCATGTGGCTCTATCCGTTGCCTGCACTCCTCGCCATCGCGGGATTCACATTCATCCTGGTTGAGCGAAAAAATTTCCTGCGCGAAATCCGCTATGCGGTGGTGATTCTCGTGACCGGCTTGCTCATCTATCTGGTGCGCTCGTTTCGGCGGCGAGAGTGGCCATTCTCCTCCGCGGGAATCGAGGCCGCTGGATGACCGCTGGGCAGCCGGCGCGTTTGGTCACGGATTGCCAGCGGCTCGCAACCGCCTCGACCGAATCTTCCGCGACGCGGCTTACCTTTCTCCGGAGGGGCGGTCTGACTTTTGATGGCCACGAGCCGAATTCCGGCCAATTACAAGCCACGGCCGTCGGGATGGACTAAAATGCTGGAACGCCCGGTTCGGGTAGAGCTGGCCTTCAGGCCAGCGTCCAAGCGTTGTAGAACTGAGGGGCTTTGGCCCCGGAACACATTCTCACTGGAGGCAGTTTTCATGAACAAACAAGTTGCCTTGGCAATTCTCATCCTGGCGATGGGCGCCGGGGCGGTTCCGGTTACCGCCAACGCGCAAATGGCTGCGCAGGCCAAACCCGACCAGAAGCCGACTTTCGCTTTGGTCTTCGACCGCAACCTGACCAACGTGGAGAAGGAAGTTGTGGATGCGGCCGACGCCATGCCGGAAGATAAATTCAATTTCGCGCCCACCCAGGGTGAGTTCAAGGGGGTGCGGACCTTTGCTCTTCAGGTGAAACACATCGCCGTCGCCAACTACGCGCTGGGTTCGGCCATCCTCGGCGAGAAACCGCCGCTCGAGCTGAAGGGTGAGAACGGCCCCGACAACATCACCTCCAAGGCCGACATCATGAAGTTCCTGAAGGATTCGTTCGCCTACGCTCACAAGGCCGCCAACAATGTGACCGAGTCCAATGTGTTGGAAAAGGTCCCAAGCCCGTTCGGCCCCAACAAAGTCACGCGGCTCAGTCTGGCCGTCGGTATGCTGTCCCACCCCTACGACCACTACGGACAGATGGTGGAATACCTGCGCATGAACAACATCATTCCGCCCGCCAGCCGGGGCCAATAGTCTGAGCTTCACATTTCACGTAAGGGAAAAAGGCGCGAGCAATCGCGCCTTTTCGGTTCGAGCGATGAGTTGCGAGACCGTTACGGCGTGATCTCCCACACAACCCCACAACCCCCGGAGCAAACGCCACTGCTACCTCCGGCGGAGGCCGTGCCGTAGAGGTTCCCACTGGCGTCGAATACCACGTTGCTATAGGGATTGGCTCCGTCGTCACCGCCGGTGAAATCATGCAATGACGTGTGGCTCCAGCCACTGGCTCCGGGAGTGAGTTTGAAGACCGAGCCAAGTCCATAGGCGCCATCCCCGAACGTCGAGCCGTAAAGATTTCCGGCTGCGTCCATCACCAGGGTTGCCCGCGGGCCGCCGTCGTTACAGCAGACCCCGGCAAAGCTGTACAACACTGAAAACCCCCACCCGCCATTGGAGGGCAGCAGCTCAAAGAAGGTGCCGCCTCCGCCAGCGCCATAGCTTGAGGTCGCGCTGTAGAGGTTGCCTGCCTCATCAAAGATCACGCCCGACCATGGAAAAGCTCCCTGAACTCCGCCATGCAAAGCGTAAACCTCGCTGTACACCCAACTGCCATCCGAGGGCGTCAACTCAAAAACGCCGCCCCAACCGAGCCCCGCTTGGGCGGTTCCGTACAGGTTGCGCGCCTGGTCGAACATAACTCCGGCAATTGGGCCGGCCAACGTGCCGGAGTTAACAAAGGTGTAAAGAACATTTACCGCCCAGCCAACGCCGTTGAACGTCAGTTCGTAAACCGTACCATGACCGTCTTTGCCACCGACATACGTGGTGCCGTAAATGTTGCCTGCCCCGTCAAAGGTGAGATCGCCGCTCGGATCGTCTCCATCAACCTGCCCGAAAGTGTGAACGTTCGTTTTTGTCCAGGGGCAGATTGCCGACTTACAGGCAGTCGATGGTGGACGCAGGCTGAAAACCGTTCCATAACCATATCCCTGGCATCCGGGGCCCCCTACCGAGGTCGTGCCGTACAGACTGCCGTCAGGACCGAAGATAACGCGTGACCACGGGCAGCTCCCATCACCGCGGCCCGCAAAACTGTAGAGAGGGGCGAGCACCCAACTCGATCCCGAGGGGGTTAGCCTGAACACTGTCCCGTGATCAGAAGCGCCGCCTCCATAGGTGGTCCCATAAAAGTCTTCCGGCTGCGTCTATAGTGAGGCCCACGTGCGGACTCTGTCCGTCCGTACCGTCGAAGGTGTGAATCACCTGAAAAGTTTGACTTCGCGCCCATGGCGCGATGCCTGTCGCCAGGGCAAATCCGATGGCCAGCGCAGCCGCTCTTCTCAAATTGATTGTGAAGGACAAAAGGATGTGCTGCAGAGGGCTAGTCATGGCTGATTCCTCCTCACCAATGACGATGCTGCGGCAAGTCTAGCGCGTTTCTGTGCTCGGCTGCATCGCCAAGTCATCCACTTCGACGCCGATGTGCCGAAGGTGCCCCAACATGTGCTCGACATAATCGTCGAAGACAAATTGCAGCGTCAACGGCCCCGAGTCGGCAATCGCCAGCGTGCGCGTCCACGCGGAGTCCGGCACGGCCTCGGCGGCGGCCATCAGTTGGGAGTTGAGCACGACCCAGCGCTCGATCAGCGACTGCCAGTCGCGGCGCTGATACTGATGCAGCGCCACCCAGGCATCGCCGTCGTAGTTCGGCATGGCGGGATGCTCTTCCAGTTGGGTGCGGACAATTCGCTGATGATTGTTGGCCGCCGAATCCAGCAGGTGGCCCAACTCTTCTTTCGGCGACCACGCGTCTGGCGCGGGCTTGCGTTCAACTCTGGCGGAAGGAAGGGCCTTCAGGCGTGCAGGCAGTCGGTCGATCAGCTCTTGCAACACGATCATGCTTTGCATTTCAGTACCCCGCTCCACAATGTGCATACATTATGCCGCAGAATTGGGATATCGGTTCACCACCCAGGTACAGAGATCACGGAGAAGATTCCATAGAAACCAAGCCTCTGTGTCCTCTGTGCCGGAGCTTGCCCTGAGCGCAGCCGAGGGGTGGTGAATGATTTTCGACGCCGCGCATTTCCACAGCGTCACACCGTATAATCGAAGTCTCCTTCCATGAGTTATCAGGTTCTCGCGCGCAAATACCGGCCACAAAAATTCTCCGACGTCATCGGGCAGGAGCACGTCACTCGTACCCTGAAGAACGCCATCGAGCAGGAGCGGATTGCGCACGGCTATATCTTCAGCGGCCATCGGGGCATCGGCAAAACCACCATCGCGCGCATCCTGGCCATGGCGCTGAATTGCCGGTCGCAGGACCATCCCGTGCCCGAACCCTGCGGCGTGTGCGATTCCTGCCTTGAGATTCGCGCTGGCAACTCGGTGGACGTAATCGAGATTGACGCCGCCACCAACCGCGGCATTGACGAAATTCGCGAACTGCGCGAGGCCGCGCGCTATCGTCCGGCGCGCGACCGTTTCAAGATTTACATCCTCGACGAGGCGCACCAGATCACCGACGCCGCCTTCAATGCGCTGCTGAAGACGCTGGAGGAGCCGCCAGGTCACATCGTCTTCATGATGGCGACAACGCAGCCCGAGGACATCCCGCAGACCATCCGCTCGCGCTGCCAGCACTTCAGCTTTCACGCCGTGCGCTTCGACGACATCGTTACCCAGTTGCGCGGCATCGCCGGGCAAGAGGGAATCGAGGCCGACGACAACGCGCTCGCCATGCTGGCCGAAGCGGGTGACGGCTCCATGCGCGACGCGCTTAGCATCATGGACCAGGCCATCGCCTCCTGTGGCACAACCCTGAGCCCGGAGGTTGTGCGCGGCCTGGTCGGCTCGGTGCCGTCGGAGGTGCTGGAAGATGTGATGGACGCCGTCGCGCGTAACTCCAGCGAAGACGTGCTGCGCATGGTGGATCGCCTGCTGGTGGAAGGCCAGAGCGCGCAACACTTCGCGCGCCAGATGCTGCGCTTCCTGCGCAATGCAATGGTCGCCAAGGTGGCGGGCAGCGATTCGCTGGTGCTGCAGATTTCCTCCGACGAGCGCGCCCGCGTGGCGCGAGTGGCCGAACGCTTTAGCGAAGAAGATCTCGCGCGCTTTATGCAGATCATGCTGCGTACCCACAGCGACCTGGGCTACAAGCAGGAACAGCGCTTCCATCTCGAGCTGGGGCTGCTGAAGCTGGTACATGCGCAGCGCCTGCTGCCGCTGGAGGAGCTGCTCAGCGGCGAGGCAGGGAAGTCGAGCGCGGCGGGACCATCGCGTCCCAGCATCGCAACATCACGCCCGGCGGTCGTCGCGGGTCCACGAGCCAGCGCGGCTTCGCGGCCGTCGAGCGAGGCAGGAACGGCAACAACACCTTCCCCGGTTTCTCCGTTCGGTAAGCCTTCGCCATTCGAGGCTGATCGCAGTCGCAAGAGCGGGCCAAAGGCCGCAGCGCAGCCGAGCTTCACAAATCCAGGTCCTCCTGCCGGCGACGCTCCTGCGGATTTGTCAACCAAGTCTGCAACTATGGAGGTTGGGACGGCCACAGCCGTCGCAGACGTTCCGCCCTCGGAAGCGCCACAACCGGATGGCGAAATCTCACCTGACCTCGTGCGCAATGCGGTGTTGACGGCGCTGGAAGAGTCCGGAAACGAAATGCTGGCGCACAACCTGGAAGAAGGCGAGTGGTCGGTGCGCGGGTTTGAAGTTTCGGTGAGGGTCGCCATCTCGCAGGTGCTGATTGATGTTGCGCTCGGTCCGGAACCGAAGCGCGTGATTCAAACCGCGCTCAGCAAGGCGACCGGCAGGCCGCTGAAGTTCAAGATGGTGAGCGGTGGGACGCCGGTAACGGCGAAGCCGTCGGCGCCGCGTCCCGCCAACGGTGCCGGCGCGCGCAGCCGGGCCATGTCCGATCCGGCCGTGCAACGCATGCAGGAAAAATTCGGCGCAGAAATCCGCACCGTGATCGACCAGAAGGACCGCGGCTGAGGTGGGACTGGCCGTATATTGGGGCGCGAAAAATCGCGACTGAAGTTCGATGTTTGGTAGTACGGGCCTTTAGGGCTTGCCCTCAGCGAAGCCGAAGGGCCCGCGTTCGAGCCGGTGATTTGTCAGGGAATTTGGAACCTGTGTAAGTACCGCGTTCGGTTTGCAGGAGAAGAGTGAAATCTGCAAACTCCAGCGCCGTAGGCGCGACTCAGTCTAGCCCAGCACGGAGCTGAAGCCGGTGATTTGTCAGGGAATTTGGAACCTGTGTAAGTACCGCGTTCGGTTTGCAGGAGAAGAGTGAATCTGCAAACTCCAGCGCCGTAGGCGCGACTCAGTCTAGCCCAGCACGGAGCCGAAGGCGGAGTGCTGGGTGAGGGTTTAGTTTTTTGTCATCCCGAGCAGGCTTTAGCCTGCGAGGGATCTGCGTTTGCAGGGCTGAGAAAAAAGCAGATGCCTCGCTTCGCTCGTCATGAGAATTCCAGTAGCGGCGACACCTAGGAGAACGAATGGGTGGATTCAATTTGCAGGAAATGCTGGCGCAGGCGCGGCAGCAGGCGGAAAAGCTGCAGGCAAAAATGCAGCAGATCACCGTCGAGGCATCCTCGGGCGGTGGCAGCGTCACCGTGCGCATGTCCGGCCAGAAGCAGTTACTCAGTGTCGTTATCGAGCCTGAAGTGGTCAAGTCCGGCGACATCGAAATGATCCAGGACCTGGTGATCGCCGCGGTCAACGAGGCCTCGCGCAAAGTGGACGAGGCGATGAAGTCCAGCCTCGGAGGGATGCTCGGCGGCATGGGTCTGCCGGGGATGTGAATGAATCGGGTAGAGTGGACCTTTAGAGCCTGTCCTGAGCGGAGTCGAAGGATCCGCGTCCAAGGCGCTACGAATTTAAGGGGCTTCAGCCCCTGAGGTAACATGTCCAGATTCGCCGAGCCCATGGCTCGACTCATTGAAGAACTGAAGAAGCTGCCCGGCGTGGGCAGCAAGAGCGCCCAACGTCTTGCGTTTTACATCCTGCGCGCCAGCGACGACGACGCCGAGCTGCTGGCGGGCGCTATTCGCGAGGTCAAGGCCAGCCTGCGTCTGTGCTCCATCTGCAATAACATCACGGACGTTGACCCCTGTACTTACTGCACCAGCGCCACGCGCAACCAGCGGCTGGTGTGCGTGGTGGAAGAGCCGACCAACATTGCCGCCATCGAAAAGACGCGCCATTACAACGGCGTTTATCACGTGCTGCACGGCGCGCTGTCGCCGCTGCACGGCGTCGGGCCAGACCAGTTGCGCATCGCCAACCTCGCGCGACGCGTCGAATCGAATAGCGTGGACGAACTCATCATCGCGACCAATCCCACGGTCGAAGGCGAGGCCACCGCGACCTACCTTTCGAGCCTGTTCCGGTCTTTGCCGGTGAAGGTGACGCGCATCGCCACCGGCGTTCCCGTCGGCAGCGACATCGAATACGCCGACGAGGTCACCATGCAAAAAGCGATGGAGGGACGGCGGGAGCTATAATCGGCAGCGGAGACGACCGTGAGCAAGGTCAACTTTCTCCTCTGTATTCTTCTCGTCAGTGCTTGCGCCTCAGCGCAAGCTACCGCGCCCCAGCCCCAATTCACGGTCCGCACCCTTACGCTGAACATCTCGTCCGGAGCATTGCCCTTAAGCGACCAACAGCAGATCATCCATGACATTCTGGGCCGGAAGTATGGAGGCGACATAGTGGGCGAGATTACTGAGCGCGTGCGCTATGGCATTCAGATGCGCGGATTTCTTAAGGCACAGGTAAGCCCACCCGCGGCCACGGTGCTGAGCCCGCGACAGGAAGCGGTCGATATGGTGCTCCCAGTAAACTTGGGGGAGCAATACAGGCTAAAGTCGATTTCCTTCACGCGCGAGAAGGTATTTGCCGCCAGCGAATTGCGGGGCCAGTTTGCCATAGCTGACGGAGACATCTTCAATGTGGAAGAAATCCGGCAGGGCTTGGATGCATTAAGGAAACTCTACGGGAGCAAGGGATATATAGACTTCACTCCGGTGCCGAACGAGCAGACCGATGATGCTGCTCATACCATTTCGCTTATGGTCGACGTGGACGAAGGCGCCCAGTTCCGCATCGGCCCGTTATTTCTGGATGGTGTGGAAGCGAAACCGGGTGCCGGCGCGAAGTTGCTCGCCGATTGGAAGCAGTACCAGGGACGGATTTATGATCCTGCTATCCTGGAGAAGTTCCTCCGCGATAACGCAGCTCTCTTACCGGCAGGTATAACTTGGGCGCAAAACCTCGCGATTAAGCAGGACGCGCGCACTCATGTCCTGATCTTCCGCCTCGACCTGCCCGATCCTGTTGATGCGAATCCTTAGGCGGGGTAATGCGTCACTTCTTCTGCGCCGCTGCTCCCGGGCTCTTCGCAAAGTACGCATTCATCGCGTCGCCCCACTCCTTCTCGGCTCCCTCGTCTGCCTTGGCGAAATGTTGCACGTGTTCATTCGCCTCGGGAATCAGCGCGGTGCGCTCATAGACGACCGTGACTGCGGTCTTCTGCCCGCCTTGCCGCGTTGCGTGAATGTCAATGAGCGTGGCCATCGCGTCGTTCAGAACATACGCGTACTGAATATGTCCCGCGGTGAAATCGAGCGTCGTATTAATCCACACGCTCGAGTGCTGCCCGTGTACGACCTTAAAGATTTCTCCCTGCTGGTCGCGCGCCGGAGTCGGATAAATAAACCGGGGGTCCCAGTCCGCGGCCCACTTGCGCTCCTCGTGCGCGCCGAACAGCGGCACCACCTGCTCGAACGGAGCATCCACGGTAAAGCGGAACTCGTTGCGCGTGTGGACGAGCGGGGTTGCCGGCTCCTGAGCGTGGCCCAGGACCGACGCGAGTAACGGCATCATTGCGCTGACGCCGAACATCACCAGTGTTAGTTTCATGGGCGGCGGCGCTCCTTAAGCAGATGGCTGTCTTTGGCCTTCAGGGTGAGGCCGTAAATCTTGCTAATCTGTTCGATTTCCTTCAGGGTTGCGGAAGAAAACGGGGCCTTGCCCTCGAAGGCATGCAGCACAATCCCTTCCAGCAGGTCTCCGAGCGTGAGGTCTTTCAACTCGGCCAGTCCCTTGAGGACCTTCAGCAGGCGCTTCTCCATCCGAACTCCGGTTTGCACCCGTTCGACAAGGATCTCCCGGGGTTGATGTTCAGTCATGTGTACCAATGTACCAAAGTAACAATCTTGAGGCAAGGGCCTGCGGCGTTTCCCTGACCCTGCCAAGGCAACAGTAATCTCGTAGACAACTCAGGTCGCCAAGAGTACGCTCATGGCCAAGGGCTGGCTGTACGTTTGCCCACATCCTGATTGGAGGCATCCATGTATTTGTCCAGTGTGGTGGTTGGTACTTGTCTGGTAGTGATCGCGTTGCTGGCAATCTATGTTCCCACGGTTTATATCCGCAAGACGAACGTAATGATCAAGCTCTTGGAACAAATCGCAGCCAACACAAGAAAATAAGGTGCCCGCGACAGGTCGGCTTTCTCTCCTCCTCCTAAAATGGGCCACTCGCCTACCAAAGCCAAAACTCAATAGTGATGCAGTTTCAAAGCTGCATCACTGCCTACTCTCGGGTTTGTCCTGGGCGTAATTGCTGGAGGCCATCTCATAGATCGGTTCGGGTTGTATCAAGGCAGGACTTTAGAGGCCGCTGAAAAAGTCCACGGCACGAAGATCACGAAAAAAACTCCTTGGAAGAAAACCTCCGTGTCCTCCTTGTCTCCCTGGTGAATGATTTTCGACCGCGCGCGCATCTGCACCATAACCTGTGCCTTCGCCAATTTCACATCTCTCCCTCTTATGTTGCGCTTCATAACCTGATAAAATCGACAAAATCCAATCCCCGGAGATGCAATGCAGGCAATCCTTGCGCTGGAAGATGGACGGATCTTCCGCGGCAAAGGCTACGGCGCAAAAGGCGAATGTTACGGGGAAGTTGTTTTTAACACCTCCATCACCGGCT
>Ga0074045_10006212_pt1 | contig 10286 bp, 10 predicted proteins | sample BogForMeECP23OM2_FD_94442 | JGI IMG/M metagenome (GOLD analysis project Ga0074045, IMG submission 94442) | Bog forest soil microbial communities from Calvert Island, British Columbia, Canada - Bog Forest MetaG ECP23OM2 | ecosystem: Environmental > Terrestrial > Soil > Wetlands ... | reverse complement strand
TATCCGGAATGCGATTTCATTCAGGACCTCTCCGAAGAGATTCCGGAAGACGCGGAAAACAAGATTGAATATTGCGAGAACTGCGGCAAAGAAATGGCGCTGAAACGCGGGCGATTTGGAGCGTTTCTGGCGTGCACGGGGTACCCGGATTGCAAGACGACGCGGCGGCTGGTGGCGGGGACGCGCATTGCGCACCAGCCGGACGAACCGCTGGACGAGAAGTGTCCCGAGTGCGGGGCTGGCCTGGTGAAAAAGCACGGACGGTTCGGCGAGTTCATCGGCTGCTACGGGTATCCGAAGTGCAAGTACACGCGGCCAATCACCCTGGGCATCAAGTGCCCGAAGTGCAAGGAAGGCGAGTTTGTGAAGCGCGCAAGCATGGGCAAGGGCGGGCGCGGACGGATGCGCGTGTTCTATGGCTGTTCGCGGTATCCGGACTGCGATTTCACCACACCTAACATGCCCATCGCCGAGCCCTGCCCGAAGTGCGGTGCGCCGTTCATTGTGGAGAAGAAGAGCAAGATCGGGCTGGTGCGCGCATGCGTTAGCGAAGGTTGCGACTGGGAAAAACTGGCCCCCGAGGAGAAGCCGGCGGCTGAGGCGGAAGAAGCACCGGTCGCCGTGAAAGCATAGTCGCCTGCGGAGACCGAGCGGCGACGACAGTCGTGCGCAGAAAGTTGGCGTTTGCCTAAGCGCCTGTCCGGCAGGCAAGGCTGTGCTGGAGTTGGACCCCCGTTTGAGTGCGATAATTCCGAAAGGCCACCTGCAGGGACGGGTGTATCTGGAACGGAAGCGCGGGCCGGTATGAAGAAGACCGTCGAGAAATATCTGGAGTACCTGCGGTCGGTGAGGAACGCCTCGCCGCACACGTTGATCAATTACGCCAATGACCTGGAGCAATTCCAAACTTTTTTAACGCCCCCCGGCGTGGACCTTCCCGGCGTGACGATGATCGACCACCGTATGATCCGCGAATTCATGGGCCACCTGCACGAACTGGGGATGGAGAAGAGCTCGATCGCCAGGAAGCTGGCGGCGCTGCGATCATTCTTCAAATACTGCGTCAGGGAGGGACTCCTGAAGGACAATCCCGCTCGTCTGGTGCCCACACCGAAGTTGCCGAAGCGCATTCCCTCAGTGCTTTCCGCCGAGGAAATGAGCCTATTTCTGGACCAACTAGCAGGGGCGCCGTATTCCGAAGCGGGCCGCAGAAACAAAAAAACGAAGCGCGGGGCCGCGAAGTCTGCGCCGGAGATGGGAATTGTCAAGTTCGAGGATTCGCTGCTGTTGCGAAGGGACCGCGCTCTTTTGGAGCTTTTGTATGCGGCAGGCCTGCGGGTCAGCGAACTGACGGGGCTGAACCTCGCCGATATGGAGCAGAAGGAGCAGATGTTGCGCGTGCGCGGCAAGGGCAACAAGGAGCGCATTGTGCCGTATGGAGCGAAGGCGGCGCAAGCGCTGATGAGCTACTGGCCGGTGCGGGATAAACTCTTGTACGAAAATACGGCCATCCGGCAAAAAACGCATCCCGAAGCGGTGTTTTTGAACTACACGGGAAGGCGGCTGACGCAACGCAGCGTGGGAAGAATCTTGAAGAAATATGCGCGGCTGGTGAACATCAATTGGGATTTGCATCCTCATTCCCTGAGGCACGCGTTCGCCACGCACCTCCTTGCGGACGGCGCGGATTTGCGCGCGATTCAGGAACTGCTGGGGCACCAGTCTCTTTCGACCACGCAGAAATACACCCATGCGTCCATTCGCCAGTTGATGGATATTTATGACAAGGCACACCCGCACGCATGAAGAAGCCACCAGTAATCGAGAAACGGTAAAAGCAGCAGATTTTCTCGGCGATTGACCTGAATCTCTCACCCAAGTGCGAAATGAATTTCGGCGTGGGCGTCGGCGTGACACGGTCCACAGACCATCTGATCGGCAAGACGATTCTGGGCTACCGCTTTGATTTTTGACGGCCGTCAACTAGGAACTAAAAACTCGTTGAGGGCCAACGAGAACTCCAAGACCCACCGTCGAGTCCCGCGGAAGGGCGCACTGCGCTGGCTTCGCATCTATCGTCCGGGTCACCTTCCGCGCGTGCCTTTGCGAGATGCCAATATCACTCGGCCGCAGACGGCCCAATCTCCTTAAGTAGTTCAGTGACCCAGTTCGACAAGGCAGGGTTCTCACTCTTCATTCCACTGATATCGCTGACTTCTGTCAGTCGAGCTGAACGGCCATCTTTAAGTTGAATCACATAGCTGACTCCGTCCTCCAGGTAGGCGCAGTTGCCATTTTTGCGTCTTGGACAACGGTCAGTCGCAAAATCCATTTTCACTATGTCATCGAGAAACCGGTACGCTAATTCGCCCGGGAGATGCACCGGAGTACTTTCCACCGCCGCGGCCTTTGCTAGTTCAATGCAATGCGACCGCGTCTTGGCGGGGCCCGGAGCACCTAAGCCTAGTTGCACCCACAACTGCTTCCGAAAAGTGATGCGACTAACGACCAATCCATTCCGGGTCCTGTCGAAGGCAATGGCTGTCTCTGGGTGAAAGCTGGGAAGAATCTGTACGGTTGCGACCCTTTCACCGTCTACGGCGCGACCTAATACCATGTCGAGAGCCTGCTGATAAGTATCCGGACTGCAATACGCCGGAGTGGTTTTCTGACTCATCAATTGGTAGGTTTTCCCAACGGGACGATACGTTAAAACTTTGACATGGTCGCATTCTTCAGCGCCCGCATCCTTGTCATGGGGGAAAACGCCTATGGTCACTTCGCCCTTCTGAGTGGCAAATACTCTTGAGTTCGGGCAAGGCAATTCGCTGCAAAACTCCCCACTATCTGGCATTTCCCGAACAGACCACAGCTCCCGAAAGTCCCGACCTCTATGCTCATAAACACCCACGATGAGACAATGCCTGTTTCCCGAAGCAGAAACAAAAAGAATGCGCTCATGTGGAAGGGTCCTTGAGTCGACCATTTCAACCCGCACTTGGGGTTCTTCGTCTGTAATTCCTGCTGCACGTCGAAGGCTTTGAAACTCGGCAACGGGCATCCTCGTCCGCTGGGCCCAAGTTATGTCGTCACTCTTGTGGAGATGTACCCAGAATCCGTCGGATCGTTCGGCCAAAGGAGTCGACGCCTGCTGTGCAACTACCTGGCACGGAAGGAAGAGCCAAACGAGGAACAGTGTGATTCCCACTGGTTTCATTGGTCTAGTGCTTAGACTACACCTAGCCCAAAGAACGCGCAATTCAAGCGGTGATTCGCCAGTTTAAGGCGACCGTGCCCCTAAGATGAGTTGCACTAGCTCGTACAATGGCTGAGGAATGCTCATGTTTTCAGGCCAATCCGTAAGTTTGTACCACCCCACCGACTGATGGCAAACTGACTTAATCAATCTCGAAATACGCGCGTTGACGCTGGTGCGCGGCAACCCGTATAATAGTGGTTTGTCTATAGCCTTTGGAGGGCAGATGTACGCCGTCATACAGACCGGGGGAAAGCAGTATCGTGTCGCACCCGGCGACACCATCCGCATTGAACGCGTCAGCGGTGAAGTGGGCGAGCAGGTGAAGTTCGGCACCGTGCTGGCGGTTCATACCGATGACAAGAAGGTCCTGGCGGGTTCGGACGCGTCGAATGCCTCGGTGACCGGTAAGATCGTGTCGCAGGGCCGCGGCAAGAAGCTTACCGTGCTGAAGTTCAAGAAGACCAACCAGTACAAGATTCAGCGCGGCCACCGGCAGAACTTCACGGCCGTTGAGGTCAGCGAAATCAAGCTGTAAACCGAGCGGCGCCGCACTGGCGGGGCCGGTAAGCTCAAAGGGAAAGGGATTGCGTTATGGCACATAAGAAGGGCGGCGGATCATCCACAAACGGCCGCGATTCACACGGGCAGAGGCTGGGCGTGAAGCGCTTCGGCGGACAACTGGTGAACGCGGGGACGATTCTGGTGCGGCAGCGCGGCACCAAACACCAGCCCGGCGATAACGTGATGAAGGGCAAGGATGACACGCTCTTCGCGCTGGTGACGGGGTACGTCAAGTTCGAGGACAAGGGCAACCGGGGCCGCTTTATCAGCGTGACGCCTGCGGAAGCCGCCAAGGCCGCGAATTAGATTCGCAGAGTTCCAGGCGGCCCCGACACCTGTCGGGGCCGTTTTTGTTTTGTGGCCGCCACAACGCCAAGAGCGCAGAGAAGAAGGGTTATGTTCGTAGATGAAGCCAAAATTTATGTGAAGGCCGGGGATGGCGGGAACGGGTGCATGGCGTTCCGCAGGGAGAAGTACGTGCCGCGCGGCGGGCCTTCGGGCGGCGACGGCGGGAACGGCGGCAGCATCTACGTGGAGGCCAATCCAAACGACAACACGCTCCTGCGCTACCGCTATAACCGCGAATTCAAAGGCGAGCGTGGACGCCACGGCGAGGGTTCCAACTGCACGGGGCAATCGGGCGACGACACCATCCTGAAGGTGCCGGTGGGCACGCTGGTCTTCGACGAGGAGGGCGAGGGGCTGCTGGTGGATTTGAAGAAGCCCGGCCAGCGAATCCTCGTCGCCCAGGGCGGAAAAGGCGGGCGCGGCAATCAGCACTTTGCGAAGCCGTGGCACCAGGCGCCCCGGGAGAAAGAAGAAGGGCAACCGGGAGAGGAGCGCCGGCTGCGGCTGGAGCTGAAACTCCTGGCCGATGTAGGCCTGGTGGGTTTCCCGAACGCCGGCAAGTCCACGTTGATTTCAGTGATCAGCGCGGCCAGGCCGAAGATTGCGAACTACCCATTCACGACGCTGCAGCCAAACCTGGGTGTGGTGAACGCGGACGGGGGCACTGGCGGCCACGGCAGCGAGTTGGGGCGGACGTTTGTGGTTGCCGATCTCCCGGGGCTGATCGAAGGCGCAAGCGAGGGAGCCGGACTGGGCATTCGCTTCCTGCGCCATGTGGAGCGGACGCGGCTGCTGGCGCACTTGATTGATACCAGCGACACAGCGGAAATGGACCCAGTCAAGGCGTTTGAAATTATCGAGGGCGAACTGACGGCGTTCAGCGAGGCCATGCTGGAAAAGCCCGTGATTGTGGTTGCCACGAAATTGGACGCCACGACGGACCGCACAAAACTCGAGGAGTTAAAGAAGTTCTGCGACGATCGGGAACTGGCATTTCACTCGATTTCGGCCCCGACCGGCGAAGGCGTAAAGGCACTCGTGCGCGCCATGGCAGACGCCCTGGACCAGATTCCCAGAGAGCAGCTTGCGCCTGAGGAAACGGAGCAAGAAGAGCACGAAAGTGGGGCGGAGGAAGAGTCCGCGGGCAAGGAGCGGGAAGATGGAACTCCGAGCGAGCGCTGAGATTTCGTGAGAGAATCGTGGGACTCTGGGACGCCTGACATCACGGTTCGCGGCATGTTTCAGGTGGAGATTTCACGGCGAACAACGGTTGGCGTGGGGATAGCGGAGGGCACGGTTTGACGACGGCGCAGGCGCACCGCACAGCGGCAAAACATCAGCCACGGCGCATCGCTCTTTTTGGCGGCTCCTTTGACCCCATTCACGCAGGCCATGTGGTGGTGGCGCGAGCGGCTGATCGGCGCTTCAATTTTGATGAGATGCATTTCATCCCCGCGAGCCGCCCGCCGCACAAGCTGAAGCAGCACCTGGCCCCGTTCCCGCACCGGTTTGCTATGGTCGCGCTGGCGTGCACGGAGCACCCCCACTTTGTGCCGTCGCTGGCAGAGGCGGGGGAGGACTTCAGCGGAACGCAGTTACACTATTCCGTGGATACCGTGCGCTACTTCCGGCATGCGTACCACGGCCAGGGGGACCGGATCTTCTTCATCGTCGGGGCGGACGCATTTTTGGATATACCGATGTGGAAGGAATATGAGACCCTGCTGGGACTGTGCGATTTTGTGATCGCCAACCGCCCGGGCATACGCCTGGAGGCGCTAAGGCTGGTGATACCCCCGGACCTGCTAGTGCGGCCGGATGCAGAGCGGGAGAAAGAGGACGAAGTGGTAGCTCATGGATCACCCGTCGTGGCTCAATTGGAGCGGACAACGGTCTACCTCTTGGAGAATGTGTCCAGCGACGTGAGTGCTACGGACATTCGGCGGAAAGCCAACCGAGGGCAGTCCATTCATGGGCTTGTCTCGGGGCGTGTGGAGGAATACATTTTGAAACAGGGCCTGTACCGGTGAAACTGGAATCGTTGCCCCAGGGTGTGCGCAAGGCCGTCGAGGCGGCGCAAGAGAAGAAAGCGGGCGGGATCACCGTGCTGGATCTGCACGGTGTGGGGGCGTTCACGCGGTACTTCGTGATTTGTACGGGCTACAGCCGGCCGCAATTGCAGGCTATCTGCACCGGGATTGAAGAGGCGCTGTACAAAGATTTGAAGCGCTCGCCGGAGCACCGCGAAGGCCAGCGGTCCTCGGAATGGGCGCTCCTGGATTTTGGAAGCTTCATCGTCCACGTCTTCGGGGAGCAAGCGCGGCGTTACTACGATCTGGAAAGATTGTGGCGGTCGGCGCCGGTGCTGGTGATTCCAGACGAAGCGGAGACAGGGCGAAAAGAGCTTTCAAAGCGAGTGGGCTGAAACCAGGTCAGAAGGTCGCTTGCGGGTAACGCTGGCGGCTGGAGAAGCCCATTGGTTATGGCAAGCGAGCGATTGCCCTGGATCTGCAAGGATCCGGCGTCGCAGCGTCTATTCGAAGTCGCGGAGCGCGCTGCTCCCCTTCCTGCGGCGATCCTGATCACCGGGGAGAGCGGAAGCGGTAAAGATTATCTTGCGCGACTGATCCACGAACTTGGACCCCGCCGCGACTCTCCTTACATAAAAATCGAGTGCGAAAGTTTGCCGCCTCCTCTGCTGGAGAGCGAACTCTTCGGGCACGAGCGGGGCGCGTTTCCCGGCGCAGCGGAGCGGAAGTCCGGGCGCTTCGAGCTGGACGCCAAGAGCACCATTGTCCTTGATGAAGTGGCGGCGCTGGCGGCCGGCACGCAAGCGCGGCTTCTGCGTGTGATGGAAGAGCGGGTGTTCGAGCGCCTGGGCGGTAAGGAACACCTGCGGGTTGAGGCGCGCATCATCGCGTTGACCAGTGCGGATTTGGCCACGGCCGTAAAACAGGGGCGGTTCCGGGAAGATCTGTATTACCGGCTGGACCTGGTCAAGATCTGGATGCCACCGTTGCGGGAGCGCCGCGCTGACATAGTAGCCCTGGCGGAGCATCTTGTGGCGAGGATTGGAGCGGCCCACGGCAGGCCAAAGGTTCGCTTGAGCGAACCCGCCAAAGCGGCCTTGGAAAAGTACCGCTGGCCGGGCAACGTCCGCGAATTGCGTGACACCCTCAAGGGAGCCATGCTTTGCGGCCAGGGAGATCTGCTTGAGGCGGACCATCTGCCTGCCCACGTGCGCGCCAGTCTGGACGGAAACCACCCGGAAGCCGGCGCGCGTTCGCTGGAAGAAGTGGAGCGTGAGGCCATTGAGGCGACCTTGAAGGCTACGCGCAACCAGATCGGGCGGTCCGCGAAAATTCTGGGCATCAGCCGCAAGACGCTGCTGGATAAGCGGAAGAAATACGGGTGGGTATAGTTCGGCGAAAAACAGAAAAATGACAGCCAGGAGTGGCGACGCGGTAGACTCGCGGCATGAAGATTCGGCTTTTGCTGCTGGGGAAAACGCGGCGTCCGGAGCTTTGCGCGCTTCTCGATGATTATGTGAAACGCATCGCGAGGTCCTGTCCCATCGAAGTGACCGAAGTGCGTGACGCTACCGCGGCAATAAAGAAGTTGGATGCCCATCATGCCGCCGCGGCGGTGCTGCTCGATGCTGTGGGAAGATCCCACGATTCGGAATCGTTCGCGAAATGGCTGGGAGAGCAGCGCGATCGCGGGACGCGGGAGATCATTTTCGTGTGCGGTGATGCCGATGGATTCCCCGCTGAACTGCGGGAACGCGTGAAGCAGAAGGTGTCGCTCAGCGCGATGACGTATTCCCATGAACTGGCACGCGTGATGCTCGCGGAGCAGCTTTACAGGGCCTTTGCCATCTTATCGGGCAGCCCGTATCCCAAGTGAGGGTTTCAAGCGAAGGAGGTGGCGCGCTGCGGCGCGGTTCAAGGTAGACAGAATTGCGTCATCGCGGGTGCCTTTTTCGGCGATCCATGAAAGAATGTCCGGCGGAAGATCTCATGTCCGTGCGCATCTCACCTGACAAAAACCAGCCTTCCGCGGCGATTGAAATACCGCTGATGAAGCCTTTGCCGGACTACGACCTGCATCAGATCGAGCAGCCGACCCCGCGGGACATTGATGCCCTCCTGGTGTCCCAGGGCTTCCGCGATCTGGTGGATGACGCGCGCGGAGTTTTGACGGAGCTCATCGCGAAGCCGCCGCCGCTGCCTAATTCCTCGCTGCTGGTGGATCTCGACCTCACGCTTGTTCCGCATTTCGAGATTGTGCAGCTTACTGGAGCGATTTGCCCTGGCGATGACGAGGTCTACCGCCCGGGGCTGTGGATCATCTTGCGCGACGTCATGGCGCCGCAGAAACAGAGTCTGGGAGAAATCGCGCTAGAGCATGTGCGCGTGATCATCGAGACGCTGGTGCAGCGCCTGGGTCTGGCTTAAAGCCACTTCGGCCAACGCTAGCCTTCTGGGTCGCAGATAGCGCCCCTACCCGCCGAACAGGTGATTTGGCCTCCGTGTCCGGGTGTGTTAACTTTTTTCTTTATGACGAAGCGCATCGGCGTGCTCTTGAGCGGCCGCGGCTCGAACTTCGAGGCGCTGGCCGAGAGTGTTGCCGCCGGGCGCATTCCCAACGCCGAAATCGCCATCGTCATCAGTAACAAACCGGACGCGCGGGGATTGGAACGCGCAAGGGCCCGGGGAATTGAAACCCGGCTGATTCCCTCGAAAGGGCTGGAGCGCGAAGCCTATGATCGCCAGGTGGCTGCGGTCCTGCACGAATATAAGGTGGATCTGATCTGCCTGGCGGGCTACATGCGCTTATTGTCGCCCTATCTTGTTGCGGAGTTTCCGCAGCGCATTCTGAACATTCACCCCTCGCTGCTGCCTTCGTTTCCCGGGCTGGAATCGCAGAAGCAGGCTCTGGAGTACGGCGTGAAGGTCGTTGGCTGCACGGTGCATTTTGTGGACGAGAATCTGGACGCGGGACCCATCATCGTACAGGCGGTCGTGCCCGTTAACGATACGGATGACGAGCACGCGCTTTCCGAGCGCATACTGAAAGAGGAGCACCGGATTTACACCGAGGCCGTGAAGATTATCCTTGAGGGGAAATTCAAGATCATAGGGCGCCGCGTGATTCGGACCGCCTAGAGCGGCAATTCGAGATGACTGAAGCCAATTTCAAACCGGTGGAAGAGCAACTCGCGTACCTGAAAAAGGGCGTGGCTGAAATCGTGCCCGAGGCGGAGCTGCGCGCCAAGCTGGAAAACTCACTCAAGACCGGCAAGCCTCTGCGCGTCTATTTGGGCGTGGATCCCACGGCTCCGGACATTCATCTTGGACACACAGTAGTCTTGCGCAAACTGAAACACTTCCAGGACATGGGCCACACGGCGGTTTTCCTGATCGGTGATTTCTCCGCGATGATCGGCGATCCCACGGGTCAATCCGAGACGCGGCCGCCGCTCAGCCGCGAGCAGGTGGATCTCAACGCGAAGACGTACCTGGCACAGGTCTACAAGATTCTGGACCCGGAGAAGACCGAGGTTCGCTACAACAGCGAATGGTTGGGCAAAATGTCCAGCTATGACGTTGTTCGTCTCTGCGGCCATTACCGGCTGGCGCGCATGCTCGAACGCGAGGATTTTCGTTCCCGGTTGGAAAAGAACCTTCCGATCGCCGTTCATGAGCTTCTGTATCCATTGCTGACCGCTTACGACGCCGTAATGCTGCAGTCGGATGTCGAATTGGGCGCGACGGAACAAAAGTTCAACATTTTGGTGCACCGCGAAATCCAGCGCGAGTATGGGCTGTCGCCGCAGGTTGTCGTGACCATGCCCATCCTCGTGGGGCTCGACGGAGAGCGCAAGATGTCCAAGAGCCTGGGAAACTACGTCGGGATTACCGAAGCGCCGGCGGAAATGTTCGGCAAAATGATGTCCATTCCCGATGAGCTGATGTGGTCGTACTACGAACTGGTCACCGACCGCACGCCTCAGGAAATCGAATCGCTGAAAGGGCAAGTGCATTCAGGCCGGCTCCATCCAATGGATGTAAAGATGCGCCTCGCCGAAGAGGTGGTGGCCGACTTTCAGGGCGCG
>Ga0074045_10006211_pt1 | contig 10286 bp, 8 predicted proteins | sample BogForMeECP23OM2_FD_94442 | JGI IMG/M metagenome (GOLD analysis project Ga0074045, IMG submission 94442) | Bog forest soil microbial communities from Calvert Island, British Columbia, Canada - Bog Forest MetaG ECP23OM2 | ecosystem: Environmental > Terrestrial > Soil > Wetlands ... | reverse complement strand
GCCAGCGAGCTGCGGCTCGTCATCGTCGGCATGAAGGCCAGCCATGATCTCGAACGGGTGGGGGACGAGGCGACGAGCATCGCCAAGCGTGCGATCCGACTCAGCGCCGAGCCGCAGCTCAAGCCCTATATCGACATACCCCGGATGGCCACCATGGCCCTGGAAATGCTCCGCGACGCGCTCGACTGCTTCCTCCAGGTCGACGAAGCCAAGGCGGTTGCCATCTGCAAGCGCGACGCCGGGGTGGACGACCTCAATCGCCAGCTCTACCGCGAACTGACGAGCTTCATGATTGAGAAGCCCGAGACCATTTCGCGGGCCATTGAGCTCATGTTCATCTCCAAATCAATCGAGCGCATTGCCGACCATGCCACCAACATCGCCGAGGAGATGATCTATCTGAGCCAGGGCAAGGACGTGCGCCATACCGAGGAGATCAAGAAGGTCCCGACGGCGTAGCGGTGGCCCGCCCGTCCGACTCTCGCCCTTCGGCTGCCGCGTTGGCTATTGGGCGCCGGCGGCGCTGATGAGCCGCATCAGAAGATAGCCGACGAGTCCGGTGACGGGCAGCGTCAGCACCCAGGCCCAGACGATGCGCTCGACCACCCCCCATTTCACTGCGCTGAGACGCTTGGTCGCACCCACCCCCATGATGGCCGCGGAGATATTGTGCGTAGTGGAAAGAGGAATACCATAATGAGAGGCGCCCAGGATTACCAGGCCGGCCGTCGTCTCGGCGGCAAAGCCATTCACCGGTTGCAGGCGCACCATTTTGTGACCCATGGTGCGGATGATCCGCCACCCGCCGCCTGCCGTGCCGGCTGCCATCGTCGTCGCGCAGGCGAGGATGACCCAGGCGGGGATTTCCTTGAATTCCGGCGTGCGCAGGAATCCGAGCCAGGAGGGCAAGCCGTCGAACGCGTGGCTTTGGGTGCCCGTGAAAAGCGCCAGTACGATGATTCCCATCGTTTTCTGGGCATCATTGGAGCCATGGGAGATCCCCATCCAGGCGGCGCTGACCAGCTGCAGCTTGCCAAAGAGCTTGTTGACGAAATGCGGCGTGACCCGGCGAAAGGCGACGTAGAGCAGCAGCATCAAAATTGCGCCCATGACAAAACCGATCACCGGTGAAGTGACCATGGGGAGCACGACTTTCGGCCAGAGACCGTCGTGTCCGCCCTTGGCGTCGACCAGCGACCATTTCAGCACATTCCATTGGCCGTGAGCCGTCGCCAAAGCCGCGCCGCACAATCCGCCGACGAGCGCATGGCTGGAGCTGGACGGCAAGCCGAGCCACCAGGTCAAGAGACCCCACGCGATCGCAGCGATCAGGGCGGCGAGCACAGTACTCATGGTTATTGCCCCTGTATCGACGAGTCCTCTCCCGACCGTCTTGGCCACCTGCGTGCCAAAGAAGGCACCGGCCAGATTGCAGGCAGCCGCGAGGGCAATCGCCTGTCGCGGGGTCAGCACCTTGGTTGATACCACGGTGGCAATCGCGTTGGCCGCGTCGTGAAATCCATTAATGTATTCGAAAGCCAGCGCCGCCAGCAGGACGAGCAGGAAGAAGATCATAAGCGTCGTCGGACGGTGATGGTCAGGAGTACTTTAGCATGATCTGAAACACCACGTTGCCGGCATCGCGACAGCGGTCGACCGCTTTTTCGACCATTTCGAAGAGCTGTAGCAAAAAGATGACCTCCTTCGCCTCATAAGGTCCTTGGTAGAGTTCGCTTTCGACCTGTAGCATCACCTTGTCGGCTTCGCCTTCCGCGAACTGCAGTTTCTCGTTGGCTTCGCGGATCTGGTCCATCTTCGCACCCTTGCGCAGCTCGCTCACCATGAATGCCACATTATCGGCCGCGAGTTGGAGCAATTCCGCCTGACGCAAGAGCCCGGCAGCCGGCAGCCGTCCGGGATAGATGGCGAGCCGTTCGACGATCTTCTCGCTCATCTTCGGGATTCGGTAGAGCGCAAAAGCGAGAGCCTCGATATCCTCGCGCTCCAAAGGCGTTACGAACGTCCGGCAAAGTTCCTCCGTGATCTGCTGGGTGATCCGCTTGTCTTTGCGCCGGCTGTGGACGAAATCATCCACGCTTTTCATCTCGCCGGCCTGGGCTCTGGCCTGAAGGAAGCGCGCGAGAAGCCCGCTGCTGATCTTGGCCTCCTCGGCACTGGCTTCGAGCAGGTCGAAGAACTTCTCCTCTTTACCAAAGAGCTTTCGGATCGAGAACATAAGTGCAGTTCTGGTTATTCACAAAGTCAGCGGAGGGGAAACAAAATCTTACGAGGACGGATCTGGAAGCAGCGTCTCTTGCTTTGGAGGTGGAATGTGCCGGCGGTCAGCTGGCTGGCGCAAAACCGCGCGCGCGGCCTGGCCGCCGCCGCCTCAGGCGAAGGCTCGCGGTTTCCTGATCAAAGGGTGGTCGCGCCAAAATAAAAAACCCTGGATTCGGGGGTGCGGTTCGGCCGGAACCCAGCCTTCGGACGGGCGGCTTACGCCTTCCCGCGCAGTCGTGACCACCAAAGGCCGAGGTATTCGTGGACCACCGCGGTGCTGCGCCCCAGCGACTCGGTGTCCCAGGTGAAATCCGACCGGCGCCAGCGGAGGGGCGCGCAGTAAAGATAGTCGGTCGGGCAGGGCAGGGCGCGCAGGCCTTGGGCGGCGCAGAGGGCCTGGGCGCGGGGCAGGTGCCAGGCCGAGCTGACCAAGGCAAAGGGGGCGTCGCCCAGCAGGTCGCGCAGCCGCGCGACCTCCCCCTCGGTGTCGTGGGCGTCGTCAATCATCCGGATTCGGGCGCGGTCCACCCCCAGTGACACCGCCGCGTCGGCGAGCACTTGGGCATGCGCTGTGCCGCCGTGGTCGACATCGGCGGGTCCAGAGACAACGAGCTCGGCCGCCGGCAGCAGCCTCAGCAACCGGACAGCCTCGACCAGCCGGGCCCGCGACGAGGAACTCAGGCGCGTCGAAGCCGGGCGGTCGTCGGTGTCGTTGTGTCCGCCGCCCAGGACGACGACATACCGGCAGGCGGCGAGCGAAACCGGCAGCGTGGCGCCGGGCGGGAATTCACCGATTGCCGGGAAGCGCGACTCCAGCGGGGTGATGAGCCGGCCGCTCAACCATTTGTTGCTGGCCAGGAGCAGCACTCCCACCGCGAGAACCAGCAAGACCTGTCCGGTGCGGTGCCACCGGCGGCTTCGGGACAGCACAAGGCCGGCCGCGCCGGCAACCAGTGCGAACTGCAGCGGAAAAAGAAAAGGAGGGGAGAATCTCTTCAGCCAGAACATGACGCCAGCTTGGCCGGAAAAGAGTGCTTGCATAGCCTGAAAACACCACGGTCAGGGAGAACCGGGTCCCCGAAATCAACCCGGCACCGCAGGATTGGCTTGGCGCACCCGCGTCTTTGCGCAACAACGGAGGATCTTGAGCCCGACCGATTCCAGCACCGGGACCGCTGCCGTCCAAATCCACGGCCTCGCCGGCTGGCGGCGGGCGGTCGTGTGGCCGCTGGCGGTTCTCGTCCGGCTGTGGGGACGTTCGCTCCGGTTTGAAGTCGCCCCGGAGGACCTTCGCAACCTCACCAAGAGTGACGAGCCGGTGGCCTTCATTCTCTGGCATAACCGGCTGTTCATGGTGGCGGAGATCTTTCGCCGCTTCAGGGGGGGGCGCCCGGTCTATTCCCTGGTGAGTGCGAGCAGGGACGGGGCTTGGCTGGATGCGTTCTTCTCCCTGGTCGGCCTGCGGACGGTGCGCGGATCGAGTCACCACCTCGGACGGGAAGCCGTGGCGGCTCTCATCGCGAAGCTACGCTCGGGCCATGACATCGGCATCACGCCGGACGGACCGCGGGGCCCGTGCTACCGGTTCAAGCCCGGGGCGCTCGTGGTGACCCGGCGGGCCGGCGTGCCTGCATTACTGGTTGGCGTGGAGTTCCGGTCCGCGCGACGGCTCAAAAGCTGGGACCGCTTTTTCGTTCCGCGGCCCTTCTCTTGCGTGCAGATTCACTGCACGGCTGTGTCGGCGGCCGAATTCCGCGATTCCGCCATGACGGCAGAAGAACTGCAGCGGCGGCTGCAGGCCATTAATCCGGACTAGAACGTCGGTTCCAGCGTGAGACTGGCGCCAGGCTCCACGGAGTAATCGGTGCCGGTGCTCCACGTGATATCGTTCACGAGAAGCTTGAACACGATCGGTGCGACCGCGTCGCTGATCGTGACAGCCCATTCATTGTCGGAAACGCAGTCCAGCATGAGACCCTTGTCCCAGCTCAATCCGGGACCTTCACCACGAATATAAAGGGCGTTGCCGAATCCGACGTCGATCTTGGCCACGATCGTCGTGCGAGTGGTCTTGGCTGCGGGCTTCTTCGCCGGTGCTTTGTGAATGGTCTTGACGACGGCGGCCGCGGGAGTGGCAGCAGTCTTGGCAGTCTTGGAGCTCTTGGGCGCGATCTTTTTCATTAGTAACCTTGATTTTCTATTTAATATTATGGCCGTCAACCATCTGAACAACGCATGAACGGCTTGATGGCAATAGCAGATTGGGTACCAATTGACAGCCCTGAAAACGTCTCTGCTCCAACCATCCCGCCGCCTGCTGTTTTGACACGGCAACCAACTGATCCTTCGGTGGCGCGCCCGCCCGAGCTATTCTGCGATAGCCGGCTGGCAGCCGGCACGTTACGCCGCCGAGATCAAAGGCCGTTTGGCCCCCGAGCGGGCATCGATCCCTCCCGGCTGCCAAAAAAGAGATTTACTCCCGGTGAACCATCGCCCTAAATGCGACCCTTCTTGGCCGGGGCAGTAGCTCAGTTGATAGAGCGCCTCGTTCGCAACGAGGAGGTCGCCGGTTTGAGCCCGGTCTGCTCCACCAGTTTTTGCCGCGGCAAAAACTGTCTTCCGCAGCCTTGGCGAAGGCGGACCTTACATGGACAGACGTTTAGGAGGTTTTACCAGCTCATCGTGAAGGCCGCGAACGCAGAAGAATTGCAAAACAGCACGGCTCGGGAGGCGAGGCAGTGTAAAGTGTCTTGTATTGTACGCGGGGCCGGTCACCGCGCGCGAACGGACGGACGCGAAAGTCGAGCGAGGGCGCGCGCCACAACGACAAGGCTAAGCGCGAGCACGAACCAAAGGCTGGGAGCGCCGCCTCCGCCGCCGGACGAGCCGCTGCCACCACTCGGAGCGGTGGAAACAGTGAGCGTCGCCGGGTCACTCGTAATGCTTCCGAGAGCGTTGGCAACAACCACGGTGTAGTTTCCTGCATTAGATTCCGAGACGTCTGAAAGAACCAACGAAGCGCCCGTGGCCCCACTGATCGCATTCCCGTTGAAGCACCATTGGTACGTCACGGCGATCAGACTGCTGAGATTGACGGAAAACAACACTGAGTTTCCGGACTCTGCCGACTGGCTTTGGGGCTGCGTCAGGAAGACCGGCGGCCCGGCCAGCACGCCTTTGCGGATGGCATTGTTAAAGGTGTCTGCGACGTAAAGACTGTTGCCCTTATCCACGGCTATGCCAGTCGGAAAACTGAATTGGGTGGTGGTGCCAACGCCGTCTACACTGCCGCGAACACCGGCAGCGCCGCCGATGGTGGTGACCACGCCAGCCGCCGTAATCTTCCGAATTGTACTATACTGCCCATCCACAACATAGAGATTCCCCGCTCCGTCCACGGCCACGCCGAACGGGAAGCCGAATTGCGCCTCTGAGCCGGTTCCATCGGTGCTCCCGGAAATTCCGGCCGTGCCGGCGAGCGTCGTGATGCCGCCGCTTGGGGTGATCTTGCGAACAGTATTCCTTGACGAATCCGTGAAATAGACGTTCCCGGAACTGTCCACGGCAATGCCGAACGGATAATCATAGTCAAGCTGACTGCCGGTGTAGGGTCCGTCAGCAATACTTGCGCAATTGGCGAGGGTGGTGACTGCTCCTCCCGGGGTGATCTCGCGGATCGTGCAGTTTCCCCCTTCCGCCACAAAAACATTTCCCGCGCCGTCCACGGCGACACCAGTCGGAGTGCCGAACTAGGCGGAAGCACCGGTTCCGTCCGCATCGCCGAAAACGCCGGCGGTCCCGGCGAAGGTGGTGACCACGCCGGCTGGGCTCACCTTGCGAATGGTGCCGTTGCCTCGATCCGCGACATAGATGTTACCCGTGTTGTCAACAGCCACCGCGTTTGGATTGTTGAACTGGGCGGCGGAGCCGGTTCCGTCGGCGCTGCCCGAAAGGAAATTGCCACCCGCGAGAGTGGTGACCACTCCATATGGGGTCACCTTACGTCGGGCGTTGTTGCCTTGATCCGCCACGTAGGCAGTGCCTGCGCTGTCGATGGCGACTCCGGCCGGCAAGAAGAACTCGGCGGCGGTGCCGGTCCCGTCCGCGAAGCCACCAAGAGCTGCCATGCCAGCAAAGGTGGTGACTAGGCCGGCCGGGGTGATCTTCCGGATTGTGCAGTTCTGCCAATCCGTAACATAAACATTGCCCGCGTTGTCCACGGCCACGCCGACCGGAAAATTGAATTGGGCGGCGGCGCCGACACCGTCTGCGCTGCCGTCGACGCCAGGGGTGCCCGCGAGGGTAGTGACCATGCCGCTTGGGGTTATCTTGCGGATGGTGCGGTTTCCATCGTCAGCCACATAAATGTTTCCAGCGCTGTCCAGGGCCAGGCCGGTCAGATAACCGAACTGGGCGGCGGCACCGACACCGTCTGCGCTGCCCTCGACACCGGGGGTGCCCGCGAGAGTGCTGACTTCGCCATTCGGCGTTATCTTGCGAATAGTATCATTGAATCCGTCCGAGACATAGATGTTGCCCACACCGTCCAGAGCGACGCCCGACGGCAGATAGAACTGAGCCGCGGCACCGACGCCATCGGCGCTGCCGGAGACACCGGCAGTGCCGGCGATCGTGGTTACTTCGCCGCCCGGCGTGATCCGACGAATAGTGTTATTGCCGGAATCCGCGATATAAACATTGCCTGCGTCGTCCACGGCCACACCGCCCGGATCATTGAACTGAGCAGCAGCACCAATTCCGTCAGCATTCCCGGGGACGCCGGCGGTGCCGGCGAGGACGGTAACTAGCCCGGCCGGGGTTATCCTGCGGATGGTATTATTGTTCGAGTCATAGACATTCCCTGCGCTATCGACAGCCACGCCAGTGAAATAGATCTCTAATGCGCCGCCGGCCCCATCTTCCCCTCCCGCCAGGGTCGTCACCATGCCGCTTGAACTAATCTTGCGGATCGTGCGGTTCATCGTGTCCGCAACATAGACATTCCCCATATTGTCGACCGCCCCACCGGTTGGGTTATCGAACCGCGCGTCTTGGCGCGGTCCATCTGCGTTGCCCATGCCCCCAAGCGGGCCGGCCAGGTGACTGAATGCGTAGATTGAAGGCGCAGATTGGGCCAGGGCAGACGCCAGCAAAGCCAGCATCAAACCGGCCAGGAGGACGGCGTGAGGCTTCCTGGCCGAGCTGAGGGGCGGCGAATCTATTGGAGAGAAATGCATGCGCGATCCTTGGGGGAACATAGGCGCAAACCCAGCGCTTCCTTCGCTGGCGGGGCAGCGCTACTGACTGACCAGCTAGGCGAGGTTTGGCAATATTCGAAATCCTTGCCCGCGGTGTTGGGGAGGCCGTGTTACGAACCACGCCGCCCTTGTGGCGGAAATGAAGGAAGGCAATGTTCAGAGAATCCGCCGGGCGCCTGGGATATGATCGATCGCCGCGTTGCGTGCTTTGCCGCCAATGGAGGGAGCGACCAATGTTTCGACTTCAGGAAGCGCCTTCATTTCTCCCGCGAATGATTATGTCGAACCAGATATACGTTCGGATATCGTTGCCACGTTTAAGGGTGTTTGCCTGCAGAAAATGCGGTTTCCCGACAATCGGACTTCGCGCGTTTTCCCAAATCCAGACACCGTTTGGCAAATCCAAACGGGCCAGGCATCGGCAGCTATTCGATGCCTTAATTTTTAATATTAAGTCGGCGCCAACGGTGAGAAGTCCCGCCTTACGCCCCGAGATTTGCGTTTTGCCTCACGCGGAAATCTGCTGAGCGGTGAGGCGTGGGCTCGCGGTGCCAAACGATCCCGCCGTGTTCAGGCCAGGCCCAGCCGGCCCGACACCAGACGAATGAACGCATCCCGCGGATCGATGGCGCCTGAGACCAGGGAATAGGCCTCCCAAAAGTAGCTGTCGGGCGACGCGTTGGTGCCGTAGAAGAAATAGATGAACTGCCGGTAGCGGCCGACGAGCTGCTGCACCGCCCCCTCGTATTCGAGCAGCTTGGTGGTCGATCCGCTCCGCAGCGCCTCGCTGACCGCACGCGCGGCGAGTCGGGCGCCGGTGGTGGCGAGCATGACGCCGGTGGACCAGATTGGATCGATGAAATTGCCCGCGTCGCCGCACAGGACAAAGCCGGGACCGACCAGCCGGCGGGGGCGGAACGAATAGTCCGCGATGCATCGCAGCTCACTAACCCGGGCCGCGGACGCCAACATTCGCCCGGTGTAGACGCTCTGTTTGATCGCCGATTCGTAGAAACCGAGGCGCTCGCTGCTCGCCGGGCACAACTCTGCTTTCGTGACGAGGCCGACGCTGTTGGTGCCATCGTGGAGCGGAATGTTCCAGAACCATCCCCGGTGGGTCGCCTCGCAGAAAATGGCGTTGGCCTCCCGTCCCGGCAATCTGGTCGCATCGCGAAAGTAGGCGAAGAGGGCGATGTTTCTCAAGAACGGGTCGTATTTTCGGAGCTTGAACTTGGTGGCCAGCCAGCCGGCCTGGCCCGAGCAGTCCACCACCAACCGGGCGGCGAATTCGAGCGGCCCGCCCTGTTTTCCCATCGCAATCACTCTCGCCCCGATCCAGTCCGACGCCGGGGTCGGTCGCTCGCAATATTCGCGGGCCAGAACCTCGTGAAAGACTTCGACTCCCGAGGCGCGGGCGTGTTCCAGGAGGAGATGGTCGAATTGCGAGCGGATGACTTGGTAGGCATAGGTATAGGGATACCGCTCCCGAGCCTCGTCAAAATGAAACGTCCAAGGTTCCGGGTTGCTGCCCCAGCGGAATACCCCGCCTTCCTTGCGCAGAAATCCGGCGGCTTCGACCGCGGGCAGGGCGCCGGATTCGTTCAAGACATCGAGCACCTCGGGCAAAAGCGACTCCCCGATATGGTAACGTGGGCAAGTCTCCTTTTCCAACAAGGCGACCGTAAAACCCGACCGGGCCAAAAGCGCGGCCACGGTCGAACCGGCCGGGCCTCCGCCGACGACAAGCACATCGCAATACTTCACGCCGGCAACTAATCACAACAGCGGCAGCGGTCAAAGCCGCCAGCCAGATAAGGGGATTAGCCCCGGGGGGGATTGGGATATCGGGCCGACCCGGCCGGCCCGCTCGCCCTGCTCGCCGCATTCGGCGTCGGAATAATTCGGGGATTGAAAGGTTCACCGGTTGGCCGCTAAGATGGCCAGGTTATTCTGTCGTCACCCCGGCTTCTGAGCAGCGATCACGCCGGCAGAAATGTGAGAGAAGGACTTTAACCAGCCATGACATCGAACTCTCTTTGTCGCCTTCTGTTGGTGGTCGATCTCTTCATTGCGCTCGCCTGCGAGGCCGATGCCGAAGCCCAGTTGGGCGGAGTGCTTGATACCGGTGGGCCGGCCGGACACGCGGTTGAGCTGCCGGTGGTCGACGTTCGTGGCGAAACACCTTATGTGGAAGTAGGCGGCAAAGAAGTCGCGGTGTCGTCCAGCAAGATCAAGTTTTATCCCTCCAATGGCCCTTTTGATCTTTACGGGAAGAATCCGGCGTCCTGGGTGTTTGCGTCGAACCTGGCGACCCGCCGGGTGCTGCTGAATGACAGGAAGGATGCTTCCCAGACATCGAGGTTCAACAAGCAGCTCCGGTTTTCGGTTGATCTCGAGTCGCCCAGCCTTCTCGACAAGGTTTGGATTGTCGTGACGTTGGCGGACGACAATGGGAATCACACGACGTTTCTCCATGAGGTCGGAACGCTTCGTCCGTACAAGCCGACGACGGTCAGTGTTGAAAAAAAGCTGTTTCAGGATCTCTACGATGATCCGCACGTCGAATGGAGCTTGTTCACCCATGGTCGCGAGGTGTTCAACTCCATGATGAGTCCGGATGCCTTCGTGGAAGGAATGAGCAGTCTCGTCTCGCGGGTGCGCCAAGGCGTGACGGAGGCGGAAACGGAACCCTACCTGACCTTTCCGCCGCGGGATTCGTCCAAGGCGAAGAATCCGGTCAAGCTGGAT
>Ga0074045_10006209_pt1 | contig 10288 bp, 8 predicted proteins | sample BogForMeECP23OM2_FD_94442 | JGI IMG/M metagenome (GOLD analysis project Ga0074045, IMG submission 94442) | Bog forest soil microbial communities from Calvert Island, British Columbia, Canada - Bog Forest MetaG ECP23OM2 | ecosystem: Environmental > Terrestrial > Soil > Wetlands ... | reverse complement strand
TACCCCGCCCAAAACGCTGCAAAGCCGGGGCTGATGCGATCGAGAACGCGATCAGCTTCGGCAAATTTCTGCTGCTTGGCGAGCTCCCACCCGCGCAGATAATTGGCCATGAACTGGTTCGGATCAGTCTTAAGGATGGGATCGAGATCCTCGTCAGCGGCCTTGTATTTTCCCAACGCGATATCGATATCAGCACGGCTCAAGTGAGCCGAGGTGTTTTGGGGATCGATCTTCAGCGCCTCATCCAAGAGCCGCAAGGCGCCTTCTTGGTCGCCCCGGCCGCGGAGCATGTCGCCCTTGACCTGAAGAGCTTCAGCGGAACGCGGGTTGGCTGCGATCACTTCGTCGATCAGCTTGTCGGCCTCAGCCGGTTTGGTCCCAGTCAGCAGCCGTGCCAGCTGTATTTTCGGCCTCGCGGCGCTCGGATCGAGCTTGATCGCCTCGCCCAGCAGCGTCTCGGCCTTGGCTCGATCGCCCAGACCTGCGGCTGCGGTACCGAGTGCTGTCCTGAGCTTGCTCTCGAGCGCCGGCTCGCGGTCGCCCGGTTGCACCAGCTCTACGAGATTCGCGAATTTTTGTTGTCGAAGCAGCGCGTCTGCCAGCACCGGCAAATAATCGGCCTCATTGCCGTTGCGTTCGCGAGCGGCCCGCGCCTCGCGCTCAGCCGAAGGAGCATCACCCTCTTGTAGATACACTTCGGCAAGACGCGCACGCAGGACGGGATCTTGTGGCGCGTCGCGGACCGCGTTCCGCAACTCGATCTCGGCGGCCTTGAGATTTCCTTGTGCAATATATTGTTCTGCCTCCTTGACGGAGGCGGGAGAGTCTTTGCCGTATGCGGCCGACCAGGCGAGTGCGGCAAAAGCACCGGCGACAACTATCCGGCGCCACGGACAGCGCCTTTCACCACCCGACATCGGCTCTCCTTTCCACGGCAAATGAGATCACGCATCGAGCCCTATCTGGTGCCGTTACATAGCATGCGCCGGCTCATTTCGCACCGCTTTGCTATTTTCCAAAGATTGAAACCGGCGCGTGCAGGCCAGTGGCCGTCGAAGGAGCTGTGGGTTATCCGCGGGTGACCGCGGCGACGCTTGCAAAGAGCTGCGCGACGGGTTCGCGCGGCAGGCCGCGGGTGACGAAGACCAACCGCGACCGCCGGTCGTTGTCCGGCCAATCCTCGAGCTCGACCGGCGGGTGGGCGACATGCTGGACAAAATGGACGACCACCGGCCCGCGGCACTCCGCGAGTGCGACGAGGCCCTTGACGCGCAACAGATCGGGTCCGCGCAACGCCGCCAAGACTGCCATCGTCTGCTCGAAACCCGGCCAGCTGAGCGGCTCGTCGAAGATCAGCGAAAAACTGTTGAGCCCGTGCGTGTGCGCGACCTCGCCGATCTCGAAGCTGCCTCGCGGTGCGAGCGGCTCGTCGAGCAGAAAGGACGGGGCGATCTCGCCATTTCTGGCGATGGCAACCGGAGCGGGGTTGAGCGCGCCGATCCGCGCCACTAGGCTCTCGGTCGCGCGAGTGTCGGCGAGATCGGTCTTGGTGACGACGATGCGGTCGGCGAGCGCCGCCTGCTTCCTCGCTTCGGACATCCGTTCGAGATTGCCCGCCCCGTTGACAGCGTCGACCACGCCGATCAGGGCCTGCAGGTGGAATTCGCGGCCGAGCCCGCGATCGGTGGCAAAGGTCTGCAGCACCGGGCCCGGATCGGCGAGCCCCGAGGTCTCGATCACGACGCGCTCGAAGCTCGGCACCGCGCCGCGGACGCGGTCGGCGAACAGGCCGCGCAGCGTCTCCTCCAAGTCGCTGCGCACGTTGCAGCAGAGACAACCGTTGCCGAGCAGCACCGTCACATCGCTGCTCGACCGCAACAGCGCGTGGTCGATGCCGATTTCGCCATACTCGTTGACGACGACCGCGGTCCCCGCACCCTCGGGTTTGCCGAGTAAGCCGCGGATCAGGGTCGTCTTGCCCGAGCCGAGAAAGCCGGTGACCGCGACGACCGGCAGCCGCGGCCCGCGCGGGCGCTTCTGGCGCCGGCCGAAGAGCGGCGCGTCCTGCCCCGCGAAGGGCGCTCCCGGCGCCGCGTCAGAAGTCCATCTCAAGCGTGTAGAGCCCTCCGACATGGCGGTCGACGGTATAGACGACGGCGCGCTCATCGACGAAGACGTCGTTTATCTGGATCGACCCGGTGGGCGCGCGCTCGGGGGGTGCCGGGACAAAATAGCCGACCTCTTGCGGCTGATAGGGGTTCGAGGTGTCATAGGCGCGCAGCCCGCCATTGAAGAAGGTGCCGAGAACGATATGGTCGGATTTCCATGCATTCGGCTTTGGCAGGTTCTCGTAGAGGTTATGCGCGCCATAGCGGCCGCCGCGCCGCTGAAAGGCTTCGAGCGGCGGCAGCGGGCAGGTCGATATCGGCACCGGGTTCGCCTCGTAGCGTCCGTCGACGATCCACACGAGCTTGGGCCAGTCGCCGCCCTCCATGCGGACGCATTCGTCGCTGACGATCAGAAGGTTGCGGTCGAAGAACGGCACCACCGTGTGGGTGAAGCCGTGATAAGGCGGATGGTAGTCCCAGCGCGCCACCATCTTCGGGTGCGCCATGTCGGCAATGTCGAGGATAATGAGCCCGCCGTCGATATAACCGAGATAGGCGCGGTCCGGGCGCTCGGGATAGACGTTGGTGTTGTGCGGGCGGAAGCCGGTATCGGCCCCCTCCGGGTGGCGCACCGGCGGCGACTCGCTGTCGCCCTCTTTTGTCCCGGGCAGCCACCAGCGGCCGACTTCGACCGGCTTCGACGGGTTCTTTACGTCGATGATCCGGTAGAACTGGTCGTCCTTGGGGTGGCTCGGCACAAAGTCGGGCGCACCGGAACTCATATGAATGTATTGGCCGTCGGCAAACCACAGCTGGTGGACGCCGCGCGAGTGCGGGCCGGAGCAGTCGAAAAAGGTGATCGACCGCGGATTCTCCGGTACCGAGATGTCGAACAGCTCGAAGCCGGCGGGCTGCAGCCCCGGCCGCGTCGTCTGATAGGCGACCGCCATGATGTCGCCGACCGTCTCCAGCGAGTTAGAGCGCATGTGGGATTGCGGCAGGTCCGCCCGCGCGACCAGCTTCGGCGCGCGCGGATCGCTGACATCGACGGCGGTGAAGTTCTTCGGCGCGCTTTCGTGGGCGAGCCACAGGATGCGGCGTCCGTCCTTGGCGATCTGAATCGACATGCCTTCGCCGATCCCGCCGAACCCGTCGAGCTCGTGGTGTGCCAGCTGCTTGAAATTCGAAATCGCCGTTCCCGCCATATCTCCACTCCTTTAAGCTGTCTCCCGCGCTCGAAGACGAGCACCCTCGCGCCGAGCGGGGCCGATCGTCAAGGGGGGGCCCGCGGAGATTTCAAGCCGAGGGAGCAAGCGCGCATGATGGCGCCTTGCCGATCCTGTCTCCTGAGAACCGAGGCTGATAGAAAGTGAGACTAACGGCTGATACGTCGCGATTTCGTCGCAACCTTTTGCGACGGTCTACGATACTCGGAGTGGCGCTATTACTGTTGGCCTTCGCCGCGAAAACTTTTTACTTTATTTGGAGCAACCTGCAAATCGGTAACATATGGCTCAACGACTTTTTGGCCATTTTCGATTGTTGTCGGTTCCCAATCGGGCATCTCGCATCCGAGATTTATGATAGATCCGTTCTCGACGCCTACCAAGACGCGCTGGCCGCGCCGCATCACTACCCTTGTCCATACCCCCCGTCCTTTTTGTTGTTGATGGCGCCAATCGGGTGGATCGATTTTTATTGGTCGTATGCGTTCTGGATGTTGGCTACATTCGCCTTTTATCTTGCGGTGTCGTGGTGCCGGGGATCGGCCCGCCCGGCGAGTTTTTTGCTCTTGGTCGCACCGGCGACGGTTGCGACATTTTCGTTCGGCCAGACTGGGTTTCTAACCTCGACGCTGATGGTCGGCGGGTGCCGCTTTCTCGGAAGCCGCCCGATTCTCAGCGGCATTTTCTTCGGACTGCTCTCGATCAAGCCGCAGCTCGGCGTCCTGGTCCCGATTGCGCTGGTCTCGGCCCGGTCGTGGATGACCCTGGCTGCAGCGGGCACAACCGTGCTCGCGCTGGTGTTCGCCAGCAGCGCCGCATTCGGCTGGTCGATGTGGTCGCTATGGCTTGCACAGCTCCTAACTCACGCCGACTGGGCTGCGACAGGGCAGGCGCAACAGATGCCGACGATCATTGCCAACCTGACCTTCGTCGGTCTCGATCTCCCGGTTGCGCGCGTGATCCAGATCGCCGTCGCCATCGTCGTCGCCGGTATCATCTGGGCCTGCTTTCACCGCGGGCCGACCAATCTGGCGAGTTCGGCGCTGCTGGTCGGCACGTTTCTCGCCACGCCTTACGCGTTTGTTTACGACATGCCGATGGTGACCAACGCAATACTGGCGGTAATTCGCGATGACAAACAGCGGCATCGCCGCATGTCGATGCCGGAGGCACTCATCCTGCTGAGTTTACTCTTTCTCCCGGTGGTGATGATGGAGACCTGGCGGCCCCGCGCCGCCAGAAGCATCCCGCTGATCCTGATGTTCGGGTTGATCCTGTGGCGCATTTTCGGGAACCGGCTCGGCAATGCGCGGCCCGAAACAACCGCTGGCATTCGCCAAGAAGAGATGGGTCAGATCTGAACCGATGCGGCGCGTGACGGCGGGTACCGCTGCCGGGGCCGTCGTGTTTGCGGTGGCGTTCGCCGCGCGGCTCCTGCCGGTCTTTGTTTTCCCGGGCGTCAACCACCCGGACGAAGTGTTCCAGACAGTGGAGCAGGCGTACCGGCTCGTTTTCGGTGCCGGACTCGTGCCGTGGGAATTCGTCTACGGTACGAGATCCTGGGTCCTCCCGGGCACACTCGCCGGCTTGATGATGCTAGCTTCGCAGTTCGGCGCCGGCCCAGCTTGTTATATGCCGATCATCGGATCGGTACTCGCGGCGCTCGGGGCCGCCAGCGCGCTGTGTGCGTTCCTTTGGGGAAGGCGGTTTTTCGGAACCGCCGGTGGGGTCGTAGCAGGCATCTTTGCAGCGGTTTGGATCGACGCGGTTTATTTCGGCCCGCGCGCACTCAGCGATTCCGTTGCGGCTCACATCCTCGTCATCGGACTCTACGCAAGTAGGCCGGGCCAGCCGGAAGCCGCAACTTGGCAGCGCAGCGCCGTGGCGGGAGCGCTGCTGAGCCTCGCGGCCTCGCTGCGGGTTCAGCTGTTGCCGGCAATTGCGGTGACCGGCCTATGGGGAATGTTCAAGACGTGTCGCAATCAACGGCTGGCATTCCTTGGCATCGCCCTCTCGATCGGGCTGCTTTACGGTGCAGTCGACGGGTTCACCTGGGGCTATCCCTTCGAGTCGCTCTGGCGCAACGTCATCGCCAACCTCTATTACGGCATCCAGGCGGAATACGGGATCTTTCCGTGGTATTGGTATCTCCCCGCTGTCCTCGAATACTGGACCGGGTTGGCTGGGGCGATGTCGGTCTTGTGCTTGATCGGCGCTGTACGGCTTCCGCAACCCTTCATCGCAGCCGGGCTGATCGCGCTGACCTATTCGCTCTTCGGACACAAGGAGCTCAGGTTCATCTATCCGGCCGTGCTGCTCGCGGTCATCGTCAGCGGCATCGGTCTTGCGCAGCTCGTCTCGTGGATCAGCGAGGCCTTGTGCGATCGGGGTTGGGCCCGATGCCGCGCGATAATCGTTCCCAGCGCCGTGGCACTCGCGGTGGTCGTGCTGACGCAGCTGGGATTAGCGAACGGCTCGGAGCCCTATCGAAGATTGTGGACGCGCGGCAGAGACATGCTCCTGGCATCACGCTATGTTGCCGGACTAGATGCGGTTTGCGGCATTGGCGTCGTGGACCACGATTGGGCCGTCACCGGGGGCTATGCGGCCTTCCAACACGCGGTGCCGCTTTATTGGGCCACACCGCTCGGTCCCCTCGATCCCGACTCCGTTGCCTTCAACACCGTCGTCTATAATCGTGGGAAACCGGTCGGCGCCGGCTACGTCGAGGAAGCTTGCTTCGGCGACAGTTGCGTCGCACAACGGCAAGGGACCTGCTCGCCGGAGCCGATGACGGACATGTCAGGTCCGCCGCGCCCGCTCGATTTTTGGCGCGCCGAGACCGGGCATTGATCTGAGGATCATGCGGAGAGCGGGTATGGAATTCGGCGTGCAGTTTTTTCCCGACGTCAGGCCCGAGCAGAAATCCGGGGCCGACTACTTTCGCGACGCGCTCTGTCTTGCGGAGGAATCCGAGAAACTCGGGTTCTCCCACATCCGGATCGTCGAGCATTATTTTCATTACTATGGCGGGTACAGTCCGAACCCGATGCTGTTCCTCGCCGCGGCCGCCCAGCGCACCAGCCGCGCGCGGCTGGTGACGGGTGCCGTGTTGCCGATTTTCAACCACCCGCTGAAGCTCGCCGGCGAAATCGGCATGCTGGACGCGATCAGCGGCGGGCGCCTCGATGTCGGCTTCGCGCGCGCCTTTCTGCCGCACGAGTTTCGCCGCTTCGGCCGCTCGCCGGATGAATCGGTGGCGCGCTTCCGCGAGGGCCTCGAACAGGTCGAGCTGCTGCTGACCCGCGAGAACGTGAGCCACCGCGGCCGTTTCCACACGATCGAGAACACGACGTCGCTGCCGCGCCCGACCCAAAAGCCGCGCCCGAAATTCTACATCGCCGCGCAGAACACGGCGGACTCCTTCGTCTTTGCCGGCCGGATGGGTCATTCGGTCATGGCGATCCCGCTGACCGGCGCGATGATGCGCCCGCTGCTCGCCACCTATCGCGAGGCCTGGAAGGAGGCCGGCCATCCGGGTGCGGGCGAGGTCATGCTTGCTTTCCACATGTTCTGCCACGAGGACGGGGCGCGCGCTCGTGCGGTGGCCGGCCCGCTGCTCGACGCCTATCTGCGCTCGCTCGTGGAGGCCGCCGCCGACTGGCTCGACGGGCGGGCTTCGGCGGATTATCCCGGCTACGACCGAATGATCGCCAAGCTGCGCGAGACGACCGCCGTCGACCAGATCGCGAGCGGTGCGGCGTGGATCGGCTCGCCGGACGAGATCATCGCCGCGGTCGAGCGCACCCGAGAGGAGTTCGGCGGCTTCGAGCACGCCTCGCTGCAGGTCAATTTCAACTTGATGCCGCTCGCGGCGGCCCAGGCGTCGATGCGCCTCTTCGCGGATCGAGTGATGCCGCGCTTTACCGCCGGGCAGTAATTCTGTTTGCTATGACCCACCATCACCGAAGGGAGGACCCATGCGCAAGTTCATCATCGAGCGCGAGCTGCCGGCGATCGGCAGCGCCGAGCGCCAAGCCCTGCGCGAGGCCGCGCAAAAGTCGAACGCGACCTTGAAGGAGCTCGGTCCCGACATTCAATGGGTCGAGAGCTACGTCGCCAACGACAAGACCTTTTGCGTTTATCTCGCCAACGACGAGGCAATCATCCACGAGCACGCACGGCGCAGCGGCTTCCCGGCGAACAAGGTCACCGAAGTCCGGCGGATGATCGACCCGACTACGGCGACCGAGACGTAGCCCGCGGCGGGGCCAGGAGCGACGCAATTCCGTCGTTTTTGGCCCCGCACAATTTTCCATTGTTATTCGATTGTTAGGCCGGCTTTAATTCGTTGATCGGACGAAAAATTCGGTTGATCCGCCAAGTAACGAATTTGCGTCGTAAGTAGTTGAGATAACGCCCTATTCTTCGGCGCCAGGATGGCAATTTGACGGCGAAAACGCGACTTTCGTTGTTTTCGTACCCACCTCTCCCCGGAATTTTGGGGAGAGGTGATGCCTAACCTCAGGCGAGGTGGTAGAGCCGGGTCACGTTTTCGCTGGTGATCTTGCGGCGCACGCTGGGCGAGATCGCCGCCAGGTTCTTGTCGAGCGTCTCGATCGAGTTCGGCCAGATGCAGTCGGGGTGCGGATAGTCGGCGCCCCAGAGGATGTTGTCCTCGCCGATCAGCGGGATGATCGGCTCGAGATATTGGTCCTGCTGGTAGGTGACGTATCCCTGACGCCGGAAGTAGTCGCTGGGCTTCAGCTTGAAGCCGAGGCTACTTGCGCGGTCTGCGTACTCGGTGTCGAGGCGGTCGAACACATAGGGCAGCCACGTCACCCCCGATTCGCCGAGCACGAAGTTAAAGTCCGGATATTTCTCGCAGGCGCCCGAGGCCAACAGCGAGACCAGCACCTCCATCGTGTCGAGCTGGAAGAGGGCCGAGCGCACCAGCCGCCACTGGGTGAAATACTTCTTCTCCATCTCCGGCGTGTCGGGCGCGCGCAATGCCTTAAAGCCGGTCGAGTGGAACGAGATCGGGAACCGGCACTCTGCCGCGGCTTCCCACAGAGGGTACCACTCGTGGGTGTAGAGCGGCGGGGTCATTCGCTTGAAGGCGAGGTCGCCGCCGCGCAGCCCCAGCTTGGCGCAGCGCCTGACCTCGGCGGCGGCTTCGATGGGGTCGGTGTTGGGGACGATCGCGAGCGGGAATACCCGATTAGGGTCGCTGCGCTTGGCAAAATCGGCGACCCAATCATTGTAGGTTTGGTCCGCCCAGGCGCGCAACGGCGCCTCGGCGATCAGATCGTTGATCATCAGGCAGCCGTAAATGATCTCGGCGGAGATGTTGTCGCGGTCGAGATCGGCGAGACGAAGTTCCGGAGTGGTCGGGCGCGGCTTGGCCCCGGGCCGGGAATTCCATTCGAAGCCGAGATCCTTCATCTCGTCGATGTGGCCGAACATTCCCTTCTGATACGGGAGGAACCCGGGGCCGATCCCGTTCCACATCCCCCTATCCTGGTCGTCAACGAACCAGTGAAGGCCGTCATCCTTCTCCTCGACGCGAGGGGCGAGCTTCTTCCATTTGTTCGGCGCCTCCGACGACCACAGGTCGGGGGGCAGGTAGGTCAGGTCGATATGGTTGTCGCCGGAGATCAGCTTTTCTGCCATGGCGCGCTCCTTTTGCTCCCTCCGCAAGGATGTCGATTGTGCATCGTACGGAGGACTGCCTGTCAGAGCTACAGATAATATGTCGCGTGTAGCGCTCGCCTGATCTGCGTTTCCGTGCCTAAGATACCGCTCGGCGCAAAGCGAGGTATGAGGGAGAGGGCGCATGGCGGTTCAGCTCGGAAGCGGCGGATACACCTTCGACGTTCATGAGAATTGGGCGAAGGTGCCGGAGGACATCACTCTGGGTGACTGCGCCGCAGTGGGCGTCGACCGGCAAAATCGAGTTTATGCTTTCAATCGCGGCGAGCACCCGGTTGCGGTATTCGATGCCGAGGGGAATCTGCGACGCACCTGGGGTGAGGGTGTATTCAGCCGGCCGCACGGTGTCCACATGGGCCCGGACGACACGATCTATCTGACCGATGACGGCGACCACACGGTGCGCAAATGCACGCTCGACGGCAAAGTGTTGATGACCCTCGGCGTGCCCGGCGAACCCAAGCCCTATATGAGCGGCGAGCCGTTTCACCGCTGCACTCACACCGCGTTGTCACCGCGAGGCGACCTTTACGTCTCCGACGGTTATGGCAATGCGCGGATCCACAAATACACGCCCGACGGCAAATTACTGACGTCCTGGGGCGAGCCTGGCACCGACCCCGGCCAGTTTAATGTCCCGCACAACATCTGCTGCGACCCTGACGGGTGGATTTACGTCGCCGACCGCGAAAACCATCGCGTCCAGGTGTTCGACGGCAACGGCAAGTTCGAGACCCAGTGGAATAACCTGCACCGGCCGAACGGCATGTGCATGGCCGCGGGCCGCGATCCGCTCCTCTATATCGGCGAGGGGGGCCCGTCCGGCGAGATCAACCGGGATTGGCCCAATATCGGTCCGCGCGTCAGCATTCATACGTCGAAGGGCAAGGTGCTGGCGCGGCTCGGCAAGATGCATGCCGGTCTCGCCCCCGGGCAGTTCACCTCGCCGCACGGGATGGCCGTCGACGGGCACGGCAACATCTATGTCGGCGAGCTTTCCGGCCGCAGCTGGGGGAGGTTCTCAAAAGACCCGCCGCCAAAGCGCCTGCGAGTGATCCACAAGCTCGTTAAAGTGGCGGCCTGATGGCGGTTATGCCGGGAGCACCGCCGGAAAGCGCGGCTCCCGCACCTGCCGGGTGACGAGAAACCCGACAATGGCCAGGTTCGCTAGGTTGAAAAGGGCTCCCGCCGTGAAGGCCGGGGCATAAAAACCGAAGTGGTCGTATAGCGCACCGGCAAACC
>Ga0074045_10006208_pt1 | contig 10290 bp, 10 predicted proteins | sample BogForMeECP23OM2_FD_94442 | JGI IMG/M metagenome (GOLD analysis project Ga0074045, IMG submission 94442) | Bog forest soil microbial communities from Calvert Island, British Columbia, Canada - Bog Forest MetaG ECP23OM2 | ecosystem: Environmental > Terrestrial > Soil > Wetlands ... | reverse complement strand
TATTCGCCTTCCGCCGCTTCGTTACTAATCACTCCTGTGATCTATGCACTGGGAAGTGGTATTCTCGACATGATGGACGCTTTCTTTCCGGAAGATTCACTGGCGTTTCTGCAAGTATGGGTATACGTGATTTGGAACGTGGTCATTTTCATCCTAAGTGTGCTGGGTTTTCACAACGCCGTAAAAACACCGTTTGGTCCAATACCTCCGCCAACTGTTCTACTGGAGGGAAATCATCTCTACCTATGGGGACTCAAAGGTTTCATCACTCTCACTATTTTTTGGCCATCGTCAGGTGTGGTCAGCATGATCGTTTATAGTCTCGTGATTGCGGTGCTGATGGTGAAACTGGAAGCGCCACGCAAACGCAAGGCGGCATACGCCATCGTTGGCGCACTAGGAACCTACCTAGTGAATGTTGCTAGAATTACTATGATCGTTCTATACGTCACTTACATAAGCCTTGACGTGGAAGCCTTTCATGAATCTATCGGGGAGATCCTCTTCATATGCTGGATCTTTGCATATTTACTTGTCGTAATTCGAATTGAGAATCTATTGTCGGTTCGATCACAAATGCGAAAAATATGACTGTGGTCAACTAATGACACGTCACGTAGAAAGTTTCTAATGGCTCCACGACAAGTCGAAATTAAGTGCTCACTATGACTTACCGATCAGCGTCGCCATTTTCAGCGCTCCGTGACAACGAATTAAAAATTTTGCTAATCGTCGCGTCGACGCTCTGGATCTACAGTTCACTTCTGAAGTTTCCATTCTTAGTCCCAAGTAACTATAGCGATGTGGGTTATTTGTGGATTCGAGATGTCTATCAAGGTCAGCACAATCTCCAGATTCCTTACGTAGATTATGAATTGGAGTACCCACAGGTAATTGGAGGCCTAATTCTGATTGGGCAAGCCATTTCGACTTACTTTCCCTTCGTTATAGATCAATACAATACGTTCGTTGTCGTAGAGTCCATACTTCAGTATCCGTTCATGATTGGAACGATCATCATTCTCTTCCTGTTATGTCAGAAACTGAAGATAAACCGCACGCGAATATACCTGTATATTCTATCAACCTTAACGTTCGTAGTTTACGGATTCTACAATTGGGATTTTGTCGTCGCATTTTTCACAACGCTTGCTATTTGGCTATATGTGAACAAGCGCTACGATGGTAGTGCGTTGGCATTGGCTGTAGCTGTTCTCACTAAATTCATTCCTGGTATTATGCTGCCCGCGATGGTTGTGGGTCTCCCAGATAATAAAGCTAGAATGCGGTTTTTGGCAATCTCAGTGCTCACGTGGCTAGGCGTGAACGCGCCGTTTGCATTAAGTAATTTCGGAACTTGGGCACAATTATTCGTTGGATATAGTGGCCCAAATCATCAACTCCAAAACACGTGGATCTCAATGGTAATTTCAACTGCGGGGTTAGGTGATATTATTTCAGGCGCGAGGGCCGGTCACGTTCTAAGCTTTGCAATTATCGGATACTTAGTATTGCGGGCGATAACTAGTGATAAAACTCCGCTTGACAAGATACTGTTGTCGTGGTATGCTTGGTACGGGGCGATTTATCTTTTTGATCCTCAAATGTTCGTGCAGCTATTTCCCATCATCGTACTCACTCCAGACTTCAACTTTGTGATTTATCGAATTGCTGATCTGTTCAATGCGTTCATAATTCTATTCTATTTTATAGGAAGCAGTCATCCTGAACTTCCGCGATATATAACAGACCAGTTGACTCCATTCGGACTGATAAATACTTTCGCTGCGGTTCGGCAGCTAATTTTTCTTGGGGCATATTTCGTAGCTTTTAACCCGAAACGACAGAGCCGTCTGAAGCATTGTATCAGAACACTTGTGTCTCCTGTGCGGCACCGGAGATGACTGACTATGTACGGTTCAGTCCCAGTTTCGCTAGTTCCTTGATAAGTGTAAGTGATTGCTTGCCTAACTTCAGTTTCGATTTTCCGGTTACTCTGTCCTTAAAATTAATCGGGATCTCAACCATCTTATAGCCGCTTCGATACGCTCTAACGACAAACTCCATGAAAAACGAGTTCCCTTTCGACTCAACCTGGACGTTACTGATTACTTCGCGCCGAATGGCTCGATAAGATGTGGTAAAATCATGGAATGGAACTCCACTAACGATTCGAATTAGAAGGTTACCAAGTCTACTTGCTAAGCTCTTTTTTAGAGTTTGTAGACTCGACACCTCATAGCGTCCGCCCTTGATATATCGTGATGCGAGTACTATATCGAAGCCTTCACTTATTTTGCTAATGAACCGTGGTATGTCAGAAGGATCATGGGAAAAATCCGTGTCCATCCCGATCACAATCTCTCCGCGAGCAAGTTTGTATCCATCGGCGAATGCTGAACCTGGCCCAAGTTTTTTTGGACGTAGGAGAAGTCTGATGTTCCCATACTGGCTGCTTAATCCGCTCACGACAGCAGCTGTTCCGTCAGGTGAATTATCATCTACAACAACAATCTCCCCTTGTAAGTGTTCTTCGCAGAAAATGGTTTCCAGCTTCGGAATCAACTTGACCATGTTGTCTAATTCGTTGTATGATGCGACCACAATCGAAATCAACCTCCCACACGTCTGGGCACATACTAGTGGTGACGTGTGATTAGGATTACTCTCGAATCAACTTAACTACAAAGTCAGATGGTGCAAGTTGAATATCATCACTCTGCCGGTATACAAGGATGGAGAATTTCTTGTACGCGCCGTCGATATCTTGGAGAAGTTAACCTCTACGCTTGGCTACGATTGTAAACTTCTGATCGCCGAAGATGGATCTGATTCTTCGCAGATAGTAAGTGAACTCCAAAACAGATTCTCGAACATTATTTATCTCCATCACGATCAACGTTTGGGCCGAGGTAGAGCCCTACGAGAGGCTTGGAATACGGTGGAAGGAGACGTTTACATCTACCTAGATGTCGACATGGCAACTGATCTGGAGAAATTTGACGCGTTCAAAAAGCTAGTGCTATCGCCCGAGCAATACGACATGGTTACGGGTTCTAGATATGTTCGAGGATCCGTGACAAATAGACCAATACTTCGACGATTGACCTCTATCGCTTACAATACCCTCGTTCGGATCATCTTCTGGACAGGAGTACACGACCATCAGTGTGGATTCAAATCATTTTCAAAACCACTCGTAAGAATGTTATCGAGCGAGTCAAAGAGTGACTCTTGGTTCTGGGATACTGAAGTCATTGTGCTTGCTAAGAAACTCGACTTCAGTATCGCCGAGATCCCGATTTATTGGACTGAACAGAAGGGCAAAAGAACACCGCTAAAGCGTCTTATGAAGGATCTCTGGATACACGGTTCAGGGCTCGCTGCACTCACGTGGCGAATCTACGGAGAAGGCTTCCGTAAACACATAATCCAACAGTAACAGAAGCTGACAAACTTGCCATCTACATCAGAAATTGTCGAAATGGTTCGTGAGAAGCTCGAAGAAATCAAACCGTCGGAAAAAAAGGTGGCGGCATTCGTCTCTGGACCATGCGTTTACGCGAAACGAATTGATGGAATCAATGCCGTAGTGATATGCAATGGATACTCAGAAGGCCTGAGAACTCGACTTCTCACCTCTGATGATGAAGAATTTCGCTTCCTCTTCGTAGATAGCAGTCTAATCGAATCGGACATAACGAAGGGAGCGCTTGGAGATTTTCTCACCGACAAGCTACTCTACCCCTATTCGCCTATTTTGAACCAAGACTACGTACAGATGCTTGGCCAAAAGGTTAGGACTCGGATCGTTGAAGAAGAAGTTCGAGAGCTAGTAATTGATTACGGAGAAATGTGTAGAGGTCTGGTTGCAAAACCAGAATTCTTTGCCCTTTCTCGAATGAGAAAGAGGGCGCGCATCTTTGTTCCAAGCATGAGTGACTACATTAGATTCCTGGATCCTGCTGTCAAGGATCAAAATATCGCACAACTCCGATCTGACTTCAGAAAGACTATCCTTACGCTGCGAAATGACCTTGTTGGAATCGAAGACGACAATGTGACGATACTTGATGCCGCTGTAGACAAATGGTTAGGCGATCGCAGCTCGCGGCAAGTAGTCAATATCCTCGAGCAAGGAAGGAAGGCCTTTTATTCGTACGTTGCTCGAGGGCGATCAATTTATCTAAACCTTGATCTTCTTGCCCGCGAAATCTATGACCCCTTTAGATTAGGGCTTAGTAATGAAACGTTAGGGGTACATCCCGAAGACCCAAAGAATTATCTCTACTTGCGTACGGCCACGGGTTTAACGCGGATAAATGCAAGCGCATCGATCCAAGAAGTAATCTCGACCATCAGACCAGGTCGACCAATCACTATTTCTCCTCTTGCCGGAGTCCTGAACGAGGTCTTTCTTGTAACGTCGGGCGCTGATCGATTTGTAGCCAAGAGATTTACTGACTGGCATGGTTTCAAATGGTTCACTCTAAACCTTGTATCATTCGGGAGCAAAACCTTCTCCGTATCAGGAAGAGCTCGAATGAGCAATGAGTACGGCGTCAATCGATATCTTGCCAAGAAACGGCTAAACGTTCCTGAAATCGTCCACGTGAGTGTTAATGATCGAATGTTGCTGGAAAGTTATGTTTCTGGGTTGTCGCTGGATAAGTCCGTCACACAAGCAGTAAATGAACCTGCACTATCAACTGCGCAATCCAAACTCTTTCAATCTCTCGGCGAGACGTTAGGACGCATTCACACTGTTGGAGTTTCGATCGGAGATTCGAAGCCTGAAAATTTCATGGCTAAGGATAACTTGGTTTACGCCGTCGACCTTGAGCAAGCGGGCAAAAAGGGTGACTATGCATGGGACGTAGCGGAACTGCTGTTTTATGCAGGACACTACAGTGCCAGCCCGACACCTATTCGTGGTCTCAGCGAACTAACCCAGGCATTTATAGAAGGATACCTTAGAGAGGGTGACTCATCAAATTTGAAGAGAGCAGCAGGTGTAAAGTATGCGAAAGTATTTTCGGTCTGGACACCCGCTCCAATACTATTCGAGATCTCAAAAATGCTTCGTGGCGTGACATAACTTGGCCAATATTAGAACTATCAGATTGATCGTATTCGATCTTGACGGGACTTTAACACCTGTCGACAGCTTATGGACCTACTTGCACGACACATTCGGAACAGCTAGCAGAGGCAACGAGGCAGCGCGCAGATATTGGAACGGACAAATGACCTACACCGAATGGGCCGAGGCAGACGCGAAATGCTGGTCCGGCATCTCGTTCACACAATTGGAAGATGCACTGGATAAGATACCGTTAAGAAGTGGAGCCAAAAAACTCTTTCAGACTCTGAAGAATCGAGGCGTGAATACTGTTATCTTGAGTGCAGGTCTATCAATATTGGCTAACAAGGCTAGAGAGGAACTTGATGCTGATCTTGCAATCGCTAACGATTTGATATCTCGTGACGGGCAATTGACTGGGGAAATAAAAGTGAATGTGCCAATCTCAGAGAAGATGAACCTGGTTAAACAAATGGCCGCACTCTTTGACATTCAGTATAAGCAGATCGCGTTAGTGGGCGATCGATCAAACGACCTCACGATTCCTGAGTGTCTCAGGATCGCGATCAACCCGAAGGACATCAACACGATACGAAACGCAGATTTTGTCATTGACGACTTGACTCAAATTCTCGACGTTCTAGATTCAACATGAACCGTGCTTCAATCACTTAAAAGACACTTTCTACACTGTTAAGTCAATCAGCTTCTGAAATTCAACATACGTCTGGCAGGTCATTACGGTGGTTACTGGTCAATTGTACAAATGCACGGGATGGAACTATGCAATTACGCTGGATTCTAGTGCTGAAAGGGTCATAATGCGGCGGACTGTGGGACGAACAAGACGCTATGAAGTTTCCATGGATCGCATCAAATCAATCGTTATCGAGCGCAAGAGCGTTGTCCCTTTCGCAGCTTTGACCATCCTGTCAGCGCTCACTACTTTGTTGATTGGATACGGTCCACTGCCCTTTTTGATTAGTTTAAGTCCGGAGAATGTGGGGAGGTCAACCATGATTGGAGCTTTAGCATGCATGATTTTCGCGTTGCCTTCAATCTCACGTCTCTTGTTCGTAAACGTGTATGTAAGCTGGGACACAGACCCGAGTTCTTTGCTGATCCGGTTTGTTCCATCTCATTCCGGAAAACGTTTGGCTGATACGTTCCTAGAGATGTCAAATAAGAAATAGGTTTGAACCTTGGCCGATTGCATCGTTGAAGGTTCAACCGTTCTGCTTCACTACGACGAACGGCGACAATGGTTGGTGCGCGTTGGAAACAATAAGGACTTTCATACACATAAGGGGATAATTGGTCTACATAACTTGATCGGCAAGCCATACGGTAGTATCGTCCAAAGTTCCCTTAATCAGACGTTCTATGCATTACGACCGACGACGTTCGACCATATTATGCACACTGCAAGACGAACACAAATAATGTATCCAAAAGACATCGGTCTGATTATTCTGAAATTATCATTAACGTCGGGTTGTAAGGTTCTTGAAATTGGCACGGGCAGCGGTGCCATGACGTTAGCAGCCGCCACCGCGGTTAGGACGTCTGGTCATGTTCATACCTATGAAGCGAGAGAAGAATTCGCTGAAATTGCTTCGCGAAATCTGAAGAGAGCCGGAGTGTCAGAGTATGTCACGATACACGGAACAAATGCGATGGATGGCATAATTGGTGAGGAGTATGATGCCGCCATTATGGATGTTGGAGATCCATGGCCGATTTTACCTATCCTACGTCGGGCATTAGCCGGAGGCGCTCCTCTCGTATCATTCAGCCCAACGGTCAATCAAATTGAAAAGACCGTTGAAACGTTAGCTCAGATTGGCTTCAAGAATATTCAGACCTTCGAAAGTTTCATTCGTGAGATTAGAGTGGACACAGGCAAGACTAGACCAGCCACTATGATGGTCGGTCATACTGGTTACATGACCTTCGCTCAGAAGGTTAGCCGTGACGACGACTGAAATTCAATTGTCAGTATCGCTACACGAGACCTTGATCCATCATTGAGTCGGCAACCTTGAGGAAACCCGCGATGTTGGCTCCGTTCACTAAGTTTCCAGGCGTACCGAACCTTTCTGCGGTTTCAAAACAATTCCTGTGTATTTTCACCATTATGTCATGAAGTTTGGAGTCAACTTCTTCGCGGGTCCAGTTCAAATGAAGACTGTCCTGCGACATTTCCAGTCCGGATGTAGCTACTCCTCCTGCGTTCGCGGCTTTGGCTGGTCCGTAGAGAATCTTGTGATCCAAGAACATTTTTGTGGCTTCGATTGTGGACGGCATATTCGCTCCTTCTGCAACTAAGTAGGTACCGTTTTTCAATAGGTTCGCTGCGTCTTTTGCGTTGATCTCATTTTGAGTCGCGCTAGGAAATGCACACTGCGCTTTGGTGTTCCAGAGCGGATTATGGTCGAGCTTAGGGTCGACCTGGTAATATTTCGCTGTCTTGAATTTGTCAGCAAACTCTTTGATTCTGCCTCGACGTACATTCTTAAGTTCCATGACAAACGCTAATTTCTCACGGTCGATGCCCGATTCGTCGTACACGTAGCCGCCCGAGTCTGAGAGAGATAATGGTCTCGCTCCAAGATCAAGTAACTTCTCGACGGTGTATTGTGCCACGTTGCCACTTCCTGAAACCAGAGCGGTTTTTCCTTTCAGGGTATCGTTTCGTGTCTTGAGCATTTCTTCTGCGAAATAGACCGTACCATATCCTGTGGCTTCAGGCCTGATTAGAGATCCGCCCCAGTTGATCCCTTTTCCAGTTAATACCCCGCTGAATTCATTTTTGAGTCGCTTATATTGGCCGAATAGGAATCCGATCTCTCTCCCTCCGACACCGATATCGCCTGCCGGTACGTCTGTGTTCGGTCCTATGTGGCGGAAGAGTTCGCTCATGAAACTCTGGCAGAATCGCATCACTTCGTTGTCGCTCTTCCCTTTCGGGTCAAAGTCCGATCCACCTTTGCCACCGCCCATGGGAAGGGTTGTCAGAGAGTTCTTCAACACTTGCTCGAAAGCTAGAAACTTGAGGATGCCAAGATACACAGTTGGATGAAATCTTAGGCCTCCTTTGTACGGGCCGATCGCACTATTCATCTCGATGCGGTAGCCTCGATTAATGTGAATTTCGCCGTGATCATCTTGCCAGGGGACGCGGAAGGTTATTACGCGCTCTGGTTCCACCATTCGTTCAAGCATTTTTGCTTTGCGATATTCCGGGCGCGCTTCGAAAACTGGGCTTAATGATTCGGCGACTTCTTGAACTGTTTGATGGAATTCAGGTTCTCCAGGATTTTTTGCCTTTACGTCGGCTACCACTTTGCTTACGTACTCATTCATCTTTCTTCACCAAAATGACTCTGAATATGATTGCTCATGCATAAGATCGATGTCGAACAGTTGCGATCAAAGTGTTGCCAAACGGCGTCGGTTGATCCACATCGATCCGATATCGTTCGCTTCTTCGGCCACCTTGAACGAATCGGGTTTTTCAAAATTCTATACGCCTCACGCATGAAACAGATATCGAGCAGCAGCGCGTGATCATGTATAAATGCTGTGGGAAGCATTTATTTGTGGAAACATCTGATCCTACAAGCCCTGACGTGCACGCCTTGATCTTTGATGAGACCGCGAAGAACGAGTTGCGAAAGACCCTTACGCTTACGATAGCGGTCTTGCTTGTATTCGCACCAAGTTACATAGCAGACATCGGAATGCGAAGATTGAAACTAATTGTTGGCGTCGCGGGGATAATTGCTTTCGCGCTTTTCTTGGTCGGTCTCTTTCTGCTATTGAAAATCACGAAAGACTGATTTTCTACGGATGCAATACGAAGTTCGTGTAGATCGTCATAGCAAGCGATACAATAAACAGGACGCTCCAAAATTTACGATTCCAAGAAAAAACCTTTTGCCCATCGAAAATCGCGAATGGAATAAGATTGAATACTGCAAGGAAGGAGTTTATCGCTGCTCCTGCCAGCATCGCTTCGGACAACCAACTTGACGCTGTGATTGGGAGGAGCACTACAAGTGCAGCAGCTATTACTATGTTAACGATCGGTCCTGCGATGGCTGTTCGTCCCATTCGATCCTTGTCGGTGTGCCCCGTGATCACTACCGCACCAGGAGCAATGAACTTCAATGGCGACAAAATCGAGACAGCTGTGAGCAATGCCCCCATCAAACTCAAGCGAAACTCAGCCCACAGCCCGTAGCCTTGAGCTACGTACTTGTGGGCTAATTCATGAAGAATGAACCCAGAAGAAAATAATGCAATTGCCACTATCAATCCTGGCAATGTGAATGAACCTATGAAGAAGGTTACGCCTGCAGCTGTTACTAAGACGGTACCGATAATCAAGTGCCGCGCTTCTAGCTTACTGAAACGAATCGATCTTCTCGTGCGAGGGGCAAGGATGACACTCGTTTCCTGAAATTGAGCAGGTCCCATAGCTGACCTAGCCGATCTAACTGCCTTTACACGCCATGATTCACTACATTCGTGGTTTTCGGGCAGCCTATGCGCGGGACAGTAAAAGTGCTCACAATAATTGCACTTGAACGGGAGATCGACATCGCGCCCGCACCTATCACACTTCAAATGCCAGAACTCCAGACTCCATTTGCATACAAATATTGAGAACTCCTTACTTTTAATCTTGGCAGTAGATACCGTGATTGAACCAACGATGCCAAAATGTGAGAAATGTGGAAAAGAGTCGAGTAAGCTTGAGAAGTGTCAGTTCTGCGCGAAATCCTTTTGCGATGAAGATTATCCGGAGCATATGGCGCGGGAACGTCGCCATGAAGGTTTAGCGAATGAGGAGGGGGAATTCTGGCGGCAAAAGCATGAACGTCGGTCTTGAGTTGTTGCAGTTTCGTACTTTTATCTAGAATTCTATAGAGAGTATAATTTGATCCTAGTACGGCTGCTGAGGCATTTTTGGATTGTTGTTCCTTACAGATGAAGACGTCCAAACTCTCCTACCTGTTCCTGATGCAATACAGGTAGTGCAGAAGGCATTCAGAGAAGTTGGGCTTGGGAATGTCCGGATGCCTCCTCGTCAAGTAACCGAAATCTCGGAACATGGAGGACTTATGTTGTCGATGCCGGCCTACATCGGCGGAGAGATAGGCGCGTTAGGACAAAAGGTAGTGACAATTTACCCTAAGAAC
>Ga0074045_10006207_pt1 | contig 10292 bp, 6 predicted proteins | sample BogForMeECP23OM2_FD_94442 | JGI IMG/M metagenome (GOLD analysis project Ga0074045, IMG submission 94442) | Bog forest soil microbial communities from Calvert Island, British Columbia, Canada - Bog Forest MetaG ECP23OM2 | ecosystem: Environmental > Terrestrial > Soil > Wetlands ... | reverse complement strand
TACGCCTTCCTCATGGAGATGAAGTTCAACCTGCATCGCAGCGGAACCAGCTTCTGCGAGTTCCCCATCATCTTTTCCGAGCGCGAGTCCGGCAAATCGAAGTTCAGCCGCAAAATCCTCTACGAAGGAGTGCGCTTCCCGCTCAAGGCCCTCGGGAAACGGCTCAGCGGCGCGTCGTAGTTGTGCCCAGTGTGGCAGTACTTGTCATGCCAGGCGACGGGTTTTCCGCCAGCGGCGGCAATAACGGGATCGATGAATCAATTGCTTGTGAGTCGACCCGCCAAGAGAAAGCCCGGAGGCCGACTTCCTTCAACAATAAGATATTGACAAAGGCAGACAATAAGGTTAGAAACAGGTGCATTCTGCGGAGAGAATGGTTCGTGCGCATTTTACACATCTCAGACCTTCATTTTGGGGCGCATAACGAAGAGCTCTCGGAAAATCTCAAACACCAGGTTAAGACGAGGATCCGGCCCGACGTGATTCTTGCAACTGGAGATCTGGCGGATCAGCCTGATCGCGGGCTGTTAGTGGACGCCCGCAATTATCTGTTAGAGCTCGAAGGGGGCTGCTGTAAGAGGCCTGAAAAAGATCCCAAGCGCCCGAGAGTTTTGGTCATACCCGGCAACCATTACGCGCGCTACTGGGGAAGCTACAGGTTAGGATCGGGGGCCTACAAGAAAATCTTCGTTGGCTTCGAGAGTTCTTACTACTTCAAACCGGAAAATGTCTGGATTTACGGTTTCGACTCCTCGTTGGAACCCTGGACTGGGGCAAATGGGAGAGTCGAACCTGGTGACCTGGAAAAATTTCGTGAGAAGTACGACGCGCTGCAGAAAGCGGAAGGGTTCGATGACGCCTTCAAGGTCGCGGCAGTGCACCATCATCCGGTCCCGATCAAATACGATGCCAAGAGCTCCCGCTGGCTTTCGCTAACCAATGCGGCGGAGTTCCTGAATGCAGTGCTGAGCAAGAAAATAGATCTTATCCTCCACGGGCATGAGCACATACGGGCGAGGACGCACTACGGCCGGCATCTCCGCCATGACGTCAACCGCGAGATTCCAATAATCAGTGTGGGAACCGCCTTGAAGAAAAATCATGGAGAAGATCGAAATTGCTTCTACGTGATCGAGATCAAGAACCACGTCAACTCGGGGCCGGTGGATGGCGGGGTTGGTTCCGGTTTCACTACTGTCCAGGTAAGCTGCTATGAGGCGGAAGGGAATTCTTTCGGCGACGAACCAATCGAGACCTTCGAGATTCTATCGGCAGCAAAGGCGGTTAAGAAGCAGTTCGATGTACGGAAAACAAGGTCTGGCTATTACTATGGGGATGTTGCCTCAATCGCGAAGATCAACAGCGACGGCGATGCGCTGAGGATCGTCGAATGCCACGACTTGACCATTCTCGATAGCAAACAGCCGCGCTCATCCGAGCACAACGTCTCGATCCCCTCAACCTCTGGCTACATCGACATGTGGGCATCAGCAGCCATTCGGGGCGATGGCTTGGCGGTTCGATTTAAGAGCTTCGACATCCACAAACAACCGGAGAGCCAGTCCGCTGAAGGCACAATTCAATTTGGTCGGGCTGTGACCGAAAACGAGAAGATCAGCTACCAATACAGTTGGTGGGCAGTCAACGGTTTCGCAATGGATCAGCGCGAGGCGTGGTTCAAATATGGCGAAGATCAAACCGTCGAGTTTACGCACTATCCCGTGGTCGATCCCATGGAGGCGCTCACCGTGATGGTGCAGTTTCCCGATGATCCGGCACTCTCACCGCGGGAGTTTCAACCTCGCGTTGTTAGCCTAAAGACGCAAACAGACGAACCCCTGATCGCCAAAGAGTTGCGGGACCGAAAGGCCTTGCGTTACTACGAGACGCTCCGCACTGTGGCTCTGTGGATAACCAAACCTCTTGTGGGATATTCTTATGGCATACAGTGGCCGGTTCCGTCGTCCCCATCTCGGACGAGCGATATCGCCGGAGGTCAAGTTGAGGACATTGTAAAGGGGTTGCTCGAAATTGCTGACAAGCAGAATCCTGTCTTCGTGAAACTGTTCCTCTCCACCGTAGCCAACCGGTTGCGCAATGCGCTGGTTCCAAGCAGCAAGGAGGAACTGGAAGTCGGACTGATGGTGTTCGATAGGCAAAAGCGCAAGATGGTTATGGTTGCGAGTGCCTCATTTGGCGAAATGGCGGAACTACTAAAGTGGTGCGATTACTCGAAGATGGAGTTCCGTTACGGTGAGAGCCTCGGCGGCAAGATCTTCAAAACGAACAAGCCCAGGCTGTACGCGCAGCTCACGGAGACCGAAGAAAGAGAACGAAAGACCCCCAACTTCTATTTGAAGGTGGAAGGGACCACGCCGCACGCGGTTCTGTTGGGCATACCAATTCAGAGTCCTGGCACACCCACTGACGTTTATGGAGTGATCTGCTGTGGCGCTTATACCAGAGCATCTAAACTGTGGGAGGTGGGACGGCGCGGTGGCCCTATTCAGAAGAAGGAGTTCGAGATTCTCCAAGAATCCTTGAACGAATTGTGTTTCAATTTGTTAGGAAAAGAGATACTCGGGAAGGAAAATCCTTGACCACACTGGAGAACGTGTGGCATCATAGAGGTATTATGGACACTTGTACAGCCACGGCTATTCCCTTCCGTAAACGGATTGCGGAAGGATACTGGGGTTTCGATCTGTCCCCCGAACTCAGGCCGCAAGACATGGCGGAGGTCGAAAAGCTAGTGGAGGAGTCGATGAAGCTCTTTCGGGAACTGGCCAGTAGGGAGAAGCAGGGACAAGAGCACGAGCCGAGGTCCCGCTGAGTTCCGTCCTTTCTCCGCCCCCTTCCCTCTCGAGTTGCCGAGTGCCAATCTTTCCCGCCCGTTGTTGGTGAGAAGGTGGGAGCAAATTCCTCCGTTTGACAGCACGGCGAAAACCTTTGGTGATTCGCGATCAGTTCCTTTCGAGCACGGCTAGGTCCGGGCCTGATGCTGACGGGACGGTGTGGCTGGCCCGGTTTCCAATGGTTGCGATGCCGGAGAGAATCACCGGCTTGCGGTCCGGAAACTCTGCCACCAGCGAAAGGCTGCCGCCCATGGCTTCGATGTAGCTCCGCAACGTCGAGATCAGGAAGTCACTGCGCTGTTCGAGGCGGGAGACCTGGTCCTGACCGATGCCCAGGGCCTCGGCAACGCGCTCCTGCGTAAGCCGGTGGGCGTGGCGCACCTCGCGCAGCGACATTTCCGCGGCAATGAGTTGGGCGGCGCGGGCCTTGATCTTCTTGCGCCGGGCCGGGCTCACTTCCTTCATCTTCTGGTCCAGGGTCTTCATAGTGGTCACCTCCGCCACATTGCTGCGGCTCTTCTCATGAATCGTTACGATTCGTAGCAGGGCACGACTTTAGTCGTGCCGAACAGGGCGAAAAAAGGTCGGGGCTTTAGCCCCGGCCCGCAAGGCCAGTTCTATCAGGGGCTAAAGCCCAAGATCTTTGTTGACCGGGCTGCGGCACGGCTGAAGCCGTGCCCTGATACAAAACGATCTGAGATACATTGTAGTATGTACTGAAAGACATATATTGTAAAATACATATCGCTGTGCTTCCGCCTGTTGCTCACTGGAAGTTTCGCGCCGCTCCGCCCTATCACACGCAACGGTGACCTGCGTCCTTGCGCCAATTCCGCACGGCGCGGTATCAGTGAATTGCGAGGGCGAGGTTGTTGTGTCTTCGCCTGGCCGCACCCAGGGTGCGGATCTTGAAGCCTCTTTGAAAAGTAGCCGTCAGCTTAGGTTGATTATCGTGATTATCATGCTTATCGTAATTATCACGTCAGCTTGATTATCACGCTTATCATGATTACACTGCTTCTCGGGAATACTTTGCTCCTAAGTCATTGCTAGTTAATGATATAAGTGTCAAGTAATTTGTCGGAAGAAGAAGTCCGTGATCCCATGATTCCAAAATGACCGGGGGGAGGGGGTGGCCCAACGGAAAGCGCTGGTTGAGCGACTGACACACGCGTTCCGCTGCTAAGTCTTTGCGAATGAAGATTATGCGATAAATGCTTACGGATCAAGATGTTACCAGCGAAATCTGCGCAAGTTTATGATTATAAAGAACAACGCACAAGGGGGGAGGGGGGCCGCTTGCTAGTGGATGGTGGAGGCCGTTGTCTAAACCAGCGACCTGAAAAGCAGGTCCCTCCGCTCGGACTAAAGTCCTCGGTCGGGATGACAATTGGAAGAGGTGCGAATGGCGAATGGCGAACAGCGAACCGCGAAAAGCGGCCTATCGCAGATACACGACCTTCAGCGGCGCCGAGGAACGGACCTCCAGCTTGAAGCCAGCCTGCTGGAGCGCATCCAGGACGTCGGGCGTGGGCTCGATCAACGCAACCTCGCGGGGAAATGCTTTGAGGTTGTACAGCCGCCAGAATTGCAGCGGATAAAACTGCGACAAGTTGAGCAGCAGACGCTGGTGCAAGTAAGGGTCGGGAGAAGATTGGAGCGCGCCAGCCTGCTCTTCGAAGTCGGGAGGCAGCAGCAAAATGCAATCGTCGGGACTCTGTGAATAGTATTGGGCCTCGGAGAAGACAAGCGGCGGAGAAAACACCATGTAATGCTTGCCTTCCGCGCGCAGCGAACTTTCCAGCCGCAGATACTCCCTGATTCCCGTGGCCTCAACCGACGCCGGATTCTGCACCACGGCCACTTGCTTCCACGCTCCCCAGCTTGCCAGAAGCAAAAAAATTCCCAGCGAGACGCGAACATCGTTGCGAAAAAAACGCCACACCAAACAAGAAAATGCGACCGCAACTCCCGGCAAAACGCAGATGAAATAGCGGCTGAAGAATGCATTGGTCCCAAGCTCGGCAAGAGCGAAGCCAATAAGCGGAATGCTGAGAAACAGCCATCCGATGAGTTCACCAGATTCCATCGGATGCGCAACAGTGTCCTCGTCGTTCGTCCCCGCCAGAACAATCCAAACCATGATCAGCACGAGCAGCAGCAAAGCATCGGGAAACAACTGCGGAAAGATCTCCCTCAGTTCTGTGAAGGACGGCCGATTCCAAAAGCCCGAGGAGAACCTGCGGGAAAACGACAGGATCAGCGGCGATAAGAGCGCTGCCGGAACAACGACTCCTGCGATGCCGGCGATCAGCTTTGCTGACGGTCGCTGCCAGGGCTTCCAGCGGAGAGCTTCGTACAGCGCGTAAGGCGCCAGACACATTACCGCGTAATAGTGCATGGTGACGCCGAGGAAAAGCGCCGCGCCGAAGAAGATCGCCGACCTCATGTTTGACGGGGCTTTCGTCCACACCCAAAGGCCGAGCGAGGCGAACATGAAATAGAGCGCATACGATCGCGCCTCATATCCGTAGTAAGGCAGGAACGTGCAGGTGAGAACCGAGAGCGCAATCAACCCATGCAATCCGTCGGTCAGACGCCGCGCGCAGTCGAAGGTCAGAAGCAGACCTGCGACCATTGCCAATGCAGATGGCAGCCGCGCGGCCACTTCGCTCGCGCCAAATAGCGTCCCAAATAGCCTAACGAGCATGTAGTAGAAAGGAGGCAAGGAATCAACAGCATGGCGGAGCGCCGTCCAGATCGTCGTCCAGGCGGGAAGCTGCGCAATGCGGACAGTGAAGAACTCATCGAACCAGAAGAGACGATGGGACGCGATGTAGATGTTGGAGGCGAGATAAAAGGCGGCCAGCAACAGCGCTGCGAGAAGCGTCAACTTCTCTGAGGCTTTCGGGAGTTGCTTCAGCTCAGGTGTTTCGGGGCCGTGGAAGGCTGTCCTCGATGGAGTCTGCATGGCCCTTTAATGGCGGAGAGACATGGATTCGAAGTCAGTGTAGCACGAAGCGGTACGCAACTGGCTGAAGGCAATGGCACCCAAGGATGCCGATCAAATCCATCGCAGCCGTTGTCGGACTGTAGGTGCAGGATGACAAGGAACTACTTGACTTCGGTCGGAATAAGCTCAATCATGTGTTCCCTATGAAGGCCTGTTTTGTCGTTCTTCTCTACGGAACCCTGACGCTCTCGCCTGCCGCTGCTTCCGCCGCCGACAACAGGAACCCGAAAAAGCAGGAAGCCGCCGAACTCAAAGCGTGCGCTGAGTTAACGCTGAGTGGATTTCGGAAGATTTCGGATGCTCGCGAGCTACGCTTCGAAGGCAAGGTATCAGAAGCGGCTGCTATCTGCCGCGGAGGACAGAAAACTCTTCAGTTCCGGCTGACGCCGTGGGTTGATTGGTCGCAATATTGGGGAACCGGCGATATGTCTTCACTGCCGTCCGGGTATATCTCGACGAAAGGCCCGGCTTTTCGTGGCGTCTCGGGCGCTCTGCTCGACCTCGAATACCAGCGGATTGAGCTGATCAAGTTCAGTCTTTTTGACAATAACGGAACCTATCACACCTACATTACAGGCCGCGCGGGGATCAGCGGACCATCGCTCAAGACATGGCCGGAGATGCGCCTCGCGAAGGAGAACGCGAACTATCAGGCGGTCGGAGGCGACGCGGAGCAGGTGTGCAAAGGTGATCTCATTCGCTTCCGCACGTTGACGGGAATCTGCAATGACATCCGCAATCCGCTGATGGGTTCGACCGGTACTCCGTTCGCCCGCAATGTTGAATTCGACACCACTTTTCCAGACCTCGGGCAAACTGTCTTGACGAAAAATCGCCACGGCGATCGGCTCGGGCTGCTCATGCCCGACCCGCAGGTGATCAGCCGCAAGCTGTTCACGCGCCAACAGACGAACCCAAGCGCCTGCAACGCGGGCTTCGGCCTTCCGAACAATTCGCCGGACGCAAACTGCGATTACCAGAAAGCGCCGTTCTTCAACGTGCTCGCCGCCTATTGGATTCAGTTCATGACGCACGACTGGTTCTCGCACATGGAAGAGGGCCACAACGCTTCTGAATATATGGATGTGGGCTGCAAGACGCAGTTGGTGAATAACGTCGAGACACCGCTCACGCCAGAAGATATCCAGAAGCTCGGATGCCGCCCCGGCGACCGCGTGGACAAGACCTATGTGCAGCAGGATTCGCCGCCGGACAAATTCTCCAGCGGTGGCCATGAATATCTGACGCGCTCGCCAAAAACGTTCAGCAATAACAACACCGCGTGGTGGGATGCTTCGCAGCTCTATGGTTACGACGAGACTTCACGCAAGCGGGTGAAGCGCGATCCAAAAGATCCGGCTAAGCTGCTGCTCGAACCAGTCTCAGGAATGACTGGCGCCGGATATTTGCCTGTGCTGCAGGCTAGCGATCCGATGCAGCCGCAGTGGGCAGGACAGGAGGCAACGGCATTTCCAGACAACTGGTCGATCGGATTGAGCTTCTATCACAACCTGTTTGCGCGGGAGCATAACTCGTTCGTAGCTGAGTTTCGAAAGCAACAGGCGCGGAGTCCCAACGCGGACAGCGGACTGCGCAATCCATCCGACCCGAAGCGGGTGATCCGAAACAAAGATGTCACGCCTGACGAACTCTTCGAGGTGGCGCGACTCGTGGTTTCGGCCGAGATCGCCAAGATCCATACGACGGAGTGGACGCCACAACTGCTCTACGACGAGCCGCTTTATAAAGGCATGAACGCGAACTGGAACGGATTGCTCGGCTCGGGCGACCCGGATGTTTCGACCGCTCTCTCCAATATCGTGGTGCACGGTTTCGGCAAGTCGAAAAACGCCACGAAGGAGTCGCAGTGGTATTCGGTGTTCGCGTCCGGACCCGGTATCTTCGGGCTCGGCAGCAAAGTTCCGCATTACGATATTACGAACCCCAACGATGTAAACGGCGGCGTGAACCACTTTGGGTCGCCATTTAACTTTCCCGAAGAGTTCGTCACCGTTTACCGCCTCCACCCCCTGGTTCCAGACCTGATCGAGTACCGCGATCTCAGCAAAGACCCGAACCAGATAGTACAGAAAGTCGCCGTCATCGAGACTTTCGAAGGGAAGGCGACTGATGCGATGCACTCTGGCGGTCTCGCCAATTGGGGGCTGAGCATGGGCAGGCAGCGCCTTGGACTTCTGACACTGCACAACCATCCGCAGTTCCTGCAGAACATTCACCTGCCACGGCTCGACGGGCCGACGCAGCAACTCGATATCCCGGCGCTAGACCTGATTCGCGATCGCGAGCATGGCGTGCCGCGCTTCAACGAGTTTCGCCGGCAATATGGGCTGCGTCAGTTGACCAGCTACGACGACTTCATCGACAAGAGCGCCGTTGGGGCTGCCCTCAAACAGCAGCAGGACACGGTTGCGCAGTTGCGCGAGGTCTATGGCACGCACGTGTGCGATTCATCGAAAGTCATCACGGATGCGCAGGTCAACGAAGACGGATCGCCGATCAACGACTGCCTGGGCCACCCGAATGGATCCGTAGTTGACAACATCGAAGATGTGGACACGGTTGTCGGCTGGCTTGCAGAGTCGACCCGGCCGCACGGCTTTGCCATTTCCGAAACTCAGTTTGTCGTATTTATTTTGAATGCGTCGCGAAGGTTGTTTAGCGACCGTTTCTTCACTTCGAGTTTCAGGCCGGAGTTTTATACGTCGGCAGGCATTGATTGGGTGAATCACAACGGACCTGGACCGGAAATGATCGAACAGGGAACGCCGAACGGACATAAGCAGCCGGTTTCGCCGTTGAAGCGCGTGTTGATGCGTAATATTCCTGAACTCACCCCGGAATTGCAGCAGGTAGTCAATGTCTTCGACCCCTGGGCGCGTGCTCGCGGCGAATACTATACGATCGAGTGGAAGCCGCGGCCCGGAGCAGAGTCCGATCCCGCGTTCCAACAGTAACGGACTCATCGTTTCCGATCTAAGCGCTGCGAACATGAGGCCTCGTAATGTGCTGAGACCCTCACTGCTTCGAGGCAGCACTCCTTATCCTTAGAGGTAAACTACTTTGAAATTGGAAAAAAGGCGTGAGCGCAGGATTCACCCGATTCGGCGTTTTGTAGCAGCTGCAAGCCGGCTATTTGGATGGGCCATTGTTGTCATCAGTATTCTGACTCTTACGCCGCTAGCTTACTATTATGGAAATCCGCTTAGAGATCAGAGCCAGCCCCAACCCAGCGACGTGATTATTCTTCTATCGCACGGCCAAGTGGATGACCAGTGGCTTTCACCTGAGGGTGCCCAACGGACATGGGCGGCTTTGCAGCTCTATAAGTCTGGTTTCGCGCCGGTGATTATAAGCTCCGGCAGCAGTCACCTCGGCCTCGATCAAGCCGGTCTGCAGGCAAAGTGGCTGGTATTAGCTGGTGTACCGAGTCAGGCGATCCTTATCGAAAGACGATCCTCTAGGACCTACAGTTCGGTGCTTGAGGTTATCAAGATACTTAGAGCACATGGATGGCAAAGCGCCGTGATCGTGACTTCAGAACTCGATGTTCCTAGAGTTCGCGGTGTTTTTCGGAAGCTCGGCTTCTCCAACGTCTCCTTCCAGCAAGTGCCTGAATTTGGTCCGCCAAGGGGGATCTATTACCACTCCGGCTGGAGAGCGTTCTATCACTCTACCTACGAGTATGCGGGCCTGATTTTGTACAAGTGGAAGGGATGGATCTGATCCTGTTCTCTGGACCTGGTGGGCTAACATAAGCGTCGACTCGATCCTAAGTCTATTTCTTTACTGTTTCCTTTTCCAGCGTCTCCAGTTCGCGCGTCAGCTGTTCAGCTTGATCTCGAAGATGGTGGAGGCGCTCAGCCAGCGTGGGTACGTTCTTGTCGCTACCTGCCGAGGCGGGCGGGGGAGCAGGAGCAACCGCCGGCGGGGCTGGTGTTCCCGTTAGATCGGCCAGGGCCTGGTCGAAGGTGTCCCGGTAGATCAAACGGTCGCCCATAGCCAGCACCACTTTCTTGAGCTGTGGCATACGGGCTTCGGTGGCTTGAATGTAGATGGACTCAAGGTAAAGGAAGCCACCCGTCACAGGGAGGGCGATAATGCTTCCTCGTAGCACGCGCGAGCCCTGCTGGTTCCACAGCGTGAGGTCCTTGGAGATGTTCTGGTCCTGGTCGATGCGCGATTCAATCTGCATGGGGCCGTACATCAATTGCTGTTTTGGCAGTTGATAAAAGATCAGTTTTCCCAATTGGTCGCCATCGCATCGAGCGGCCATCCACCCAATCAAATTGTCCTTGCCCCGTGGGGTGAAAGGCAAAATCAGCAAGTACTCGGATTCCTTTTCTCCCGGCAAGGTAGCCACGACGTAGGTCGGCGCTACGGGCTCCGGTTGTCCAGACTGGCTG
>Ga0074045_10006206_pt1 | contig 10292 bp, 4 predicted proteins | sample BogForMeECP23OM2_FD_94442 | JGI IMG/M metagenome (GOLD analysis project Ga0074045, IMG submission 94442) | Bog forest soil microbial communities from Calvert Island, British Columbia, Canada - Bog Forest MetaG ECP23OM2 | ecosystem: Environmental > Terrestrial > Soil > Wetlands ... | reverse complement strand
GAAATGGTCCCGAACGCGCCGATGAGCATGGCCGCGCGACCGCCGATGCGGTCGGTCAGCAGGCCGTTAAGCAACTGGCCGAAGCCGTAGGCGACCGACCAGGCGCTGAGGATACTGGTGATCTGGAAGGTGTTGAAATGAAACTCCTCCACCATGCCCGGCGTGGCGAACCGGAAATTGTAGCGGCACATGTAAAACGATGCATACATCAAGCCGAGAATGAACCAGTTCAGGCCGCGCCGCGGGCGGAATCCCGGGGGATATTTCAGACGGGCGGAAACGGCTGATGCAAGTGAATTCATCCCAATTGACCGGAGCAAAACAAAGCCGCGCGGTGAGGTCAAAGCATTTCGTCGCAACAACAAAGCCGCGGAGAACTTCCGCAGCCCTGTCGTGGTGTCGGCGCTATGCGCCGATCGAATCGAATCACCCGCCAGCGCCACTACGGCACGGAACGAATGCGCCAGAAATTGTTGGTGACCTTGTTTGGCGTGTTGGTGAACACCCGCGCTCCTCTCGCGCTGGCGTGATTGGTCATCTGCGGCACCCAGTTGGGTGGCACCAAGCTGAAGGAACATGCTTTTCCTGCGTGATGATCAATCATGGCGAGCGGATGCGGTAGAAACGGCTGGGGTAATTGGTCCATTTTGAATCGCTGAAATAATTCGTGCCGCTGGTGAGGGGGTTGGTGACCACCGGCGACCAAGCATGACTGGCCAGATTCGTGCAGGCTTCCACCACGATGGAGAGGTTGGTCGCCCAGGAGATGACGAAACCGAACTGGTTGGCTTGCACGCCAAAAGCGGGGTTGTTGTTTAGGATTACCGGGTACGGAAGCAACCATGACGCGGTCGGACGACCGTCAAACGTCGTGCCCCAGCCTGTGGTCCCTGGCAAATAATAGACCGTCGCATTGTTGTCATTTGAAAAAACAGATAAATCGTTGGTGGGGGTCGGGGCGTTGCCTTGAAAATAGACGTTGGTCAGGTTGGTGCAGCCAGCGAACGCCCCGGATCCGATGCTGGTGACGCTGTTGCCGATCGTAACACAGCTCAGGCTGTTGCAGTCTTCAAACGCCTGATACCCGATGCTGGTGACGCTGTTGGGAATCGTGACATTGGTCAGCCTGATGCAGTCTTCAAACACCTGATACCCGATGCTGGTGACGCTGTTGGGAATCGTGACGCTACTCAAGCTGGTGCAGTCTTCGAACGCATCAATCCCGATGCTGGTGACGCTGTTGGGGGTCACGATGCTGCTGAGGCTGGTGCAGCCTGCGAACGCATCGTCACCGATGCTGGTGACGCTGTTGGGGATCGTGACATTAGTCAGGCTGGGGCAGTTAGCGAACATCGCTTCTCCGATGCTGGTGACGTTGGTGCCAATCGTCACGCTGGTCAGAAAGGGACATGCATCGAACGCTTCGTCCCCGATGCTGGTAACGCTGTTGGGAATTGTAATGTTGGTCAGGCCGCAGTCCATGAACGCGGAAGACCCGATGGTGGTGACATTGGTGCCAATCAGCAGGCTCTTCAGGTGAATGCACTGATAGAACGCTTCGTCTCCGATACAGGTGACGCTGTTGGGGATAGTCACGCTGGTCAGGTTCCAGCAATTATAAAACGCACCTTCGATGCTGGTGACGTTAGTGCCAATCGCCACGCTGGTCAGGTAGTAGCACTGATAGAACGTGCCCAAAAGGTTGGTTACACCGTTACCGATCGCAGCGTTAGTCAGGCCGGTGCAGTTTAAGAACGCTTCCACCCCGATGCTGGTGACGCTGTTGGGGATCGTGACGCTGGTCAGGTTTTGGCAGCCCCAGAACGCATAATCCCCGATGCTGGTGACGCCGTTGCCAATCATGACGTAAGTTAGGTTGCAATCCTGGAACGCCGAATCTCCAACATTGGTGACGCTATTGGGGATCGTAATGCTGGTCAGGAAGTAGCACTGATAGAACGCATCATCCCCGATGCTGGTAACGTTTGTGCCGATCGTGATACTGGTCAGACTTGAGCCATAGAACGCATTGCTTCCGATGCAGGTGACCGGCAGGCCGTTGATAGTGCCGGGAATGGTCACCGCCCCGCCGGAACCGGTGTATCCGGTGATGGTGATCGTGCCGTTATTGGTTGTCCAGGTGCATGGATAGATTACCAACGACAATGCCTGATTGGTGGTCAGGCTGTTGTTATCGGTGACCTGGACGGTGAAATTAAATGTCCCGCAGGCGCCGGGTGTGCCGTAAAGTTCACCGTCGCCGGCCAGTGTCAAACCGGACGGCAATGAACCGCTCATCACCGACCAGTTGAAAGGTGGAGAGCAGCTCGCAGCCTGGAGAAACTGGTCGTAATAGACGGTAACCGCACCGGCGGGCAGGGACGTGGTGCCGATGGAAATGCTGCCGCAAATCTGGACGATGAAATTGTTCGTGGCCTTGTTGCCGGCAATCGTGGCGGACTGGTTGGTCGGACAAGCGTAATTGCCGCTGCCGAGAAGGTTGTCCAAGCAGTCGCTGCCGCCAGTGCAATTGACGCTGATGTTCCAAGTGTTGCTGTTGGCCACGTTCAGGCAATAATCGCCGTTAATATCGGTGTCCACAGAGTTCGCCTGGTAGTTCGTGCCATTGATGGTGGCATTGGCGTTCACGCCAACCCCGACGATGGGGTTGCCATTATTGTCCTTGACCGTGCCGGTGATGTGATTGGTCGCAAGCAGGGCGGTGAAATTCCACTGCACGGCCTGGCCATTGGTGAACGTAGTATCCCCCGGCCCGACCGACCACACGTAATTGGGAAAGCCCGGATTGTTGCCGCTGATGCCGACGCTCCACACTCCGGCGTCATTCACCGCCATCGCGTAGTTCCCATTCTGGTCGGTGGTGGCATCGCCCGCATAAGGGCCGGTGCCGTCATTTTGAATGCCGGAAAGCCGGACCCCTGCCAGCGGATGGTTTTGCGCATCCTGGACCGTGCCATAGAACAAGGCCGTTCCCCTGGCCAACGCGATGGTCACGCCCGATACGCTGCCGCCGGTGGCGTTGACGAGGGTGAGGGACTGCAAACCAAGATAACCTTGAAAATCAAGGTTCTGACTGTCTCCCAAAACCGCCCACCAATTGGTCGTAGCCCCCAAGGTAAAGTTTCCATTGCCATCCGCCCAACCGACTGTCACCAGGCCGTTGGCCGAGCCCGCATCCGCTTTGACGAGCGGCAGTCCGGCGTTCGTGTTGGCGGCATCCACGAATCTGCCAGAGATGCTGCACGTGGCCGGGAGCAGACTCAGGTTCGTGGTGACCGTGGCATTGGCACCCAATGCGAGCACCGGGCAGTTTCCGGAGTTAGCCGTGAAGCCGCTCTTGAAAGCGCAGAGCGCATAGGTTCCGGGCGGGGCGCCGAGGCGGTAGGCGCCGTTGCCATCGGCTTGGGCGCCGGCGATTAAAGTGCTGTTCGGGGTGAACGGCGGGCTAAACAAATAAGCCAGCGCATGGGGGACATTGGTGCCGCTACAGACCACGTTACCGGCGAATGACTGCGCATAGGCCGAGTTCGTGACGTTGAAGAGGTTGGTGATCGGAGCAAAATGGCCGACGGGACTGGACAGCCTGAACGCGTATTGCGCCACGGCCAACTGCGACGCCCCGCTGAGCACAGGGTACAACTGTGCTGTAATCGCGCCATCCGCCGGGGTCAGGTCGCCCGGAACGTTGAAGTTCGTTACCGCGGTGGTTCCATCGTAAAACACGCTCGCCTGGCCATCCGTCAACTGGAACTGCTGTACTTCCGTATCCCCCGTGTCAATAACCCCGTTGCCATTGACGTCGCGGAATTTCTCGACCAGCACCGTCTCGCCGCTGGCCAACCCGCCCACCTGCAGGGTAACAACTCCATTATAAAAGTTGCTCACGGCCGGGGGCGTGACTGCGAAGGTCACGGAAGTCGAAAACGTATAAACGACAATAGACAAGGTCTGTGTCGCCGTCTCCGACAGGCTGTCCGTCACCTGCACGACGAAGTTGAAAGTCCCAGCGTTGGTCGGCGTCCTGCTGATCAGCCCGTTGGTGGACAAACTCAACCCGGACGGCAGCGCGCCCGACGCCAGCGACCAACGATAAGGCGGCAGCCCGCCGGTAGCAGCAAGCTGCTGGCTGTTGTAAGGCACGTTGGTCGTGCCGCTGGACAATGCGGTCGTCGCCACTTGCAGCAAGCCGTATATTGTCAACGACAGCGTTTGAGTCGCCGTGTTTGTGCTATTGTCATGAACCTGCACCGTGAAGGTATTGGTGGTATTGAGCGTCGGCATTCCCTGAATCGTGCCTCCCGAATCCATGCTCAAGCCCGGCGGCAATGAATTGGAAATCACGGACCAACTGTAGGTGGTATTCGCCTGGCCGCCATCCGCGGTCAGTTGCTGGTCATAAGCCGTTCCAACGGTTCCGTAGGGCAACGCGGCCGTCGTTACTTGGAGCGTTCCACCAACGTTCAGGTTGGTCTGGACCGTGAAATTGGCCAGGCCGTTGTTGTTGGAAATCGTGATGGTCTGGTTATTCGGACATTGGTAGTTCCCCAGATTTTGCAGGCTGTCGTCGCCGCCGCCGTTCCAATTGACGCTGATGTTCCAACTGCCGTTGGCCACGTTCAACGAGTAATTGCCATTATCGTCGGTGTCCATATAAGTCTGATAATTGGTGCCGTTGTTGGCATTGGCGCTCACGCCGACCCCGGCGATGGGATTGCCGAAATTATCCTTGACCGTGCCGCTGATGTAATTGGTGGCGAGGATGGCGGTGAAATTCTGAAGCAGGGCCTGGCCGGCATTGATATTGGGGTTAACGGTTACCTGTGAAAAAACATAATTGGTCACCACATCGTCGCCGTTGGCCTCCACCCACCAGGAATCGCTGTTGCCCAGGCCCAGCACGCCAACGACGTAGTTCCCATTCGCATCGGTATAACCGTCCGTTTCATACAGACCGTTGCCGTCGCCGTCGTCGGAATAAACGTCCAATGCCACGAAAGGGTTTCCCAGATTGTCTTTGACACTGCCATAAACCAACGCCGTGGCCTTGTGAACCGTCAAAGTCACTCCCGTCGCGCCGGCGTTGACATTGGTTCCGTTTTGCAACCCCAGATAGCCATGAACAATCAGGGAAGTGTCGTCCGGCTTGATACTCCACCCGCCGGCGGTGACCCGCACGGTGAAATTGCCATTGGTATCGGTAAAAGTGACCGCAACCAGGCCGTCGTTGCCCTTCGCCGGAATGAACACCCCTGGCAATCCGATGGCTTGGTTGTTGGCATCAACCAACTTGCCAGAAATGCTGCTCGAGGCGTTGGTCATCATGATATTTGTAGTGACCGGCAGCATGCTGGTCAGGGTGACCACCGGCGGCGTTCCCATGTTGGCGACAAAGTTGCTCTTAAAGGCCGCCAACATATAGGCGCCCGGTGGCGCCGCAATGGTGTAACTGCCGGCATTGTTCGCCACGGTCCCCCCCACGCCCACACCTTCTGCCGCCGTCATCAAGACGACAACGGCATTGGATAACACCGTGCTGGTGTTATTGCTGACCACGTTGCCGGTAATCCATTGTGGGAACGGGAAATTGGTGACGGTGAAAAGGTTCGTGACCGGCGCGAAATGCCCCGCCGGGCTGGACAGCTTGTACAAATATCTCCCGACAATTTTCTGCATTAAATCCCCGCCTTGAAAATTCAACGTCGCGGTGATGGCGCCGGTCGTGGCGTTCAAATCGCCCGGCACATTGAAATTGGTCACCCCGCCAATCACAAAGTTGGTCCCGTCCTGTAACGTGAATTGCTGAACCAGCAAATCTCCGCCATCAATCACCCCGTTCGTGTTGAGATCGAGAAATTTCTGGACCACCACCGTCTCCGTGTTCGTCAACCCGCCGATTTGCAGGGTGATGGTTCCAGTGTAGGTGTTGCTGACAGTGGATGGCGTGATGGTGAACGTGGCGACGGTCACCGCCGGGTTGGTGCTCACAAAGTTTGCCTGCAACACCAGGTTGCTCTGCATCACAAACTGCAACGTCGCCCCGTTCGTCAAAACCACCAGCGGCAAATTGGTCCCGCCCGTCCAGTTGGTGAACACAAAGCCCGTCCCGGCCGTGGCGGTCATGCTGTAACTCTGACCGATGGCCAGCAACGAGTTGTTGTAATTGGGCGACACGCTCCCCTGACCGCTCACCTGCACCTGCAAGGTCGCGCTCGCCACATATTGGAAACTCACGCTGTTGATCGTGGACACATTGCCGCTGGTGTCCACGGCGTAAGCGGCAATAGTGTTGGTTCCTGGAATCAAATTCACCGCCGCCGTCCAGTTGGTCCAAACATTGGCGGTGACCCCGTTGCTCCAGCCGCCGCCATTGAGCTGGCAAACCACATTGCTCACCTGCCAGTTGTCGCCGGCGGTGCCCATCACTGTGAACACCGCGTTGCTCACCCGCTGGCCTGACACCAGATTCGTGATGCTCAAGGTCGGTTTGTTCGTGTCCGCAAAATTCACCTGCAACGTCAGGTTCGAGGCCATCATGAAGGTTAGGTTTGTTTTGGTCGTGATGGCCCCGCCAATCCAGTTGGTCGAAACCACCCAGTTGGTGAACACAAAACCGCTGGCCGGCGTCGAGGTGATGCTGTAGTTGCGCCCGATCTCCAGCCACGCATTGCTGTAGTTGGGCGACACCGTTCCCAATCCGCTGGCGCGAATTTGCAGTTGATTGGTCGCCACGAAATCGAAACTCACACTGCTGGTCGAGGACAGGTTCCCGGCGATGTCCACCGCGTAGGCCGCAACCGTGTTGGTTCCTGCCATCAGCGTCACGCCCGCTGCCCAGTTCGTCCAGTTGTTGATGTTCGTCGCCGAGTTCCAAGCTCCGCCATTGAGCTGGCAAACCACATTGCTCACCTGCCAGTTGTCGCTGGCCGTCCCTTTGACCGTGAACACCGCGTTGCTCACCCGCTGGCCCGACGCCAGATTGGTAATGCTCACCGTCGGCTTGCTCGTGTCCAGAAAGTTCGCCTGCAAGGTCAGGTTCGAGGCCATCATGAACGTCAGGTTCGTGCCACTCACATTTGCCCCCCCAATCCAGTTGGTTGAGATGGTCCAGTTGGTGAAGACGAAGCCGCTGGCCGGGGTGGAGGTGATGCTGTAGTTGCGCCCAATCACCAACCACGCATTGCTGTAGTTGGGCGAGATGGCTCCCAAACCGCTGGCGCGAATTTGCAACTGGTTGGTCACCACGAAATCGAAACTCACGCTGTTGGTCGCCGACACGTTCCCGACCGTGTCCAGCGCGTAGGCGCTGAAGGTGTTCGTTCCCGCTGACAGCGTCACCGCCGCCGTCCAGTTCGTCCAGTTGTTCGCCGTGGACGCATTCGTCCAGACGGCTTGGTTCAATGAAAAGAACACATGCGCCACCGCCACGCTGTCCGTCGCCGTCCCCATCACCGTGAACGCCGCGTTGCTCACAGTCATCCCCGCCGTCACGTTCGTGATGGTTACCCCCGGCTTTGTCGGAGAAATGCCGGAGAGCCGGATAATGGTTCCACCACCGCCGCCGCCGCCACCGGTTGTGCCGTACAAATTCCCATCCGCCCCCTTTATCAAACCATTTGGGTTGCCACCCAGACTGCTGCCACCGGCCGAAAACAAAGTTGTCAGCGCGGCGGCGGGCGTGATCTGAAAAATGGTCCCGCCTTGGTTGGTGCCTCCGCCCGAGGTGGTGCCGTAGAAATTCCCATCCGGTCCCTGAACCAACGGTGTGACCGGATGCATCCCGTCGCTGCCGCCAGTGAAGGCATGAAGCGTGATGAGTGTGCCATTGGTCGCAACCTTGAATACAGTGCCGCAGCCGAAGCCGTAAGAATCCACGTTGGTGCCGCCGTCTGCTGTCGTGCCATAAAAATTGCCATCGCCGCCTTGCACCAGCGCAGCTTCGGGTAGGGCGCCATCATGCGTGCTGCTGCCGCTGTCAATGCCGCCGGTAAATGAATACAGGAGACCGAACCCCGACGAAGTGATTCCGTAGATCGTGCCATAGCCCAACGTGCCATAGATGTCGCTATCCTGAGGCGCGTTGCCGCCGTTATAGGCAGTGCCGTAAAAGTTGCCATCAGACCCCAATACGAGCGCAGCCACAGGCCCGCCACCATCTGGTGCAGTGAAGTCGCTTGTATCCGTGATGGGGAACGTGAAAATAATGCTAAACTGACCATTGGTGGTCAGGACGAATATTGTGCCGCCGCCTTCAGGAGGGGCGTCTTCGGTGGTGCCCCACATATTTCCAGCGGCATCGAGCACCATCTCCGCTTCCGGAGTACACGCCGGTCCGCCATTATTGAAGGAAACCAGCGTGGTCAGCGTGCCGCCGGGGGTTATTCTGAATAATGTGCCGCCATAGCCGGATCCATCTTGTTCGGTCGAGCCATAGAAATTGCCGTCCCCCGCCTGCACCAGCCCGGCTACCGGATAGCCACCATCGTTGCCGCCGGTGAACGAGTACAGGGTGGTGAGTGTGCCATTGGTCGTAACCTTGAATACCGTGCCGTAGTCGTTGGTGCCTCCGGAGTCTGTCACCCCGTAGAAATTTCCATCGGCGCCCTGCGCCAGCCTGCCCACTGGATCCGCCCCATGAGGATAACTGCCATTGGTCTGGGCGAAAGTATAAAGGGTGGTAAGCGTAACCGCCCCGCGCACCCACGGCGCCGCCAGCCACAGGGCGAAAACAAAAACGGCGAACAGGAATGTGGGGAGACGTTTTTCGCGATGACTGGCACAGCTCGCTGGTGGGACGGACAATCGTTGAGTGCAAGTTTTCACTGGATTGGCAGATTACGTGTTTTCCACGAAAAGAGATGGAACCGGAAGGCCTTCAGCAGAAGCAAGTTGTGGCAAGCGGCGGGCAGCGCCAGCAGCAGCAGTGGCAGCAGTATTAGCCATCCGGCGATTGTTCGGTGTGTTTTCATGGAATTTCCTTTTGGCTTATATGATATGGGACGAGACGAAGAACATTCCCGATTCCTAACCGAAGTTCTGCCGCTCCGACTTGTTGGCTTTGAACCTTTCACACCACTTTTGATTTACTCACCATTTCAAAATCCCGTCAATTCACATTTTTTGTCCACCGGCAGTCCAATTAGGTTGATTTCAAACCGGGGTCTTTTCTGGTGACTTCTGAGGAGGTTTTTCCCCATCTGGCCGGGGGGACAACCCTTGTCACCAGTTCTGCTGATATGCTGGGGACTGGGTTGGTGTAACTCAGGATGCCTGCCGCCATCGCGTAGCGGCACGCTTCCCAGCGTGCCAGAGATGGCGGCTTCCAGCCGCCAGTTGGGCCGGGTGCAAAGGGCGCATCGCCCAAATCTGGAAAGGGGCGCGGCAGATCGGAATCACCCGCAACCAAAAAGCCGCGGAGAAGTCCCGCGGCCTGGTGAAAACAAATTGATTTGTTGCCAGCCTATTCGGCCTTTTGCTCCTTCTTTTCGGCCTTCGGAGCCTTGGGCGCCTTTTCAGCCTTTACGTGCTTCTCGCCTTTGGGTTTGGTTTCAGCCGCTTCAGGTTTTTCGGCCCTGGCGTGCTTCTCGCCATGCTTTTCACCTTTGGGCCTGGCTTCGGCGGTTTCAGACTTTCCGGCCTTTTCGCCTTCGGCGTCCCGCCGGGCATGGCCGTGTTTTTCGGTCCGGTGTCTTTTGTCCTCCTCCGGTTTTGCTTCCGCCGGCGCGGCGGTCATCACCGGCGTGAGACTTTCGACGCGGACTTTCAGGGTGCCCTTGACCTCGGCGTGCAGATGCAGTTCGACCTCGTGGTCGCCCAGCGCGCGAATCGGGTGTTCGAGGTGGATCTTCCGTTTGTCGAGCGAGATGTCGAACTGGTGTTTCAATTCGTCGGCAATCACGCCGGCGGTCACCGAGCCGAACATCTTGCCGTCCTCGCCCGCCTTGACCTTGATGATGCAGATGAGCTTGGCGACGCCCTTGGCGAGTTCGGTCATGGTGTTGAACTCGTGCGCTTCGCGTTCGGCGCGGCGCTGGCGCAAGGACTCGATCTGGCGTTTGTTGGCCATGGTCAGGGGGATGGCCAGGCGTTGCGGGAAAAGATAGTTGCGCGCGTAACCGGCGGCGACCTTCACCTTGTCGGATTCGGCGCCGAGGCCGACGATGTTGTGCGTGAGAATGACTTCAGTCTTTGGCATACAAAAATTGGTTGAATGTTGAGAGTTGAGGGTTGAGAGAAAATTTCCCTCGCGTTTCGTTTAAAATGGAACGTCGTCT
>Ga0074045_10006205_pt1 | contig 10293 bp, 9 predicted proteins | sample BogForMeECP23OM2_FD_94442 | JGI IMG/M metagenome (GOLD analysis project Ga0074045, IMG submission 94442) | Bog forest soil microbial communities from Calvert Island, British Columbia, Canada - Bog Forest MetaG ECP23OM2 | ecosystem: Environmental > Terrestrial > Soil > Wetlands ... | reverse complement strand
GGGCGCGTCGGCTCCGTGGTCGTCACGTTCCGACCCGCTCCCCGCGGCGTGGGCCTCGCCGTCGGGGATGTGGCGAAGCCGATCCTCCGGTTCGCCGGGATCACGGACGCCTGGGGATTCACCGACGGGCACACGAAGACGACCGTGAACTACGCCCAGTCCGCGTTCCAGGCACTGGTCGCGCTCTCCGACCTCAAGGTCCCGGCCGAGGATGCCGCTCGTCTCAAGATAGTTCGGGGACCGGTCGGGACCTCCATCCTGCCGCCCAAGGACGAGAACGCCCCGCGGCCGATCCGCGGGGGTCGGGGGGGCCGCGGGCGACGCCCGCCGATGCGCGGCGGGGGGCCGGGCCGGGGCGGACCCGGTGGGCCCCGGGGCGGTCCGCCTCGTCCCGCGCCGCCGAGAGGGAACTAGCTATGGCCTGGATGATCGTTCGGGTCCGCGGGTCGATCCACGCCCGCCACGACGTGGTCGAGACCCTGCGCTACCTGCACCTCACGCGACCGAACCATGCGACGGTCGTCCCCGAGGTCCCGTCTGTCCGGGGGATGCTCACCACGATCCAGGGCTACGTCACCTGGGGCGAGGCCGAACCCGAGACCGTGGCGTTGCTTCTCAAGGAACGGGGGGAGACCAAGGCCGGGGAGCGGTTGACCGATGAGTCCGTCACCGAGATCGCCCCGGGCAAGGACCTCTCCGCCCTCACGCGCTCCGTCGCAGAGAAGGGCATCACCCAGGTGCCGGGACTCAAGCCGCTCTTCCGGCTGCGCGCCCCGAAGGGGGGCTGGCGGTCGACCAAGAAGCCGTTCACGCTCGGTGGCGCGCTCGGGTACCGAGGCCGCGCGATCAACGAGCTCGTCCGCCGGATGATGTAGGAGGAAGTTCGTTCATGCCGAGTCGCACACGGAAGTTCCGCGGACTGAGGACCCACGGCCGCGGCATCAAGGCCGGCCGCGGCGCCGGCAAGCAGGGGGGCCGTGGCAACGCGGGGCTTCACAAGTACAAGTTCAAGTCGATGCTCATCTACGCTCCCGACCATTTCGGCCGGCACGGGTTCAAGCGACCGACCCAGATCGTCGCCAACCCGACGAGCCTGAACGTCGGGGAGCTCGAGGGGTTCGTGCCCAGCCTCGTGGCCGCCGAGGCGCTGTCCCAGGAAGGAACGACGTTCCTCGCGGACCTCACGAAGGCCGGCGTCGACCGGTTGCTGGGCGGAGGGAGCACAACGCGAAAGTGGAAGGTGGTCGTTCGCCACGCTTCGAAGCATGCTCGCGAGAAGGTGACGGTCGTCGAGTCCCGTCCGGGCGGCGCAACGGAGGCGCCCCCGAAATCCCTCCCGTAGACTATATAACTCGCGTACCGGCTCCGAGACGACCTCATGGCGGAAGATGAGATCCCGCGGGACCGCCGGTGGGCGGTGCCGCTCATTCTCATCCCCGCCGGGATCCTCGCCCTGTTCTGGTTCTGGGGTCAACCGACCCTGATCGCCTTCAGCCTGCTCTCGGCGGCGATGGCCGCCATCTTCGCGCTCTTCTACCTTGGCCTCTCCTACAACGGCTCGCGCTCGAAGCTGTACGGCTTGAAGCCGGTGACCACGCGGATGCCGGCCGTCACGCAGCCGAAGGGCCACGTCCATTTCCGGACGAAGCTGTTCTGGACGCTCGGGATCCTGCTGCTCTACTTCCTGCTGACCAACATCTACCTGTTCGGCGTCGACCAGCTGACCGTCATCGACCTGTTCCACAGCTACCGCGCGATCCTCGCCGGGGCGCAGGGCACCCTCATGCACCTCGGGATCGGCCCGATCGTCACCGGGTCGATCATCATGCAGCTGTTCACCGGCGCGAAGATCATCAACCTCGACCTCACCGACGACGAGGACAAAGGGGTCTACCAGGGGACGCAGAAGGTCGTCGTCATCGCGATGATCTTCATCGAAGCGATCCCCCAGGTGTACGGGTACCTCTCCCCCTCGGGCTCGCTCGTCTCGAGCCTCGGCGCCATCTCCCCCGGCAACGGCCTCCTGCTCGCCAACGCGATCATCATCGCCCAGCTCGTCTTCGGCAGCTACCTCGTCTTCCTGATGGACGAGGTCGTCTCGAAGTGGGGGATCGGGAGCGGGATCTCGCTGTTCATCGCCGCCGGCGTCTCGCAGCAGATCGTCCAAGGTACGCTGAACTGGGTGCCTCAGAACCCGTCGCTGCCGATCTCGCAGACGAACCCTCCGAGCGGGACGATCCCGAAATCGCTCTGGTTCTTCACCCACTTCTCCGCGAGCCAGATGGCCGGCGGTGGCTGGGAGCAGGTCCTCTTGCGGCAGCCGAACCCGATCGTCGCGCTCGTCGGCACGGCGGCGATCTTCTTCCTCGTGGCGTGGACCGAGTCGACGCGCATCGAGCTCCCGCTCTCGCACGCCGAGGCGAGGGGGGCTCGGGGTCGGTACCCGCTCCGCCTGATCTACGCATCGAACATCCCGGTCATCCTGATGTCGGCGTTGCTCGCCAACGTCTCGATGATCACGATCCTCCTCTGGACGAACCCGACGCTCATCCACTTCCCGGTCCTCGGCCATCAATGGTGGATCGGGTCGTACCCGACCGCGACCCAGGCGACGCACTTAGGCGTTAGCCAGACGACCCCGGTTACCGGCGGCGCGTACTACCTCTCGACGGTCAACGGCCTCGAGGCCTGGCTGTTACCGATCCTGAACTACAATGAGTACGGGCCGTTCCTGGTCGGCCACGCCTGGTGGCAGGGACTCCTCCACGTGGGGATCTACTTCGGCGCGATGGTCGGTGGGTCGATCCTGTTCGCCAAGTTCTGGATCCAGACGACCAACATGGGCCCGGAGGCGGTCGCTCGCCAGATCGAGGCGTCCGGCATGCAGATCCCCGGGTTCCGTAGAGAGCCTCGGGTGCTGCGCCGGGTCCTGGAGCGGTACATCCCGGTGATCACGGTCATCTCCGGCGCGGCGGTCGGCGCCCTCGCCGCGGGCGCGGACCTCATCGGAACGCTCGGGAACGCCTCCGGCACCGGCGTCCTGCTGATGGTCGGGATCATCATCAACCTCTACGAGGCGATGGGCCGCGAGCAGTTGATGGAGATGAACCCGCTCCTGCGCCGGTTCCTCGGAGGCGAGTCCTGATGACGGATGGGGGAAAGCCCCTACCGTCGGCGGCGGATGTCTCCGAGCCGCTCGCGGAGGAGGAGGCCCCGGAGCCTGAGGTGGAGGCCGACGCCGCGAGCCCGGAACCCGAAGAAAAGCCCGCGGCCCGTCCGGCGCGCCCTCCTCCGCCGCCGTTCAAGGTCTCGACCTTCGTCTACGTGTTCCTCGGCCTTCTCGGCCTGTGGATGCTCATCGACGGGAGCGCGCGAAGTTCGATCGCCGGCCTCTTCGGCACGAGTCCCGGGAGCCCGGGGCCGCTCTACTGGTTGATCGGGTTCAACTCGGACTACCTCTTGCTCACGATGGCGCTCGCCGGCGCCATCGAGATGCTGATCACGTCGGTGGCGTACAACTACACCACGAACTGGGTGAAGGCCGCGAAGGTCCAGAAGTGGAGCGCTGCGTTCCGCAAGGTGCAGATGGAAGCGATCCGCTCCGGGAAGAAGGACCGTATCGCGGCGCTCAAGCCCCAGCAGGAGAAGCTCACCCGGCTCTCGGGCGAGGTCTCCATCGCCCAGTTCAAGGGGATGGCAATCACCTACTTCCTGCTCATCCTGATCTACTCCTGGGTCTACCTCGTCATCGAGGCGGCGAACCCGGTCCAGAGGACGGTGAGCTTCGGCTCGGGGGCCTCCATCGTTCTGACGAGCAACATCGGCGGCCTGCCGATCCCGATCTGGTTCGTCATCTTCAGCCTCTACACGGTGCCGTTCTCGCTCGTCTTCCGTCGCCTGTTGAAGCACTTGTGGCTCCGGAAGTACGCGAGGGAGCACAACCTAGCGCCCGCCGCCCCGGCCTCCGAGACGGCCGGGGGTCTGGCGTGATCGGCGCCGTCGTCACCGTCGGGGGACCGCCGGGCAGTGGCAAGTCGACGGCGGGGCGGCTCGTCGCCGACTCGCTCGGCCTTGAGTTCCACTCAGCAGGGGAGCTCTTCCGCGCCGAGGCCCGGCGCCACGGGGTGGAGCTCGCGGAGTTCGGACGGTACGCCGCGGCCCACCCCGAGGTCGACCGGGAGCTCGACCGGACCATGCAGGCGCTCGCTCGGCCGGGGCGTCTCCTGGACGGACGGATCCAGGGCGCTCTCTGCCGTCGGGCCCACGTCCCGGTCTACGACCTCGTCGTGACCGCGCGCGAGGAGGTGCGCGTGCGCCGCGTCGCGGACCGGGACGGTCAGTCGCTCGAGCAGGCCCGGGTCCACGTGCGGGAGCGCGAGGCGAGCGAGCGCGACCGGTATCAACGCTTCTACAGCATCGACCTCGACCGGGAACGCCCGGACCTCGTGGTCGACTCGAGCGACCGCACCCCCCTCGAGGTGGCGGACGCGATCCTCACCTTCGTGCGGGAGCGCGAAGCGGTGGCGCCTCGATGACCGACGCGACCGCGGGTGACGCCGTGGACGCCCGCCTGCGCGAGGGCGCGTTCCTGCTCATCGACAAGCCGAGGGGACCTTCGTCCCACCAGGTCACGGCCTGGGCGCGCGACCTGGTCGGGGTCTCCGTCGCGGGACACGCGGGAACCCTCGACCCGAACGTCTCCGGGCTCCTCTGGGTCGGGGTCGGGCCCGCGCTCAAGCTGCTACCGCTCGTCCTCGAGTTCCCGAAGCGGTACATCGCATCGGTCGTCCTCCACGGACCCGTCCCGGTCCAGGAGGTCAAGCGGGTCCTCACGGAGTTCACCGGGCCGATCTACCAGACCCCTCCCGTACGTTCCGCGGTGAAACGGGAGCGGCGGGTCCGTACGATCCACCGGCTCGAGCTCGTCGAGGCCGACGGGCCGCGCCTCCTCCTCGACCTGACCGCGGACTCGGGCACCTACGTGCGCACCCTCGCTGTCGACGTCGGCGAGGCGCTCGGCTTGGGAGGGCACATGGAGGAGCTGCGCCGGGTCGCGAACGGTCCGTTCCGGGAGCAGGACGCGGTTCCGCTCCCGGTGCTCGCAGACGCCGCGGCCGCGCGCGCGGCCGGCGACCCGGCACCGCTGCTCGCGCTCCTGCACCCGATCGAGGAGGTCTGGCGGGAGTTCCCCGCGATCGTCGTGAAGGACGGCGCCGCGAGCGCGCTCGCGCACGGGGCCGGGCTCGCGAGCGGTGGGATCCTCGCGCTCCCGAAGTCGTTCTCCCGCGACGCTCGCGTGACGCTGGTCACACGCTCCGGCGAGCTCATCGCGACCGGGGTCGCCCTCCGGGGCTCGGACGAGGTCGGCCACGTGAAGCATGGCTGGGTGGTCGACGAGACCCGGGTGTTCGTCGACCCGAGCCGGTTCCCGGCCCTCTGGCACCGTACCGAGCGACCCAAGGAGGCACGTACCCGCACCGCCGACGGATAGCGTTATTTCGAGGGCCCTCTCCGACGGCCCGATGGAACCTTTCCCCGAGCTTCCTCCGGCGAAGGGGCGCGACCCCTTCGAACGGCTGGGGCGGTGGATCGTCCGTCACCCGTACTACCCGGTGGTCTTCTGGGTCGTCCTGCTCGTCGTCACGGTGCCGTTCCTACCCCTCCTCGGCTCGGTCACGACCAACTCGGCCACGGCCCTGCCGGCGAACTCTCCGAGCGGCCAGGCCAGCGCCGAACTCGCCCGGCTCTTCCCGAGCGACCCGGGAGCCTCCTCGACCCAACTTCTGTTCTATGGCCCGAACCTCACCGACGCGAACGCGCAACGCGTCATCCTGAACGTCACGACGGCGATCTCCTCGGACAGTTCGCTCGCGGACATCGCGGAGGTCACGAGCGTCTACAGCGAGTACGCGGTCTTCCTGGTCGGTCAAGCCCAACTGGCGGAGGGGGTCCTTCAAGCACCGACCGAGAACAGCTCCTCACCGACCGCAGTGACGGCCCTAACCCTGGCGGTCAATCAGTCCGCCGAGCTCCTCTGGGGGATCCCGGCACTGTACGTCACCGAGTGGTCCGCCCTGGTCGTGAACGGAACCTGCCCCAGCGACCTGGCCGACTGCAACTACCCGGCGTACCAGGCGACCCTTTCCACCGGCGAGATCGGGCCGGCGCAGCTCTTGGTGCTCGACTCCTTCTACTCGGGGTACAACGGCTCCGGAGTCGGGTTCAACAGCACCTGCGCCCGAGTCGGCAACGTGCCCGTCGGCGTCTGCGCGGACACCGTGGTTCGGGCGAACGAACCCTTCGTCGTGCCGCAGCTGTTCCCCGCCGCAGAGCAGGCGGTCGGGTTCGCCGTGGTCGGAAACCTCTCGATCGAGAACTTCACGGACTGGGGGGGCGTCCAACGGACCGTCACGGCCGTCCTCGGGGCGACCTCAGGAATCCCTCCGGCCTTCCTCGACCTCCTCTGGAACACCTTCCCCGCCGGATTCCCGAAACCGACCGACGCCGCCGCTTGGGCCAACGCTACGGTCGTCAACGCGACCTTGGCGACCGAACCCCTTCCGGTCCCGTACGCGATCTACGCGCAGTTCGTCGCCGCCGCGGGCACGGCGACCATCGTCCAGGTGGACTTCTCCGTCCCGGACGACTATAGGGATGCTTCGGGGGGACAGCCGGTCTACTCCGACCTCGGGAGGCTCGATACCCTCGTCCCGTCCGTGGTCCAACGGTCCGACCCGACCCGGTCGATCTCCTTTGTGCAGACGGGGGACGCGCCGCTCAACCTGCTCACCCAGACATCGATCAACTCGTCGATCGCCCTCGTTCTCCCGCTTACGGTGGGGCTTCTGCTCGCGATTGCGATGCTCTACTTCCGCTCCCCGATCACACCGCTTCTCACGTTCGTGGGGCTGGGAATCGCGCTGGTCCTGGGCCTCGGTGCCACCATCTTTGTCGGGACCGTGGTCGGCCACGTCGACACGACCTCGATCACCCTCGAGGAGGTGTTCGTCCTCGGAGTCGGAACCGACTACGCGATCTTCCTCGTCGCGCGCTACCGTGAGGAGCTCGTCCGGGGCAAGAGCCCGGACGAGGCGCTCGTCACGGCGGTCTGCTGGGCCGGCAAGTCCGTCGCCACGAGCGGGTCGGCGGCCATCCTCGCGACGGTCGCGCTCACCTTCAGCGGAGTCGCGCTGCTCTCCCAGTGGGGCTCGGTCCTATCGCTCGCGGTGTTCATCACGCTCGTCCTCTCCCTCACCCTCATCCCCGCGTTCCTGAAGCTCGTCGGTCCGCGCATCTTCTGGCCGTACACCGGTCGTCGGTTCGACCGTCAGGCGGTCGCCATCAACCTTCGGGTCGCGGGGGAGCAGACCTACTTCTACCGGGCCGGTCGGGCCACCCAGCGACGCCCCTGGACGTTCGTGACGGCCCTCCTGGTGATCTCCATCCCCTTGGTCGCGGTCGCGCTTACCGCCCCGGTCGCCTACGACTTCTACCAACAGCTGCCGAGCGGACATTCTGCGACCAACGGCCTCAACGACCTCGGGAACTACTTCGGCCCCGGCTTCGCCGTCCGGTCGTTCGCGCTGGTGACCTTCTCCGCGCCCCTGGTCGTCGCGAACGTGACGAACGCCTCCGAGTTCACCGACATCGCCTCCCTCACCACGCAAGCGGAGGGGACCTCGGGTATCGCAGTCGTGCAATCGCCGGTCGGTCCGTTCGGGACAACGCTCGCGAACTGGTTCAACCTCTCCACCCTCCCGGTGGGGACCCGCACGAACCTCCTCGGCACGCTCTCCGGCTTCGTGGGGACCGACGGGCGCACGGTCCTCATCGACCTCCAGCCGTCCGCCACCGGCCTTTCGCTCTCCGCGGTGACCGCGGTCCACGCGGTCGAAGCATCCTGGGGGACCTATGCCAACGCCCATCCCGAGATCGTCCAGATGGCGTACGGTGGGGGGGCGCCGGTCATCAGCGACCTCGCGGACCAGACCGCGATGGCGACCGACCTCATGATCATCGCCGTGACGATCGGCCTCGTCATCGTCCTGCTCGCCGTGCTGCGCTCCTGGATCATCGCTCTCATGGGGGTCGCGACGATCGGACTGTCGATCACCTGGGCGTGGGCGGTCAGCTACCTCGTCTTCCAGCAGCTCCTCGGGTTCCCGCTCTTCTTCTACGTGCGGACGATCCTGTTCATCTTCATCCTGGGGCTCGGCATCGACTACAACATCTTCCTCCTCACGCGGATCCGCGAGGAACGGGTGCGCGGCCGAACCAACTCGGAGGCGGCGGTCGAGGGGGTCGCCCGGACGGGCGGCATCATCACCGCCGCGGCGGTCATCCTCGCGAGCGCGTTCGGGGCGCTGCTCGTCGGCTCGTTCACGCTGATCCGGGCGATCGGATTCTCGGTCGCGGTGGCGGTGATCCTGGACGCGATGGTCGTGCGGACGTACCTCGTCCCGGCGTCGCTCCAGGTGCTCGGCGAGAGGGTATGGACCTGGACCGGTCGTCGGCCCAAGACCCCGGCCGTCGACCCGACGACCCCTCCGAAGGAAGGCTGAGCCCCCACCCCTCGTCCGAGCCGGCGAAGCCGGGGCCTACGGGGTGAGGAAGCGGGCGCGCGCCCGCTCGAGGTGGGGGTCTGGCGAGGAGGCATCGATGACCTCGACCACCTTCCCTTGAGCGTCGATGAGGAAGGTGACCCGGCGGGCCAACCCTCGGGGTCCAAGGACCCCGTAGGCCGAGGCGACCGCCTTCGACGTGTCCGCAATCAGCGGGAACGCGATGCTGTACTTCTGGGCGAACGCCTTCTGCGCCGGGCAGTCGTCCACGCTGACGCCGACGACGTGTACCTTGCGGGCGAGGTACTCCGCCTGGACGTCCCGGAATCCCTTCGTCTCGATCGTGCAGCCGGGCGTGTCCGCCTTCGGATAGAAGTAGAGCACGACCGGGGCGCCTTTGAGCGAGGAGAGCCGAAAGGGGGTTCCGTCCTGGTTCGGCGCGACGAAATCGGGGGCGGTGTCACCGGCGGCGAGCATGGCCATCCTAGAAACGTCGGGTATTTTACTCGACTGTCGAGCTCGGAGCGACGCTAACCGGTCGCGACGGTGACGAGCGTCTCGGTCGACTTGATCCCCGGAACCTTGCGGATCTTGTGGACGACCGTGTCGAGCGCGGCGTTGATGTGGGGAGCCTGGACCTTCACGATCAGGTCGAATGGGCCCGTTACGGCCTCGACCTCGGTGACGCCCGGGACCACCTTGAGCCGCTTCAGGACGTCGTCCAGGCGGCCGACCTCGGTCTCGACCAACAGGTAGAGGGTCTCCATCCTCGGAATGCGCACCCGCTTTCAGCAGCGCACTCCCTCCCCATCAAGCTTCCGAAGCGGCGTCCGGGTAACCCGCTCCCAAAGCGTTATGCGCGACGGCACGCCGATTCCGCCGTCATGCCGCTCCGGCTGGAGGACACCCGCTCCGGGGAGCGTCGGACCGTCCGACCTCGGCCCGGCGCCCCAGTGACCCTCTACGTCTGCGGGCCGACGGTGTACGACGCGGCTCACGTGGGTCACGCACGGACCTACCTGTTCTTCGACATCGTCCGTCGGTTCCTCGCCGCCGAGGGAACGCCGGTCCGCCACGTGATGAACGTGACGGACTTCGAGGACAAGATCGACCACCGGGCCGCGGAGCTCGGCCTCACCTGGCGCGCCCTCGCGCGGAGGGAGGAGGCGGGGTTCTTCCGGGACATGGGCGCGTTCGGGATCCTCCCGCCGGCGTACCGCCCCCGCGCGAGCGCTTTCGTCCCCGAGATCGTCCGCGTGGTGGAGGCCCTCGCGAGGACCGGACGGGTCCGTCGGGAGGGGGACCTGTGGATCTACTCGCCACCGGACCGGCCGCTCGGGGAGAACTTCCCGATGGACTCGGAGCTCGCCCGCCACGCGGTCGTCGAGCCCGACCACCCGTTCCCCCGTCGGGAGGGAGCCGTGGGCGAGTTCGTGGTCTGGAAACGGCAGGACCCACCCCTTCCCTCGTGGAAGAGCCGCTGGGGCCCGGGGACCCCGGGCTGGCATCTCGAGTGCTACGCGATGGCTCGCCGTATCCTCGAACTGCCGGTGGACGTGCACGGCGGCGGCCTGGACCTGATCTATCCACACCACCACGCGGAGAACGAGATCGCCCTCGCGCTCGACCATAAGCCGTTCTCGCGACTGTTCGTCCACACCGCGTTCGTCCTGCAGGATGGGGCCAAGATGTCGAAGTCGACGGGGAACCTCATCCCACTGCGCACCGCGCT
>Ga0074045_10006204_pt1 | contig 10293 bp, 6 predicted proteins | sample BogForMeECP23OM2_FD_94442 | JGI IMG/M metagenome (GOLD analysis project Ga0074045, IMG submission 94442) | Bog forest soil microbial communities from Calvert Island, British Columbia, Canada - Bog Forest MetaG ECP23OM2 | ecosystem: Environmental > Terrestrial > Soil > Wetlands ... | reverse complement strand
GAAGCCGACTGGAAGCGTTGTTCCGGATTCTTCTCCAAACAGCGATGGACGACACGCTGCAACGCGGGCGGAAGATTTGTCGTGACCTGCGAAATCGCCGATGGGTCTTCGTTTAGAATGGCCGTCATCGTTTCTGCGGAGGTCGGTTTCTGAAAGGCACGTTTACCTGCTAGCATTTCGTACTGAATCGCGCCGAAGGCAAAAATATCAGCCCGATGGTCGGCCGTCTCGCCGCGTACCTGTTCTGGAGCCATGTAACCCGCCGTGCCCATCACCATTCCCGCTTCGGTGCCCTTGGTGAGCGTCAATGCGCTGTTTTCCGAGCCGGATTGAGGTTGCGTCAGCTTCGCTAGCCCGAAGTCCAGAATCTTCACCCGTCCATCCTTCGTGGCGAACAGGTTCTCCGGTTTCAAATCGCGATGAACAATTCCTTTCTCGTGGGCCGCAGCCAACCCACGTGCGATCTGCACGCCATAATCAATCGCCTTGCGGATTGCCAGACGGCCGCGCTTGAGCTGCTCGCGCAGCGTTTCTCCCTCCAGCAGTTCCGAAACCAGATAGGGCGCACCTTCGTACGTGCCCATTTGGTGGACCGCAAGAATGTTTGGATGGTTCAATGCCGCAGCCGCTCGCGCCTCCTGCTCGAACCGCCGAAGGCGATCGGAATCTGTGGAGAGAAAAGACGGCAAGACCTTGATCGCCACATCGCGCCCGAGTCGCGAATCACGGGCACGATACACCTCGCCCATACCGCCAGAACCAAGCAGCGACTTCACCTCATACTCGCCTAATTTCGTTCCCGGTGTGATCGTTACTCGTAGTGGGGAAGGCTCCAAAAAATTGGAACGCGCATCCTCGCTGGAAGCCAATAGCGTTTCCACTTCCCTCCGCAAAGACTGGTCCGACAAACAGGCTCCATCCAAAAAGACAGAACGCCGACTCGGAGTCAGCTCCAGCGCCTTTTCCAGTACCTCGCGAATCTGTTGCCAGCGTTCGGGGGTCATGAGTGCCCTGCCCTGGTCATCTCATGGTGCAGAAATGCACGTGCAGTGGACCAGTGGCGCTTCACAGTAGCGGGCGAAATTTCCAACACCTCCGCTGTCTCCTCGATTGACAGCCCGCCGAAAAAGCGCAATTCCACGATGCGGCTCTGTTGGGGGTCGAGCCGCGCCAAATCGTTCAGCGCGTCATCCAGGGCAATTAATTCGAGACTCTTGCCGTCCAGCAGAGAATAGGAGTCGTCCAGAGTCAAGCGGTATCCACCATCGCGTTTAGCGGCGGCGCGGTTTCGAGCATAGTCCACGAGAATTTGCCGCATGATCAAGGCGGCCAGGCCGAAGAACTGCTTTTCATTCTCAAAGTGCAAGTCGTGCTGATTCGCGAGACGGAGGTAGGCCTCGTGGACCAAGGCGGTACTTTGCAGGGTGTGTTCCGGGCGCTGCTTGCGCAAGAACCGGTGTGCGAGGCGACGCAGTTCGTCATAGGCCCCTGGCAGCAGCGTTTCCAAGGTCTGGGCATCGGCGGTTGACCACTTCGAGAGCAGTTCGCTCAGAGACCTTGGATGAGCCACAGGGGCTTGTACTCCTGAAAGCCATAGTCTTATTGACGCCGAACATACGTCGATACTCCCCGATAGTCAAGAAAACAGCTCTCTCAACGTCCCTGAGCCATTCCAGGCACAGATTCCGTTCTATATAGATAAGAGAGGAAGCCATGAAATCAGATAACCTGGGCAAAAATAAGGATCTGATTAAAGCCTATGAAACGATGAAAAAGGCGATGGTCGCGAGGAAGCTCGCAAGGACAAAACCGACAATAGACACCAAGCGCATAGCTCTGCTATACAATTTGCTCCCCCGGACTTTTCGTCGATCCTCTGGGGTGCGAGATGAACAGCCGTCCCCGGTCGCCTATCGCCTAGCCTGTGGTCCCCAGCTAGAAGGCCATTTTCCCAGAGAAGTTTTCAAATTCCGACTCAGGAGACCGCTCATGCACCTCTACTCCACTCGAACTTCAAGTGTAGCGTTAGCCGTGTTGCTTACTCTGTGTATCCCCGCTTTTTCTGTATACGGTCAAAACACGCTCGAAAGACGGCGACTGATCACCCAGCCAGTCGATGAACATACGCTGGTGAAGCTGGCAGGCAACACGCGGCCAGAAGCGCGGCCTGAGAACGACAAAGGTCCTGTCGCCGACGATCTGCAGTTCGTACATCTGTACCTGCAGATGAAGCGAGCGCCAGAGGTGCAAGCGGCGATGGATGCGCTGGTAGACAAGCTGCATGACAGGACCGCTCCTGAATACCACCGCTGGCTGACTGCGGAGGAGATTGGAACTCGGTTTGGCCCCGCCGAGGAAGACATACAAACGGTGAAGGCGTGGTTGGAATCACACGGGTTCAGCGTGAACGTCGTGTATGGAGCAAACGGTGTGCTCGACTTCTCCGGTCCTGCCAGCGCCATACGGGAAGCGTTTCATACCGAGATTCACCATCTCAACGTCAAAGGTGAAGCCCATATCGCCAACATAAGCGACCCACAAGTCCCCGCTGCACTGGCACCTGCGGTTCATGGGATTGTTTCCCTACACGATTTTCGTCCACGCCGCATGGTCCGGCCCCGTCCGCAGTACACTTTCACGAATAGTTCTGGGCCAGTCCAAGCAGTAGTTCCGGATGATCTGTATACCATCTACAATTTCACACCGCTTTACAGCGCAGGTATTACCGGTGAAGGACAAACGATAGTTGCGATTGAACCCACGGACCTCTACACCACCGACGATTGGCACAAGTTCCGGTCAACGTTTGGCTTGAGCAAGCGCTTTCCGGATGGCTCGCTGAAACAAATCCATCCTCAGCCCACAGGCAGCAGCAACGCTGCGGCGAGTTGCCTTGACCCCGGTGTCAACAACAATGACGGCGAAGCGGCACTCGATGTCGAGTGGGCCAGCGCCGCTGCGCCGAACGCCGCTATCATCCTTGCGTCCTGTGCAGACGTATTTCCGGGGGGTTCTTATGTCACGACCGGCTGGGGCGGATTCATCGCTATGCAAAATCTTTTGACCGCCCCGGGTCGTCCGCCGGGCATCATCACGAACAGTTACGGCACTTCCGAGCCTTATAGCCTCCAAACAGGCAACGTGTATACTAGCGGTCTTTACGAAACCGCCGTGCTTCAGGGCGTATCTGTTTTTGTGTCCGCCGGTGACGAAGGCGCGGACTTCTCGGATTACCTCACGCCAGCCTACGTCGGCATAAGCGTCAATGCTTTTGCTTCGACGCCGCATAACGTGGCGGTAGGCGGAACCGATTTTGCGGACACCTATCTCAACGAGGTTTCGACTTACTGGAGTGGCAAAAACGGGAAATACTATCAGTCCGCCCTGTCCTACATTCCAGAAACGACTTGGAACGACACATGCGTCAGTCCGCTGTTAACCAGTTTTTATGGTTATGCTACGCCCTACGGGACCAACAGCTTTTGCAGCAGCGCGGTCGGCGGACAAGCGTACTACACCGAGATTTTTGCAGGCAGCGGAGGCCCGAGCGGTTGTGCCTTCGGCGCGCCGAGCATCAATATACCAACCGGCACGACCGTCCAAACGTCCGATTACTCTGTAGTAAGTGGAACTTGCCAAGGGTATACCAAGCCTGTGTACCAGCGATTTGTCACCGGGAATCCGAATGATGGGGTCCGTGACCTGCCCGATGTCTCGATGTTCGCGGCCGACGGTGTTTGGGGCCACTTCTACGTCTCCTGTTACTCCGACCCCACGCCCGGTAACTTCGGAGCACCGTGCGTTGGCGCTCCTTCAAACTGGAGTGGGGGTGGTGGGACCTCGTTCGCATCCCCCGTAATGGCCGGGGTTCAGGCTCTCATCAATCAAGCCACAGGTACTTATCAGGGCAACCCCAACTATGTTCTGTATGCGCTGGGTAGGCAGCAGTACAATTTGGGAGGAAACAGCAATTGCGACGCTACGCTCGGCAATCACAGCAGTCCGCACTGCATCTTCCACGACGTTACGCTGGGGAATAACGCAGTCGATTGCGCCACATTGATCGACAATGGTGTCAACTACGGGACGTTCAATTGTTATCTGCCAAGCGGAACCTACGGCGTGCTGTCGCTCTCGAACACATCCTACGAGCCAGCCTACCCGGCGACTCCCGCTTGGGATTTCGCGACGGGGCTAGGCAGCGCCAACGCATACAATTTGGTGAAGAACTGGCCCGGTTCAAACTTGAAATAACCTCGCTGGATTAGGCCTTGATGTCGCTGGGTTCGTAAAACTCATGGATTTCGATCCTGCACCTGAAGGTCACCTGGACGCAGGCATCGTTATCGCAATCGCAGGCATCGAGACGCGATCACGCCACTTTACAGGTGAAGAATTACAGGTGAAGTTTCTTTGGGATTCGGAAGAAAACTCTCTAAAGTATTGAAAACGATGGTAGGCCCGTGGGGACTCGAACCCCAGACCTCTACCGTGTCAAAGCTGCGTGATTATGTACGGCCAACAACTTAGAGGGCGGTGGGGGCTGCCTAAGTACGTGTAAGTACGCCTAAGCCGGAACTCTTACAGGTGAAATTACAGGTGAAGAAACCAGAGCGAACCAAAGTTCATTCTAATAGCACTTCTGAGTTGTTTACGTTATATAGACTGTACCGTATGGTTAGCGCCAGTCCTAAGGAGGGACGCTAACATGAAGACCAAGAAGAAAGCGACGAAGGCAAAGAAACTCGCGAAACCGAAGCAAACGCAAGTGCGGTCGAAAGCGGCTCGTGCGCATATCGCCGAAGGCACGCCCCTCTTCGCCCTTGCCGGACGGCCAACCAAGGCGCAATTCGTAAAGGTGTACGGGCCACAGGGACCAAAGATGACCTGGGCACAACGAGCCGAGGCTGGTGTTGATGCCAAGCACTTCCAAGAGGCTCCCGGCGAAGTCCTGAAAGTGAACGAGACAGAGGAGGCCCTCGGTCACAAAAACGGCTGAGGGCTTTAGCAATTGAACTGGAGTCCCAGTACCCACATCTCCGGTACCCGAACTTGGCAGCGAAGGGTAAGTACGCAGATGACCCGTGCCTGGGGGAGCTTCGGATCCTGGCCTGGCGACTGACACATGCGCAGCATGTTATCAGGTGAATGGACGGGGAGAATTAGTACAGAACTAAATGTTCCCTCTTTTTATTGACCTTCTTAGTTATTCCTTATACACTCCCGCGCACTGTCCCCGGACTCGACGGCCAGTGGAACGAGACGAGATGCAGGGTAAGGTGACACCATGAAACGAAATTCCCAAGGAAGTGTGCGGCGGCTGCTACTTCTCTGCTGCGCCGTTGGCGTATGCATGCTCCTCTCTGCTTGTCCACATTACAATTTCACTGGCACCCCCGGAGGTGCAACCATCACTTTGTATGCAGCCGGTGATGCACATTCTGCGCCGATGGTCCTCGCGACGGTCGTGAGCAAATCTGACGGTTCCTTCCAATTTATTTCCGGTGGCGGTGTTTCATCGTCGAAGGACACCAGCTACTATACGTGCCCTTCGCCGGATGCTCTTGTCTATGCGGTGGCTAGTGGCGGCTCCGGCTGGTATCCGCTGAACGGCAGCTTCCCCAGCGTCAACCCGTTAGTCAACGGGTCAAATCCGTCAATCAAGCTGATGGCGGCGCTTGGTCCATGCGGCTCAATCCCGTCATCTTTTTACGTCAATGAGTTGACCACCGTCGCCGCGGTCTACGCCCTCAACGCCTTCAGGACACTCGGAGGGCAGGGGGCAAATCCCTTGGGGGATATGACGCAACTGCATGGGAATTCCCCGGCCATCAAAAATGCCTTTGCGACAGCCGCCTTGCTCGCCGACGTTACCGTGGGACAGCCCGCCGCAGCCTGCTTGGACAATAACCCGAACGCGAACTTCAGCTGCCCTGGGCTGACACGACTGACGGTGCTGAGCGACGCACTGGCCGCCTGCGTGCGATCGCCGGGCGGGTCGGCGCCCTGCACTCAGCTATTTCAGGATACAAATGCCAGCAACACGCTGGATGCCACGTTGTACGTTGCACGTAATCCTGGGTTGGTGAACAGTGAAGACATTTATCAGCTTTCCAGGCTGGCGGGGAATATCTACCAACCCACTTTACCCGAAGCGCCTCCCGACTGGACGATTTCAGTCACTTTTAAGGGCAATGGACCCAATACTCAGAGTCTTGGTGTCAACTATTATGGGAATTTAGCCATAGATGGCACCGGCAACGTCTGGGTAGCGAACGGCAACAACGTGGTGTCGGCTTTCAGTTCCAGCGGCGTTCCTCTGCCTGGCAGCCCTTATCAGGCCGCCCCCACCGGCTTTCAGGTGTGGGACATAGCCATCGATGCCAGCGGCAACCTCTGGGCGCCGATTTTTAATGGATTGCCCGCCGGGGATCCTGCGGCCGGCGGAGTGTCCGTGCTCAATTCCAGCGGCACTATCCAGGCCTTATATCAGACCGGCTTCCGAGGAGTGTTGGGTATAGCGATCGATGGCAGCAATAACGTCTGGGCAGTGGGCCTCTCCGGCGTGTCGGTCCTCCCGAGTGGCACGCAGCACTTCGGCAATCCTTTCGGGGTCGGTGGAGAGACCGCTGGCAATATTGCTATCGACGGCAACGGAATTGCCTGGATCGAAACTCCGGGCGGGTTTGGGGGGTATCAGATCACCGTGGGCGCGTTCAATTCCAGTGGCACAGCTCTATCCGGTAGCCCTTATATTGTAGACAAAACCACCGTAGAGAATCCGTCTCTTTTCATTCCCGGGGTTGCTATCGATGCCAACGACAACGTCTGGACCGCGAGTCCGTCAGGCGTCACAGAGCTGCCCTATGGTTTACCTCAGACGCCGGTCAGTTTCAGCGTCGATAACTCAGGTTGTACGTCACCGTTAGCGGGCGAATACCCCGGATGTGTTCTTGGTGTCGCCGTCGATGGCAACGGCAATGTGTGGATGGCGAACTCCCGCGGCTATGTCTCAGAGCTATCCTCGAACGGTACCCTTCTATCGCCGCTCGGCTTCAACGGTGCCCCGAACCAAAATTATTTTAGAATTGCTATAGACGGCGGCGGCGATGTCTGGGTAATGAATGTTCCTCTTCCTTTCACCTCTGCTGGTGCACCACTCAGCGTCACCGAATTCGTCGGCGCTGCCGCGCCGACGGTCACACCGCTGGCTGCACAGATCAAATTTCACAAGAATCCCTCGCCGCCCCCGACCTATACGGTGGGTGGCAGCATAACGGGGTTGGCCTCCAATGAGAGCGTGGTGCTGCAGGACAATGGCAGCTACAACCTGCTGGCCACGGCGAACGGATCGTTCACTTTCGGGACCGAGTTCACAGGCGGGACGCCGTATGCGGTGACCGTCCTGACGCAACCGGCCGGGCAAGACTGCACGGTCAGCGCGGGGTCGGGGACTGTCGGCATCGCGAATGTCACGAGTCCTGTGGTTACGTGTACGACGAACGCGGTGAGCACCTATACCGTGGGCGGCACGGTCAGCGGTTTACCGAACGGAGCGACCCTGGCGCTGACGGACAATGGCAGCGACAGTGTGATTCTATCGGCGAATGGGTCTTTCACTTTCCCGACACCGATCGCCACGGGCGGCGCTTACAGCGTGACGGCCACGGTGAGCCCCACCATCTACAGTTGCACGGTTGCCAACGGCTCGGGAATCATCGGCTCCGCCAACGTCACCAACGTTTCTGTGACATGTCACTGACCTGCACAACAAGGTGGACCATTTATTTCAGCGCATTTTGTCGTCGATGCGACATTGCTGAGAGGCTGCTGAGCACAGACAACCAAAACCACCAATTTACAGGTGAAGAATTACAGGTGAAGTTTCTTGAGAGTTTTGTCTAAGTGACTGAATCAAATGGTAGGCCCATGGGGACTCGAACCCCAGACCTCTACCGTGTCAAAATTCGTGCTCCGTGCTCATTGTTTTCAACCAGATACAAACTTTCACGACAGTGCAATTCGGCTAGTTTGGGCTGCCCTCCGTGGCATGTTCTGTGCAACGCTCTGTGCAAGGAAGTGTGCGTCGGCATGCTCTGAGCAGTGGAAAGCATCTCCCCAGTCTTTCACCAAAGACTCGGCCCGCGCTGTATCCGCCTGCCACTGCAAAGACACCCGTCTTTCTTCTCCGTGGAGGAGCTGCCTAGAACACTCTCGAGCTCATTCCCAAGTTCCTTCTCCTCGGCTTTCAAGAAAAATTTGAGCAGTTCCTCAAATTCCTTCAGTGCCGCGTCCACCGTAGCCCACTCCGTTCGCAATTTGGACCTCGCTCCGAAAAACTTGAGCGGCTTATCGGCATGAAATCCCGCCCTATCGCGGAACTCCCGCAGAATCTCCCAAGCTGGTTCCATCCGCTTCCAGGCCTCCTGCGTCCGGGTGGCGTGTTTGGGAAATACTTCACACCACAGTTTTATTACATCCATTCCGTCCTTGCTTTTATCTATGAACAAACAAAACCAGCTTAAAACCACAGTCCTTAAGGAATCCGAGACAAATTTCGGAGGTCGGAACGGCGGGAATGATGGCAGCGGAACCTGCAAATTGCCCAGTTGAGGGTCCCTTAAACTGTGCCGGAGGGAGTTGAGGTCAAGAAACTCTATCGCTTTAATCCGAAAAACAATATATCTGCGCAAAGCAGACTTCCGCATCGCTTGACCGGACACTTGCCGCCTCCTCGCCCGCCAGGCGAAATATGTAACGAGTCCAAAGGCACCAAAACAAACAACCAGAGTTTCTCTGGGGTGGTGTCTTAGGCCATCCACCCAATCTTTCCAATCAATGCTTTTCATTACCTTGGATTCTAAAACCGCGCCAAACCCAGGTCGCGGAAAATAGAAGGGCCTCAAGAAGTCCATACCCTAAGATAGCGGGGCCAAAAGCGACGAGTAGCGCGGTCCGAACTGGCCGCACAGTTTCGCAATTCTGCTGAGCCTCGCGTTGTTGCCTAAAATAGCTGATGGCATCCTGCTTTGTAGTCCCCGTCGGGAAAAGGTACATCTGACCATCTGGCCCCTGTACGCGAACGCCGTCAGGCGGTTGCTGTGGCGGATTGACGGTTGAAGGTAGGCGCGTGACACCTTGGCTAGTGAGTGAAGCGCAGGCAACTTGTTGCGCCGCCTTTTCCGTTCTGTAAGCGTATAGGAATCCCCCGAGAATCCAAATCACGGCGAACACCAGATAGAGCCTGTTCAGTCCGCGTTTTAAATCCAAAGCGCGAGTAGTTTTGGTTCGCTGAAGTCCTCCACTGAGCCGCTGGACATGACTAGCCAGGTCTGCATAAAGTGGCTTTACCTTGTCTTCATCGTGGTTATAAAGAATCATTGCATCATTGGGAATTGCGCCCGCAAGGGCACGGTTCCAGATTTCAACGTATTCCACCAGGACTCCGAAATGTATCAGCGTGGAAGGCTCCGCCAACCACATCTTCTCCGTGAATATGTCCACCATCTTTCGGTAGAGGGGAACTATTTCTTCGCGCAATTCTCGGTTGCTATAGTCGTGAGCCTCTTGGAAGGCAAGCCATTTCTCATCGGCAGTTTTCTTTAATAGTTCGGGGTCCCCTATTGCTCGCGGTCCGGCCAGCACTTCTGACCAAGCTGTCTGGAGCACCCCACTGGACTTCACACGGGTTTCACTCTTCGCCAATATGCGCATGCGGAGCCCGAGCAAAGGGGCGTAGAACTCGGATAGTTGCTGTTGAAGGCGCTCGTCTGCGCGTTGCCTTCTTTGGTTAAACAACGTGATTACGCCGCCCAAGCCAACTCCGAAAAGGCCAGCGGCGGCGGTGATGAGCGCGTTCACAAAGTCGTGCATAGACCCTCGCACTTGGATTCTATGGCCGAACTGTCGTTAAGCCAACCAACTGACAAAGCGCGTAGTCAATTCCTCGCCCAAGTAGAGACCCAAACACCAACCTTTTTACAGGTGAAGAATCACAGGTGAAGTTTTTCAGTGATTTTTGCTAAGTGACTGAAAACGATGGTAGGCCCGTGGGGACTCGAACCCCAGACCTCTACCGTGTCAACCTACCACCGGTCGGAAAGAGAACAACTTAGACGCTATCGAACGCCGTCTCGTCCGTAGCACAGCTAAGAATCACAGGTACCTCGTTGCGAATACTTGGAAATCGCGGAGTTTCGTTGCTGAATTCATTTCTTCAGGGCCGCCCGCCAGTTCAGCAAGATGTTGCGGGCGGGGCCAATGAGCAGGATTATATCCAACCGACTACGGCCG
>Ga0074045_10006202_pt1 | contig 10294 bp, 7 predicted proteins | sample BogForMeECP23OM2_FD_94442 | JGI IMG/M metagenome (GOLD analysis project Ga0074045, IMG submission 94442) | Bog forest soil microbial communities from Calvert Island, British Columbia, Canada - Bog Forest MetaG ECP23OM2 | ecosystem: Environmental > Terrestrial > Soil > Wetlands ... | reverse complement strand
GCGTAGCGCTCAGCGTCGCGTGCCGGCTCGCCGATGACCGCAACGCCGGTGTGGGTGGGACTGCCGGTCCACAGTCCGCTAAAAAAATCCTCGACATCGGTGTAGTACACGTGGTTGGTGACATTTTTTACGAACAGCGTCGCGGAATACCGTCCGTCATTGCTCCTTATCGCAGCGCTCAGATTGAGTAGGCCAAATCCAGCCTGGATCGCATAGGGATTTTGATCCGGAAGCATTTGCGCCGAGGTGCGGTAGATGTAGTTCGCCTCGAACACCCATTGATAGGCTTGATTGGCGAGTGGCACACGCTGCTCGATCGAAAGGATACCCTTGAACTTGGGCGCGTTCGGCATGGTATCGCCGCTCACATTCTGGTACGGGCTTCCCTGGGGCACGTCTGCCACGGTCAGCTGACCGCATAGTCCTTTAGGTGGTTGAGCGTTCAGTTGCGTGATAGGGATAGTCGGCTGCGTCCCATAGCACGGTGCGCTCTCGTAGTCTGTGAACTTGGCGTCAATGTATGCGCCGTTGAATGTCAACCGGGTCGTCGGCGTCGGCAACCATTCCGCTTGAACCTCTAGGCCGCGCGTCTGCGCGCGACCGGCAGATGCGAGCGTCAGAGGTGGCGATAGCACGCCGGGTTCGTAGGAATAGCTTTGAATCTGATAGTCCCTGTAGATCGAGTCGAACACATCCGCGTTCACGATCACTCTGCGGTCCAGGTAACTGCCCTTGATACCGATCTCGAAGCTATCGATGTTCTCGCGCGATACGGGCGCCAACGAGGCGTTGCTCGTCAAATTCGCGGAGGTGTTGTACGCGGCGGGCGAATAGCCGCGCGAGTAGCTCACATAGCTCATCACGTCGCCGGTCAATTGTTGCTTAAAGGCGATGTCACCCACCAGGGTATTGTTCGCCGTGCTGCCGGAGCTGTGATATGGCTGCGGCGGGACCAGCTGATCGATTCGATAGCTGATGACATCATGATTGAAGCGCAGTCCTGTGATCAGCGAGGTCGAAGGTGCCACCTTCAGAGTCGAGCGAGCGTAGAGGTCATACGTATCGGTCGTCGGAACCACGAATGAGTCAACGAGCGCCGGCGGAAAAGTGCGCAGGCCATGCTCGTTCACCGTCGTATCGGAATAGAAGAAGCCCGACAGCCAGCTGAAGACCTGATCAACGGGCGATAAAAGTTTGAGCTCCTCGCTGGTTTGTTGAACCGTGTTAATTTGCTGCTGTGTGTTGTTGTAGACGTTGGTTCCGGTTCCGGTCAACACGGTCCAGTAATACTCGTTGACTGCGAATAGGTCCTGCACCTGGTGCTGATTTTCCTGTGTGTAGGCGCTCGTGGATGTCAGGGTGTAACCGCCCGGCAGCCTGCAGTTGTTGATCGCGCTGTAGTCGGTATCACGATAGGTGGAACCCGCCGTGGAAACCGGGCTGGTGTAATCGAGGTTTTGCCACGAGAGATTGATCCCGGGCAGCATGACCGCCTGTGTGAATGGGCTACCATAGAATAGAAAGGTATTGCCGGGGGTTATGTAGATGTACGTGAAGTTGAAGCCGGTGCCCACGGTATTTTCGTCGTGACCCATGAGCGTGAGGTCGAGATCATCAGTGATTGCGAATTTCAGCTTCGCACGCGCGCCGTATACATCCTGCGTGGTCGTTTGATTGAGCGTTAGGTTGGTGATCGGATAGGGCGTCGTCCTCCGGTACGCATCGAGGCTCCCCTCGACTCGATTGCCGAGGGGTCCAGAGATGAAACCCTCGAGACGATATTCACGATCGGTCGTCACGGTCGAATTTGCGAACCCCTGCGACGAGTCGGTCGGCCCACGCGTCGTGAGGTTGATAACGCCGGCGGCAGCCGTGCGGCCACCCAGAGTCGACTGGGGGCCGAGCAGCACTTCAATGTTCTGAATACCCATGACGTTGTTGGCGTCGAAGGAGTCCGAAGGCACCGGCACACCGTCGATCATGACGGCGACACCGGATGAGATACCCACAGTGCCCTCACTGGAGATGCTCGAGATACCGCGGATGCCGGTCGGCACACGGCCATTGATCGTACCGTTCAACTGCACCGATGGCACGAGGTTGTTGAGATCCGATAGGTCGGCCACGTTGGCCGCGACGAGAGCCTGCGATGACACGACCTGCACAGCGACGGGCATGTCCTCCAGCCGCTCGCTCCGCTTTTGCGTGGTGACGAGGATTTCATCGAGCCGAGCGGGCACCTCTTCATCGGACCGGGTCGCGCGTTGCTTCGAAGACGGCGATTCGCCGGGCGCAGTCGGGGTTGCCTGAGTCGCCGGCGGCATTGCCGGTCCGTCGCTGCCATCGATTTGGACATCCGCGGCATTCACGCTTAGGGGACCGAGCACGAAAGCGCTGAGTACTGTAAGCCACAGCGAAACGCTCGGAATGAAGCCGAGGCGGTGCGGTCTCATCGACCCAACGAGACGCTGGTACATGTTGCCCCCCATCTTGCGCGCGCCTTCTTCTGCTTCGAGTGGAAGCCACGGCTTCTTGGGACGCAAGTCGAATGCGCGACACAAACGAGCCTACTCGGGCTCGGGATCCCCCTTCTAGCTACTTTCGGGTGCCATTCGGAGTCCCATCGAGTGGATCTGGGGCTATTTTAAGCATCCCGATACCCAATTTTTGCGCCCTGGGCCCGAGCTACATATAGCAGAATTCACTCGAGGGTCTCATTTTAAGCGGGCTTGATAGGCGACCGCGGAGCCCCTGGCCGGGTGAATTGATACCCATTGGCCGTTATCCCGCCGGCCGTTCTAGGACGCCATACCTCCTCGCAACACTAGGGCGTTTTCCCGATACTACATCGGCGTCCGATTCGACGTCCATCGCCCGGCCTGCGTTACCGACGGTAAATCGATATTCAGCGCGACGATATCGTGCCATCCGTCTACGATGCGTGTGTCTAAGTTCTGAACGACCTGCGAACATCGATTGACGCCCTGCCCGGCCTCGGCCCCGCTCGATGGTCTTCTCGCTCACTTTGGCGGTTGCACCGAGCGCCACACGCTAAAATCCTGGAAGTTCGCGATACTTACGGATCATCACGCCAAGTTCCGCTGCAGTAAGCCTCCGGTACGCCTCGCAGATCCCCACAACGAATCCATTACCGGGGCGTTACCAGACCATCACGACTCCGCGGATGCTCTCCGCTTACCCTCCGGGGGTCGGAGAATGTTTGATCATTGCAGCTCGCCACGCGACACGGCCGGTCGCGTGCTACCTGGAGAATAGAGCGTGACTATCCAATCCCGAAACCGCTGGTGCATCGTGACTGCCGATGATCGTGGTCCGGAATGGACGCCTATCGCGCGATTCGATAATCAGGGGCCGTAGCCCGTGCAGTATTGCCGGCCACGCGAATCGTCCATGTTGCTCCAGAAGGCGCTGCGGCGGGCCGCAAGTAGCGCCGCGCACCCAAATTTCGGTCACCGTTCTCGGCGAACATCGCGAACATTGGGCGCCCTCGCTCTGGTTCGTACCTCCCGTGAATCGCCGGCGCCGTCACTGACGACGGTAGCTGCGTTGCTGTCGATTGCACAAAAATCCCTATCGACCATCGTGACGAAACCGCCAGCCTGGTGGTGCTACGTGGTTGCTGCAAAGCGTTCGGCCGAATCTGCCAATGCCCACAAATAGGGGAGTCATTATGCACAGTTACATCGCAGTGATCTTCAAGGACACCTGCAAACCCTACAGGGCCATGTATGCGCTCTGGCAACTGGACGCCGACGGAGTCATCACCGTTCATGGAACCACGGTGGTCCATCGTGATGCTTGGGGTGATTTCCAACTCGATACCATGGAGACGCAGCCCGCCATGCCTACCGCCGTGGGTGTGGGCATCGGCGCGGATCTCATGCGCGCGGATGCTCGCAGTCAAGCAACCAGTGAGACGGCCTTCGTTCTCAACCCCGGCGAATCTGCGGTCATCGCCGACGTGTCCGAAGACTCGGCTTTGGCGATCTATTCGCGCATGCGCGAGCTTGGCGGAATTGTCCGCCGTCGCGGCTGGGGGGCCCGACCCAGATCGCCCACCCCGTGCATCTGAAAGACCCGCTTCGCAAGATCCAGTCCCGCTCGTGTAATCTTCATGGCGACTCCCCTCTTCGTGATTGAGTGATCCACAACCCTCAATCTGGCACACGCGATGCCGAGGTCGGGGGAGATGTCTCACTCAGTCGTGAAGTAAGCGATCCTGCCTTACGCCCCGGCCGCGCGTCCCGATGCACCACTCGATGGTCCAAACAATCCTCGGTGAAGGTCCTCTCGTGCAACGTTATGAGAGCTAACCGTGTGTTACAGCGCCCCATGATGTCATTTCAAAGTGTAACGCAGGCACGGGGTGCAAGTTTGACCGAGAATTCATCCGAGGAGGATCAACGAACCTTAAAACAAATTATGGATCAGCGAGACCCCCTGGTCTCGATATCCGCGTTACTTGTGAACAATCCTTGGATGTTTGTGCTCCTCTTCGCATTCCTAGTAGCAATGGTGGTGTTTCTAGCCGTTATTGGCTTCGATTCGCGTTGAAAGATTAATTCGTCCGCACTCGCATCTGTTTCACTCTTGCGACACGATCCGTCCGGGAAGCGCTCTGTGCATACGTGCTACGTGTTCAGCTCCTTCGCCCACGCTTCCAGCCCGGCGCGCATTTCCTTTACATAGCCATAGCGGTTGTAGATCGCGGTGACGCCGCCATCCGAATGTCCAAGCACCTTCTTGATCAATTGCTCGCCTCCTACACCCAATGATTCGCCAAGTCGTGTCGCAACTGTCCGCCGCAGATCGTGCGCCGTGAAAGGTGATGACAGCGCCAACCCATTGCACGCGATGATCTCGCGCGGCAATCGCGTCCTATAGAACTTACCGATGCCCCGGATAGGCTTGTCTTCTTCCGTACTCGAAAAAATGTACTCACCATTGCGGCCCTTGGGTACGTACTTGAGAATCGCCACGGCCTCTGGCACGCGCGATATCGTAGATGGGACCAGCAACAGAAAACCGAGGCGCGCGGCGCCAAGTCATACATTCGCGGGATGGTTTGCCACACTCACAGGAGCACCCGCACGTAGACGTGCATTTTCACGTAGGTGTCAACGCCGAGAGGAAGTGCACCAACGTCTGATACTTGAACTGCTGGTGTATGAAAGGTGTTAACGGTGGGCCAAAAGCGCGGCATAGTAGGGATGGCACGCGGATTTGAGCAACGGGTAGAACGGCCGGGACCGTGATGGTTTTCAGGGGCTGGGTTGAGTCAGAACGGCGGATCGGATTCGGGACGGTCGAAGGGAGATTCGGGATCAGGATTGCGTGCGCGGCGCGCTTGATCGAGCCGATGCAGCTGACTGAAGTAATGTCGTTCCAGGGTCTCGGTCAGATTCTGGAGGAACTCGAGCAGATCTGCCGCCGCCTGATCGGGCAGCTCCAGCGGGATACAGACGATGGGCAGGTCATTCGGTTCCATGGCGGATGTGCTCAGGGTTTTTTTGGTTTTTTGCTGGCACGGGATTTCGCATTGCGGGCGGTGCGTTCCTGAGCCTCTTTGTAGCGATAGCTTTTGCCCTCAAGATTCAGCAGTTCGGCTTTATGCATGAGTCGATCGACGAGGGTGACGACGCAGCCGGCATTCGGGAAGACCTTGGTCCATTCGCCGAAGGGTTTATTGGTAGTGATGATGACGGGGTTGCGCTGGTAGCGGCGAGTGATGACCTCGAAGAACAAGTCGGCGTAGCGCGAGTCATAGGAGAGATATCCGACCTCATCGATCGCGAGGACGCCCGGGCTGGTGTAGCGACGCAGTCGGCGCGCGAGCGAGACCGAGGAGTCCTGGGCGGCCAAGTCGTGCAGCATGTCGGAGGCGAGCGTGAAGCGAGCCGTGTGACCGTGCAGGATGGCCTGATGCAGGAGGTTTTTCGCGAGCATCGTTTTGCCGATGCCATTCGGGCCGATCAGCACGATGTTGGCCGGCTCCTCGATGAAGCTCAAAGAGAAGAGTTCCTCGACGAGAGGCCTGTCGCACTGGGTGGGCCAGCTCCAGTCGAAGTCGGCCATCGGATTATACTTCTGTAACCGGGCGGCTTTCAGACGTCTGCGCAAGCTGCGCCGCGCGCGCTCAGTTTCCTCGATTTGCAGCAGCTGGGGCAGCCACGGTTCGTGGATGATGGTCTCGACGCTGGCGAGCAGTCCGTGCAGGCCGAGGCGCAGCAGGCGCTCGCGCAAGCTCTCAAGGTTTAACGGCTCGTTCGGCGGGTTCGTGCTCATCGGTGGACTCCGTGGTCAGTTGTTCGTAATCGCGTAAGTCGTGTGCCCGCACGGTGAGGTGCAGGCGCGGATCATTCGATAGCGTGACGGCGATCGGCGGGGGCTCACCGCGCAGCGCCCGGTGGGCATCGATGAAGTGACGAACGGCGCCCAAGTGCGCGGCGTTCTCGCCGAGTGCGGCGTCGATCGCTTGGGCCAGGGCGTCAGCACCGTGCGTATCGAGCAGCTGCAGGAGCCCGCGGGTGAGGACGCCCAAGTGCACGCCACGCTCGGCGGCGAGCTTGAACAGTCCTTTGGAACCTGGGGCGGCATGATGCAGCCGATCGAGAGCACGATGCGCACGTCCGGCGCGTTTGTGCGCCTCCAACGCCTCGACATGGAGGGGATCTTCGATCTGTTGGGCGCGATCGAAGCTGCGCGGGTGATCAGCGATCGTCTCGTGGCCCTCGACGACGCGCACCCGCTCGAGCGAGGCGAGGATCTGCACTTGCCGACCGACGTGAGTATGCGGGATGCTGTAATCGTTCAGATCAAAGCGCAGGTACGGTGTCTTGCGCGCGATGGCATCCGCTACCCGTTCTTCGGTGGGAAAGGGATTATCCGGTAACGGCAGTAAATGCGGGCCTTCCTCGGCGAACACCGCCCGGACGCTGCGGTCGCGATCTTCTGGACACGGCCGCAGCGCCGCTTCTTCCAAGCACCACGTCGTTGCCTGGGCGTTGAGCTCACTGATATCCTTGAACGCGCGAGCGGCAAAAAATCGGTCGCGTACAAAACGTATTGCCCGTTCCACGCGGCCTTTTTCGTTGCCGCGCGCAACCGCCACCGGGCGCGGTTGGAACCGATAATAGGCGGCCAACTCCAACAACGTCGGGTGGAAGCGGATCGCCTCGGCACGGCGTTCCAGTACTGCACTTTTGAGGTTGTCATAGAGGACTACCCGCGGGACCGCATCCCATGCGGTGAACGCCTCGACGTGGCCGCGCAGGAAATTGTTCATGGCGCCGTTCAAGTAAAATCGCAGGAACAGATGCCGTGAGTACGACAGCACCATCACGAAGGCCATTAGCGGGCGAGTCGCTTTACCGATGGTCAGAGTGCCGAAGTGTGCCCAGTCGCACTGCGCTTGTTCACCTGCGAGGGTGCGTAGACGTAAATAGGCTTCCGGCACCGGTGGCGGCCGGAAGCGCGCGACAATAGCGCGGAAGTGATCCGAGCCACCGCGATAACCACGCTCGCGCACCATGACGTGCAAGCGGCTCGCGCATAACTTCGGATACTGCTTGAGCGTATCGAGAATAAACGGGATGAACGGATCGGCGATCGAGGGTCGCGTCGTCTTTTGTGCCGCCGGCACGCCGGCCTGCGCGAGCACGCGCCGCACCGTTGAGTGATGCAGCAGCAGTTGCCGGGCGATCGTGCCGATCGGCCAGCGTTCAGCATGATGCAGGCGCAGCACCTCCGCTTCCACCGCGCGACTGATCATCGCCGCCTCTCAGCCGAAGCCCCAACCTCGCCACGTGCGCAACCGCGTGAACGCCGGCAGCGGCGCATGGCAAAAGTCGCACCGTCCGGCCTGGCGGTGTCCGTCGTGGTCACGCTTCTGCGGCGCAGCGGGCAAAGGTTCGGGGGCTGAGGGTGCATTGTCGATCTCGATTGCGGCCACATCGACCGTGATCGACATCGTGAACACCGGTCCTGTTGGTGCACATCCCAGATGCGTCACTTTATCGAGCTGACGCTCGCGCCACGCCTGCTGCCGAGCGGCATGGCGTCGCGCTCCCCGACGGGTGCGCTGATACCGGGCGCCGGCACGCCGGTTCGAGGCGCGGCGGGACACGGCTGCACACTCGCCGGCGCAATAAATATTGCCGCGATCGCACGGTCCGCAGATGCTCACCGATACGTTGCAGCCCCGACAGCTATACAGCCGGTAGCTCTCCTCCCGCTCTTGCACCGCACGCCCCCACAGGACTGGACAGCGCCGGGCGGCACGGGGCTAAATGCCGTGCGGAGGATCGCCCCCACAGGCATCGCACCGCTGGAGGCCCGGGGGTTTTTGATAGGGTTCCCGGGCCTTCTTTGCTTGGGCGTAGCAGCGCAGCTTAGAGCGGAACGGCGCAACGCGTCGCGACCGCGACAATCACGAGCGAAAAACGGATGCCAAAGCTTCTGCCGCTGATCGCGGCAGACTGCGCTTCGTTTACGTCTGAGAGGACGTCAAAAAAACCAAAGAGAATCCAAATTCGGCTACCGGCTCCCCGGTGGTCAAACCGCGTGTATCCCCGGAATCACGCGCTTTTCAATCCCCGTCCACAAAAGGAATTCAGTGCGTGAAATTCACCTGATTGTGGGCATGCCAACCGGTCTGCAAATCCCGATATTCCGATTTGACAGTGATGATTCCGCAGGCGCCCACGAACGGGTCATGTCCACCCGAAGCGGGCGGCCACCAGCGGCCAATCTCGGCTGTTCTACCCGAGGACTACTGGTGATAGTCCGCGGCGAAGCGATTTAACGCACGGAATTTGCGCGGTTACGTCGTCGTGGTCACTCGACCGGTCGACTTTCAGTCGACGTTGCCGCCGATCCACCGGTAGACCAGCGCGGAACTCAGACGGGCTGCAAGCTGCCGTCTGCGCCGTGAGGATGAGGGCTGATCCGGGCGGCATGCTTGCCGACCTTATCTCTGGCTATCTCCAGGTCGAAATGCCCCTGCAAATTGATCCAATAACCATCGGAAGTGCCAAAATACGCCGACAGCAGCACGGCCATTTCCGCCGAGATAGAACGCTTCTCGCGCACGATGTCGTTCACACGAGGCAGTGGAACGCCAAGAGCCTTGGCGAGCGCATAAGCACTCAGACCCACTGGCTCCATGAACTCCTCCCGGAGAATCTTGCCCGGGTGAGTAAGCTTGATCTTTCGCGCTGCCATAACCCTATTCCTGTCTAGTGATAGTCGACGATTTCAACATCAAATGCGTGCCCGTCTCGCCACCTGAAACAGATCCGCCACTGCTTGTTGATCCGAATGCTGTACTCGCCCTTGCGATCGCCCTTCAGAACCTCAAGCTGATTCGAGCTCGGAATCGAAAGGTCTTTCAGGTCTCCAGCCGCATTCAACTGCTGCAGCTTCATCAATGCCCGCTCTTGAATGTCGCGTGGGATGCGCTTGGAGTACTCGCGACTCCAGACCCGCTCGCTCTCCTTGCCGCGAAAGGACTTGATCACCATGCATAGTAACGCCGCGCATTAGTATTGTAAAGCGTTACCAGCGATGGTGTGCAGAGATAGGCTGAACCATTGGCACCGCCGGATATGGCCCCTTGCTGGGCGCGGGTAAGGTGATACGCGTCGTCCTAAGAGCGCTGCGATCGGGATCCTCCTTATCGCCGCGCTGGCCCGCAACCGGCTTCCGGTAGGCGCTAAGGCCGCTCCACGGGTAGATCAGCACTAATTTGCATATATGTCAGGACTGACATATACTTTGCTCTGTGAGCCCAAAAGACAAGCCGCTGGCCTGGCTTCACGGCGAGGTAAAGACTCCTCCGTTTTCTAGGGAGGCCCGCCTTGAGGCTGGGTTTCTGCTGCGACGGCTCCAGCGGGGCGAATCGTTGTCGATGCCCCAGTCGCGTCCGATGCCAAGCATAGGGGCGCGATGCCACGAGTTGCGAATCAACGACGCTGGCAGCAATTGGCGTTTGGTGTACCGAATCGATAGTGACGCCATCGTGATCTTGGAGGTCTTTGCCAAGAAGACCGGGGCGACCCCCAAAGCCGTGATCGCCACGTGCCGAAAGCGTCTGAAGGAGTATGACGATGCAGGAAACTAAGCGCAAGAAGCTTGAAGCCAAGGGCTGGAAAATCGGGACTCCTAAGGACTTCCTCGGGATGTCCGATGAGGAGGAAGCGTACGTCAACCTCAGGCTGAAACTCGCCGAGGGCCTGAAGGCGCGACGCCAATCCCGAGGCATCACCCAGGTGGG
>Ga0074045_10006201_pt1 | contig 10296 bp, 13 predicted proteins | sample BogForMeECP23OM2_FD_94442 | JGI IMG/M metagenome (GOLD analysis project Ga0074045, IMG submission 94442) | Bog forest soil microbial communities from Calvert Island, British Columbia, Canada - Bog Forest MetaG ECP23OM2 | ecosystem: Environmental > Terrestrial > Soil > Wetlands ... | reverse complement strand
GGTGAGAACCAGGTCGGGCGTTTCCGCCTTCAAGGCAGCCGCCAGCAGCCGGCACGTCGCTAGCGGGTCGGCGGAAGAGAGATCCTATTCGATGTGGATCGCCCGGTCGGCGCCCTTGGCCAACGCCTCGCGCAGCACCAGTGAGGCCCGCGCCGGGCCGGCGGTGATCACCGTCACCTCGCCGCCATGCTTTTCCTTTTGACGCAGAGCCTCTTCGAGCGCGTAGGCGTCCGGTTCGTTCACTTCATACGAGACGTCCTCGCGAATCCACGTGCCGTCATCGTTTAGCTTGAGTGGAGCGTCCTTTTGCGGGACCTGCTTGATGCATACAAGAATCTTCATAGCAAACGCGTCAGTATAGCGTGTCTCTAGCCTGCGTCGCCAATCGGCTAACGACCGGCTGAAGGATCTGTCTTATTGCTGGTGTTCATGTCGATCTGCGTTCTGCTGGATTGCGCCAAGCCCGGGGCGTAGCAAGCTTTGTCAGATGCATAACCGGCTTTGCAGGAGGCGGCGACCTGCGATCGGGGCGACCGTGCGTACTGCCAGACCAGCGCATCTTTGATCCCTCCCTTCGCTGGATCGGCAGCCTTGAGGGCGCATCCGGGAGCAGGTGGGCATTGGTCGTTGAAGATCCATATCGTTACTCCGGGAAAGCGCTCCGCAATGTCTCTTGCCGTGGAGATGGGGCTTCTGCCATCTGGCACATCAATGCCCGAGCAATAGATGCCGGCGCGCATTCCCGCCTTGACAATGCCGGCGAACCACGCGCCCAGATACGCCGCCTGCTCGGGCAACAGTCTGCCGCCTTCTTCCTGATCGAGAAAAATGATGACGCGGGGAGGGAAGCCCTCGCGCCGCGCAGCCTGCACTGCGGTCTCTGCGTCCGCCGCGCCGAGCGCCGCCGCATCTTGTCCCTTGAGCTCGGCGTCGAGACGACCATTGAAGAGAATCAGAAAACCGAAACCGGCCGCTCGTACCTGCGCCCGCTTGCCTGCCCAGGGATTCGAAGTCATTCCCGGGGGATGGTCCAGCCAGTAGCCGGTGTAGGCGAAGGTCTTGTGCAGGGCCGGAAGCAGTTCATCACCGGGATAATCATTCTTGTCGAATCCGAGATAGTGCCGGCCAGCCTGGGCGCTGCAAAGCGCAGTGAAGAGCACGAGCACTGTAAGGAGTCTGCATCATCAGAACCAATCGTTCCTGATTTTCGATGCTATCCTTTCCCATCATGCGGAGCGGATTAGTATTTTTCCTATCAGCAGCTTTGGCTGCCGGCGCGTCGGCGCAATCTCTTTCAACTGCGGAGAAGGCCATCGTGGCCTACATCGATGCGAACGAGCAGGCTTCGAATGCTTTGCTCGAAAAGCTGGTGGAAATCAACAGCGGCACGCACAATCTCGACGGCGTGCGGGCGGTGGGCAAAGTGCTCATGCCGCAACTGGAGCAGCTGGGCTTCAAGGTGAAGTGGGTGCCGATGGACGAGGTGCATCGGGCCGGGACGCTGGTGGCCGAGCATCCCTGCCCCCAGCCCGGCCCCAAAACGGAAAACGGGTGCGGTAAGCGCATGCTGCTGATCGGGCACATGGACACCGTCTTCGACAAGGACAGCCCGTTCCAGACCTACACCGTCAACGGGCACATTGCGACCGGGCCGGGCGTGAACGACATGAAGGGCGGTCTGGTGGACATGTTGTTCGCGCTCAACGCTCTGCAGGCTGCCGGGGTGCTGGAGCAGATGGACATCACCATCGTTCTCAGCGGCGATGAGGAAGAGCATGGCGAGCCGGTAGACATCGCGCGGCGTGACATGCTGGCTGCTGCTAAGCACAGTGATGTGGCATTGGAGTTCGAGGCGACTCCGCGCCTGGACGGCGTCTACTATGGCAGCGTCAGCCGGCGCAGCTCGATCTCCTGGAAGATCGAGACGACGGGTGAGAGCGGTCACTCCTCGGCGATCTTTTCTGAGGGCAAAGGCTACGGCGCAATCTACGAGCTCACGCGTATTCTCGACGCCTTCCGCACGCAGTTGCCGGAGCAATACCTCACGTTCAATGTGGGGATGGTGCTTGGTGGAACGAGCGTCAAGGTCGACAATGACGGCATCTCGGGCAGCGCGACCGGCAAGGACAACATCATCCCGCCCGCGGCCTTCGCAAGCGGCGACATCCGCACGATCTCGAATGAACAGAGCGACCGCGTCGAAAAGAAAATGGAGGCCATTGTTGCCCAGCATCTGCCGAAGACGGGTGCCACGATGAAATTTGGCGAGGGGTATCCGGCCATGGCGCCCACGGCGGGGAGCCGCGCCCTGCTGGGGATCCTGAACCAGGTGAACCGGAGCCTGGGCTTCGCCGCCATGCCGGAGCTCGATCCGATGAAGCGTGGAGCGGGAGATATTGCCTTCGTTTCACCGCCGCTACCGGGGCTGGCAGGAATCGGCGCGACCGGCGATGGAGCGCACGCGCCGGGCGAGACCATTGATTTGTCTGCGCAGCCAGTCAATACCAAACGTGCTGCACTGTTGATGTACCGCCTGAGCAAGCTCGACGCGAAAGCTGGCCTCGAAGCCGCAGTCGTGCAGGAGAAGTAAGCGAAACCGAATTCAGGCCGATTGCAGGAATGCGACCGACTGCAGACCCGCGACATCGAAGCGTTTCCGGCAGCGGACGTTCTTGCACGCGGCCATATCATCTTTGCGAACCATGTAGGACTGCGCCTTGGCGAAGCGGGCGCGATCACGCTCGTCCGCGTGCCGGGGCAGGGAACTCTTCTTGTGCCGCACCAGCCAGGAGAGCTGGTACTCGTCCGCCTTGCCGCAGTGCGGACAGGTTAAAGTGTGCGTCTTCAGCTCGGCTCTCTCGTCAAAAAAATCGCGCTCTTCCATGGCGGCCACCTGTCGCTGTTACAAATTCATTGTATGGATAGCCGGGGTCCAGGGGAAGTGCTAAGGTGAGTCGTAAAATGGCGAAAAAGCGAGCGAAAAAGAAGACATTCTCAGCAGTGAAGGCGGTCAAAGCCAACGCCCGGGATCGGGTGGGCCAGCCCAAGCCGGAGCGGGTGATCCCGAATGTCCAGCGTGAGCAGAAGCGCACGTCGAAGCACAAGGTCAAGCTGGACAGATTGCTCAGCGACGACGAATAGCCGGTCTGCGATATCGCCGTGCGGAGAACGCGCCTATTTACTGGCCCCGATTTCTCTAGCGGATAAGGGCCTGAGAGCGTATGCTTGAACAGCGGCGCTCTACGGGCGTGGCAGGGTTTTGAGACCCTTTTCGGCTCTCCTCGTTTTTTCTGAGTCTGGCCTTCTGAAGCTCACTGGTACGAAACGAGGCAACATGCGTTCTGAACTGATCTATTCTGCGGGAGTGCAGATTCCTAATCGCTTTCTTTTGTCCACGGTAGCTATGATTGCCGTCCGCAAGCTTCACATCAACACCACCCGGGTGGAAGAAACCGCGAACCAGGTGTTTACGGATGTTGCGAATGGAAGCTACGTGCAGGTAACGCTTCCGGAGTTGAAGCCCTTGCCAGATATCGATACTTTATTGATCTCAACAGCGGCCTGATCCCGATACGAGCCCAAGCGTTCCCGGTTCAAGACGGCCCCATGAAGTGGGCGCGGCTTATCTCTTTCAACATGCAGTTAATTAAGCGCTTTTAACCCACTGATGGGTGTTACCTCATCGTGTCCGCGAGGAAAGCACAATTCCACCCCGCCCCCGGCTTCGATAGAGCAGAAATTAACGTAACGACAACGTCTGGTGGCGGTCAGGCAGAGTATCTTCCTCAGCACACGAGGGGGGTGCTCCGCCATGAGCCCAGAGACCCGTTCCAAATCTTCCAAGAGCTCAGTGCCTTCCCAGACCCCAGCGCCTTCCCAGACCCCGGCAAAATCCGTACAAGCCTATATCGATGAGACACCTGTCTGGTCGGACGGGACAGCCCTGACGTCTACGCCACTCACCAGCATGCAGTGGCGCATCTGGACGCTGGCCGCCGCCGGAAAGTTCTTCGAAGGGCTGGTGGTATTCATGACCGGCGTCGCGATGCCTCTGATCGCCAACGAGTTCCAAATCACGCCGGCCCAGCATGGCGTGGTGGGGGCGGCCAGCCTCGCCGGCATTCTTGTAGGAGCGATCGGCCTCGGCGGCCTGTCCGATTATTTCGGACGCAAGACCATGTTTGTGACCGAAATGATCATCTTCATGGTCTTCCTGGTTCTCGTCTGCTTCAGCCCCAACTATTTCCTGCTGGTTAGTCATTATGTAGTGACCGGCCCGCTGCGCTAGTCGTGGGTTAGGCTGAGTTTGTTTGACGAAACTCTAGTCCAGAGCCACAAGCGGAGGAGCCGGTCATGAGAGAGAAGTTACGATTTTTGGGCATGGATGTCCATGCTGAGACGATCGCAGTTGCAATAGCGGAACCGGATGGCGAGGTACGCAGCCTGGGGACGATTGCCAACCGCGAAGATTCGATCCGCAAGTTCATCAGGAAGCTTGGTACGCCTGAGCAGCTGCGCGCCTGCTACGAAGCGGGGCCAACAGGATTCGTACTGTACTGGCAGCTGACCCAGTTGGGTGTCGACTGCGCGGTGATAGCACCGACGCTGGTACCGAAGAAGCCGGGAGATCGGGTGAAGACGGACCGGCGGGACGCGTTGAAGCTGGCGCGCAGTCATCGCTCCGGAGATCTGACGGCAGTGTGGGTTCCCGATGAAGATTCAGAGGCGTTGCGCGACCTTGTCCGGCAACGGGAGGCAGCCAAGCAGGATCAGTTGCGTGCGCGGCATCGTTTAACCAAGTTTCTGCTGCGCACGGGTCAACGTCCACCTCTGGGACTGAAGGCGTGGACAGAGCGTTACATGAGGTGGCTGGCGCAGGTCCGCTATACGCAGCCGGCGCAGGAAGTCACGCGTCTGGATGGTATGAACGAAGTCGAGCACATGAGCGCACGGGTGAAGCGGTTGGAGGAAGCCATTCTCGAAGTGGTAAAGCTGGCACCGCAACCCATGCAGGACGTAATTCGGGGTCTGCAGGCTTTGCGCGGTGTAGCGCATATCTCGGCAGTCACGATCGCATCGGAGTTGGGCAACATCTCCTCCCGCTTCCAGAGCGCACGCAAGCTGATGGGTTATTGCGGCGTATTTCCCAGCGAAGATTCCAGCGGCAACCGCGTTCGAAGAGGCGGCATCACCAAGGCCGGTAATGCGCACCTCAGGCGCATCGTGGTGGAATCGGCCTGGTGCTATCGACACCTGCCTCGCGTCGGGGAAAAGCTGCGCAAGCGACACGAAGGTATTCCGCCAGCAATCATCGAGATCGCATGGAAGGCGCAGAATCGCCTGCATAAGCGCTACATGAAGCTGAGCATGGCAGGCAAGGATCAGAGGAAGATCATGACTGCAGTCGCACGAGAGTTGCTGGGCTTTATCTGGGCCATCGCGATCAAGGCTGAAGCAAGTTGTCGACAACCCATTGCTGCATGAAAAGACAAAACCAAAAACCTTCCAAATAGGGAAAAAGAAAAAACGTTGAACCAGGCAATTCAATTCGAGGACAGGGTCAGCCGCAGCCGGGGCAAGCACGAAGGAGAATCCTCGGCGGAAGTATGCGACAGGCTATGCCGGACTCGCGTGGTTAGTCAGAGGCAGCTCCCGACGGATCATGATTATGCGGTTTCGACCCGCGAATATCAGCTTGATCAATCGTCGCCATTACCTGCCTCGGCTGCTGCTGACCCTGTCCTCGTTCGAAAAAAACGACCAGCGCATCTTGACCGGTCACTACATATCATCTTCCTGTTCGGAATCGGTGTGGCGCTGGGCTGCGACTATCCCACCGCGCACCTCATTATCTCGGAAAGCATACCCAGCAACGTGCGCGGCCGCCTCGTGCTGGGAGCGTTCGGGTTCCAGGCGCTGGGGGCGTTGACCGGCACTGCAGTCGGTTATCTGGTCCTTAAAAATCTCCCTGAGATCAGTGCGTGGCGGTGGATGTATGCCACGGCAATCATTCCCGCGCTGCTCGTCACGGTGGGCCGCTTCTATATTACTGAGAGCGCTCACTGGCTATTCACCCGCGGCCGCATCCCGGAGGCGGAGCAGCAGGCAGTCCAGTTGCTCCAGCGCAAACCCGTTTACCCCCATAAGGTGAAGTTGGCAGAGAGCGGCCAGTCAAACGGAGCCCATGGCAAACATCGAGGCAACTACTTGTCGCTGTTCAGCAAGACGAATCGGCGGGCGACGATTTTTGCGTCCGTGCCTTGGTTCCTCCAGGATCTCGGCACGTACGGCATCGGAATTTTCACGCCGACGATTCTGGCCGCCTCGCTCGGACACAAGACCGCACACGTGCGCAACCTGGCCGATCTGATCGGCAACGACGAACTGGCTGCCAAGGGCGCGGCCTTGATCGATGTGCTGTTGATTGTCGGCATCATCTTCGCCATTCTCCTGGCCGACAAGGTGGGCCGCATCCGCTTGCAGATCTTCGGCTTCATCGGCTGTGCGGCGGGACTCCTGATCGCGTCTTTCTCCACCGCCTATACCGGAGGCACGCGCGTCGCGCTCATTTTTGCAGGCTTCATGCTCTTCAACTTCATGACCAATATGGGTCCAAATGCGCAGACGTATCTGCTGGCGGGCGAGGTCTTCCCCACGCGGGTGCGAGGCATGGGCGCTGGATTCGCCGCTGCCTTCGCCAAGATCGGGGCAGTCACGACAGCGTTCCTCTTCCCCATCCTGCTGGTCGGTATCGGTACCCAGCATCTCCTGTATATCCTGGTCGGGACGTCGCTCCTGGGCGCGCTGGTCACATGGGCCTTCCGGATCGAAACCACGGGCGTCAATCTGGAGAAGATCGGCGCCGAGTGATTTGCGCTTCAGGATCCAGGGGACGCTTCACCCTGCCGTTCTTCTCCAATCCGCAGAGCGGCTCTGTTGAGGTCTGTGCCAGTTCCTCTCGATCACATTGACGATGTAGGCGAGGGCGAAGGCAAACACCATCGCCACCGGCCAGAGGACGTAGGGGATGCGCGGAGAATCGGTCATCTTTGAACCTCACATACTAATGTGGCTCCAAAACGCGAAAACAAGATCTTCATTTTCACTGCGGGTATCTACTTTATAGACGGTCCTCGTCCCATTTTATGTCCCATTTTCTCGAACTTAACGATGGGAAACCAGATTTCCGCTTCCGAAATCAGGATGCCACCGCGATCGGTAAAAGAGATTGCGACTCCCCGGGGAGGCGGGTACACTTCCTACACCATCGAATGAGATGGACACCTTCCTGATCATGGGCGGCTACCCCGACGATGCGTGCCCGCCTGGTGTCCGATCCGACTGTGCTTGGCAAAAATCCTGAGTTAAAAGAGTCTTTCTGTTATGGATGCAGGAGAATCACAGATATAGCGCAAAGGAAGGACGCCTTTTTCCAGGCCAGCTAACGGATTACCTGGCGCATCAGCATGAAAGCCATGCAATATCTTCTGCCAGCCGCCGTGTTCCTGTTGATGATCTCAGTGGGCATGAGCCTCAGGCTCACGGGACTCATTGCGAATTGGCGCAGTATGACCCGGTATATGTGGTTGTCTCTCGTGATCGCGACCTTCATCGTTCCTCCGGGGCTGGCATTGCTGATGGCGAACCTCTTCCGCCTCCCGTTGGGAGAAACCGCGGGACTCTTCCTGGTCGGAGTCGCGCCGGGGGCTCCGCTGCTTACCCGCAATCTGGCACGCCGCGGCTTCGACATGCACTTGGCCGCGAGTTATCAGGTCTGGGCCGCGCTCATGGTTCCGATCATGATCCCGCTCCTGGTCATGGCAGGCGGCAAACTCTACGGTAGGGACATCTGGATTCCGCCTCTGCCGCTCCTGAAGCAGATCATCGAGAAGCAATTCCTGCCCCTGGCGGTTGGGATGGTCATCGGCTGGATTGCTCCGAAGATTTCGCAGCGCTCTCAGCCGATCCTGAATGTGGCGGGGAACGTCGTGCTAACGGTGATGATCGTGGCGGTCCTGTTCAAGATGCGATCGGAACTCGAGAGCGTCTCCCCGCTGGCGGCCGTCGCGGCGTTGTTGTTAGCCGTCGGATCGATCGCCGCGATGCGGTTGTTCCCCTTCAAGACCGCGAGCATAAGAGAGACCTTCGCCATCTGCAACGCAAACCGCCATGTGGGGCTGGCCCTGCTGATCTCCGGTCAATTCCTTCATGCGCGACACGCGCTCCCAGTTGTGGCTTGTTATGCAATCGCGGCGCCCCTGACGATGTTCGCCTACATAAAGCTCGGTCCTGCGCGAAAAAGAGTCGTGAGCGCGGAAAGCGCCAACTCATAGCCGATTCACGACGCGGCCCCCAAGACGAAAAACAAGACCGAAAAGATGATCGAGACCATGTCCGAGGAACCCGTTCACTGCAATCGATGACACGATTCACTGTCCTGAAATTGGCCGCTCGCAGCCATGGCAGCTAGAGCATGCCCGCAGGTCAGAAGTTTTTGGTCGAGCGGATCATTCTGGAGCGCATCAGGGGCAATGTAGGTCAAGTTTTTCCGTAATGACAGCATTTTGTCGCTCAACTTCTGCATGTTGTCGTACTCATTGTTCAGGAACTGAATTGCTTTTCGATCATCATCGGTTGACGCTGCCACCGATGCCAGGGTGATGCTCGAGGCTGCTGAGCCGCGGTATCCGGATATCCAGGTATCTCCCCCTCCTGGTGGGAATCCATATTGGACGGCGCTCTCCAGCGCACTGCGCCACTCCCTGATCTCTGCCATTGCCTCGATTCCGGCGTTCAGGAAACTTTTCGAGAATCCAGCCGGAGAAGCCGGCGTCGCCGCCGGAGCGATCGTCGGAGCTGTCGTCGGAGCGCCGCCACCGGAGCCAGGCAGCGTTAGCATAACTTGATTGCCGCTAAAGCTGAGCGACCCGTTTGTGAGGCGCGCCAGTGCTTCGACATCCACGTAGGACCTGCCGCCTGCCTGAATTACCGGAGCCTGTCCGGAATGGCCCGATACAGTCAGACTCCCGCTCTGCTGGGCGGTCTGCGAAAGCGCGAGCGGCGGCACTATCAGGACCCCTGCAAACATCAAGCTTTCGACGAATGACCTCTGTCGCATAACTTCCGCTCCCCGGCACGTGTTTCAAATTTCGCTTCGGGAAATCGAGACAGAATTGATGAGATCGATTCCTCGCCACCCTTGGCAGGACAGAGTTTATACCACATCCGAATCGAAGGGCGCGCGAAGTATAGCGATATTACGAGTTCCCAAGGGAGTGGCTTTTTTGGGGGAAAATAATTGGGGGTGCCCCGTCCTGAGCGTGCACCGGGCTTTTCACGGACAGGTCTTCGTCCGTGGGGTGGTTTAGCGAAGGATGGGAGGCATCACCCGGCACCGGATTCTCTCCAAACTTCATCAGAAAGGCCAACCAATGCTGATGCAAGAACTCTTCTCCCGGGGCGTCATGACCATGGGACCGTCCCGGATCGATCCCGCCCGCCAGGTCGGCGTCTTCAATCCAGCAGCCCTCGCCGGGTTTCCCGCCCTCCGCGCCGCTGAAATGGAAAAGTTCCGGTGGCTCCTCGGCGAATGGAATTACGAGAACGCCGTTCCCGCCACCTCTGCCAATCCGGCATATATCGACATCGGCTCCGGCCGGTTCTCGCTCTGCGAAGGCGGCAAGTGGATCTGCCGCGTCGCGCCCGATGGCCGCGAGACCCCCAATATCACCTTCGATCCTTTCAGTCGGCAGTGGATCTACCTTCTCATGCAGGGCGCTTACGGCATCCTGCGATCATCCGAAGGTTGGGTTGGAGATCAGATCGTCTTCACCGGCCTGATGACCATGCTCGGAATCAACTGCGACTGGAGGATGACGTGGACCAGGCAGGGACCCGGCCAGTTCGGCTTCGTCAACGAGGAACGGACCGAGAATGGCTCGTGGGCCTGCATCGACGAATGGCGCTTCAAGCGCAAAACCGGCAATCCGGTCTAAAAACTTGGTGTTATTTCGCTGCAATCGACCGGTGCCCCACTCAAGCCTTCTGTTGGCTTGAGTGGGGTAGTTTCGCACCACCCTCGCCGCCCATCCAAATGATTGGCCGTGAGATCAACGGATCCAAACGCCGGGCAGGGAAGAAGCTCCCCTCGCCTCAGCACCGCTTGAAGGCGAAGCAGTTCTCACGCCCAACACTCCTGCGGAAATCCCCGCGAGAAACCTGGTCCACATCGCGCTCGCAGTGTTTATAGGGCCATCGGCATTGGCGCACCTTGCAATGTCACGAACCTCTGAGGCT
>Ga0074045_10006200_pt1 | contig 10297 bp, 10 predicted proteins | sample BogForMeECP23OM2_FD_94442 | JGI IMG/M metagenome (GOLD analysis project Ga0074045, IMG submission 94442) | Bog forest soil microbial communities from Calvert Island, British Columbia, Canada - Bog Forest MetaG ECP23OM2 | ecosystem: Environmental > Terrestrial > Soil > Wetlands ... | reverse complement strand
GGCAGCTGGGTGACCGTGACCGGACAACTGCACCAAGGCCCTAACTCTAGTCCCAGCGGTGCAGCCTGCCCCGGAAACTACATCACCGTAACATCAATAGCGCAAACTGCAACGTTACCGCCATAAGGTGAACTTGTTCAACTGCTGGATGCAATAGCATAGCGGTAATAGAATTACGAATAGAAAAATATCAGATAATCCGTGCCTGCGTAATGTGCGAGAGAGCAGAAATACATCTAGCGGTTAGTTTTTGATTTTCGTGAAGGCTTAGAGCGAATACCAAACGGTTTGCCGCGCCCTCACATACCAAACGTCTATTGGATCGTTGTGGTACTTTTCGTCGGATGATGATAACAAGGTACCGTTTCCGGCGTTATCATCAGTTACTGGCGGTAGATACTCGACGTAAGTTTCATCGTCAAGGCCTAATACTTCAGATTCTTCCGGCTCGTTTGCTTCCTTTCCGATGTAACGTATTGATTTCACGTTGAGATGCAGGTGACGCATAGTGCCAGAACGGTCTCCGTCTTGTTTGTAATTAACCGTCACCAAATCTTTCATTTCCACTTGAGTAGGAAAATGAATGAATAATGGGAAAAATCATGAAAAATAAGCACAATTCCAATAGAGGAGGAGCAAAAATGAGAGGAGCATAATTTTGAGGGGAGGAGTTTTGTGTGGAGATTAGAGATTTTTTATGAATTATGATGAAAATTGGTGCTCACTATCAATTCCAGGAGTCGCGAATTGATGCGCGCAGGTTTCCCAAAAAACAGGCCACAATTACCCGGCAAATGAACCACCAAAATCAAAGATTCCAGTCACTTTCAGAATTACCCAGTAAAACACGCGCGGAACGGGAATTAAGTAAAAAGAAATGGTGCGGGGGAGGGGATTTTGGCCCCACTTTACTAGTACATATAACTGAATTCATGGGCCCGGAGGTATTCACTTAAAAGATTAGGTGAATCCGAACGGTTCGATTTCATCCCCGGCGTTTTACCGCGCGCGACATTGTTGGCAGGATACTAGGAGTTTATCAGAATTGAGGTTCTGCTGACTTCTCCTAATGGTTTACTGTATTTACAGCATCTAAGCCACACATATTACGTGATCACTCGACGAACTGGAACCCTAGTGATCCTAGCGAAACCGTATAAAACGCTAAGTATGATTCAGAATCATTTGACTCCTTAACGTGGGCATCACGATTGGTCGTCATTGACGAGACTGTGATTCCAGTCACGATTCTCGACTTGGGATCGAGTACTCAGGGCTTGGGTGTTACACGTAGTCTCGGTCGTCTTGGGATACCAGTGTATGTGATAGGTTTTGATCAGCAGCTTGCATTTCTCTCGCGCTATTGCTACAGGAAAATCTGTTTCCACACTTTCGAGTTCAACGAGCAGTCGGTGCGAGACCTATTGGCTGTTGGAAGTAGAATTGGTCGAAGGTCAATCCTTATTCCTACAACTGATCAAGGAGCGGTTTTCGTTAGTGATAACGCCGATGCACTCAAAGAATGGTTCATATTTCCAAACCCAAAAGCCAACGTTGCCCGTTCGTTGAGCAGCAAAGAGGAAATGTATCATTTAGCGAAAAGACACCAAATCCCAACAGCAGAGGCATCCTTTCCTCAACGTAGACAAGACGTTCTTGATTCTCATAGGGTCTTGTCCTTTCCCGTTATGCTAAAACCGCTTTGTAATTGGTGTCCGCCATTTCACAAAGTAATTGTGCGTAGCGAGCATGAGCTTCTCAAAAACTACGATGTGATGGACACCTCAAGAGAACCGAATGTGATGTTGCAAGAGTACATTCCCGGCGAAGATGATACTGGATGGATTTTCCACGGTTACTTCAACCAAGATTCTGATTGTCCGTTTGGTTTCACTGCCAAAAAAATGCGTCAGTGGCCTCCATATCACGGCGTCACATGTCTTGGAGTATGTCTGCGGAATGAGACAGTATCCGAAACTGCGAAGAAGTTCATGAAAGCGGTTGGTTACAGAGGGATCGTAGATATCGACTGTCGATATGATCCTCGGGACGACCAGTATAAAGTTCTGGATGTTAACCCCCGGCTGGGCGGAAATTTTCGGCTCTTCGTTACCAACAATGGAATGGACGTTATACGCTCGCTTTACCTTGACATGACTGGACAACACTTTACGCCGGGGGTTCTTCTTCAAGGGCGCAAATGGCTTAATGAGGACGTCGAGTTACAAGCATCCATTCTTTATCATGAACATGGAAATCTTCCGTTCAAAAAATGGATAGACTCATACCGTGGAATCCGCGAGCTGGCACTTTTCGCATTTGACGACCCGCTTCCCTTTCTGCTTCAGTTTTTACGGAAGGTTCCATACCTACTCAAGCATCGCCGCGATATCCTCGGCTACCAAGCGTATGTTTCAGTCATCAGTCGATATCTGAATCAAGGAGATATCTCAACGGCCACATCAATACTTTACAGAATCACTCAAGAAAGGCGACCTCTGATGACACATCACCTAATCATCAAACTATACCTGCTAACCATCGATCAATCTCTGAAACAAGGAGATTTTTCAGCAGCTGAACCCATAATTTACAGGTTCGCCAAAAGATGCGGGCTTCCGGCAATGCTTCGCCTGATTACCAGACTTGTGGTATCAAGTCCGTTAACTGCAATCCGATCCTTTGTGCAACCATCAAAGGAAAAGGAGCAAAAGATTGCTGTTAGACTGGCAATACGGCAATCGATCAAGATAGTTCTCCGATATCGCCAAATTCGTAATATCACCCCGATTCATTCATGATACAACGTGAGGTCTGCTGAGATTTCGGCACCAGTTTACTAGTACATATAACCGAACTCGTGGGGCCGGTGGAACCCAGACCCGAATGGGTTCAAAGCACGGAGGGTGCGCCGAACCTATTCTCGATTGTGCTACAAATTGATCTATTATTCTGAAGTTGCCTTAATTCTGCCGGATCGAATTGCTTTCATGAGTTCGCTGTGATCGCGTTCGGTTTGATCAGCGTAATCTGTTGCGAATTTTATCATCGTGTCGTCGAAAACATCCTTCTTGCCTAGGTATCCCCGGATCTCCGCAGCTTTCCCCGACCGCGCATGAGCCCGCGCAAGGATCCACCCAGTGACCTGTGCGTAACGTAAAAACTGATCCTCATCGAACGTTTCGACCAGTGGTTTAATTTTCCAATCGCGGAGCTGACGGACGTAAAATTGGTGATTCATGATTTTGGATGTTCCCCAGCCGAGGAAAATGTCGCTGGCCGCTTGCATCAACCTTTTACCCATGACCACTCGTTGTCCGTGATGATTGTACCGGCTCTTCCCCGCGTAAGGTTCAAGCACTGAAGCGTTAGCTTGCTTTACTTGCAAAAAGAGCGAGTCAGTCTGCGATGCCATGAAAAGCCCCACAGTGCAAATCGTACCAACGCTCCCGATCCCAACGGCTTTGAAAGCCGCATCGACTAATTGGAAGCGATCAAGAAGAACGCGACGATCCTCCGCTAACGATTCGCGGTAGCTATTGAGAGCCTGCATAGCCGTAGTAATAGACCTCTTGTGATGCCTTAAGTGAAAGATTACGGGTGGTTGGTCTTTAATCGTAATTTTCCCGCCTTTTTGTTCGACCATAATTGGTTGGATATGTTCAGCCGACTCTGCCTGTGTTTTCTTGATTCTGGCATGTATTCGTTTGGCCCATTTGCGATCCTTCAATTCCGTGATCGCTTTTTCAAGGTCAAATTTAGAGTACCATACGTCCAACTCGTTCATACGAGCGAACTCAGCCATCTGTGTGCGATAGGTCCAAACCAACTCTCGAACCATTGCCCGAATATCTTTCCCGCGCAGCTTGTTGGCTCTCCCAGCTAGCACGAAGCTTGTTGCGAGACGTTTCAAATCCCATTCCCACGGGGCAGGCAGGGTTTCGTCAAAATCGTTCATGTCGAACGATATCTGCCGTTCGGGTGTAGCGAAGCCGCCGAAATTGAGCACGTGGCAGTCGCCGCAACACTGAACGCGAATACCACTAGCCGGAGTGTGCGCTAAATCTGCAGCCATGACTGCTGCGGCGCCACGAAAGAAAGTGAACGGAGACTGCATCATCCTTCCGAAACGAATCGGCACCAGCGCAGGCATGCGCGTCTTATTCTGTTCAACTAGAATCTTAATGGGATCTCGACGGTCTTTATGAGGCGTCCATCCGGCGTGACTATCCAACGGAGTCGCATCACGCAACGCCTTTCCTGCGGCTATGCGCTCCTCCAACGATAGCACTTGTCGAGTAGATGCAGCCAAAAGAATACCTCAAGTTTCAGCTCGTTGAGTTTCATATAACGGTTGGCGCCCCTTGTTATCGGCGAGAATATGACGTACCCTTTTACTGGTCAATTCGTTCCAGTGAAGAACCTTGACGAACTCTCTCGAGAATACGACCGGATTCCCATACGCAAGTATTGTATCAATCAGTCCAACAAGAGGTCAGCTAAATGGGAGCGAGCCACCAACAGAAAAAGAAAAACAAACAATGGCTCCCTTATCTTGTGCGCGGGACGTTAGGCACAATTATCGCCGTCACTATGGTCGAGCAATTTCTCATTACAGAAAAACCGCTAATTGAATTTTCAGTAGGCAATTTTCCGATTTACATTGGCGTCTTCTTTCTCGCGAACGGTCTCTTGAGCCTGAAACTGGCTCGATCAGCAGCTACCGATGGAAGCCGTGCAATTGCGCCTGCCGTGACAAGCATCATCGGCGGACTACTGATGATTATTCTCTATCTGTTCAGTCCTTATCGCACGACGCTCATCTCAACACCCCTAGGCAGACTCGCGTTTGGTTTAATTGTGATTATTCTCGGCGTGTTACAGGTCCGAGATAGAGTCGCCGTAACTCATCGACCAGCATTAGAACGGCCGAAAATAGTCTTAGGAGGCTTGGAGATATTGCTTGGAATAGCCGTAATCGCCTCCCCAGTTAACAAGTTCGTCGGAGCCATAGCATTCGCGTGGATCGTGCTCGTTGTAATTTACATGTTCTACTTGGCACATATTCTACGTCGTGCGTAGCGTGGGATTTCAGCACCAGTTTACCGGTCATATTAGCCGGTTCAACGTTGCTCGTCCGCACCAGCATGCGTACACACAAAAATGGAGTGCACGCGACCGGTCAAATCTAGTCGGACATAGTTACGGAGGAATCACTAGCATCGCCGATGGAAGTAACCTGGTCTATTTGGACGCGATAGTTCCCAAACACTCCCGCGTCGTCCTATTCGGACATGCTATAAAGACTGGTACATTAGCTGATGAGTGAGGGTATTCGGACTGATGACCGCCAGTATCAAGGACCTACAGAAGCAAGGCTTGTTGCAGATTGGGAGCGAGTGTAGGATCAGCCCGCACACGATTTTCGTACCGGCTGATCTCCGTGGGACGAAGTTACCTATAGTGATTGGCGATCGATGCAGAGTGGAAACAGGTGCGATTCTATACGGAGGAACTGCACTCGACAGCCAAGTGGTAGTTGAAGAATATGTGATGGTTGGCAAACCTGAATACGGGTATGCGATCGGAAAAGTTTACGATGGAAGCGCTATTGAAACGAAGATCGGCAGAGATGCAATTCTGCGTTCTCGTTGCACTGTATATGGAGGGACTGGTGTGGGTGTCAACACCATGATAGGCCACTCAACTCTATTGCGCAGCCACGTTCAGGTGGGGGAAAACTCACAGATTGGCGCCGGCCTTAGCGTAGAACGCGATGTGAAAATTGGCAATTATGTTCGATGTTCACCACTATCGCATATCACGAGCAGCGTTGTAATGGAAGACCGCGTCTTCCTAGGGGCGGGAGTTATGACGATTAACGATAAGTCGATGATTTGGAAACAGGAGGGTATTGAGCCTGATCTGAAACCTCCCTATTTCGAGTACGGTGCAAAAATTGGTTCGGGTTCCACAATTGGGCCGGGTGTACGAATAGGTCGAGAGGCGTTAGTGGGGGCCGGATCAAACGTGACACATGACATACCGCCATTCTCAATTGCTTACGGTAATCCGGCAAAGGTTGTTGGTTCTGTCAATTCGCAGAGGCAGACCAGATGAGTTTAAGCAAGTGGCTTCTCCCAATTCGGTCAACCTTTTCAGGTTTGATAACTGACGAAGATTTTGGTTTGGTTGAGAGATACGACGAGGACTTAACCAAACTTTCGGAATTAGCAAACCGGAACCCAATAGCGGGCCGAGATCTCCTTCACCTAAAAGCGAAACTTGCGAGTTTAGGTTACGGCGGCATTGACGTGCCATCTTCGCTGGGCGGTTCTGGAAGAAGCAGCCTCGTACAGATGCTGATTCAATTCGTGTCAGGCTACTATGACGTTGACTTTAGAGACGTTGCGCACGTAGCTCACGGTAGGATGATTCTACGGAAAGGTTCACCTGAACAACAAAGGCAATGGATGCCCCGAATACTAAGAGGCGATCTAATAGGAATCGCCGTCACCGAAAAAAATGGAGGAACCACATTAGATTCTATCCAGACCAGGGCCACAAAAAACAATGACGGCACATGGTTGCTGTCGGGGCAGAAGATGTGGATCAGCAGGGTCAACGAAGCTAGTGCATTTGTAGTATTCTTCAAGACCGAAAACAATGCATCAGTATCAGCTGCGCTAATTAATGCCCAAACCCGCGGCATAACACGGGAACAATTCAAACCGACTGGATTGAACGGCTGGTCATGGGGACTACTACGATTCGAAAATATTCTCTTCACTCAAGCTGATTTTCTAGGAGAAGAGAACCAAGGGATAGACCTCTTTCGAGAACACTTCCTTTACTATCGCCCCATGGTTGCCGCCTGCGCGCTCGGAGGAGCTGCGGCTGTATTCGATAACGTTGTAAAACAAGTTCGAGAAAAGATCGATTCGCGAACTATAGCAAATTGCAGAGACTCAACCCTCGAAATTTTAGCTCGCGACTACATGGCTATTCACAGTTCATTTCTCTCTGCTATGACGGCACAGAAACTGATATCGGAAGAATCGCCAATAGCAACCATATGGTCGCGTGGAGTGAAAGCACATGGCGTCGACGCTGCCTACCGTTCGGTCTCAGAACTCGTCGTCCTTGCAGGAGCCAGATCCTACCAGATTCTCGACAAAGCAAACAAAGTTCAACGTGACCTGCAAGGCCTTCTTTTTGCAGACGGAATCCATGACGCCTTGTACCGCGCTGCTGGCCGATCTTTATTGGGTATACCGACCAAGTGACGCAAATACACGTCGTGGTCGAACCATCAACAACAACGGCTTCAAGTGAACATTCCATCAGACGAGAACCGTCTTTAGAGAATCTAGTTTGATAGCATCCATTATTCCGGTGACAGCACCCATTCCCTTCCCCTTTCACTCTCTAATGCTTACGTGTCCAGCGGACGTATGCCGTCAAGCCACTTTTTCATGGTCCGTCCTTTCATCAGAAGGCCATCGATGTGAGACGAATAAAATTTCACGCATCTGTATCCAACGCTAAGTTTTACAGAGTCGAGTTCGTACCAAGGCCTCGCGAGCTCAGTAATCGCGTCAAAGTCGAGTTTTCCATCTTCGTATTTGCTAATGAGTTCTTTGTATTGCTGAACAATCGAGTGGACTTGGCGATCAGCTGAAAAGCGTTTCCGAACAATCTCGCGATTTGTCTCGCCTAGAGCTGGATCATATTGCCGCACAAACTTCTTGACAACACGGCGTGTAATCGGGCAGCGAAACCTACGCCCCGAAAAGTTACATTTTTGGATATCCTCGACGGATTCATGTGTAATTAATCCATCCCCGGGTACAACAACCACTCGACCGCAAGACATTGCTTCGATTGCTCCTCGGCCTCGCGTGAAGACTATGTCTGCATTGTTCATGTAATTCTCCACGTCGAATACATTGTCACCAATCTCATGAATTTGGATTCCTTCCGAGAGACATGACTGAATTATGACCTGCCGCGTATGCGTGTCAAATTTTCGACTAAATATCAAGGCTCTCTTTGGGATTTGATTCAACGGCTTAATTGGTGCAAACCTATCCATATCGACAATGTTTCTGAATATTACGATCTTTCGTCGCGGTATTCCTTTTGCGAGCAGGTTACCTCTAACCTCTTCGCTAATCGCTAGAAATTTCGAAATATTCAACTCAAATATTGGCGGTTGCTCAAGAAACGGCAAAACGCCGTGAGAGAGGTAAACCATTGGGACATGCGGAAAAATATACCTCGTCCCGTAGGCGATATTGTTGTGCGAGACATGAAGTATGTCGAATCGGTTGTGACGGAGGTTCAAGAGGTTGTCGTAGACAGGTATATCAAGCGCACGGAGTTGCTTCGTGAGGACCCCGCCAACATGACGAGAATAAACAGTTACCTTATGGCTTTGGGAACGGAGAGATTTGGCGAGAGTGAATGCAAACATTTCTGAACCTGCAAAGCTCTCAACATCGTAGGTTGCTACTAGTATTCGCGTAAACTCATTCCCCTAGTCGGACTGTAATACACAACGGCTCCGACCTATCCTGCGGATGTCTCGTATCGGGCTCATGTTGCCCTTGAGACCGAATGTCTCATAGGCACCCTCCCAGCTGATATTACAGTTCGAACCGATACGCAACAGACCTCTGTTCTGGAAATCTTCGATGTCTAAGTTCACAAACTCCCACAAAGCAAACAGACGCTTACATTATGAATAAACTTCTCCTTATGCAGCGCGCTCCAGCAAACGCAAATCGCAAAATAGATCCTTCATGAAACCTGCGCGACCACGCTAACCGTCAAGGGGCTATTACATTTAACATCTCAATTTTACTTAATGATCCCTGTAGAAACTAGAAAGAAAATTCGAAGAGTGTTACAAATCCATAATAATCCAAGTCCTCCTTTCGACGAAACATGACGAACTCGAATGAGTTCCAATTTTTCTGGTCAGAGGGTCCTTTGGACTGGATCTCGTGGATGTGTCTGCGATCTTTCACAAGATACTCAGGAGTTACCGTTCACCTTTATTCGTATGATCAAGATCTAAATCCAGATATTCGAGGATGCGTCTGTCACGATGGCAACGAAGTTCTTCCCCGTGAAATTTTCGAACAAATAAGGAGCGGTATCGAGGAAACTTATGGAGGTGGTACAGGATACACGGAAGGTGCTGACGTGTTTCGTTACAAGTTACTATATGAGAGGGGAGGTTGGTATTTTGACACAGACTGTCTTCTCCTTAAACCCCTCACTCCTCTCTTCGATCGCGACTACGTATTTGGACGGGGAACAGTGAGCGCCAACCCTGGCGTACTCAAATTCCCTAAAGGTGACATTCTCCTCGATCAGCTCTACAAGGAATGCCTTCGAAGAAGCCCACTCGCATGCTTCCCGGGCACCGTCCCATTATTCAACCTGTACCTCAAGAAATTCAATTTGACCGGACAAATCCTACCGCGACATTATTTCAACCCCGTTTCAAACCTAGGATACCAGCAAACTATCGCCCAAGAGGAAGGTTCGTATATTTTGCATCTATATACGAACCGACGGGTCACTTTTGATCAAGATCGTATAATCAAATCACTTGAAACGGAAATCGCCACATTAAACAAGAGTCTCGGCTTGAGGATCGCTAGAAAGATACCGTTCGGAAAAGAGATTCGAAACGTCTTAACTAAAGACAAACAAGAACCCACAATGCATACAAAAATACTCACCCCGACGCGCCCTCAGCTTGGTCCAACAAGCCCTACTAATTTAACATCCAATCAATCGTCTGCTCAGCTGATTGCGGGTCTGAGAGATTTCACGGCGCACTGGGAACGATATGTCGATGAAGATCGAGCGTGGCGAATACCGGGTTCAGAACTTGAAAGAGCAGTGCTTGAACAAACCAAGTCATCAGCCAGGATTCTTTCAGAATACCTCCGAAAATCCGTAGCCGCTCATGAGTCTCCAGAACTCAACAAAGACGACTTGAAGCTTCTAGCTACCACCTTGGAGACATTTGGAAATTGGAAACAGGCCAGCACAAGCACCGTAGAGTTCGCAAGCATGGAAAAGACTGGCAGAACCGCATTTGAACTTGCTAACAAGCTGATTCCAGCTTTGTGAAATGTTAGCTGGTTACTACGTAAAATGGTGCGGGGGAGGGGATTCGAACCCCTGAACCCCTACGGGACAGGGTCCTAAGCCCTCCGCGCAAATGCTCTGCGCCTTTGACCTGGCCTCACCCCTTCAGGTTTCTCTGAAGGTTTGG
>Ga0074045_10006199_pt1 | contig 10297 bp, 9 predicted proteins | sample BogForMeECP23OM2_FD_94442 | JGI IMG/M metagenome (GOLD analysis project Ga0074045, IMG submission 94442) | Bog forest soil microbial communities from Calvert Island, British Columbia, Canada - Bog Forest MetaG ECP23OM2 | ecosystem: Environmental > Terrestrial > Soil > Wetlands ... | reverse complement strand
GGCATGACCCTGCCAGCAAAGATGTAGGCAGACGCTTTCGCAGCACAAAAGACAACAACCGCAATCAAATCAACTTCCAAACCCCAAATTCTTGCTCGGGCCAAAAAGTAAGATCCGTCTGAAATGCGTGACCGCGGGTGCTTCATCCCGTGAATTGTGCCACGAAAAGATTGGCTGCTTTCATGGGAGCGCTCTTGAAATCAAACGCCCGTGGACAGGCATGTTGGCGTGTCTGGCCAGGGAATGCCGGTTCTTGCGAAACCGCCTACGGCCGGCGATTGGGGGAACAAAATTCGCTGGACGCCTTCTCGAAACAAATACACAACCAACGAGAATTCGTATAAGCCAAATTACTTTGGAAGCGACGGCGATTCGCTCACCCATGCACGTCAATTATCGGTAGTCGAACAGCGCCATAAATCCAAAATCCATGTGTAATTGTTGGTGACAGTGGAACAAGGTCAGCCCCGGATTATCCGCAATAAAGTCCACAATCATTTCCTGGTATCCACCGACCATCACGACATCCTTCTGCACACCGCCAGTCGGTCTGCCTGCGATGCTGACAAGCGCGAAGCTGTGGCGATGCAGATGAATGGGATGAATATCGTCACTGGCATTGCGCATACGGAGACGGTAGCGCCTACCCTGATGTAGGTGAAACACCGGTGTGGGGTTCTCTATGGAAAACGCCACACCATTGATCGTCCATCGATTGAATCCGTTGTCCGCGGCATTATCTTTGGCGAACATTAGGTCAAATTGCTCATCGAAGTTTGCATCGGGACTCGTGCGGTGACCAAACTGCGTGTAATCCCAATGGAAAGGCTTCGGCTTCCCCCACTGCGGCTTGCCAGAATGTCCCGCATATTCCACTACGATGCCCATGCCGTGAGAACGATCGTCGTCGGCCAAATCGCCAAGAATCCATACACCTGGATTTTTCATTTCGACGATGGCCGAAACTCGCTCTGCGGTCCCTATCCACAACACCGGAACATCGGTTGGCGTAGGTATCGGATTTCCATCCAGCGCAACAACTTTGAAATTGTGTCCAGGAAGCGCAAGGCTACGAAATTCAGTCGCGCTGCCATTTAAGACATGGAACATAACGCGCTCACCGGATTTCACGCGAACCGGCTCGCCATACCCAAGCATTCGGCCATTGATTGTGAAATACTGATAGCCGACTTCATAGCCATGTTGCATTCCCTTCCTGAGCGAAGCCTTCATTGTCGATTCGCCGGTACTTTCCAGTTGCTTATTGCGCCCGACCGGTGCGAGGAAATCCATCTCCATGTCTCCACCGCGGCTGAGCGACGGCTCAAATTCCTTCAGCACTAGAAACACTTCTTGATCGTAATACCCTGGCTCGTGTTTTGACTCGATATAAACGAGACCGACTTGGCCGCTGTATTGCCCAGCAGACAGATCGGCACCTGCGAAATTATGGGTATGATAAAAACGAAATCCCGCTGGACGAGGAGTGAACGAGAGTCGCCGCAAGCCATGCGCAGGAATATATGGCGTGCCTTCTTCGGCCGCGCCATCGACATCGTCTCCAACAAACTGTCCGTGCCAGTGCAATTGCTCAGGGGTGTCGGTGTGGTTGTGCACGTCGACGGTGATCTGTTGTCCTTCCTTTAACCTCAGCAAAGGCCCAGGAAATTGGCCGTTATAGGTGATGGTCGAAAGAATGTGATTCGGAGCAATCTCGATCGGAGTGGCAGCGATGTGTAAGGTGTAATCGGCCGGTTGATCGGCCCAAAACGTTCTGAACGGAGGATGAACTAAACCCGCCCCCGCCACCGTTCCTGCAGCCTTTAGAAAATTACGCCTCGAGTGATTGGCAATGCTCATCGGCCACATGATACAAGCGCAGTCCAATTAAGGGTAGATACGGATACGAGCAGAAGGGACCACCTCTTAGTTGCCACACCCCATCCTCAAATTTTGAGAATGGGGCATCTACTTCTGAATTGCTTTGCGAACGTTCACGGCCAAGGCCCGTGCCACGGGAACCTAGAACTTGTTCCAAAGGAACTGGTTGTAAACTTCGTGGTGGTATTGTACCTCGGCAGGTTTCACGAATGTACCCAGAGCGCGCGCGCAACGGTCGGCCGATGCCTGCTTCAAATCCGCATAGCGAGCTTTGACATCAGCACCAAGCAGCTTGGTCGTCCAATCAGCTTTCTGGAAATTTTCCAGTGCGGTGTAAATATTGTCCGGCAGGTAACGCTCGGCTTGACGAAGGTTCTTGATTTTGGATGTATCGCCATCCAGTCCAGTCTTGAAGATGGAGTACAACACGAGATAGGGGTTTGCGTCTGGCGCGACGGAGCGAACCTCGACTCGCATGCTCTTCTCGTTGCCGATGGGGATGCGGATCATCGAACCGCGATCGACTGCCGAAGCTTTAAGCTGGTTCGGCGCTTCGAAGTGCGGATCGAGCCGACGATACGCATTCACGCTCGGATTCAGTAGCAGGCAAATGTCATTGCCGTGAGTGAGAATTTTATCAACGAACGACCAGCCGACTTTGCTGAGCATTTCTTCACCCTTCGGATCCCAGAAAAGATTCCTGCCATCTTTACTGATGGAAACGTTGGTATGCATACCGCTGCCGTTCACGCCCACAACCGGTTTCGGCAGGAAAGACGCCGTAAAACCAAGCTTGTTCGCAACCTGACGACAAATCAATTTATAGAGTTGAATCTGGTCCGCGGCTGCAACCACTTCACCATAGCTGTAGTTGATTTCGAATTGCGAAGGCGCGACTTCCGGGTGGTCCTTCTCATTCTGGAAGCCCATTGCACGCTGTACTTCCGCCGTCGTGTCGATGAATGTGCGCAGCGGATCCCCAGGCAGTGAATGGTAGTAGCCTCCAGTATTTACGTATTCGAACTTTCCGGATTCGTTGTAACGCCGCTCCGCATCCGTACCCTGGAACAGGAAACCTTCAATTTCGTTTGCCGCATTGAGCGTATACTTCTCTTTCTTGTATAGATCATCCGCGTAGCCCTTCAGAACCCCGCGAATGTCGGCGCTATACGGCGAGCCGTCTTTATCGATGACTTCGCCGAACACCAGAACCTTACCGCTTCCGAAAATGTCGGACGGGGCCCAATAAAATGAACCCCAATCCATCGCCAGACGAAGATCGCTTTCGCGCTGGGCAGTGAATCCGCGAATTGAGGAGCCATCAAATGTCAGATTGTCCCAGTTCTTCACCAAAAATTTCTTGTCGTAATCCAGCATATGCAGGCGGCCCTCGAGATCGCTGAAGAGAACCGTCACTGCTTTGATTCGCTTTTCATCAGTGAGGTATTTGAGGCGCTGATCTTGAACTTTGTGGATCGGAGTGTGGCTTTTGCGATGTTCCTTTGCTTCCAGATTCAAACTTTCGAGTTCGTCATAGGTAAGAGCTAGAAAATTACGAAGTTCAGTCGACATGGATCTCCTTGAAATGGAGCGACGAATGTAAGCATTATATTCATCTCGCAACGGCCACGGGAGGTGGCCTGTGGAAGTACGTTAACGCGTGAAGATTCCGAGCGTCAATGAGAAAGAGGATTTTGCGCGTGAGGAAAAACAGATACTTCCGATGCAAAAAAGAGATAGAGGAAATAGCGAGGCCTCGTGCGGACAAGGAAGCGGAGAGAGGATAAGCAATTGTGAGGATTTCCACAGACGCTTTCCCGTTCTGGTGCAGCCTCTGGGCGCCGATGCAGAAAGGGGATTTCATGAAGATTGCAAGCCCTGTCATGCATACATTTCGGGTCGCCTCAGATTGGTGGTTGCAACTAAGTGAACAGACGTGCGTAAGGCTTGCAAGACCTTCCAGTCTGTTGAATTGCCGATTGGCCCGAACAGCTCCTGGCCTCCGCACCTGTTTTCCGCGGCAACCTCCGTGGATATCCGCGTTAATCCCCTTCTTCATAGCGAAAAAAATGGCCGATCCGAAGACCAGCCACTTTTTATGAACGCGGAAGAAAAATCTGCTCAGAACCTACTGATTCGACTGACTGGGAACGTAACTCGCGTTGTTCGGCCCGTTGCTATTGCTTGCCGAAATAGCAGGCAGCGTGACCGGATTATCCAGGCGAACCAACATTCCGGTCTGCGCCGGCATTTCCAGCTCGTTGCCCTTGCGAGCCACAACATAAATCGCGCCAGCAGCCATACCAATTCCGAATCCACGCAGCGCGTTGCTGAAAATCAGTCCGACCATCGAACCGCCGCCGCCGCCGATCGCCATGCCGATTGCATCGCCCTTGAAGTCGTGCTTTTCCTGCAGAACTTCTCCTTCAGTGATCTTGATGTCCTTGCGCTTCTTGGTTTCATCGCCCACCATCGGTTGCGCGAGCCCGATGATGCTCATCTGTACAGGAATCAGGCGGCTATCGATTTCCATCGTCTTGAAGGAAATATTCATGTATGCCTGCCCTTTGAATAGCGAGAAGTTTCTCGCCTTCTGGATCGTTCCGATGACGCCATTTACGCGCGTTCCGGCGGGGATCAGCAGCAGGTTGCCCAGGAAAACCGGTTGCCCGACGACCGCAACGATCGGATCACCTTCGCGGGCAACCGCAGTACTGACCCCGTTCAACAAGGTGAGTCGAATCTGCGTGCCTTGCATAACTTGGTTTGTCGGAGCAGCATAGATCGGGGCGTTCAAACTGCACACCAGCGCAACAGTAACAACAAGAGACGAAAGTACTTTCATGTAAATCCTCCAACTGCACGGACCGTGCAGGCTTAGTCTTCCCCGTAACGTGGGGACCCGCAGTGCGGGCAATGCGCTGGCGCGCGGACCTCATCCTCTGCGGTGAGCAGGACGAGGCAGGTTGGGGAGGTGAACCAACCTGTCACCAGCCTAACGGATGAAAAAACTCCTAGCTATGAAAATTTCTGCGGTGTTGCGAAAAGCGTTACCTAGCCTGAGGTGTCTCGTAGCGGCCCTGAGTGCGCCCCAACCTAAAACCCCGTAGGCCTTTGATCCGCCACATGGAACTCGCGCTCCAACGCCATCCCAACCCGCGCGATTGTCCCTTCATCGAATAGCCGACCAATCAAGGTGACCCCATACGGCACCCTCTGCGGCGAAGAAAACTTAGGCAATGGCCGGCTGGGATCGGGGGCCCAATCTGTCCGTGCTTGAGAAACCTCGACAAATCCTGCTCGCAGCGTGAGCGAAGGATGCCCGGTAAAGTTAGTGATCGTCAGCATCTCGTCGCGCAACGAAGGAACGAGCAACAGCTCCACTTGCGAAAAAATGCGCGCCATCTGCTCCGCTACTTTGCGCCGCAGCCTATCGGCCTGAACAAAATCCACTGCAGAGAGAAATCGGGCTTGCCGGAACAGATTCGGCCACGCGTCATGCGTCTGAATTCTCAACTGGTCGACGCCGTGGGTAAGTGTCAATTCTTCAAACGCCGCGGCACCTTCCGCAAAAAGTATGAGATTGAGCGAATCGTAAGGCCAATCAGGCAGAGACAACTCGACTGGCGTGAGGCCGATCGTGCTCACAGCCGTAAGGGCCGCGCGATCGACGTCTGTCGCCGGATTCTGCTTCATCCAATCTGGAAAATATCCCAATCGCAATCCACGGATCGGAGCCGCGGCATCAAAATCGAGCTTGCTTGGCACACACGAAATGTCGATATTATCCGGACCAGAAATCGCCTCGAGAACGGTGATAGTATCCTCGACCGAACGCGCCATCGGGCCAAGCTTGTCGAGCGACCAGCAAAGCGTCATCGCACCGGTGCGTGGCACCCGGCCAAACGTTGGGCGCAATCCGGTCACTCCGCATCGCATGCTGGGGCTGACAATGCTTCCTCCTGTCTCGCTGCCAATCGCGAACCCCACCAAGCCCGCAGCCGTCGCCGCGCCGGGCCCAGCGCTTGAACCGGAAGAGCCTTCTTCCAGTAGCCATGGGTTCATCGTCTGACCGCCGAACCAGATATCATTGAGCGCCAATGCGCCGAGGCTTAACTTCGCAACCAGAACTGCTCCCGCTGCATTCAACCGATGCACTACTTCTGCGTCTCCTGTTGGAATACGATGGCGAAACGGCTCCGCCCCATACGTCGTGGGAATATTCGCAGTATCGAGAAGATCTTTTGCACCCCACGGAATCCCGTGCAGCAGGCCCCGAAACTTGCCCGCAGTCATTTCCGCATCGGCTTGCTTCGCTTGCACCAGCGCATGTTCCTCAGTAAGCGTGATCACACAGCGCAGCTTCGAATTAAATCGCTTTAAGCGTTCCAGATAAATGCGCGTCAGCCGTTCCGAGGTGAGTTGCCGCGAGTGAATCCATGCTGACAATTGGGTGACCGTCGCAAATGCAATGTCTTCATCTGCCGGGGGTAAAGGACTCGGATCAATCCTGCCGGGAATAAATCGATTGCTCTGTGGTCCCCCAAATTCTCCTGGCAGCACCGGATCCCACCTCGAGTACGGCGCAAGGTTCGGAGGCAGCGCAATTTTGCGCGGCCCTGTTCGCCGTTCGTATATCGGCGCCATGTCGCTGGCCCACGTACCCGCAGCCTGCTTGCGCTCCGCCGCAGTCATCGCAATCCGCACAAGCTTTTCCGCTTGCGCAAACGTTTCAGGAGAAACTAAAGGCCCAACGGGCGGCGCGGTTCCGAACGCGGACGGCTCCCCAGGTACTTGTTCGGTTGGATTCTGCGCGCGCACCTCCGGCACAACTCTGGCCGTTAGCAACGTCAACGACGCTTGACCCAGAAATTCCCTGCGAGTTTTCGGCACAATGCCTCCGAATGAAAGACGATGAATGTATCTGAGCGCGGGAGTTGAGACACACCTTACGGTAGAAATAGTACGCGCTTTAACGCTCTAGGCAGTAACGAAATATGGCCGGCTCTAAAAACTCGAACTTAGACCTGATTCCGGAAAACTGTTCAGTTTGATCTGTGCTAACATTCTTAAGGCAGTCACGAATTGGGCTGACTGCAGCAACGTGGAACTTCGGACTTTGTGCAACGAGGTCCCGCGAACCCCGCCAGGCCCGGAAGGGAGCAACGGTACCGGGTAAGCCAAGTGTGCCGCGGAGTCTCCGAAGTTCCTCGTTTTTAGAGTAATGAGTCTTCGGTCGTGAGTTCTTAACGTTTTTCTTCTCATTCATCCATGCCCAACCTGGAGATTCTGTTTTCTTCTAATGTGCTTGGTGGGTTTAGCCGAGGCAATCTCTTCAACTTTACAACCCAGGTGACTCTGAATTTCATGACTCCTCAGAACACCCTCTCTCTCCACAATCATCTTTTGACTTTTCCCTTCCACACGCCGAAAATGCAAGTCATCTATGGCTTACCAAGTAATCGCCCGCAAATGGCGCCCGCAAACTTTTTCTGATCTCGTTGGACAACAACACGTCACCGACACACTTTCAAACGCCATCAAGAATAGTCGCGTCGCCCATTCCTACATTTTTTCCGGCGCTCGTGGTGTAGGGAAAACTACCGCCGCGCGAATTCTCGCAAAGGCCCTGAACTGTGTGAATGGACCAACGCCCGAACCCTGCGGCGAATGCGATGCCTGCAAAGAAATTGCGGCAGGCACATCTCTCGACGTCATCGAAATTGATGCGGCCTCCAATCGCGGCATCGACCAGATTCGCGAGCTGCGCGAGATGGTCCGGTACGCACCTGCAGCCGCCCGCGCCAAGGTCGTCATCCTCGACGAAGCTCACATGCTCACCGGTGAAGCCTCTAACGCGCTTCTGAAAACGCTCGAGGAGCCTCCAGATCGCGTGATCTTCGTGATGGCGACCACCGAGCCTGAAAATCTTGTCGATACGATTCGGTCGCGTTCGCAACACTTCCATTTCCGGGCACTCACCTTCAATGAAATTAGCGAACGCTTGAAGTACATCGCACAAAAAGAAACTCTAACAATTGAAGACGGCGCGCTATCGGTAATCGCCCGCATGGCCGAAGGTAGCGTGCGAGACGCGCTCTCTCTACTCGAACAAGCTCGCGCTTACTGCGGCGACGACATCACCGACAATGCCGTTCGCGAATTACTGGGAGTCGTTCCCGAAGACGCCCTGCAGGAACTAGTTGAAGCCGTCGCCGAGCATTCTGCCGATCGCGCCCTTGGTCTAGTTCATCGTTTTCAAAAAGAAGGCCGCAACCTCCAGCACTTCTGCCGTGAAGCGATCCGCCACATGCGCAACCTGCTGATCGCACGTGTTTGTGGCGTAGACTCCGATTTGATCGCTGCTACCCCCGATCAGCGCCCGGGCTTGGCAAGAGCCGCGGCATTATTCAGCGAGGAAGATCTCACTCGATATTTCCAGATTTTGCTGAACACCGACGACGACTTGCGCCGCAAGCCCGATCCGCGCGTGCATCTGGAGATGGGATTGTTGCGGATGGTAAATGCCGCACGGTTGGCGCCGTTGGAAGAATTATTGGCGGAGCTGCGTGGTGGGGGAGCAGGTAGCGGTTCAGGTTTGGTCGCAAAAACAGCCGCCACCTCTGCACCATTCCCTTCCCGCTCGGCAACGGCGGCGACTTCTGCGCTGGCGGCAGGCAGAGCATCTAAAGTTAATTCGGCGCCTCCATATCCAACGAGTACTCAAGAAACCCGGATGGCCGGAGTAAATCCTGGCGCGTACATTGCAGAAGCGGCAAAACCGCAGTCCGAACAAAAAGCAGCGCCTATGCCTACGTCAAATACATTCTCAATTGGGGGCATTAGTGGCGGATCAGCTGCAGCCGCAGCGCCAGCGCAAAATCCCAGGGACAGTTTGACAACCCCCGCCTCTCGCTCCTCGTCGCTCGCGCCCGAATCGCGAATGGACGTTCTCGCAGAAGGGATCAGCCTCACGGAGGTTGGGGAGATAAAATCAACGATCCAAACACAGCAAAAATTTATCGGTGAATTTCTCGAATACGCTTCTCGTTGGGAACTCGACGGTATGGAATTGCGAATTTATTTTCCCTGCGACAAGAGGGCCTTCGCGGGGTTGATCGAAGTTCGCGAAACTTTGGAAAAGATTCGTATCACCGCGAGCAAGGTACTAGGGCGTCCGGTGCGCGTCTGTGCTAGACTCGATTCAAGTGCGGCCGGCGATACAAATTTATCGCCCGCCGAATCGAGCAAAGAAGATTTGCGGACAAAGCTTGAAAAGGATCCGGTAGTGAAGTCGATGCTGCAACGGTTCGGTGGAAAAATTTCCGAAGTGCGGCGGCAGCAAGAGTAACAGAAACGAAAAGGTCACACTGAAAGGTGGGGCTAATGAACATGGAAGTCAACGCACTCCAACAAATGCTCTCGCGCTTACGGCAGGTTCAGGAAGATCTGCAGCAGCAGGTAAATTCCGTTGCGGTGGAAGCCTCAGCCGGCGGCGGCATGGTCATCGTAAAAATGAACGGCCAGAAACAGGTCGTGGATGTGCGTATCGAAAAAGATGTGTTTGCCAGCAAAGATCAAGAAATGCTCCAGGACTTATTACGTGCGGCCATAAATGAAGCGGGCCGACGCGTCGACGAAGAGCTCGCGAATCAAATGAAAAGCCTGGCTGGCGGTATGCCAGGGATGGTGGGAATGAAGATTCCCGGTTTGTTCTGATTACGCCTTAGCGATTTGCAAGTTTCCGAAGAATTGTCCCGCCCTAAGAGTTTCCGCCTGCATCGTATGGTGCCGCAGGATTCTCGAAATCCGGCAGTGGCAACGCATGACGTATATAAGTGTTTGTGTCGAGGTGGACTTTTCCGCTCAGAAAAGTAATTTATCCTCGCGAGGCGGAGTTTTTCGTGCCCGAAAAAATCAGCGTGCTGAACCACATAGAAGCATTACCCGGCGACAGTGAAGAGCGTAGCCGTCAAATCGTACGTGTCTCTCCCGTAGCTATGACGGTCTTGTGATCACTTCCAGAAGCTGCACGGAGTGCCACGGCATCTGGATCGAGGTATTTCACTATGTTTGTTCCGCATCTTTCAGGAATGCTTGCGCAACACGGCGAGGCACAGTGGATCAAGTGTAGTGGATGCAGAATTAACAGGGGACCCGAGAGAAATTTTCCTAAGGATTAGGGATCAGGGAAGTGGCTTTGAACTGGAGGCAGCGCAGAAAAGCATTGGCCTTGGCCTCGGTCTGTCAACGCAAAGTAGAAATGTCCGGTTTTCCGCTCGATAGAAATGTCCGGTTCCATGATTTTCTCCAAGGGTGATTTGCAGGCACATGGTATTTGGGTTGGATCTTGTTTTTGGTTCTTGCTGTTCGTTCCACAAGTCCTGGAGGCCGTAGGCCGGAAGGACTTGTGGGC
>Ga0074045_10006198_pt1 | contig 10297 bp, 10 predicted proteins | sample BogForMeECP23OM2_FD_94442 | JGI IMG/M metagenome (GOLD analysis project Ga0074045, IMG submission 94442) | Bog forest soil microbial communities from Calvert Island, British Columbia, Canada - Bog Forest MetaG ECP23OM2 | ecosystem: Environmental > Terrestrial > Soil > Wetlands ... | reverse complement strand
CTGGACGGCACACTGATCGATTCGCGCCTCGACCTGGTACATTCCGTGAACGCTGCGCTGCGCCACATCGGACGGCCCAGCCTGCCCGATGACGTGATCGCCAGCTACGTGGGCGATGGCGCGCCCATTCTGATTCAGCGGGCGCTCGGCGGCGAGGCGGTCGAAGACGCGACCGTGCGCCAGGGTTTACAGTTTTTCCTCTCTTACTATCGCGAGCACAAACTCGACCACACCACGGTTTACGCCGGCATTCTTGAGGCGCTCGGTGTCATTCAGAATTCGCAACAGAAAAATGCAACCGGCAATCACGATCAAGAATCAGACGAGGCCCCGCGCCGGCTCGCCGTGCTCTCAAACAAGCCGGTGGCTCCGTCGCGTGCCATCGTCGCAGAGCTTGGCCTGGGTCCGTTCTTCACACAGATTTACGGCGGGAACAGTTTTGCGACGAAGAAACCCGACCCCGAGGGCGCCCGCAAGTTGCTGGAGGAAGCCGGCGCGCATCCGGAGGAGGCAGTCATCGTCGGGGACTCTCACGTCGACGTCGAGACCGGCCGCAACGCCGGTCTGTGGACCGTAGGCGTAACTTATGGCTTTGCCCCGCACACGCTGCAGGAGTGTCCGCCCGATGTGCTGGTGGATACGCCACTCGAACTGGCTGATGTTTTCGCCAACCTCACGAGCTAATGCCCGTCCATTCGCGGTGTTCTCCAGCCCTGGCTCTCATGTAAACTCTTTCGACAATGACCGATGCAACGGGTAGCTTCACGGCCTCGGAACTGCGCAAGCTGCGCAGCATGAAAGATCCTCACGGCATCCAGAAATTTCTCGACGATGCCCCGTATCACCTGGCCGACACGGCCTGGTCGCCGCGCCGCGTGCTCGCCGAGCAGACAGCGCACTGCCTGGAGGGCGCAATCTTTGCCGCGGCCGCGCTACGCGCCAATGGATATCCGCCGCTGCTGCTCGATTTTGAGGCGGAACACGACACCGACCACGTCCTCGCCATCTTTCGCCAGAACGGATGCTGGGGCGCCGTCGCCAAATCGAACTATACGGGCTGCCGCTGGCGGGAGCCGGTTTACCGGACGCTGCGCGAACTGGCATTGAGTTATTTCAATGCCTACTTCAACCTGCGGCGCGAGCGCACTCTGCGGCGCTTTTCGGTCCCCGTCAACCTGAAGCGCTTCGATCCCCAGAACTGGATGACCACCGATCAGCCCGTGTGGTTTATCGTGTATCACCTGTTTGAGATCAAACATTACCCGCTGATCACGCCGTCCATGGCCAAACAGCTGCATCGCATCGACGAGCGGCTGTTTCAGGCGGAATGCCTGGGAAAAGCATTCAAAAACAATAGTTGACGGATGGCAAGCGAGAGGGTGGAACATCGCGAGGCGGACGATTCATATAGCAAATCGTCCGCCCAGCGGCTCGGCCGGTTCTATCTGTCGACCTTATTCTACTGACCATTTTTCTCGAACTTGATTCCCCCGAAGGTTCCAGCCAGGTTATTGTCCGGACCTGCAGTGAAGAAAAGCTCGTTGGCGGGGCCGTTCTTGGCTGACCCTCCGCCAAACTCGATTCCCCAGAGCTGGTCGATAACGATGTTCTTGCCGGAAGTGTCCTTAACCGTCCCGACGAAGTCGCCGTTCGCGAGGTTGAAGGCGTTGATGGTGCCGCGGTTGGTGTTATTCGTGACGAGAAGGGTATTGCTCAGTGGTCCAAAATTGCTAGGAGCCACCGCGAACCCCCAAGGCTGGTTGAGCGGCTTGCCGTGAGCCAGTTGCTTCAGGAACACCCCGCCTTCGCTGAAAACGTCAATAAAGCCGCCCGCACCCGAGGAACTGGCAAAGGAAACGTAGACCAGTCCGTCGATATCCTGGATGCCGAACGGAGCAAAGCCGGCGGGAAGTGTGGTGTCGGTGAACGAATTCACCAGTGTGAAGGTGCCGTCGTAAACATCCACTTTGTTGTTGGCGGCATCGGCTGCGAACAAGAGATTTGCGGCGGGGTTGTTGGTAATCGCAAGGCCGGTATAGACGGCGCCCGGCGTCGTGACCTCGATGATGGCGTCGTTGAAATTGGTCTGCGGTGCCCAACCGCTGATGGTGCCATCGAGCGTGACAAATATAAAGAAGGTCGGCCACCCCCCAATCTGAAAATCGGTCATCGATCCGTTGTGGACGATTCCAGTGGGCTGGCCCGGGCCCGCGCCGCTGGCCGAAGGAACCACAACCTGCAGTCCCTGTTTAACTCCGGTGCCGTCGTAAAGAGTCGACCAGCCGGAACCTTGATCGCTGACCCAGAAGGGTCCGCCCGGTCCGTAGACCAGCCCCCATCCGTTCACCAGCAATGGATCCGTGTGTTTGGCCGCTCCGAACTGATTTGAAGACAGGTTGACGAGTTTGTATTGGGCCGCGGCCATGCCGGGAAAGAGCATCAGCATGAGTCCGAGAAAAGGTGTGAGCAAAAAAGCGCGACTGAAAAAACGGGACATGTCGATTCCTCCTGTGTGAGCCGGATGGAGATGGTCCGGCGCAGTTTCAACGCCGATTTTCCATTCGCTCGTGAGGAGATGCTAGGACTGCAGCCTGCTGGCAGTGTCACTGCGATGTCATCAGTTTGTACAATTTATGTCTGCGAGTATTTTCCGCCCGGCGCATCGTGGGCGAACTTTCTACCCGGCGGATGCGTACGATAAAATGTGCCCGTGAGCCGCCGTGGCTTCGTCTTCTTCTTGCTTGTCTCTTCCGTGCTGGCTTGCGCTCAGCAGGATAAGCCAGCGCCCGATTTAATCCCCGACAAAACCGGCGCTCTCTCGCAGGAACAGATGCAGCAGTTGTTCCGCGTGGTGGCGGATAAAGATATCGAGAACGACAAGCGCCTGCGTGACTATACCTACATCGAACGCGACGAAGAACACAGACTGAATGGCAAAGGGCAGGTGAAATCCACCGAAGCCAAAACCTACGAAGTGATGGAGATCTACGGAGAGCCAGCCGAGCGGCTGATCGAAAAGGACGATAAGGCGCTCAACGCCCGGGACGCGGCTAAGGAAGAGGATAAGATTCAGAAGATCATCGACAAAAAGAAGGGTGAATCCGACGAGGCACGCCACCGGCGCGCACAAAAAGAAGAGAAAGATCGGGAAGAAGGCCGCCAGTTCGTTCGCGAAGTAGCCGATGCCTATAACTTCCGGCTGATCGGAACGGAGTCCCTTGGGGGCCGCGATGCCTGGGTGATCGATGCCGAGCCCCGGCCCGGATACAAGCCGCATCTCAAGTATGCGAATTTGCTGCCCAAGTTCCGTGGCCGGGTATGGATCGACAAAAGCGATACCCAATGGGTGAAATTCGATGTCGAATGTATTGATACGGTTTCTCTGGGCTGGTTTCTGGCGCGGTTTCACAAAGGATCGCGCATTGTGGTCGAACAAACCCGGGTCAATGATGAGGTCTGGCTCCCCAAACACGTCGCCGTGAAGGTGGACGTGCGTCTGGCCCTGCTCAAGGATTACAACGTCGAAGAAGAAGAGACCTATCGCGATTACAAGAAGTTCCGGGCTACCGCTAAGATCGTTGGTGTGGGAGAGGTGCCTAAGAAATAGCTCGATGATCCGCAGTCTGATTGGGCGGCAAGCTTGAGTGGCTCGACCGCCCGGTTTCGTCGACAAATCCGCGCGTTATAATAAAAAGATTCTCTTCCGGCAAAATTGCCTTCTGTGAGGGCAGTACCCGGCTAAGAGCTTCTTCCATGGACTTCAAACTCGTTTCTAATTACAAGCCGCAGGGGGACCAGGGCCGCGCCATCGAATCGCTGCTGCGTGGAGTCTACGACCGCGAGCAGCATCAGGTTCTGCTTGGGGTGACGGGATCGGGCAAGACCTACACCATGGCCAAGGTGATCGAGGCGGTAAACCGTCCGGCGCTGGTCATGGCGCATAACAAGACGCTGGCGGCACAGCTCTATCACGAGTTCAAGAATTTCTTTCCGCACAACGCCGTTGAGTACTTCGTTTCTTACTACGACTATTACCAGCCCGAGGCCTACGTTCCGGCCGCCGATCTCTTCATCGAAAAGGAAGCAACCATCAATGATGAACTCGACAAGCTGCGGCTTTCGGCCACCAAGTCTTTGTTCGAGCGGCGCGATGCGCTGATTGTGGCCTCGGTGAGCTGCATCTACGGCCTGGGATCGCCCGAGGCCTACTACGGCATGATGCTGTTCTTGGAAAAAGGCCAGAAGATTACGCGCGACGACATCACGCACAAGCTGGTCGACATTCTCTACGAGCGCACCAACGGCGAGTTCAAGCGCGGCACCTTCCGCGTGCGCGGCGACACCATCGAGGTCTTCCCTACTTATGACGACATGGCTTACCGCATCGAGCTTTGGGGCGATCAGGTGGAATCGCTGGCCCAGGTCGATCCGTTGTTCGGCACCGTGAAGCAACGCTATATGCGCCTTCCGATTTATCCCAAGACGCATTATGTGATGAAAGATGAGACCCGCGCGACGGCTGTAGAGTCGATCAAGCAAGAACTGGCGTGGTGGGAAGTAGAGCTTGAGAAGCAAGGCCGCATTGTTGAGGCACAACGCGTTCACCAGCGGGTGAAGTTTGATCTCGAAATGATCAAGGTGATGGGCTACTGCCACGGCATCGAAAATTATTCCCGGCATTTCACCGGACGCATGCCAGGCGAGCCTCCGCCCACATTGCTGGATTATTTCCCGCGCGATTTTCTGATGTTCATCGACGAGTCGCATCAGACAATCCCGCAACTGCGCGGCATGCATGCCGGCGATCGCTCGCGCAAGGAGACGCTGGTGGAATACGGCTTCCGCTTGCCCTCGGCGCTGGATAATCGTCCTCTGACCTTTGAAGAATTCGAGCATCGCACGAATCAGTTGGTCTATGTTTCTGCGACGCCGGGGCCCTATGAGTTGACCAAGTCGGCCGGCGTGGTGGTGGAGCAGATCATCCGGCCCACCGGGCTGATCGATCCCGAAGTCGAAGTGCGTCCGGTGAAAGGACAGATCGACGACCTGCTGCATGAGATTCGCGCCCGCGTGGAGCGCGGCGAACGCGTGCTGGTGACGACTTTGACCAAGCGCATGTCCGAGGACCTGGCCGAGTATTACGCCGAGGTCGGAGTGAAGTGCCGCTATATGCACTCGGAGATCGAGACGTTGGAACGAGTGAAAATCCTGCGCGACCTGCGCAAGGGCGAGTTCGATGTATTGATCGGCATCAATCTTCTACGCGAAGGCCTGGACTTGCCGGAAGTTTCGCTGGTAGCAATTCTCGACGCCGACAAAGAAGGCTTCCTGCGATCACAGGGATCGTTGATTCAGACGATAGGACGCTGCGCCCGCCATCTGCGTGGCCGCGCCATTCTCTACGCCGACCGCATGACCGATTCCATGAAGCGAGCCATGGATGAGACCCTGCGCCGGCGCGCCATCCAGACCGCATACAATGTGGAAAACGGAATCACCCCGGAATCCATCGTTCGTCCGCTCGACATGACGCTCGCCGGCATCGTAGCCGCCGACTACACCGACCTGACCGGCGGCGAAGCCGAAGGCATGCCAGAGTTCAAGTCGCAGGAAGAACTGGATGGCTACATCGGCAAGCTCGAAAGCGACATGCGCGAGGCGGCGAAGAGGTTTGAGTTCGAGAAAGCGGCGAAGTTGCGAGATACAATTAAGGAGTTACGGACGAAGGAATTTCTGTTTGCTTGATGGCTGCCGTCGATTCATAATGGAAGCCATGACGATCAGCCCCACACCCGAACAGGAACGCAAGATCCAAGAGGCTCTGCGCGCTGGCTTAATTGAAAGTCCAGAGCAGCTTCTTGATGTAGGCTTGGAGCATCTCGGCGGCTGCCGTGCTGGGTCGGGCGCGCCTGACTCGATAGGTGACGCGGTGGATCGCGTGGCTAATTTCGGAAAGCGCCACGGCCTGTCATTGGGCGGGTTAAAGATTAAAGATTTAATTGACGAAGGCCGCAGGTGAGCCAATTTGTCGTCGACGCTTCCGTCGTTCTGACCTGGAGGCACGGCTTATGAATTGGTCGTCGCCATAAGAGAATACTTGGAAGAAAATGACATTCACAGCCACGTCGCGGTCGCCTAGGTATCGGATGATTCTTTCTGTGCTGTCATCAAGTGACGAGGCGACGATTACAATTTGGTGGCTCCCTAGCCCCTGCTCGTCAAGAGGCTGACCGAATCGCTCGCGGAAGTCATCGCCAAGGCTACGATTAGGATGAAAGCGCTCGTAGATGCCTGCGAAATCCAGTGGGACAAGTTCCTCGAGCCAAGCCGCATAATCGATCGCTTGTGCCACGACCTCACGTGGGGTCTGTTCGCGCTTTAGCTCGATCAGAACGACGGAACTGTCGGGCGCGAGGGCTAGGAGGTCGACACGGCCTCCGTACGGAGTTCTTTCCTGCTGACCAATCAGCATCCACTGGTCGGAGAGAATTCCGCAGTCGGCGACGATCATGCTTTCTAGCAGTCGCTCGCTCGCGAGCGATGCAGGAGAAAGCCGTTCCGGACGCACCGAGACCTTCCAGATGGAGTGCTGGACGGGCATTAAGACAACCTCCGTTCGCTCCGCAGCACGTAATAATCACCGAGTCTGTCGTTCGAGTCAAGATCCTTCCAAGTGATCCGCTGGAAGCAAGATCTCAATCCCCCGCCACGGATGCATCCCCAGCAAATCAGCATTGCCCGTAATAATCACATCTGCCCTTCCATTCAACGCCACTTCCAGAAACTTGTCGTCTTTCGGGTCGCGGCATTCGTGGACGATCTGGATCATGGGAACAAACTCGGCTGTACCAGCGAATTGACTGAGGAACAGGGTGCGCTGCTCCCGGCTGACGTAACGATCCAGCTTCTGGCGGAAAAGAACGTCAGCCAGTTCGCCCATTGTGGCTTCGGAAAGGAGGAGAACAGCACGATCCAACGCTTTGTCAACGGCTTGACGTGGAATTGAGGTGGGCAGAATGATTGCACTGACGAAGACGTTCGTGTCCACAATGATGCGATCCCGGCTACGCATCAGTCCTTCAAGATGTCAGCAAGAATCTCCTCGGTCATTCCGCGTTCTGCGGCCTCAGCGCCAATACGATCCATAAGTCGCTGCAGTTCGGCGATTTTGATCCCGCGAATTCTCTCGTACTCTTCCGCCGACATGATCACCGCAACATCACGGTTCTGCCGGCGAATGAGCACAGGCTCGCGCTGGGCAGCATCAAGCAGGGCGGCGAGACGCTGTTTCGCGTCGGTTGCAGATACTGTCTTCATATTGTCTATATTAGATGAAATAGACAAAATAGACAATAGCCTCTCTAGCTGTGCAAAACTACACTATAGCCATAATTATCAGTTAGTTATATAGATCAAGCCTGTTTAAAAAGTGTTCCAGTTGGAACACTTCGCGGGTCAGCGTCCGTACGCCGCGCTAGCCGCCAGGGGCTTGCGGTGGAAGGTATATCCGTCGAAGGATTCGGAGCGGAAGTTCAGGTTAGGAGCGCAGAGCTTTTCGGTTTGGCTCAGGAAAAGATATCCACCGGGTTCGAGGTAGAGGTGCAGGCGTTCGAGCAGCGCGATGCGCTGGGCCCGCGAGAACTGAGTCATCACATCCATGCAGAAGATGCAGTCGAAGCGTCCAATGTAGCCGGGACGCGCCAGGTTCATGCAATTGAAGGTGACCATGCTGCGCAAGCGCGGCTTCACCAGCAGGTGCGCCGCGCTGACTGGAGCTCTCTGAGAAACGCCCGCCCGGTTCTTTGCCTCGCTGCGGGCTACGTTTGCTTCGAATCGGGCATCGCTCCTAGCTTCGTTCCGGCCTTCGTCGTCGGCTGCGCCACTCAACAAAACTGCGGGCGTAGTGATCTTCGAGAAATGGTTGCGAATACTTGCTGGCGGCAGCCCGTCCAGAGCTGACTGCGGATACACGCCGCGGTCGGCGGCTTCGATATTTTGCGGGAGCAGGTCGCTGCCCACGATATGAATCGACAACCCCGCCGTGACGTTGGTCGCGACCGGCACGGTTTGCTGGCTCTCGGCAATGCCTCCGCTGCGCGTCTTCCCGCTTCCGCTCGGGTTGCCATTGCCCGAAGCACTGCCGCTGTTCGTGCCGCTGCCATTGCTCACCGCGTCGCAGACGGCCATTGCGATGGAGTATGTTTCTTCTCCGGTGGCACAGCCCGCGCTCCAGATGCGCAGCGGGTTGGGGCCGTCGATGGACTTGCGAGCAAACAGCAACGGCAGCACCTGCCGGGTTAGCGCATTGAGCGCTCCCGGATGACGGAAGAAACCGGTATTGCTGTTGAGCAGGCCGTCGAGCAGAGATGGCAGGCTGGCGGGGTCCTGCTCGGAGGAGCGCAGCCGCTCGAGCAATATGGCCGATGAACCCAACTCCTGTGACTCAATGAAATCGGTGACGTGCGCGGCCAACGCGCTGTTCGGACAATCCAGCACGACTCCGGTTTGGCGCTCGATGAGCAGGCGCAACTCCGAAAGTTCGTGCTCGAGGATGGTGCCAGTCGCGATTAACTTGTGCATAGGACCCTTTTTCCGAAGCGCAACGAGAACTGCGCTCGCCCGCCGAGCCGGATAATGCCAGCAGATTTCCAGGGGAGGAAGGTCGTTCTCTGTTCTCAGTTCTTGGTTCTCAGTTCTTGGTTTCTTCAGTCGCCTGCGGCAACGGCGGCGCGGCTTTTGCCCGAGTCCCGTTCCACCTGTTGAGCGACCACGTTCATTTCCTTTTCGAGCGACGAAAATCGTTGCATCACCTCATGGATGCGAAGCGTCATATTGCGAATGGTTTCAATCTGAGCCCGAGCCTGCGCTGAAAGACTGCCCGGTTCGACCAATAGCAGATCGGAATTTCCCAGAAGCGAAGTCAACGCATTGTTCAGTCCGTGACGCATCTCGAGCATGTAGCGCCCGAGCATGGCCTGGCGTTCCAGCGTGGCGCAAGACTGTTCCGCGGCGCGGGCGCGGGCATCGGCGCGGGCGCGGAGCACTGCTTCGCTCGCCGCAAGGATCAGCGCGTTCAGCCAGTTCTCCTCGAAACGCAGGACTCCGGCACGCGGCCAGCGTTCATGAACCAGTTGCGCTGTTGCCGCATCATCGCAGACGCAGAACAACGGTTGCTGAGTCGAGTGCAAGGGCTCGAGAACGACCGACAGCAGTTCGCGGCGCAGCCGGCCGACAATTGCGATCTCGAAGTTATCGACCGAGCGAGGCCAGAGATCTCCGCTTAGCATGGTAAACGTCGGTACGTTGCGCTCCATCTGCCAGCGCGTGGTGATGCTTCGCGAAAACTCCACATCGTCAGAGATAACGAGTACGGTCGGATAATCCACTGGTACGCTTCCTCTTGGTGGAGTCGCACGACTCCGGTTTCGGTTGTCAGGCCACTCTTGTTCTGGGGAGCTCTCTCTTATTTCTTCTTGCCCGGCTGCGAATCCGCATCCGGATTCCACTCGGGTGCTGCGCTTGAGACCTCGAACTCAGGGGCATCGGCGACGGCAAACTTGGCTTCGGGCTCGGCTTCGTGCGCAGGCTCTGCGACTGCTTTCGTTCTTGATCCACCGACGCCGGCGGCGGCAGCGGCGGCCCGTGGCGGGGCAGCGGCTTTGGCGGGCGCGGCCTTCGCTGGGGCGGTTTTCGCGGCAGCAGTCTCGACCACTTTCCCGTCTTCAACCCCTGAACCGCGGCCCAGAGCGAAATCAACCGAGGCGCGCAGATCCACCAGCATGCGCAGCGGCTGACCCGAGGAATACTCGGCCTGGAACATGACTTTCCACGATTGGCAGATCATGCGCAGACGAATGATCGGTTCCTGCGCGGAGAACTGCGCACGCCGGCAGTCGATGGTCTCAACCCCTTTTTCTTCCAATTCGGTGAGGCCGTCGAGAATCTCGTTGAGATCGGCCAGCATCAGGCGGAAGAACACACGCCGCATGAGGTATCCGAAGCGGGTGAAGGCCACCAAAGCGATGGGGAGATAGAACAGATCGCCCGCCTGGGCTTTGGCTTTGCGCCCCTGCTCAAGCACACCGCCGTGCAACAACTCGTCGAGCGAGCGGCAGCGGCGCGCCGATTCGAGAACCCGATCCAGAGCGTTCAACCACACCGGAGGCTTGAGCTCCACCTCACCGAGAACTGGCTCCAGGCCGTGGGCGACATAGGCGAGGTCGGCGGAATTGTCATCCAGATCGGTGGGCGCGCTCTGGCTGAAATATTGCACCAGCAGAAAATCAATCTTGTCGCG
>Ga0074045_10006197_pt1 | contig 10298 bp, 7 predicted proteins | sample BogForMeECP23OM2_FD_94442 | JGI IMG/M metagenome (GOLD analysis project Ga0074045, IMG submission 94442) | Bog forest soil microbial communities from Calvert Island, British Columbia, Canada - Bog Forest MetaG ECP23OM2 | ecosystem: Environmental > Terrestrial > Soil > Wetlands ... | reverse complement strand
GCCGATGCATTCCTGGGCGACCAGGATGCGCTCGGCGTTCATGCCGTCGAGGATGTAGCGGAAGCCCCTGCCCTCCTCGCCGATTAAATTATCCGGCGGCACCACGAGGTTGTCGAAGAAGACCTCGGTGGTGTTGTGATTGATCATCGCCTCGATCGGCCGGATCTCGACCCCGTGCCCCAAATTTTCGCGCAAATCGACGAGAAACACCGAGAGGCCGTCGGTCCGCCGCTTGACCTCGTCGACCGGGGTGGTACGCGCCAAGAGTAGCATCAGGTCGGAATGCCGGGCACGCGAGGTCCACACCTTCTGCCCGTTGATCACGTACTGGTTGCCCTGCTTGACCGCCCGGGTCTTGAGCTTTGTCGTATCCGAGCCGGTGGTCGGCTCGGTGACCCCGAAGGCCTGCAGACGCAGTTCCCCCGACGCAATCTTCGGCAGATAGCGCTGCTTCTGCTCCTCGCTGCCGTGGCGCAGCACGGTGCCCATGATGTACATCTGGGCGTGGCCTTGGCTGGCGGTGCAGCCCGAAGCGTTGATCTCTTCGAGGATGACTGCGGCGGCGCGTAGCGGCAATCCCGAGCCGCCATATTGCTCGGGGATCAGCGAAGCCAGAAACCCGCCCTGCGTCAGCTCGGCGATGAACTCGGTCGGATAGGCCTGCTCGGCTTCGAGCTTGCGCCAATAGGCGCCGGGATAGCGCTCGCAGATCCTGCGCACCGATTCGCGCAGTTCGGGATAATCTTCGCCGAGGGCCAACGTGACGGGTTCGTCGGACGGGTCGCCGTAAGGCATCGCAGCTTCCTCCATCTCTGCCGATCAAAATAGCGCGGGATGCCGGGGAATTGAATGCAGACCGCACCCGACCCGGCGCCGAAGCTCATCCTCCGCTCGACTTCGTGAAACCGTCGGCACTCCACGCCTCGCTGCCCACGCCATGGTGGACGAAGAACAGGCCGTCAGGATCGTATTTTCGCTTGACCTCGAGCAGCCTCGGGTAGTTCGACCCCCAATAGGCCTGCTGCCATCCGGGCTCGAAGAAATCGCTCTCGGCGAAATAGGAGCCGCCTTCGGGTGTCAGTTTTTTGAGTTCTCCGATCGCGTCGGCGGTCTCGCCGGCAGCCTTGCGGGCGGCGCCGAGGTCGGGCTCGTGGCCGATCAGGCCAGGATAGCTCGGTGGTCCTTCGCCGCCGATGATCGCGAGAACGAACGCGTCCAGCACCTGCGGGTTCGTCGCCGTGTCGCGGGTGGCGGCGACCGCCTGCCCCGAGCCGCCGGCGAGGCCCTTCTGGAAATGCAGCTCGACCGGCCGATGCCGGCTGGCGATGAACAGCGCGTCGGCAAGCTGGTCCCGGCGCTCCGCCTCCAAGAGCGAGCGCGGCAGCCAGAGCGAGGCGTACCCGTAGATGAAATGGCCGGCCTCGGCCAGATTGCCCGCCCAGAACAAATTGCCCTCCGGTGCTCCCGGCCGGTCATCGGACCGGATGATCTGCGGCAGGTGCGCGCGCAGATAAGCCGGATCCCAGAGATTCCGGGCCGGGATCGCGAGAATCTGCGACTCCGTTTGGGATGCGAAATCCTGCGGCGACGCGGCGATCCACGCGAAGAAAGGCTGCCAGACCGCTTCCGCCTGCTGCTGATCCAATCCCTGGAACGCCATCCGAATGTCGATCTGGTTGCCAGGCCGCAGCGTAACGATCTCGCCCCAATGGGGATTGAGGAGATTGTCGGCATAGAAGGCAAGGAACCGGCCGATGAAGCGCCGCAAGGCGGCATCGGACATGGCATGGATCGTGGCATGGATGCCGCCGACAAAGGCCGGAAGATCGTGGGTTTTCAACGTCAGCCGCGTGACCACGCCAAGGCTGCCCCCGCCGCCGCCCTTGAGCCCCCAGAACAAATCCGAATTGCTGCACGCGTTGGCGATCCGCGCCGCGCCGTCCGCCGTGACGATCTCGGCCTCTAAAAGGCTCGCTGCGGCGGTGCCGAACTGCTTCGAGAAGCTCCCGAACCCGCCGGCCTGCACGAGGCCGGCCACACCGACCGTCAGACATCCGCCGCCCTGCACATAGCGGCCGCCCCTGGTCGTCACTTCGTCGTAAGCATGGCCCCAGATCGCCCCGGCGCCGATGCTGACGGCGGGCTGCGGCGCGTCCTGGCCGGCGCATCCCTCGGCGACGAAGTCGTCGTGGCGGACGATCGTGTTCATATGCCGCGTCCAGATCAGCAGCGAATCCGGCGCGTTGGAGCGGCCGAGATAGCTGTGGCCGCCGCCCTTGACGATCAGGCGCAAGTTGTTCTCGCGGGCGAAGTTGACCGCAGCAACCACGTCTGCCGTCGTTTCCGCCGCGACGGCATAGGCGCTCGGCCGGAACGTCCAGGCATCCGCCCATCCCAAGGTCTGCGTCAGCCCGACATGATCGCCAATATAATAGGGGTTCTTCAGCTCCTTGATGAGCTCGCCGCAGGCGGGACCGTCGGCGGCACCCGCGCAGACGCTCAGCGGTGACTGCACTTTGATCAGGCGTCCGCCGACGTCTTGGCCGAGCTTGTTCCAGCTCGCCTCGGAAGGCCAACCGGGTTCGCCCGAGCGGACCCGGGACGCGGGTCGTCCCGGCGCAGAGGCCGCTGCCGGAGCCGCCCAGGACAGGGACAGCCCCCCCAGCAACGGGATCATCGCGGATTCCGTGATAAAACGACGCCGGTTCAGCGACCGCGACGTCATCGGAAGCCTCTGCCACCCATTGTTTTCAACCGGCGCGGACGGCGCGGTATTCGCGGCGGACGATCTCCAACAGCTCTTCGGCCGAGGTCGCCGCGGCCTGGCTCTCGAAGGTGACCTCGCCGTGCTGCATCAGTATCACGCGGTCGCAGATCTCCAGGGTCTGCGCATAGTTGTGGGCGATCATGACGATCGCGATGTCGCCGCGCGCCCGCAGCCGCTCGATCAGCCCGATGATCAGCCGCGCCTCGCGCGCGCCCATCGCCGCGAGCGGCTCGTCGAGCAACAGGATTCGGGCCTTCGAATAGACCGCGCGCGCCACCGCGATCGCCTGGCGCTGTCCACCCGAGAGCGCGCCGACCGCGAGTTCGACCGAGGGCACGTCGACGCCGATTTCATCGAGCGCCTCGGCCGCGCGCCGCCGCATCTCGCGATGGTCCAAGAGCCGCAGCGGCCCCCGGCGCAGCAGCTCGCGGTTCAGGAACATGTTGTGGTAGATGCTGAGCCCGTTGACCAGCGCCAGATCCTGATAGACGCATTCGATGCCGAGCGCGCGGGCCTCATCGACCGAGGCGAGCTGCACCGGCCGGCCCTCGACGAACACCTGCCCGGAATCGGGTTGGTGATAGCCGGTCAGGATCTTGATCAAGGTCGATTTGCCGGCGCCGTTGTCGCCGAGGATGCCGAGCGTCTCGCCCCACGCCACCTCGAGCGAGACGCCGGCGAGCGCGGTGATGCTTCCAAAGGCCTTCACCAGCTTTTCGGCACGGATCGCTTCGGTCGCGCCCGTCATGCGGGGCCGCCGCCGCGTAGCCGCGCGAGGTGGATGTTGGCGATCATCGCGACCAGGATAGCGGCGCCGATCACGATATCAAAAGTGAAGGCGTTGATCCCCTGCAATGTAAAACCGTCCTGCAACACACCGAGCATGATGCCGCCGATGAGCCCGCCGATGATCGTGCCGGCGCCGCCGGCGATCGCCGTACCGCCGATGACTCCGGAGGCAACGGCTAAAAACATGATGTTGCTACCGCCGGCCAGCGGGTCGATCGAGCCGACGCGAAACGCTTCGAGCAGTCCGGTCAGCCCGCCCAAGGTGCTGGTCAACACGAAATTGCCAATCTTGATGCGGTTGATGGCGATGCCGGCCTCGGCAGCCGCGATGATGTTGCCGCCAATCGCAGTCGTGTGCAGGCCCCAGCGCGTGTGGCGCAGCACGACATGCATGATCGCGACAATGACCAAAGCCCAGACGATTTCGGAATACGCCCACACACCCATGATCCCGGTCAGCAGCGGACCGCCCGCCGTGTTCGCCGGATAGCCGCGCGAGATCGTCAAGGTCAGGCCGGTGATCAGGAACAGCATGCCAAGCGTCGTGATGAACGACGGCACGCTGAGCCCGATCGTGATCAGGCCGATGATCAGGCCGATCAGCGCGCAGGCGGCAAGCGCTGCGAGGATCGCCAATGGCACCGGGACGCCGAAATCGTGCACGTTTTGCATCAGAAACGGCGCCAGCGCGAAAACCTGACCGACGGACAGATCGATCTCGCGGCAGATCAGCAGCATGATTTCACCGCAGGCGATGATCACGGGTGCAGCGACGAACTGCGACACCGTCTGCACGTTCGCGTTGGTCAGAAAATTCTGGTTTGCGATCTCGAAATAAACGACGAGCGCCACCGTTACGACGATGACGCTCGCCTCCGGCCGCAGCAAGAAGCCATAGGCCCGCCTTACGAGTCCACGACGCCCGCCTGCATCGGTCGCGCCCCCAGACCTGTCTGCGTCTCGTGGCACGGCCGCGGGCACGTCAGCCGCCGATTGCGCCGGTATGCGGCACGATCTGGGGTTCCTTCGCGCTGCCTTCATAGCGGGTCTTGGTATCGAGGTACGGCCCGACCGCGTCCTTCGTGACGAATTTGAGGCCGGTGTTGATGTCGGCCGGCCCGACCAACCCGCCCGATACCTTCCACACGAACATCTCCATGACTGTGTAGAAGCCTTGCAGATAGGGCTGCTGATCGATCGCGAAATCGAGGAAACCGTCGCGCACCGCTTCGAGCGATTTCGGCAGCAGATCATAGCCACCGGCGTGCACGCCCTTCGCCGGCAGGTCGTGCTGTCGACTGATGATCCCGCAGTTCATCGTGTCGCCGCCGCTGACGCCGAACATGCCTTTGACGTCCTGGTTGCCGATGTAATAGGCCTGGATTTTTGAGAGGCCCGCATTGGCGGCTGGATCGGTCGCGATCATCGTCGCCTGGATACTGGCGCCCGATTTCTTGATCGAATCCATTGCACCGTCGACGCGCGGCTGCAGGTTCAGCTGGCCCGGCGTCGCGATAAAAATCGCGACCTTGCCGGAGCCGACGAGCTTGACGATGCGCTCGCCCATCATCTGGCCGGACAGGAACAGGTCCTGGCCGATATAGGCGAGGCGCTTGTTGGTGTGCGAATCGGCGTTGTAGCTGAACACCGGTATGCCCGCGGCGAGCGCGTTCTCTACTGGGCGGTCGAAGCCTCTCGGATCGACGAGGCAAACGGCAATCGCGTCGGCCTTGCCGGCAATCGCCGCGTTGAACGCGTTGACCATCTGCGCGACATCGGAGGTCTCCGACCCCGTCCACTGATAGTCGACGCCGAGCAGCGCGCAGGCATCCTGAATGCCGTACTGGCACGGGACGAAGAACGGGTTCGACGTCACGTGATTGACAAAGACGAATTTCCAGCGCGGGTGCTCCGGGAACGGCCCGCCCTCCGCCGCCCGCGCGTCGCCTGCAGCTGCCAGCAGCGCTGCTAGCGGCCCCGCGGCCACCCCGCGCATCACCGCGCGGCGCGGCAACGCCCCGGTCTTGTCGCGCAAGCCTCTGGTCATGTCGCATCCTCCCGTTAGTGCCTCCTGTCGCATCCCGCACGCAGGGCGCGGCTCGAGCAAAGCATATCCGTCCCGGTGCCCGCGGTCACGCGGACACAATCGCGGCAATGACGATCAGCCGCGCGAACGCGGCGACCTCACGGAGGGGATTGTGCAGGAATGTGCTACACGCGCGCGGGGCGCCAAGGGGATTAGGTCTCGTCTGCGCAAGGTAGAAATGTCACCCGGCGCGCAAAGCAGAGATGACACCCCTGTTGCGACGGACACGACCAGCGCGGCGGGGTGCCCGGCGGCTGACGATCTCATCGGATCCGTACGAGCGGCGGCCTTCTACGAGCGTAACGGCGCGATACGAATTGGCATGGCCTTGGACTGCATCCTTGCAGTGAGGCTGAGCGCCGCATTTGATTGCCTGACACCCGCCACCCCGGGCACCTACCGGGACCCCAAAACCCGGGGGAGTGTCACCTCTACTTTGCACAGGGGTGTCATCTCTATATTGCGGTTACAGGTCGGCGCCGAGCTGGCGCGCCGCGGCCTCGACCCGGATGATCCCGTCACGATCACAATCGAGCCTGACGAGTTGATCCCCGGGCGGCGCGCGTCTCGGGCGCGCGTCATCGCGCCGGCCTCAGCGATGACGACATCGACCGGTTGATCAAGCAAGCACAGAAGGAAGTCGAGCCGCGGGCTGGATGAGGATCGTTCTCGATACCAACGTTCTCGTCAGCGCCGCGCTCAAACAAAAATCCATGCCGGGAATGGCGGCCTGGTGGTCGAGCGGCGCGGCGGCCTGCTCAAATCTCTCGCGACCGAAGAACAGTTATTCGAGGTCGTTGCGCGCCCATACTTTGCCTCGCTGATCGATCGCGACACGCAGGCCTGGTTGAAGAAGCTGATGGCCGCGGCCGAGTTGGTCACAATCACCGAACGGATCGCCGCCTGCCGCGATCCGACCGACGACAAATTTCTCGAGTTGGCGGTCAACGGCCATGCGGACCCGATCGTCTCCGGCGACGGCGATCTGCTGGCGCTCAACCCGTTCCGCCAAATCCCGATCGTCACGCCGGCGGCTTTCGTGCAAGGGGTGGCCCGTTAGCACAATCTCCCGCCCCGTCAACGGGCGGTTCCTCGGCCGTGTTCGCCTTCGCGCGCTGCAGCGCGCCATGCCAGGGATGCTGGCCTCCCCCGGAGGTATTTGAACAAGGCAATTCAAATCCGTGGTCAACTTAGCAAGGTATTATTTCTATTATCGCAACCAACGCCATAAGCCAAAGTCGGCGCATAAGTGGTCCGCTCAGCGCATTGGCGTCCTCATGCGTTCGCGATACCCTGTAGACAACATGTTCCGATGACGCGGATGCGTACGGCCCGTTACGACGAGAGAGATTATGGCCTTCGCAACAGACATGAGTGCCGCAGCACGCCGACATCTCGAGGCCGGAGACAGCCTGGCGAAGGGCCGTAAGCGCCGGGATGTGGCCGGCTATCTTTATGGCATAGCTGCGGAATGCGCAATCAAGGCCATGATGCTGGAGCTCGGTATGAGACCGGTGGCTGACCGAAGAACTGCCGACGATCCATTTTTTGCTCATTTCCCCGAGCTGCGCTCAATGCTACGCGATGCACTGAGCAGGCGCCGGGGTTCAACACTTGTACGTCTTATCCAGGATGACCGCTTCTTGAATAACTGGTCCACTCGGATGCGGTATTCGCACGGGCGGGATATCGAGGGGCGATGGGTAAAAGCTTGGGCCGAGCAGGCGCGACAAGCCGTGGGCTCGATTGGCACTTGAGGATGGGAACCGTGACCATTCGCTTTGACGACAGCCTGCCGGCTCTCGCTCGCGTAGTTTCGGAGCAACTTGGGCCCCAGGCCCTTCGCACCGGTGTTACGCTGCGAGATACGATGGGCCGGCTTGCCTTTTTCGCCGACAAACACCTTGACGATGCCACCATCGAGAGACTCTCGGCCCACCTGCGCGCGGCGCTTGGAGCTTATGCGCGCTCAGACCGCATCGTTGCGGGGGTGGATGACTTTGGCGTTGCTAGCATCCTCAAGGATCCATCGGTGCAAACCATTAGGATAGGGAGCGATGTTCTACGGCTCTTGGATCGCCGGCTCGTCGGCGCCGACTGGCTTCGTCCTCCCTCGCCAGCCGCACTGCCGCCACCTCGATTTGTCTTCGCGAGCCTCAAGGGCGGCGTCGGGCGATCCACCGCGCTGGCCGTAGCTGCGGCACACCTCGCCGCGCGGGGACAACGTGTCCTCGCAATCGATCTTGATATGGAAGCTCCTGGACTTGGGGCGATGTTGCTTGATCAGGACACAGTTCCCGAATTCGGGTTGATCGACGCACTTGTTGAGTCCGGGCTTTCTCCCCTGGACGATACATTCCTAGCCGATCTTGTTGGCCCCTCTGAGGTGGCAGATCGTCGAGGGCGAATTGACGTGATCCCAGCCTTCGGACGCCGCTCGCTCAAAAACCCGGGCGAAGTATTATCGAAGATTGCCCGGGCCTATGCTGAACATATTCGGGAGGATGGTACGGTTGCCACAATCCTTGACGAAGTTCGTTCCCTCGTTAGTCGATTTTCTGATTCGAAGCGCTATGATGCAGTTTTGATCGACTCACGGGCAGGCCTTCATGAGACGACAGCGGCGGCGGTCTTGGGGCTGGGAGCCGAGGTGTTTCTTTTCGGGCTTGACGAGCCACAGACGTTTCAGGGGTATGCGGCTCTATTTGCCCATCTCGCTCACTTCGTGCCGCCCGAGGGGCCGGTTCCGGAATGGGTAGATCGGATCACGATGATTCAAGGCAGGGCGCCAGCTATCGCCGAATCGCACACGGCTTTTAACGAGAAGTGCCAAACGTTATTTACGCTGATGTCGCCGGGTCTTCGCGGGGTAGAGGCACTCGCGGGAGTCCCCTTGCCAGCGGAACCGTTCCGCGATGTACCTTGGGATGACGACGTGAAGGACGAGGAACTTACACTCGATGAAACTTTAAGTCCGCGGGGCGCAGTGGCCATTTTGGAGGACGATCGGTTCCGGCTATTCCAACCCTCGGCGCGGCGCGATCTCTTATCGGAGCAGGTGTATCAATCCTCGTATGGAGGGTTTCTTGATCGAATGAGCGAGGCCTTCGAGGGACTGAGCGAGAACCGGACTTGACGCTCCAATCGAGGGACTATTCTGCGGTCCGCGTTGGCATCGCCGCCATTCCAGCGGATTTGTCGAACGATGCCGTCGGCGATTATGCGCCGAAGCTGGAGGATATCTACGCTCCAGAGACACATGCTTCTGCACTCGATCCGGGTATCCCGATCGTTGTTGGGTCGCGCGGCGCCGGCAAGAGTTTCTGGTCCGGGGTTCTTGGCCAGACGGCAACGCGGGAGGCCGCAGCCGTGGCATACCCGCGCCTTGGCCTCCGCGACATAATAGTGGGCTTCGGTTTCACCGGAGGCGTCGGCGGGCCAGAAGGTGTCAGCGTCGAAGCGCTGAACGGGCTGCTCTCGCCAGACGCCAGCATCGAGAAAGCCAAGGCGTTCTGGTGGGCGACCATCCTCCGCGCTGCCGCGCGTGCGGAGGATGTACAAAAAAGGCTCTCCGAGTGGATGTCAGTCGCTGGCGATTGGGAAGCGCGCGAGGAGGAGATAACGAGGCACGAACGGCGCCTTCGCAGGACCGACACAACGCTCCTCGTTGTGTACGATGCTCTGGACACGGTCGCGACGAACTGGCCGCGACGAAGGTTGGTGACCGAGGCACTCCTCGAGGTCGTGTGGGCCATGCGGGCTTATCACGCCATTAAGCTCAAGCTTTTTCTTCGACCAGATCAAATCGACGACGACGCCCTTCGGTTCGTAGAGCTTCCGAAGTTGCGTACGGGAGCCGTCCGGCTTGCCTGGACGGGTGCCGATCTTTACGGGCTCCTTTACGCCAGATTAGCGCTGACGCCGCAGAGAGAGGCAGCCGCGTCCTTTTCCAAGCTGCTCGCTTCGCTGAATATTGCTAGAGCTGATCGAAATACCATTCTCTCCCGACGGTGGGCGCTTGCACACAATTCAGATTATCAGGCTCGTGTAATGGAAGTTCTCGCGGGCCCTTTCATGGCCGATGGCCCTTACGGTTACAAGAAGGGTAAAACCTATGATTGGCCACTTAAGCATCTAGGAGATGCTTTCGACGAGGTAACACCGCGAAGTTTTTTGGGTCTTGTGATCGCCGCGGCTAAGCGTGGTGCTCCGCCCGCAGACCGTGTGATCACACCCGACGGAATCCGTCACGGCCTGCGGGAAGCATCGAAAACCCGTGTGGATCAGCTTCATCTTGAGTTTCCATGGATCAAGGGCGTGCTTGCGCCGCTCGCTGGACTTCTCCTACCGCAGGACGAGGCAGAGGTATATTCGGTATGGCGACGTGCCCGGACGATTGAGCTTCTGACCAAAGACGCCGTCGAGAACAGCTATCTGCCGCCTTTCCCCGCGGAAGGCGGCCGGGGGGAGCAACAGCTTTTCGAAGCGCTCAGGCGAATAGGCGTCATGTTCCGGCGCAAAGACGAGCGAATCGATATGCCCGACCTATTCCGCGTCGCAGCGAAGCTACTAAAAAAGGGTGGTACAGCACCCCTGTGAGGTCCGAAGTGTAACAGGTCGGTGCGGGCGCTTGCGGCCGGGATCTTACTTTGTGGT
>Ga0074045_10006196_pt1 | contig 10300 bp, 9 predicted proteins | sample BogForMeECP23OM2_FD_94442 | JGI IMG/M metagenome (GOLD analysis project Ga0074045, IMG submission 94442) | Bog forest soil microbial communities from Calvert Island, British Columbia, Canada - Bog Forest MetaG ECP23OM2 | ecosystem: Environmental > Terrestrial > Soil > Wetlands ... | reverse complement strand
GTCGTCAGGGATCGACATGAGCCCGCTGGACTTCGCGATCATCACTTCGGCATATCCACCATCATGATGAATTCCTGTATATTCCTGGTTCCGGCAGTTCACGGGATCGCCGTTGCGACAGAACTCGCAATAGCCGCAAGACCCGCTGAGAAACCCGACGCCCACGCGCTGACCTACCGCCCAGCCCTGGACATCGGAACCAAGCGCATCGATTCGCCCGACGACCTCATGGCCTGGGAACCGCGGCCATTCGATCGGAAACAGGGCTTCGACCGTGGCGGAATCCGAGTGGCACACCCCACACGCCTCGACGCGGATGCGCACCTTGCCGGGGCCCGGAGTCTGAAAAGTCCTCTTTGTCAGCTCCAGCCGACCCGGGCCGACCGCATGCACCGCGCGGTAAGTCGATGCGTCTTCCATCATCCACCTCAATCGGTCGAGCAGGCACGCTTCGCCGCCTTGCCTAACTTGGTTCTTGACGCTCCATAAACCAATCATATGTATTTATTTGTCGCATAAACAGGATTTATCCCTTGGAGCTCTATCAGATCCGAAACTTCGCCGCCGTCGTCGAGACAGGCAGTATCACGAAGGCGGCGATCAGGGCCGCCGTATCGCAGCCCGCGCTATCTGTCTCGATAGCCAAGCTGGAAGATGAACTTGGCGTGCGGCTGTTCCACCGCTCACCGAAGTCGGTCACTCTCACACCGGCGGGTCGTCGATTTCATGCGACTGCGCAGGAGGTTCTACGGGCTTGCAACAAGGTGAAGGCTGAGCTTCGGGCAAGCGTCGCCGACCGACCGCTCCGAATTGGCATATTATGCACGTTGCCGTCCACGCATGTCGCCCGGCTCATTGAAACCCTGCAACGCGAGTTGCCGGACACACGAATCGAGCTTGCTGAGGGAACACAAGAAGACCTGCATGCTCAGCTCGCAGCCCGAAAGTTGCTCGCATGCATCTCTGCAAAAGCAGAGAGCGAGCCGGGACAGCGTTCTGTCGAGCTACTCAGGGAAGACTACGGATTGGTGGCCAGCCTGAACCATCGTTTTGCCTTTTGCGAAAGCATTGAGTTATCCGATCTCAACGGAGAACCCTTCATCGTTCGAACTCATTGTGAGGCCTTCGACAGCACGAGGAAGCTTCTGGCAGAACGCGGAATACGCTCGCAGGTTGTCTATAGGACGGATCAAGACGATCGTGCTCTCGCATTGGTAGGAGCCGGCCTAGGCGTTGCGCTGATGCCCGCGATTTTCGATGCGCCCAACGTGAAGAAAGTCCCAATCCGCGATTTCCACTCAAAGCGCGTGATCTCGTTGCACTGGAACGAGGATGTCGCCGACGATCGGCTCGATCAGCTCGTAGCCTTTGCCACGACGCACAATTGGGCACCATCCGCTCGGCCCAACCTCGAGACTCTTCGTGGATTTTCTGGTCACGCCGGCGGCGCTCAATTTGATCGCCTCGGCGTTCCGGCTTGATCGAGCAACAAAGCCATTGCCCGGATTGCCGCCCGTGTCGCTGGAACAGCACGATCAGGAGGCGGTTTTGGTCGGGGTCGCGCGGATCTGTACTTTGCTGCCGTCCTCGAGATCGACCGGCGGGGTGAGGATTAGCCGGTCTCCCTCCTTGACGCCGTTGCTAACCTCGACCTCGGTCCCGAGGTCGCGAATTTCGGTGATCTTGCGGCTGTGCGCGACACCGTCCTCGACGACCAGCACATGGAGGCCGTCGCGGTCGAAGACGATCGCTCCTGCCGGCACGATCAGTGAGGGTGTGCGGCGCGGGACCTTGAGCTCGACCGTACAGTAGGTCCCCGGGCTCAATTCTCCGTCGGGATTGGGTACGTCGATCTCGGTCATCAGGGTCCGGGTGGCAGGATCGAGGGCATCGGCGATCCGCGCGACTTTGCCCGGAAAGCTGTGGTCGGGGATCTCAGGCACCCGGACCACTGCATCGACCCCGGGCTTCACGCCGATCGCCGCGTCCTGCGGAACGTATAGCCGGACCCGCATGACGTCGCTCTGGGTCAAAGCGAACATGAACGTGCCGCTCGTCGCATCAGCCTGGACCAGGCTGCCGACATCGATGTTGCGCTGCGTCACAACGCCGTCGAACGGGGCGACGACCTGCTGATAAGCCTTCTGCTGGCGCAGCACGAGCAACTGTGCCTCCTGCGCCTGGATGGCGGCGTCATTGACCTGTTTCGCCTGCTGTTGAGCCGCATAGTTCAGGCGATCGGTGTCGCCCTGTTGCTGAGTCGCCCAGCCTTGCCGCACCAGAACCGAGTCGCGGCCCCAAGTGACCCGGGCAAGTTCACGGTTCGCCTTGGTCTGCCGGCGCGATGCCTTGGCCTGAGCTAGGCTGGCTTCGGCCTGGGCGATCTGGTGGTCGAGCTCGGGGGCGGTGATAGCCGCTAGAAGGTCGCCCGCCTTCACACGGGAACCGATATCGACATTGCGTTCCGTGATATAACCGCTTGCCCGCGCGTAGATGTTCGCGGCTTCGAAGGCGTTGGTCGTCGCCGGCAAGGTCACGCTGATCGTGCCGGGGCTCGCCCGCACTGCTTCGACGCGGACGTTCGGGACGAAATCGCGATGCTGCTCTGCGGCGGCCGTGACCTCGAGGTGCCGCGCGTAATGCTGCCAAACGCCGATCGCCAGACCACCGAGGAGCAGCAGCAGCGCGCCGAAGCCGAACAGCCGTCGACCGGAACCACTGCGGCGATCGTGCTCGCTAGTCGCCCGCTGAGTATCCCGGCCCCTCGCCGGATGCTCTACCACACGGTGGTCGAGTTCGGTCATTTAGAGTTCCTCCGCAAAGACGCCCTGCGCGGGTTTGCCGTCATTGCGTTTGCGCAGCACGGAGAAGAGATAGGGCACGATGAGCAGGGTGGTCGGCGTCGCGAACAGCAGCCCGCCGATGACGGCGCGCGCGAGCGCCGCATTTTGCTCTTCGCCGGCGCCGCCGATCGCCATTGGAACCATGCCGACGATCATTGCCGCGGCCGTCATCAATACCGGCCGAATCCGGGTGCGTCCAGCGGAGATCGCCGCATCGAAGGCACTCATGCCGGCGTGCTGCTGCTCGCGGGCGAAGGTCACGAGCAGGATCGAGTTGGCCGAGGCGACGCCGACCGCCATGATGGCGCCCATCAGCGACGGGACGCTCAACGTCGTGCCGGTAATATACAGCATCGTCACGATACCGCAGAAGGTAGCGGGCAAAGCTAGAATGACAACGAACGGGTCGCCGAAATTCTGGTAGTTCACGACCATCAACAGGTAGACGAAGACGGCTGCGAACAAGAGGCCGATGCCCATGTCGCGGAAGGCGTCGTTCATACTCCCGATCTGGCCCAATACCTGGATTGTGTTGCCGGGCGACAACTCCTTCTGCAGACCGGTGACGGTCCGGTCGATCTCGCCGGCGACGCTGCCGAGATCGCGGCCTTGGAGATTGGCGTAGACCTCGTAGATCGGCTGAATGTTCGCCTGGTTGGCGTTGGTCGGCAGCGCAATGCGGGTGAGGGTCGCCACATTGCTGAGCAGCCCAGGCACCGGATCTCCTTGCGGCGAAAGGGCGGTACTGACCGGCGTATTGGTCAGCGCATTGAGCGAGGCCACCTGAGGCTCTGGGGTCTGAACCGCCAGGTAATAGGGTATCCCCTTCGTTAGGTCGGTCCAGAAATTCGGGGTTACTTGCTCGGAGGAGCTCAGGCTGACGTTGAGGTTGGTGGCAATCTGACTGGCGTTGAGGCCGAGCTCGGCAGCACGGGTGCGGTCGATCGCGGCAAAGAACGCCGGCGCGCTCACTTCCTGCTGGAGATGCGCATCGGCAACCCCCGGGATCGCCGCGATGCGGCGGCGCAGCTGCCGCGCGATGTGCAGATTCTTGATGCGGTCATAGCCGACGGTCCGCACGTCGATCTGAGCCGTCACCCCGAAATTCAGGATCTGGGTGACCATGTCGGCAGCCTGAAAATAGAAGATGTCTTCCGGAAAGGCTGCCGGCAGCACCTGGCGCAGCTTGCGGACGTAATCGGCCGTTGGTGCGTGCCCGTCCTTGAGCGACACCAGGATCACGCCGTCATTGATGCCAATCGTCGAGCCGTCCGCGAAGGACAGATTATAGAGGCGCGCCGGCAGGCCGATGTTGTCGACGATCAGCTCGCGTTCGTTTGCCGGAATGATTTCGCGGATCTTGTTCTCGACGGCCTCGAAGATCTGCTCGGTCTTCTCGATGCGGGTGCCGGCCGGAGCGCGGACATGAAGCTGGATCTGCCCCCCGTCGATGAGCGGGAAGAAGTCGCGCCCGACGAAGAGGTACATGACGGTGCCAAGAGCGAGGATCGCTATGGCGAAGACCGGCACGATGATCCGGCGGGTCAGCAACGTAGCGAGGAGCTCGGCATAGCCGTCGCGCAGGCGATCAAAGCCACGCTCGAGGCGATGGTGGAACCGCGCGAACCAGCCTCCTTCGGCGCCGTGACCTTCGCCCTTCAGTAGCAACCCGATCGTGATCGGCGTCAGTGTCCGGGAGAGGCCGTACGAAGCCAGCATCGCGAACACGACGGCGAGGCCGAGCGGAGTGAACAGATATTTCGCCGGCCCCTCGAGGAAGACGACCGATGTGAAGACGCAGCTGATCGCCAATGTCGACACCAGGGTCGGCACAGCGATGCCCGCGGAGCCGTGCAAGGTGGCCTGCGGCAGCGGTTGCTTTTCCTCGCTCAACAGGCGGTGAGTGTTCTCGATCGTCACCGTCGAATCATCGACCAGGATGCCGATAGCGAGCGCCAATCCGCCCAATGTCATCGTGTTGAGCGTATCGCCGAGGAAATAGAGCACGACCAGCGATGACAAGACAGACAGCGGGATCGAGATCATGACCACCAGGGTCGACCGCCATGAGCCGAGAAACAAAAGGATCATCAGCGCAGTCAGTCCGGCCGCGATGGCCCCCTCGCGCAACACCGAGTCCACCGAGGCGCTGACGAACACCGACTGGTCGAACAGCTCCTTGATCTCCATGCCGGGCGGGGCCGAGGCGCGGGCGACCTTCAGCGCCTTTTTGACCTCCCTGACGACATCGACGGTCGAGGCGTTGCCGTTCTTGATGACGCTCAGCAGGACCGAACGCCGACCGTCCGATCGCACGACGTTCTGCTGCACCAGCGAACCGTCGCGGACATAGCCGAGATCCTTGATAAAAACCGTGGCGCCGTTGGCGTACTTGACCGGAATGTTGTTCAGGTCATCGATTGTCGCCGGTACCGCGTTGGTGCGCACGGTGTATTGGGTGTCGCCGATTTTCGCCGTGCCGGAGGGCAAGGTCAGGTTCTGGGCGTTGACGGCATTCGCCACATCCAGCGGGGTGAGGCCCTTGGCCAACAGCTTCGCCGGGTCGAGATCGACCATGATCTGGCGATATTTGCCGCCGGCCGGCGTCGGAAAGGTGACGCCGTGGATCGGCGCCAGCCGCTGCCTCAGATTGTAGAGGCCGTAATCATAGAGCTGCTGTTCGTTGAGGGTATCGGAGCTCAGGCTGATCTGCAGCACCGGGACGCTGGAGGCGTTGTACCCCACGACGAGCGGCGACTGAATCCCTGGCGGCATCAGCAGCCGGATGTAATTGGTTGCCGAGATGATTTGTGCGATCGCGAGGTCGATACTGACGTCCGGCTGAAAAAAGATCTTCTGGACCGAGATGCCGTCCAAAGTTTGCGCCTCGATATCCTTGATCCCGCTGACGGCGGTGCTCAGCGCGTACTCGCTGTAGGTGGTGACGCGCTGCTCCATCTCCGGCGTGCTGAGACCCGTGTACTGCCAGATGACGGTGACGACCGGGATATCGATCTCCGGGAAAATGTCTGTCGGCATCGACCGGAACGCGGTGACGCCGAGAAACAGGATCAGCAAGGCCAACACGTAAAAGGTGTAGGGCCAACGCAAGGCAAAGCGCACGATCCCCATGACGAGCTCCGTTTGCTACAGGCTATTGGGGTTGCCGGTCCGCACCCGGTTGACGGAAGTTCCTAGCTGTCGCGGCCCAGCGCGATCAGATTGGCAACAAAAACCTGGACCGCCTTGCCGTTCTGGTTCAGGGTCTTCGTCCGCATCTTGATCATCCCGCGGTTTGGGCGCGACGGTGACGGCCTTACCTCGAGGACCTCGCTCTCGACCCGCAGCTCGTCTCCGGGCCGCACGGGCAGCGGCCAACGCAACTCGTCGACGCCGACAGCGACGATCCCGTCCGCCAGATTAATCTCGCTCTCGACCAGCAGACGCATCGTCAGCGCAGCCGTGTGGCAGCCGCTCGCCGCCAATCCTCGGAAGATCGTGTCACGCGCGACCTCCTCGTCGAGATGAAATGGCTGGGGGTCGAATTCGGCGGCGAAAGCCTTTATCTGCTCCTGTCCACCCGCAGTCTGCGAGAGCCGAAGGTCTGGCCCACGCGAAGTCTTCGAGATACCGCTTGCTCATGGCCCATCCTTTGGCAGCCTTGCGAGTTTGACGCTGGAGTGCGTCTGCGGCCTTAAATCGCCTCGCGCATCGTCGCGAGGAGACCGGCCACTCGCCCGCCATTGCGCTGAACGATCGCCGCAAACTCAGAGCGCTGGGTGAGCGCCATACTCACGCCGTCGATACTAACGTCGCTGATCTTGTAGCGCCCGTCGCTTACCGCGAGCCGCCAATCAACTTCAATCGGCGGTCCTTGCGGACGAATGATTTGGCTGGTCACCATCACGCCAGCGGGATCGGTCCTGCTACCGTTCACCCTGAGGCTTTCGCCGCCATATTGTGCAAACTGCTGCGCATAGTAGTGCACAAGATAGTCTTCGAAGAGGCTGCGGAACTCCCGCCGTTCCGCCCCGCTCGCAACGCGCCAATACGGACCAAGAACAAAGTGGGATATCTCGGTAAGAGCGAAGTCTTGGCGGAGCATCTGATGGAAATAAGTCACTTTCTGGTCCAAGTTCGCGCTGGAGCGGATCACTGCTAGCCCCTGGTTGCCGAGGATGCGGATGAAATCGGCTGGATCCTCGCCGGCCGCAGCAAAACGCGGCGTCAACAACACTCCGGCGATCACTACAAGGGCGATCGTGACGACCCGTGCAAGGTCCAGAATGGCGACAACGCCGGTGGAGTGTTCTCGCGCGCTGTGGGGCTGCACGCAGTCTGATATGCCGGTCCGATGATCGAGCAGCATGACCGTATTACCCGTAGTAGTGGATCCTAACATTGGTGAAACGATGAGATCGTCGGTCATAGGGTTATAGCCGTTCCCCCGAAGATAGGGGCATATGCGCCTATTATGGGACTGATACATGGGAGCCGTCTCCTCGGTGTCAAGTGGAATGTGTCTTGCGCCATTGCACTGCACGGGGAGACGCTAGGGGCATGCTCTCTCGTCGCATTCATGCGGGCCTATCCCGAGATAATATTGGATCTCGATTTCAGCGATCAAATCGTAGATGTGATCGAGGAGGACTTCGACGCCGTAGTGCGCGCCGCCGAGGTTGGCGACTCAACTCAGGACAGGCCGTCGCGCCCGGGCGGTATGTGCGCGCTGTGTTGAATGTAGTTCGATGACCAGTACCGCTCGGCGGCCTTATAATCCCGCTTGTTGAAAAGCGTATCGAACGCTTGGAGGACCGATGTCTTGTTCGATTCTGCGATTGTCTTCGCCATTTCGTGCACTTCCATTTTTGCATGGTTGTTTCGGACGGATTTGCGGTCATGGCGTTAACGGACACGGCCGTCGGCGTGCCGGCGCACCCTAAGCCAGGTCTTGCTAGTCTCCGCGCCGTTCTTCGATCGCGTCGACGCGATCGGGGTAAAAGGCGAGATGATCTTTGATGGCGGCCACGGCCGCGTATGGTTCCTCGTAGGTCCACACGGCATTGATCGAGCGCTTGCCGCCCACCGGGATGCTGAAATATCCGCAGTCGCCCTTGTAGGGGCAGTAGGTTGCGTGATCCGTTCGCTCGAGCAGTGCCAGGTCGACATCCTTCCGGGGAACGTATTGGACCGGCGGGTAGGTCGACTCTCGGAGCGTCAAGGCGTCTCGGGTGTCTGCGATCACATGCCCGGCAACCGAGATCACGACCCGGTTCGGGTTGCATTCGATCGTGATCGGATGATCCGGCCCCGGAAACTTGATGGGCTTCGATATAGTCGAGAGTGTCTGTTCCATGGCTTTACCTTTCTCGAGTGCGCTGATCGTGTACCCGTCACGCGGCGCGGTCACCTTCCGATAGGAACAGCGACACGTGGCGGACAAAGAGATCGGGATACTGGTACGGCGCTCCATGGTTGGAGTCGGGATAGATGATCAACTGAGAGTTCGGGATGTTCTGCTGCAGGATGAACGAGTTGATCGTATAGACGATCAGGTCCCTGTTGCCGTTCACAACGAGCGCCCGCTGCTTGATCGTCTTGAGGTAGTCGTAGGAGCCCTCGCGCTGGACGCCCCATTTCGCGATCGCCTCTCTCTGCCGCGGGCCGACCCTCTCGTTCACCTCGGGATCGCGGTCCACCTGACGGAAATGCTTGCGCGTCAGGAACTCCAGCCCTGCAGCCTGAGCCTTCTCGGACGGACCGAAATGAACCGCAAGCCACAGATGCGCCGGCGGGTCATAGGTGGCGCTGAAGATCTGCTGCGCCTCCGGCGTCTGTGACGCCATTCCTTCACCGCCACGTGGACCGGTGCCAACCAGGATCAGCTTGCGAACGAGTTCGGGCGCCTGCAGGGTGATCTCCTGGGCGACGAAACCGCCGATCGAGATGCCGAGCACATCGACCTGGGTCAGGCCAAGCGCTTTGATGAAGGCGACTGTGTTGGCCCCCATCTCCTCACACGTGGTCGGCACCTCGCCGGAGCTCGACGAGACGCCGGCATTGTTGAACAGGATCACCTCACGGTCGCGGGCGAGGCCATCGGTTACCGCCGGATCCCAGTAATCCATCGTGCCGAGGTAGTGTTGGTTGAACACGATCGGCACGCCGCCGGCCTTGCCGAAGCGCCGGTAAGCGAAGCGGATGCCATTGGCGTCGACGAACTGCGTCGGCGCGGTCTGATGGGTATCTGCGGTCATGTCGCAACATCCTTTGCAGGGGAGCTCGGCTGCAGGGGGGCTCGGCCAAGGCCGCGGCGCCCCGTCCGAGCGATACGCGTGAGGGTCAGTGGCCGAGGCCGTGGGCGATGCCGAGCTTCTCGAGCAGCGCCTGGGGCTCGAAGTAAGCGACCCAGATCGAGGTGACCTTCCCGTCTCGGACGGTCCAACAGTCGACGATCTTGACCACCGCATCGGTGCCCCTAACATCCTGGTTGATGACCGCGTCGACACGGCCGTCCGCGGCGATAACACTGACGTAACTGAACCGCGCGAAATCGAACACGTCGTGAAGACTGGAAAGGACTTGGTCGCGAAAGAGCGCCGCGCCGGTGTGCGTGCCTCCCCACGGTAGATAGTTGGGTGCGGTCCAGGTGAAGTTGGGGTCGAGATACTGCGCGAAGTCGGTAAGTCGACCTTGGATGCCCAACTGGTAGAACGCGTCCACCACCGTCTTGTTGCGCTCGTTCTCGGACTGGAAAGACATCGTTGGCTCCTTCGGGTCACGTCGTTGATGTTCGCTGTTAGCCGGCGGTCTTTCCGCCGTCAGCCGCGAGAATGTGGCCGGTCACAAAGGACGCCTTGTTGGAGGCGAGGAAGACGACCGCGCGGGCGATCTCCTCCGGTGCGCCGACGCGCCCCAGTGGCACGCTCGATACCAGTGCTGCCTTCCTCTCCGGTGTTCCGGTGAAACGGTTGAGCATACCGGTCTCGGTTGGACCGGGGGCCACGGCGTTGACGCGCACGCCGAAGGCGGCGGCTTCGAGCGCCGCGGACTTCGTCATACCTTCCACGGCGTGCTTGCTGGCCGCGTAGACCGAGGCGCCGCGAGCGCCCTGGTGGCCGTATGTCGATGAGATGTTGACGATGCTGCCGCTACCTTGGGCCTGCATCGCGCGCAGCTCGTGCTTCATGCTCAGCAATGTGCCGAGCACATTGGTATCGAAGGTGGCGGCGTAGCTCTCGGCGGTCTGCTCCGTCACCGGACCGGGCTTGCCTTCCGTGCCGGCGGTGTTGACGGCCGCATCCAGGCGACCGAAGCGCGCGACGGTCTGATCGACCAGATCGCGGACCTCATCGTCGTGCTGAACGTCGGCCTTGATGTACGCGGCGTCAGCGCCGAGGCGGCGAAGCTCGGCCGCAAGTTGCTGGCCGGCGTCCTCGCGGCGGCCGGCAACGACG
>Ga0074045_10006195_pt1 | contig 10301 bp, 5 predicted proteins | sample BogForMeECP23OM2_FD_94442 | JGI IMG/M metagenome (GOLD analysis project Ga0074045, IMG submission 94442) | Bog forest soil microbial communities from Calvert Island, British Columbia, Canada - Bog Forest MetaG ECP23OM2 | ecosystem: Environmental > Terrestrial > Soil > Wetlands ... | reverse complement strand
GAATTTTTCTGCCAAATATGCAACAGACAAGGGACACGAGGCAAAAAAAACAAATACCAATGGCTTAATGAGGTAAAACCTCGGGATAGCAAACTCTTTGATTATTTGGCTCTACTGTCTTGTGTCTATTTTGAGGTATTATATGATAAAATCACCGTAAAAAATGAGGAATGGATGCCCAAAAGGACTGACATCAGAAAGATTCTCATAATCGGCTCAGGACCAATAATAATCGGCCAGGCATCCGAGTTTGATTATTCAGGGACGCAGGCTTGCAAGGCCCTTCGCGAAGAGGGATACAGTATAGTGCTCGTAAACTCCAATCCTGCAACTATCATGACCGACCCTGAAACGGCCGATGTCACCTATATAGAACCGCTCTCATCAGAGATTCTGGAGCTCATCATTCAAAGAGAGAGACCCGACGCGCTCCTTCCGACCATGGGGGGACAGACGGCGTTGAACCTCGCGGTTGAACTGGCGGAATCCGGGATCCTGGAAAGATACGGCGTGGAATTGATAGGCGCAAAACTGCACGCGATAAAGAAGGCTGAAGATAGGGACTTATTCAAGGAGGCAATGACCAACATAGGACTTGAAGTGCCCAAGAGCGCGGCAGTTACGAGCGTGGCTGCAGGGGTCGAAGCAATGGACTATATAGGGTTCCCTGCAATCCTGAGGCCTGCGTTCACGCTTGGAGGTACCGGGGGAGGTATCGCATACAACATCGAAGAGTACCGTGAACTGCTCAAGAAGGCGCTGAAAATAAGTCCTGTCCAGCAGGTTCTCGTCGAGGAGTCAGCTCTTGGATGGAAGGAATATGAACTTGAGGTGATGCGGGATAAAATGGATAATGTGGTGATCGTGTGTTCCATTGAAAACCTTGATCCCATGGGCATACATACAGGTGATTCCATTACCGTTGCGCCTGCACAAACCCTCACTGATAAGGAATACCAGAGAATGCGTGATGCGTCAATAGCAGTCATAAGAGAGATAGGTGTTGATACTGGTGGTTCCAATATACAGTTTGCGATTGACCCCCAAAATGGAAGAATGGTTGTCATCGAGATGAATCCGCGAGTCTCAAGAAGCTCTGCCCTTGCAAGCAAGGCAACTGGGTTCCCGATTGCGAAAATTGCGGCCAAACTCGCCATAGGATACACCCTCGATGAAATCAGAAATGACATCACAAGGGAAACCCCGGCATCTTTTGAGCCGACGATAGATTATGTGGTGACCAAGATCCCCAGGTTCACCTTCGAGAAATTCCCTGAGGCGGATTGCACGTTGGTGACGCAAATGAAGTCTGTTGGTGAGGTAATGTCCATAGGAAGGACATTTAAGGAATCTCTCCAGAAGGCGATGAGAAGCCTTGAGATCGGTTTGGCGGGTTTTGAACCTATTGAGATTAACATGGTGGAGATAAGGGCGAAATTGACAATTCCAAATGCTGACAGACTCTGGTACATCGGTGAGGCATTCAGAAAGGGAATGAGTATCAGTGAGATCTATGAACTCACATCGATAGACCCATGGTTTCTTTACAATATCCAGCAGATAATCGATAAGGAAGAATTATTGCTGGATACTGGATTCAGAATCCATGAATCTGCCGATCTGCTTCGGTCAGCAAAGGAGTATGGTTTCTCTGATAAGCGTATTGCCCAATTGACTGGAGGGCAAGAACGGGAGATACGGAAGTTAAGAATGGAAACGGGCATCAGACCTGTCTATAAACTTGTTGATACCTGTGCTGCAGAGTTTGAAGCGTATACGCCTTACCTCTATTCAACTTATGAAAAACCGTTCTTTAGGTTAGCATCCGAACACTCGGACCTCATTGTTGAATGGGATTGCGAGGCTAATCCCACCGGGAATAAAAAGGTCGTGATCCTTGGCTCTGGTCCGAACAGAATTGGACAGGGGATAGAATTCGACTACTGTTGTGTTCAGGCGGTCTTCGCCTTGAAAGAACTCGGTTATGAGACTATCATGATCAACTGCAATCCCGAAACTGTGAGCACTGACTATGACACGGCTGACAGACTCTATTTTGAGCCGTTGACCATCGAAGATGTGCTTCATATCGTTGCACTGGAAAAACCGGAGGGAGTGATTGTCCAGTTCGGGGGCCAGACGCCTCTGAAGCTCGCTGTCCCTTTGGAGAAGGAAGGGGTCAATATCCTCGGCACGTCTCCTGAATCCATCGACAGGGCAGAGAACAGGAAAAGATTTAAGAACCTTCTCCATAAGCTCGAATTGAAACAACCTGAAAGCGGAACAGCCTTGTCAATAGAAGAGGCTATCATCGTGGCCGAGACCATTGGATATCCTGTAATGGTAAGGCCATCCTATGTGCTCGGTGGAAGGGCTATGGAAATCGTATTTGATGACATATCCCTGAAGGACTATATGAGGCGGGCGGTGAAGGCCTCCCCTGAGCACCCTATCCTCATAGATAAATATCTTGAGGATGCCATAGAAGTCGATGTTGACGCGATATCAGACGGTGATCAGGTGATCGTAGGCGGGGTGATGGAACATATAGAAGAGGCAGGGATCCACTCAGGAGACTCCGCATGCTCTATCCCTCCTTATTCTCTTCCCGCAGAGATTATAGAAGAGATAAAGCGCCAGACAAAAGCATTGGCGAAGGAACTGGACGTGAAGGGACTGATGAATGTCCAGTTTGCGGTGAAAGATCATGAGGTTTTTATCCTTGAGGTTAACCCCAGGGCATCCAGGACAATACCATATGTAAGTAAGGCAATGGGTGTACCTTACGCCAGGATTGCTGCGAAGGTGATGGTCGGAAAGAGTTTGGCAGAGCTTGGGCTTACAGGGGAAAGGGTGATAAAACACGTAGCTGTCAAGGAAGCTGTTTTTCCCTTTGACAGATTCGTGGGTGTTGATACCATCTTAGGCCCGGAAATGAAGTCCACTGGAGAAGTGATGGGTATAGATGAAGATTTCGGGCTCGCCTATGCAAAAGCGCAAACGGCAAGTCACAATACGATACCCGTATCGGGGAAGATCTTCATCAGTGTGAAGGACAAAGATAAACCTACCACTGTCCAGATTGCGCGCGATCTTGCCGCAATGGGTTTTGAGCTTATTGCGACCAGGGGAACGGGTAAGTATCTTTTAGACCACGATATTAAAGTCGAAATTATTAACAAGGTGATGGAGGGAAGGCCCCATGTGGTTGACGCGATCAAGAACAGGGAGATACAATTTCTAATAAATACCGTCACAGGAACACAGGCGCAAAGAGACTCACTCTCGATTAGAAGGAGCGCCCTACAGTATAGGATCCCATATACCACCACCATTTCGGGGGCAAGGGCGGTGGTCAGGGCAATAGAAAGGCTCTTAAAGAAGCCGTTCGGTATTAAGTCAATTCAAGAATATCACAAGACAGGAGGATAATTATGGATCTCGATCTTACGCTCAGTATCGTCAAGGTGACTGAATCAGCTGCTATGTCGGCTGCGAGGCTCATGGGTAAGGGTGACAGGATGGACGCTGACCAGGCCGCAGTGAGTGCCATGAGGACGGCCCTCAACACTATGCCCATTCACGGCAGGGTGGTTATCGGAGAAGGAGAGAGGGATGAGGCGCCAATGCTCTATATCGGGGAAGAAGTGGGATGCGGTGGTGAATATGAGGTGGACATAGCGGTAGACCCACTTGAGGGAACGAATCTTTGCGCGACAGGTCTGCCAAATGCCCTCGCTGTGCTGGCAGTCGCTGAGAAGAACGGTCTGCTCTACTGCCCTGATACCTATATGGAGAAGCTGGTCGTGAGGCCTGCCGCAAAAGGAATGGTTGACATTAGGGCTTCAGTAAAGGAAAATGTCACAAAAATAGCAAATGCGATGGGTAGAGATGTCGATGACCTTGTTGTGGTGATTCTTGACAGACCCCGGCACGAGCAGCTCATTAAGGAAGTCCGGGCCGCCGGCGCACGCATAAAGCTCATAAGTGATGGTGACATCACACCGGCAATAGCGGCAGTAGTGGAAGGAACGGGAATCCATGCCCTTATGGGTATTGGTGGCGCACCCGAAGGGGTGCTGTCAGCAGCAGCCGTTAAGTGCCTGGGCGGTGAGATTCAGGCGAGGATGAGGTGGCGAAATGAAGAGGAAAAGGAGCGGGCAGAAGGCATGGGTATGGATGTCAGCGAAGACAAGGTGTATACCACTGATGACCTCGCACCAGGTGAGAATGTGATTTTTGTTGCCACAGGTGTCACAAAAGGCGATATCCTCAACGGCGTGCTCTTTTTTGGTGGCGGTGCGAGGACACATTCGCTGGTCCTCACGTCAAAATCGAGGCAGGTAAGGTTCATTGACACAATCCACGTGCTCGACCGGGTTGTCAAGATCTCGCTGAAATAGACGGAGTTTGATTTGCGGACTTGCGATACTTAAGGCATTCTCAGCCTGAGGAAAATGACGCGTTCGCATCCCCGGCTGTTCGGGAATTTAGAAGCCCTGCCCAGTGACATTCTGTTGCGCAGGGCTTCACACGTTAATAAGGATTAAAGAGCCGTGATCCATTAGCAATATCCCGATCTGTTATACCATCGCTATCACGGTCACTCCGTTTCCACCCTCTGAGAGGTCTCCGCGCCTGAAATTCTTTACGAGGGGGTGTCCCTTCACGTGTTCCCTGACTGCCTTTAGCAGGAGCCCCTTTCCAATTCCATGGATAACTGTCACTTCAGACAGCCCGCCCAGTGATGCGTGATTGAGAAAGGGCTCAAGCCGTGAGAGAGCCTCATCAACCCTCAAGCCCACAAGGTTTAGAATTGATGACAGGCTCTCTTCTCTAGCTTCAGACAGCAGCCCAACGTCCGGAACGCCTTTTTTTGAATCTGCGGACTTTCCTCTTTTATACTCAATATCCGACATTGACAGTTCAATCTCCATGCCTCGCGCCTGCACCTTTACGCGCTGGTTTTTCAGGTTGACTTCAAGGACAGGAGCGTCATGTCCCAGGGACTTAACGAATACCTCATCTCCCTCGATTATTTCATCTACGGAAGGGGTGCGTGCATAATCATCGTGCTCCCGAAGCTTCGCAGCCACTAATTCCTGTGCACCCTCAGCCTGTTTGATTATTTCACGCCCCTTGGCCCGTCCCTGCTTCTTCAATTCATCGAGCAGGGCGTGCATCTGCCTCTTTGTTTCTGTGATTATCTCAAGGGCCTCTCTATATGTCTTTGCGAGCATTTCATTCTTTTGAGCTGCCGCATTGGACAGCATCTCTTCTAATTGTCTTTTCTTTTGCTCTGTTTCTGAATGCTGCCTTTCGAGTTCGGACAGCGCCTTCTCATGCTGCGCCCTCTTTTCAGTCAGGTCGGCTATAAGGCTGTCAAGTTCAACTTTGATACCGCCCAGGAGACCCTTGGCAGAATCGATGATGCTGTCAGGCAGCCCGTATTTTCTCGCTACCTCGAGTGCATGGGACTGGCCCGGCTCTCCCATTCTCAGCCGGTACAGAGGGGTCAATGTTTTTTGATCAAATTCCATCGAGGCGTTGGTCATGCCCTCTGTCCTATATACGAAACCTTTGATATCGGTGAGGTGTGTTGTTGAAAAGACAAGTGACCCGCTCTGTCGTATCTCCTTCAGGACCGCGCATGCGAGAGCGGCCCCTTCATCAGGGTCTGTGCCTGTCCCAAGTTCGTCAATGAGGACAAGGGAGCGCGAATCAGCCTGTTTGAGGATCTCTGAAATATGAGATATATGCGCGGAGAATGTTGACAAGCTGTTCTCTATTGACTGTTCATCACCAATGTCAATGAGCAGATGATCGACAAACGGAAAAGTTGAGGACGAGTCTGCGGGAACCGGCATGCCCGCTAATGCCATGACCAGAAGCAGACCTATTGTCTTTATCGCAATCGTTTTGCCACCAGCATTAGAGCCAGTTATCACCATTACAGTAGTATCTCCGCCCAGATGGACATCAAGGGGGATTACTTGACGCGCGCCACTTGTCTTGTCGAGCGTGAGAGACAAAAGGGGGTGTCGTGCATTCATAAGACTTATCGTGCCGGAGGCACTTATCTGTGGGATATTCATTTCAAGATGGTCAGCAAGCGCCACAATACAATACAGGACATCAAGATAGACGAGGGTCCCATATTCTTGCTCAAGCTCATATGCCTCATTCCTGATCATTGAGCTGATATTCCTAAGAATGCGTATCTCCTCGGCCTTCTGCTCAGCGATCAGATTTTCGAGTTCGTTCGAAAGATTTATGACAGCGAGGGGTTCGATGAATGCAGTTTCACCTGACTTTGAGACGTCGTGAACCACGCCTGGCACCTGCCCCTTGGAATCCATCCTGACAGGGATGACCCACCGGCCTGACCGCTGTGTGATAAAGTCATCCTGCAAAAACACGGATAGGCCTTTATCCAAAACCATCTCCTCAAGTCTTTGCCGTATCCTGCCCTCCAGCCTCCTGACCTTCCCCCTCAATTCTGAAAGCATGGATGAAGCGGTATCAAGAATACGTCCATCACTGGCTATTGACCTTCTCAGGGTTTTCAGGATATGGGGAAATCCAGTGAGGTGTGACGTTAGCTCATGTAGAAAGGCGAGATCGGTTCTGCCCACAAGCTGCAGTGATAAGTCAGCCAACACACTTAATACGGGCAGAAACCCCGAGAGCTCAACGGCCTCAAGCACGGCCCCCTCAGGCCTCACCTTAGCGATCAAGCCGGCCAAATCCGAAAAAGGAGACAACTTGAGTGGGGTGCCCTCCTCAGACAGTCTCCGCATGTCATGAATTTGACCAAATCGCCGATCAATATCGGCCTTGCTATCCAGGGGAGCAATATCGAGCACAGACTTCCGGGATGCCTCACTGTGGGAAAATTCAGCGATTACCCTAAGCAGTTTATTGAACTCGATCTGTTCCAGAGCCTGTTTGGTTATCATTTGGCTATCGGTGTTTTTGGCATCAAGATTTTGTGTTCTTAATCGTTAATCTTTGAACCTCACCCGCTATTGTAGAAAGATATATATCGACAATGCAATGTGTCAAAATCTTATAAGAAAATCGGCACCAGCTGAGACATTTGCTGCTCTTGCGGAGACAATATAAACGATATTCTTGTCGTTACACAGTGTATCCGCAATGCGATGGCAAGGGAGTCGTTGTTTGTTAATGAGGCATTCCCATTCCTTAGTTTCAGAAGGTTCAGAAACCGTCATAACTGAAAGCGGCCGCTCGCAAGGAGTATCGGTGTATTAATTTGTTTTCAAGCCCCAAAAAAGTGGAGATGATTTCTCTGCTGATGATGACGATGTGTAGGGGGAAGCCATCATTTCATAATGCTCCTATGATAGGGTTTCATTATATTTTTTTACATCGAGTTTTAGACTTTCCACCTCGTCCCACCCGCACCCTGAATAGAGGTATGAAAACACGGTATTGTTGGTAAGCAGTGGATCAATGTCATCGTCTATTATTTTTTCCTTCACCAGTTCATCCCAGCATTGTGTCCCTCTGATGGGGGAAAATTCCGTGAGGTTTATTCGCACGCGCAATGTTTTCAAAAACCTGACTCCTTCCCTGACTTCCGCAAGACCTTGCTTCGGAAGCCCATACATGAGGTACACACCGACTTCATGGCCTGTAAACCCTTGCTCCTTAAGGTATCTTACCGCTCTTGCGAGGTCCTCATTATTCACCTTTGCACCTGTGATCTCCTGCATTTTCTTATCCACTGTTTCAAGGCTCAGCCGCATTGTTCGAAAATTAACAGCTTTCATCAATGTTGCAAGCTCCCGGTCTATGAAGCGCGCGTGAAGGCCATTGGGGCTGTGAAACCTTATATTGAGCCCTGCCTTGATGATGCCTCTGAGCAAAGGTTTGATATGAGTGTCAGCATCTGCCAGCAGGGCATCGTCATAAAACGCGTAATCGCGGACGCCAATAGCATGCAAGTCCTCTATTTCACGCAAAATGTCTTCGGGAGACCGTCTTTTGCGGCTAGCCACAAGGAGGCTTGAGGCACAATAGGGGCATCTGAACGTGCATCCTTCCGATGTGAGCAGAGGGGCGAAGGGGTAGTTCTCATAAAGATTGAGTCTGTAGTAAGGAACCTGAGCTTTTTTCCTTCTTAACCTGAACCCAAAGGTGTAAAGCGCAATGTGAAGCGCCTTGCTCAGGGATCCCTTATAAATGAAGTCAGCGCCCGAGCAGCGTGACGCGTGTTCTTGGTATAGGGTCGCGTATATGCCCCCGAGTATGATCGGGGTCTGGCCGATTCTGTCTCTGATTATCGCGATCGTCTCCTGTACGCCCGGGTACCAGTAGCTCATCATTGATGTCATCAATACGATGTCTGGCAGTGGAGAGCTTCTTAGCTTATCAGCAAAGTCATCGGTAGTTAGTCCGTAGCGCCTATACAGGCGGGGTATGGCCTTTAGAAGCGCAGGCTTCTTGACAGTCTCTTCCCTGTACCTTCCGGCTCCGTTTTTATTTATCGTGAAGGAATCTGCGCAATCAATGAACGACAGTTCTGTATCAAAACAGCTCAGATATTCAGCAACCTTGAGGAGCCCAAGGGGCCTGGCCCATAAATTATATGCCGCGAAATCATATATCCAGGGGTTTACAAGGAGCACATTGAGTTTCATCTAAGTAACCGTTTTACAGGGACACAGTTTGTATGTTTTTATCTTTAAGAGGTATATTACCTAACTTGCGACGTTCAATGAAAGACAATACCAGTTTTAGAGGCGGACGGGCAGCCATGCGTGCCTGCGTACGCCCTGTCAGATGGCCTATTACGAAATCATCATAACCATAGCTGATAAAGCAAGGGATGCCCTGATCGGAAGACTTTCAGCGATGGGCTGTCTCGGGATCATCGAAAATGACGGGAACCTGATTGCTTATTTTCCCGATACCCTGGGAATCAACAATATAACAGGCGGGATTGTCGCATTTAAGTCTATCCTGAAGGAATCGGGATTTGACAGCGAGTTGTCATTCAATTATGTTTTCATTTCCGAAAGGGACTGGAACGAGACATGGAAAAAGAAATTCCAGCCGCTCGATGTGGGACAACGGATATCAGTCATCCCGCCATGGGAGACCGAGCGTAGCGCTAGGATAAACCTTATCATTGACCCAGGGATGGCCTTCGGCACCGGCCATCATGAAACGACGAAGACCTGCCTCACGCTCATCGAGAAAACCTCAAGGACAGGCAATACAGAGAGATTTCTTGATGTAGGCACCGGAACAGGTATCCTTGCCATTGCAGCGTCGAAATTTGGATTCAGCCATGCAACAGGTGTTGATACAGATCCGCTTGCTGTCGATGCGGCCCAAAGAAATGTCCTCCTCAACAAGCTCAGTAACGTTGAGATCAGACAAGGCACCATATTGGATGTGCACGGGACCTATGATGTGATTGCGGGGAACCTCATGTCGGAAATCCTGATCCACATTGCCCCTGAAATTGCAGCCCGCCTCAACGAGGCCGGCCTTGTCATCGCCTCTGGCATGTTCGCGGGCCAGGAAGACGACGTGATCCTCGCGATGGAAAAAGAGGGGTTGAGGTGTGACGCCAAAATAGAAGATGGCAGGTGGGTCTCGGTCCTTTTTAGGTAATCTTTATCGAAAAATCATGGCTACCCAGAATCTGTGATCGATATCAACTCGAGCAAAAGACCACAAGAAAACTTGACGAACTCATCATTTGTCCTACATATTGTACTTCAGGAGGTGTATGATGCCTACAAGCACTCGTTTGGATAAAGAGACCGAAGACGCTCTGAAGAAGGCGGCTGATTACTTGCATATGACAAAGTCGGATATCGTCAGGAAATCGGTCAGGGAATTCTGCATAAGAGTCATAGAGGAAGAACGTAAGACCCCGTGGGAGGTGTACGAGGCGGTGCACATAGCCGGAGGCAGCGGTCACGGTAAGAGGGTTTTGACCGCTAAAGCAATGCTCAGGCGACAGCTTGAAGCCAAACGCAAAAAATGGTCATTATAGATATCGGGCCTATGGTAGCCCTTTTCGATGAATCGGAACCTTTGCATGGAATCTGCAAATCGACACTAAAGAAGTTGACATCCTCACCGGCCTAGAGGCTGATGATTCCCTGGGGAAACAGCAGCAGCAGGCTCATTGAGCTCCTGCATACTGTCTCTGGTAGGTTCCCGCTTCACAGAGGCGCTTTGAGAGCCGCACTCTCCACGGGCTAACACGGCATGCCCTGCCGCTAAAATGTTTATCGCCGCCACATGATCCGCGTTGG
>Ga0074045_10006194_pt1 | contig 10301 bp, 7 predicted proteins | sample BogForMeECP23OM2_FD_94442 | JGI IMG/M metagenome (GOLD analysis project Ga0074045, IMG submission 94442) | Bog forest soil microbial communities from Calvert Island, British Columbia, Canada - Bog Forest MetaG ECP23OM2 | ecosystem: Environmental > Terrestrial > Soil > Wetlands ... | reverse complement strand
GTCCGGATCCTGACGCAGAGAAGCGCGCAGCGCCGCCGAAAACGATGGTGTATCCACCTCGATCTCGCGCTGGTTTACGTATCCCTTTTTGTCGCGGTGCAGAAATTCGATGGGGTCTTCGATAGTGATGATGTGCTCGGCGCGAGTCGAGTTAATGCGGTCGACCATGGCGGCCAGGGTCGTCGATTTGCCCGAACCCGTGACCCCCGTCACCAGCACCAGACCGCGCGGCATGTCGCAAATCTGCTCAACCACTTTCGGCAAGAATAGTTCGTCAAGCGCGCGGATCTTCGTCGGAATGACGCGGAGCACCAATCCCACGTTGCCGCGCTGCTGAAACACGTTTACACGGAAGCGCCCCAAGCCGGCAACGCCGTAGGCCATGTCGATTTCCGTGGTCTCTTTGAATTTTTGTTTTTGCCGCGCCGACATCATGCTGAACGACATGTTCAACATGTCTTCAGCGGACACGCGCGCCTGGTCAGTCAGCGGCACGAGATCGCCATCAATGCGCAAGTGAGGATAGTTCCCCACCTTCAAATGCAAGTCGGAAGCGCGGCGCTCCATGGCGATGCGGAGCAAGTCGTCGATATTCATGCAGGCAGGACCCCGGTTACAGTCCCTATCATGACCCGAACCGCGCCCGCGTACGAGATGACGGAAGTAACGAGACCATTGGCGGCTGGGGACGGGCTTTTCGGCCGCCAGGCCGCCAGGCTTCTACCTGTCCTCAGAAACCTAACGAGTTATCACCCTAAACGGAGCGGCCTGCCTCACTTGCGAGGCAGTCCGCAAGGTTGTCTCAGACCTCCGTGCTAACGGCGTTGCCTCACGCGGCTGCCTGCAGAGGCTCGTCGTAACTCCCCCCGTAGATCGAGGGCACTTTCGACCCCATGGGACGCAAATAGGTCGCCAACTCGCCCCTGTGATGGATGCTGTGATTGTTCAGGAACGCAATATAGAACACCGCCGGGAAGTTGAAGGCGCCCATAAAATTAACCGGGGTCAGCAACTGTTCTGCCGACAAAGCGGCCACACGATCCGCTCCGCTCTTCATATTCCGGTCGTACCATTCCACCACTTCGGCAACAGTCTTAGGCTTGTCGGCGTCCGTCGGATTGGCCATGGTGAACTTCAGATCGGCGATCCCGTCCATGAACTGGACATCGGTGTTCGCAATGTGCCAAGCCAGTTCCCAGGCGGTGCGCGCGTGGGGATCTGGCCGGTAGTCTCTCTTTCCCTCGGGGATAGCTGCTAAAACTCTCTTGGTAATTTCAACTTCTCGGGCAATGCCATCAAGCATCATGGCGCGATAGCCGAGAGCAAATTCAGGCGTGGGAGCAGACATGACAGTTCTCCTTATAGGCTGGGGTTAATGGAAAAAGAACACGGTCGCCTGCGATCAGGCGCACTAACTATAGTGCAAGGCAACAGGAAGGGCAAACCGGCGTTTCGAGGAGCGGCAGGGCCACTGCGCGCAACGCTCGATGTAAGACTTAGACTTCCACCGGAAGCTTCGACCCCACGGGAACCGGTATCAGCCAGTCATAGCGGTCCTCCTTCTCGCCGCGAACAATGCCATAAAACTCCGCTTGCAGAGACTTGGTCATGGGGCCGAGCTTGCCCTTGCCCACGGCGATCTTGTCGACGGAACGAATGGGCGTGATTTCGGCGGCAGTGCCGGTGAAAAAAACTTCGTCGGCGATGTAAAGCGACTCGCGTGGTATCTGCTGCTCCACGATCTTGATGCCGAGGTCGCGCGCGATCTGCAACACCGAGTCGCGCGTGATGCCTGGAAGCACGGAGTTGCCCAGCGGCGCAGTTTGCAATACGCCGTTGCGGACGACAAACAGATTCTCGCCCGAACCTTCGCTGACATAGCCGTTCACGTCCAGTGCGATGCCTTCAGCGTAACCGTTGACGATGGCTTCCATCTTGATGAGCTGCGAGTTCATGTAATTCGCGCCCGATTTGGCCATAGCCGGCAATGTGTTGGGCGCGATCCGCGTCCATGAAGAAATGCACACGTCCACTCCCTCGCTGGAATCGGTCCCCAAATACTTTCCCCAGGGATAGTTGCAAATATAGATTTCGGTGGGGGAGTTGAAGGGATTGACGCCGGCTTCGCCGTAGCCGCGGAGAACGATAGGGCGTATGTAGCACGGCCACACGCCGTTACGCTTCACGAGTTCGACCATGGCTCGCACGATCTCGTCGCGGGTGAAGGGGACGTCGATGCGATAAATGCGGGCGGAGTCGATGAGACGCTGCATGTGCTCGGGGGCACGGAAAATCGCGGGGCCGGTGGGCAGGGCGTAGCACCGAATGCCTTCAAATACCGAAGAGCCATAGTGCACAACATGAGACATCACATGGAGGGTCGCGTCGTCCCAGGCGATGAACTGTCCGTTGTGCCAGATTTTGTCCGTTTTCTGAATCGCCATGCAGACTCCTTCGGTATAAAGATTCGCGAAAGTGGCCGGGGGATTCTTCGAATAGTCGAAGAAAATCTTCCAGCATGGAATTATAGCGTGGAAGAGGGCTGGCCCAACGCACTTCAGAGGTGCATAGGTCGTCCAGCGGTCTGCGGTCCGAGCACTCTTGGCATTACGACCGGTCAGCGAATCGCAATGATGTTATTAGCGACGAAGCCTGCTTCACCGGCGACGAACATGCGCATGGTGATGCGTTCCGCTTTGTAGTGGTGGCTTCGGTGCAACAGGTAGACGACGCCGATTCCCGCGCCAAAACCTAAAGCCGATCCGGCCGCTTCTCCGGCGGCGCCACGCGTCACGAAGGGACGCATAATCGGATTGGCTTCGTGGAGGCCCTCATTAAGTCCGCGTTGCGTGGTAATGGCGTCGGCGGCGATCAGCCCGGCTAAGATGCTGGCGTTCATCTTGTTCTCGACCGTCCAGAAAGGACGCTGGCTGGGTGCCGCGGGAAGCTCGGAAATGCTGCTCGCTGTGAAACTCTGTGCTTGCATGACCACGCTCAGCAGAAGGATTGCGAGAAGATATTTCATCCGGCTCCTGTAACCAGTAGGTCGATTGAAATGAGAGTAAGTGAGATAAGCACGGTAGTACATGGCCCAAAATAGGGGGAGGAGTAGGCTCTTCGTAAGAGTAACTGCTGGGTCTTGGCACATCACTTGCCTAGGCTTTAAGCCGCAAAACTGGCTGGCGGCAGGCGGTTTCCGTCTGCTAAAGCGATGTAATGATTGAGGTTCTTGGCGTGCGGTTGGTAACTATTACTTACTTATGTGTAACTAACAACTCGACAACTGCGCAGGTTTTGGACGTCGTCGTACCTGTCGGCGTATCTGCTGGCAATGGGGCTAGGTTAGGGTCGCTCTATACAAGGCGACGAGTTTCCCCCAGGCACGTTCGGCCTCGGGCTTGTTATAGATGGGCGCGCCGTCGCGCATGGGCATATCTGACACGCACCAGCCATGCAGAGCTGCATACACTTCTATTTCGGCCGGAACCCTGGCGGCTGCGAAGGCTTCCCGGAGCTTGTCCTTGGCATCAGGCTGTTTCGCATCGTCGTTCGAGGCGATCCCGAAATACATGCGGGCCTTGATCTTCGGCGCGAGCAGATGCGGGCTGTCGGGCTTGTCGGTCACCAGCCCTCCGCCGTGGAATGACGCGCCCGCACCAATGCGATCGGGCAGTGTCGCGGCAGTCCTCATAACCAGCGCCCCGCCCATGCAATAACCCTGGGTTCCGATCTTCTTTGCCTTGTTCACTTCTTTTTGTGCATCGAGGAAGGCCACGTAAGCGGCGGCGTCCTTCTCCGCGTTGCCAGGAGCGTTCACCGACGCCATCAGCGGCCGGAGCTTTGCCATATCGTCCGGATTCTGGAAGTTGAAGGTGGAGGCATCCGTGAAAGGAGCTTTGGAGACCCGATAAAATGGATTGGGCACCAGGACGGAATATCCCTCAGCAGCGATACGCCTGCCAATTGCCCGCATCGAGGGCCGCAAGCCGAATGCGTCGGGCCAGACGAGTACGCCGGGATAGGAACCGGATTTCGGACGAATAAACGCGGCGTCGCAGGTTCCGTCCGCGGTCTTGATTTCGACGTCGGTTTCGAGCAGCTCAGGGCCCGCTACCGGCTGTGTCGTCTCTGCCATTGTTGTTGCGGCCAGGCCCGCGCCTACCAGGATGGCGGCAAAGTTGCGCCGCGTGATATCGAAAGGATGCACCTCGCTGGGACGCACGTCGTTGGAATTCGTGTCGTTCGTCGACTGGTTTTTCTGGTCGTTTTTCCGGTCATCTGTCATGGCTTTTCCCTCCTGAGAGTTTATCGCTTTTGGCCACCCGATTGGGAAATGACCCTGAGTCGAAAAGGCGGGCTCATAGCCCGCCGTGGAGCCGTTCGAATACGTGGGCAAGATTTAGCGACATGGCCAGGATGCCCGCCCCGAGGATAAGGATGTGCGGGGTCTTGCGCAGTTCGAAGCTTCCTACGCGGCTCACCAGCAAATAGCCGACCGCAAGGTTGAAGAGGCCCCACAGGACATTGACGGTCGAGGACGACAACCCGACCCCCGGCGGGCTCGCGAAGGGACTCCGGAAGGCATGGCCCGAGATGACATTGCCGAGATGGGGTAGTGCGTTTGCCAGAAAAGCACCCCCGAAGAAGTACACCAGGTAGTGGTACCAGCGCATATTTGTCTCCATTTTGGAGTTCCTTTCTACCGCCTAGCGCGTATTCTGGTCAAGTAGGGGGCGGTGTTCCGGTGATGTGGGGCAGGCTTCAGAATAGAAGTTGCACACCGGCGTGCAGGTTGATAGGTGAATGTTTCCTTGCTAGGATGACGAGCGCTGGTGGATGGAGTATGGGGCGCAGCATCATCGCTGCAGTCGCTTTCATCGGGACGTTCACACCGAGTGCGGCAACCCAGGAGCGGCGGTCCGAAATTGAGTTGCGAGGAGTGGGGTTCTTCACCCAGGACACCAGCGGTCAGGGTGTTTCGCAACCCAACGCCTCCGACGCGGCGAGCACACGCCAAGAGACTGCAGCGGCTTCATCGCTGGAAGACACTTCGCGGCAGCAAGTTCAAAACGGCACTGAGGGAAATCGCAAGGCGATCATTATTGGCTTTGTTGGAGGCTTCGTTAAGCACGATGATACGAAGCATCCTGAAGTTCAGTTTGCCGCGTATCTTCGTGACCGTTACCCCTCTGGCGTTTATGCAGAGGTGTTTTCAAATCACGATGGGCGAAAGGCCTTAGGTCAAGTCTTGCGCCTTCTGGACACCGATCATGACGGCACCCTCACGACCACAGAGAAGGGGCAAGCGAGAATTATCATCTACGGCCACAGCTGGGGTGCTTCAGAAACCGCCTGGCTAGCCCGGGAGTTGGGACGGAACGGTATTCCGGTGCTGCTCACCATCCAAGTGGATATTATCGCTAAGCCAGGCCAGGATGGTTCCCGGATCCCGGTTAATGTAGCAAATGCGGTCAACTTCTATCAGCCTGGAGGTCCTCTTCACGGACATCCGGAAATTCTCGCAGCGGATCCAGCACGGACAAAGATCATCGGTAATTTTCGGATGACGTATAAGGACCATCCCATCAACTGCGACAATTATCCATGGTACGCTCGGGTCTTCAACAAGCCCCACCACGAAATCGAGAATGATCCGCGCGTGTGGGACCAGGCCGCGTCGCTGATCGATTCCGAGCTGTCGAACACGGGATCAACCGCTCAGGCGTCGTCGCCTTCCAAGTCGCCGCTCTTCAATTTTCGATAGTTGCAACAACCTGCTTTCTGCCTGGTGCATCGGTATTAGTAGACGCCCGTAGTATTCGTGCGGTACTTTGGGGTGCGCGGATTGTATAATCATGCCGAGGTCGTCGTGGGGAGAGCGGACACAAAAGACGTTGCGGTTCGTTCAGTGCGGTGGTGGCACTGCGCGTTCGTCGGCGTTGTCATGTTTTCTCTAGTCATTTCGCTAGCTACAAGAACTTTCGATGAAGCATCCTCCCGAACTACAACGGTTCAGTCCGGTACGTCGCAGGCGATGCGGCAGCACATGGATCGCGATGCGGTTCGTTGGGCTGCGCCTGTGGCCAAGGTCGCAGTATTGCAGGCTCCGACGTCTTATCCCCATGTCGCGCCGGCCGGCCCGACTCTTCCAACTCTCCTTCTAGAGGAGAGTATCTACAATCGACCACCTCCCACCTGCTGGCCTTTTCCTTCGTTGTCAAAACACTCCGAACTGACTAGTCACTGATTAAGCGGGGAACCGCATCGGTTGGATGCGGGATGGGTTTTGCTTCGTACCGTTGCCGTAGCGTGCGCGACCCTCACCCCCGCGTTGGTCCTCTCCTTTTTCGCGGGGGGTGGGGGTTTTTTTGACCACGCGAAGGTATGCAGACTTAGAATGAACAAATGACGCTGCAACGCAGACACATGATGATCGGAGGGGTTGCAGCGCTTGCCGTAGTGATCGCGCTCACCTTGCTCATGAAGCATCCATTTGGCGACGCGACAGCCAAGGAAGCCGATCAACCGGCGCAACGGCTCGCGCCGGTCGTATTAGTCACTCGTGGTGCGCTCGAAAACGTCATTACCCTCTCCGGAGAGTTCCGCCCATTCCAGCAAGTCGATGTTCACGCCAAGGTAGCGGGCTACATTCGCCACATCTTCGTGGATGTGGGAGACAAGGTCAGCGCGGAGCAGGTGCTCGCCATTTTGGAGGTTCCCGAGCTGAATGCGCAGGTCACGGGCGCCGAGGCGGACATCGCGCGCAGCAAAGACGCGATTCGCCGCGCTCAAAGTGACATCGAACGAGCGGAGTCTACACATGGGGCTTACCACGCAGCGTATACACGGCTGAAGCAGGCGTCAGAGGAGCGTCCGGGATTGGTTGCCGAGCAGGAATTGGATGATTCGTCAGCGAAAGATAAAGAGGCTGAGGCACAGATCAGCAGCAATCGCGCTGCGCTAGCCGAAGCGCAGAACCAGCTCAGGATGGCGCAAGCCACTCTCGAGCGGCTGTCGGCCTTGCAGGCTTATTCGCGCATCACCGCTCCCTTCGCGGGTGTAATCACCAAACGGTACGTCGATACCGGCGCCCTGATCTCAGCCGGGACCTCATCTGAGACTCAATCACAGCCGGTGGTGCAACTGGCGGAGTGGTCGCTGTTGAGGTTAGTGATCCCGGTTCCCGAATCCGCCGTGCCCATGATCCATTTGGGCAGTGCAGTGCAAGTTCATGTTCTCGATTTAAATCGAGACTTCCAGGGGCGCGTGGCCCGGTTCGCCGACGCACTCAACGATGAGACGCGGACCATGCACACAGAGATTGACGTGGAGAATCCGCAAAACACTTTGACAGAAGGCATGTACGCTGAGGTAAAGCTGGCGTTGCAGGGGAAAAGCGATGCGCTCACGGTTCCCGTCCAGGCGGTGGTCCAGGGAGGCAAAGACAACGAGCATTACGTGCTGGTTCTGGATGACCAGGATCGCGTGCAGAAAAGGGATGTTGAGCTAGGAGAGCAAACCTCCATCACCGTGGAGATCGTTCACGGCCTTTCAGAAAGGGAGCGAGTAATCAGCGCCGGTCAGTCCAACTATGCGATCGGCGAAGTGGTGAAGGCGAAATTGGAGCACGGGTCGACTAATGCGGGCGCAGGTCAGACGGGAGAGCGCAAGTAATGCCGAGATTCGCTCTGCAGTACCCGTTCTTCGTGATCATGCTATGTCTGGTGATCGCCGTCATCGGTGTGACGACCGTGGTGCGGATGCCAGTGGATCTGTTTCCCCAGATCAAGATTCCAGTAGTTGTAGTCGCGACCTTTTACGCGGGGATGCCGCCGGAGCAAGTCGAGGCTGACATCACCGATACGTTCGAGCGTTTTTTTACCCTCGGCAGCAATATCGACCATATCGAGTCCCGCTCTCTGACGGGCGTGAGCCTGATCAAGATCTACTTCAAGCCGGGGAGCGATGCGAACGCCGCTCTCAGCAATATCGCGAATCTCGCCATGGCGGATCTTCGGCGTCTGCCTCCCGGCACTTTGCCTCCAGTGGTGCTCAAGTTCGACGCCTCGAGTCTTCCCGTTTGTCTGGTGACGCTGAAAGGGGAAGGCCTGGATGAGACACGGCTCAAAGATCTGGCGCAATTCCAGGTTCGCAACCAGATCGCAAACGTACCCGGCGCCTCTGTGCCTCAGCCCTTTGGCGGACGTTATCGCCAGATTATGGTTTACGTGGACCCGGTCAAACTGGAGGCGCACCAGCTTAGCCTGATGGACGTGGTAAGGGCGGTGAACGATTCCAATCTGATCCTCCCCGCAGGAGATGTTCGCATCGGTACGAGAGATTACAACATCTATGCCAATGCGCAGTTGCCTGACGTCGCGGAAATCAACCGCATACCCTTGAAGACAGTGGGTAACGCGTCGGTGATGGTTGCCGATGTGGGTGAGGCCAAAGACTCCGGCGCGATCCAAACCAACATCGTCCGTATCGACGGACAGCAGTCCGTTTACATCCCTGTGCTAAAGCAAGGCGGCGACAGCAATACCATCACAATTGTGAATGGCATCAAGGCGGCGATCAAGCATCTGTTGGACATTCCGAAATCGCTCAAGACGGCGGTCGTCTTCGATCAGTCCATCTTTGTCAAGAGTGCCATCAAGAACGTAATGAAGGAAGGCGGAATCGGGCTGGTGCTGACCGGAATCATGATTCTCATTTTCCTGGGCAGCCCACGAGCTACTTTTGCTGTGCTCCTGTCCATTCCGCTTTCCGCGTTGGTGTGCTTCTTGCTCATGAATGCCATGGGCGGGTCGATCAATATCATGCTGCTGAGCGGTCTGGCGCTCGCTTTTTCCCGCCTTATTGACGACTCGGTCGTGGTGCTGGAAAACATTTTCCGTTACATGGAAATCGGTGAAAGCCCGAGAATAGCAGCGGAAAAGGGAGGGATGGAGGTCTCGCTGGCAGTTCTGGCGGCCACGTCTACCACCTCGATCGTGTTTTTCCCCGTAACATTTTTCTATGGCGTCAGCCGCTACCTTTTCATCGATCTCGCTCTGGGTGTGATCCTGTCTATCTTTGCCTCGTACATCTTTGCCATGACGGTGGTGCCACTCTATTGTGCGCACTTCCTCCACCTCCCGGACGTGGAGGAGGAAATTGAACGCGAGTCAGAGAACAAGTCCGCTTCGCGATCCCTCTACATGAGGTTCCTTGGCCGGTTCAATGAGCTCTTCCAGAAGCTCTTGGATCTTTACGAGCGTTGGGTGACGCGCGCTCTGGCCCGGCCGGGGAGAACCGTGGCGTGGATTGCCGGGGGCATCGCCTTTGTCCTGGCGGGAATTTTCCCATTCGTGGGGACAGCGTACTTTCCCCGCACCGATCCGGGCCAGTTCGTCATCAACGTCAAGGCGCCCAGCGGTTCCCGGCTTGAGGTCACCAATCAATACATCGCGCGCGTCGAGAACGATATTCACCAGATAATTGACCCCCACGACCTGGGGATGATCGTCTCCAATATAGGGATTACCCCCGACCTCTCCGCCATGTACACCAGCAACTCGTCCATGGATACGGCATTTGTCCTGGTGAGCTTGAAAGAAGACCACAAGCTCGGCAGCTATGAATACATGCAGCGTGTTCGACGCAAACTGTCCGATGACTTGCCGGAACTCGATACATACTTTCAGGCGGGCGGACTGGTGGATGCGGTGATCAACCTGGGATTGCCCGCGCCCATCGATGTCCAGGTGCGCGGCAACGATCTCGACGGGGCTTTTAAAGTGGCGACGAACATCGCCAAACAGATTCGCAGCCGCAAGGGCGTGAGCAGCGTGCTTATTCCCCAGAATCTTCTTTATCCCGGACTACAGCTGAACATCGATCGCGAACGCGCCAGCCTGATTGGCCTCACTCCCAAACAGGTCGTTGACAACGTGATCACCGCCCTCACATCCAACGGTATGATCGAGCCGAGTTATTGGATCGATCCCAAGACAGGCAACAACTACATGCTCACCGTGCAGTACTTCGACAAGCAGATCCAGAACATGAGCATGGAAGATTTCAAACAGATTCCCTTGCGTGCTCCCGGCATCAAGAATTACACGCCTCTGCAATCCGTGGCCGACATAACGCCGATGAATACTCCGACGGAAGTCGACCACTACCAACTGCAGCGTGTCATCGATATCTACGTGATGCCCTCGGGAGAAGCCTTGGGTGGGATCAATCGCGAAGTCAACGACATCGTCCATCACCTCTCATTACCAGAGAACATACGGGTCAATGTGCTCGGGTCC
>Ga0074045_10006193_pt1 | contig 10302 bp, 9 predicted proteins | sample BogForMeECP23OM2_FD_94442 | JGI IMG/M metagenome (GOLD analysis project Ga0074045, IMG submission 94442) | Bog forest soil microbial communities from Calvert Island, British Columbia, Canada - Bog Forest MetaG ECP23OM2 | ecosystem: Environmental > Terrestrial > Soil > Wetlands ... | reverse complement strand
TGGTCAATGACAATTACAAAAAATATCCTTCTTTTGAAACATGAAGAAGACAAGCATTTTGGAAGGGAATAGACATGCTGATTTTTTTTACCATGTTTGCAACGGGGTTATTGCTCGGTTTTGTTGGTGTCGGAGGATCGGGTCTCGTTATTTCAATTTTAAACGTCGCATTCAATGTACCAATCCATACCGCACTGGGAACGTCGCTCGCTGCGATGGGTTTTACTACCCTGGTCGGCTCGTACAGCCATTTTCGTGAAAGCAATGTAGCGGTAAAGTGCGGGCTGGCAGTTGGTATATTCGGGGCTGTTGGTGCTTATATGGGGGTCAAAATAGCAACACTGCTTCCTGCGGATGCTCTTACACGATTGACGGCATATATGCTGCTTTTAGCTGCCGGCGTGCTCTGCTTCCGCATGCTTTTTTTCTCCGCTGGTGTTTCTTCGACTATGAAAGATAAAATTGGCCAGAAGGGTTTAAACTTCTGGGCAGCCGCTTCCGGGGTGGGACTCATTGCCGGTATATTGTCGGGTGCTTTTGGGATCGGTGCGGCTCCATTTATTCAAGTCGGGCTGCTTGTTTTCTTCAGCTTATCGCTGCCGGAGGTTGCAGGTACGACCATGCTGGTGACGTTGCCCATCGCCTTGGTGGGTGGATTAGGCTATTTAACAGCCGGTTACCTGGACATGAGTCTATTTATCATCGTCATCATCGGGTTGATGAGCGGGACTTACATTGGCGCGAAATTCACCAGACGTTTTCCTCCTTCCATTTTAAAAACCGTCATGATTACGCTCCCTATTGTGGCTGCGCTCCTGTTATTATTTGGTTCCTAATTTAAGTACGAGGTAGGTTTCAAGGGTGCACTAAACATAGAAAGACCCGTCTCTGATCAAAATATTGAAACACGTTGATTTACACGATATTTCAATAGGTAAGCTCCCGTCTCCCTTGCCCCTGAACTCACGACGTGATGCGTATATTACTGCAAGAACGACGTATGAGTTTTTTGACCATACGGCCGAGTCGCATCATTTCCGCCATACAGAATTCATTTTGCTGATCATCAGAATATTTCAGCCCTGGGCATTTCCATATGGCAGCTGGAGTTAGCAAAATGAACGGTATATCCTCCGCCATGAGCAGATCAACAAGCCATTATCAGTTGTACGTGGACTCCAACGACGACGTCATTCCTCTATGTCGCCAGAGTATCGAGGATTATTTATGGATCATTCGGCAGCTTCCTCTTGAATACTCTCTTGCCACTCCCGTCGCTGATTCCTAAATAACTGTTACTTGAATGTAGATCGAAACCTAAGTATAATCTCATAAAGGCCTCCCAGGTAAGATGGTGATCTTTCCTAAGAGCACAGCAGTATCGTTTAGATCCGGTATGCTCGGAGGTGCCCCTTAATATGATTAACATGTTTCACCCTGAATGAGTAGCCTTCGTGTCTAATGGAAATTAGTAACGATAGGGAGAATGGGGGCTATTTATGGCTGGTACAGGTGTGGCAAATGCTTGCAGAAACGGAACAGCCGGACGATGATTGCTTATAAGGCGGTTTCATGAACGTCGTTTTAGTTCACGGTTTTCTCAATCGCGGTGGTATTCTGCGCGGCCTTGCACAACATCTCACTTCGGCAGGGCATACTTGCTTCGTTCCGTCATTGAGGCCCTGTGATGCTCGATGTGGCCTCCCGGTGCTGGCAGATCAGCTGAGTCGGTTCATCAGCGCATCGCTTCCGGACACCTCACGTTTTGCAATCATCGGTTTTAGTATGGGGGCACTGGTGGTGCGTTATTATCTTCAAGAGCTTGGCGGCTACCGGAGGACAGATGCATTCTTCTCGATCTGTGGTCCGCATGCGGGAACGTTGACAGCATACATGTATCCTAGCGTGGGTGTATATCAGATGAGGCCACGCAGCGAGTTTCTCATGCGGTTAGATCAGTCTGCTGATCGGCTCGCGGGCGTTCCGATTACATGTTACTGGACGCCATTTGATTTGATGGTCCGCCCCATCGAAAGCGCGAAGTGGTTGCGCGCAGAGCACGTGCGAATTCCTGCGCCCTTGCATTCTATCATGGTCTTCGATCGACGTTTATATCGTGACATTGAGCAACGGCTGTTCGTGATTCGGCCGAACCAGTCGCTGGAGCCATCGGCCATGACTGTCACGCCTCCTGCAGGGCACGAGCCACGCAGGCCATAGTCGCGGCTCATCTTTAATGTTAGACAACATTGACTTGAGTCACCCTTTAAAAGAATGAACGAAACTGACCCTGATATTGGAAAACCGATAGAATCGAAGCCAACTTCGATGGAGACAGTCCAGAGGTTCTTTGCTAAACTTGGGCCCGGACTAATTACTGGTGCCGCCGATGACGATCCTTCAGGCATTTCAACCTATTCTGTAACCGGCGCATTGTTCGGCTATATGCCGCTTTGGACGGCGATCTTCTCTTTTCCGCTGATGACTGCCGTACAGTTGATGTGTGCGCGTCTCGGTCTAGTCACGGGGCGCGGGCTGGCGGGCGTGGTACGACGTAATTATCCTCGTTCGGTGCTGTGGGGCGCCTGTGCGCTCTTGATTGTCGCTAATGTTTTCAACATTGGCGCTGATCTAGGAGGCATGGCTGAAGCGACCGAAATGGTGACGGGGATTAAATCTTACTACTGGACACCAATTTACACCATACTGATTATCTCACTGCTCTTTTTTTCCTCATACCGTAACATCGCGCGCATTTTCAAATGGCTTACCCTCAGTCTCTTCGCTTACATTGTGACAGCCTTCTTCGTCCATCCGGACTGGGGATCAGTCTTGAGTGCAACCTTTGTCCCGCGAGTTAAATGGTCGAGCGCATTTCTTGCAACTTTCGTTGCCATACTTGGTACAACGATTTCTCCCTACCTTTTCTTCTGGCAAGCATCACAGGAGGTCGAAGACCAGCGTGCGCAGGGGAAAATTACGGTTGAGCAGCGTGAAGGCGCGACCGACAAGGAGCTGCGTTTAGCGCGAACGGACGTTTTGATAGGGATGTTTTTCTCAAACCTCGTCATGTATTTTATTATTCTGACGACTGCTGCCACACTGCACGCGCACGGACAGACAAACATTGAAACGGCGCGGGAAGCGGCTGAAGCATTGCGCCCCTTAGCCGGAAACGGCGCTTCCCTTCTCTTCACACTCGGCTTAATCGGGACGGGAATGCTTGCTGTTCCAGTACTCGCGGGTTCCGCTGCTTACGCGGTGGCGGAAGCAAAAAGCTGGCGCGGGACACTGGAAGACCGACCGAATTTCTCGCGCAAGTTTTACGCGGTAGTCGCAGTTTCGATGGTGCTCGGTCTGATTTTAGATTTTGTTGGCTTCAATGCCGTGAAGATGCTTTTTTATTCGGCAGTGCTTAACGGGGTGCTGGCGCCTCCTTTAATTGTTCTGGTAGTGCTGCTGACGAGCAAACCTCAAGTAATGGGTAAGCGAGTTAGTTCACGCCCGTTGCGTTATTTGGGATGGGCAACGGCAGCTATCATGGCTGCCGCAGCCCTCGGGATGTTTGCGACCATGTAGAACAGTTGAGAGCCAGCGCATGTTGCATAACAAGTCATTCGAGCGGACTGACCGGTAGAGTGCCTCACATGATGCTTTTTAAAGATAGGGTAGAATACTTCATACGGGCAGCCGCTCAATCTACCTAAGAAGGGGATGGCTCAACTGCCGCGTTTTTTTGCGAGTTTCAGGCGGTATTCTGCACACATCCCCTATTTATAGTTGCTGGTGCAACCTTAAAGTGATTTATGGCGCACTGCGCTAGGGTTTAAGGTACTTGGTAAACCATGTGAGGCAGCGGTTCCAAGCATCTTTTGCTGCATCAGGACGATAACTGGGTCGGTAGTCTGCAAAAAATGCATGCGGTGCACCAGTATAAATAATGAATTCTGCCGTGCCTCCACTTGCCTTGACAGCGGCTTCCATTTCCTTGACATCGGCTACGGGAATACCCAAATCCTCCCCGCCGTATAGACCCAGAAGGGGCGTTTTGATCTGCTCGGTCAAGTCAAGGGGGCCTACCGTACGGATGCCCGGTTTCTTTTCCGGTTTGATCTGACCGTACCACGCGACTGCGGCCTTCACTTCATGGTTGTGGGCAGCATACAATATCGTGTACATCCCACCGCGACAGAAGCCCGTGACACCGATCCGGTCAGGTCGTGCCGCAGGGTGTTGTTTGGCATAGGCGACGAGTGCGTCTAAATCCGCCATGACCCTCTTATCAGGGACTGAGTCGGCAATTTTTCGCACGGACAGGATATCGGGCAGATGCAGAACTCCGCCCTCCCGCGTATAAGGCTCAAAGGTGATACTGAGAAACCCCTTTTGAGCAAAACGGCGCGTGACATCCTTAATGTGTTCATGCATCCCGAATATTTCAGGTATTATGAGCAGGACCGGATATTTCCCGGGCGCAGCTGGCCGCGCTTCGTAAACAGGAACCTGAAATGCTTCGGACATTACATGGCCATCAGCCGTTATGAGTCCTTGATCTGAAGTGGTAATCACTTCTCCTGCAATTGAATTAGAGGCAAGTGCGAAACCTGCCAAGTTGACACCTGCAGCGCTCATCCGGGCAATAAACTGCCGACGAGACACATCCTTGTATGCATTTGCTAGCCAGTCTTGTACCATATATACCTCCTCGTTGGATAAGTGGACCACCTTGTTTCAACGCTGATGTGAATCATGTGGTAACCACCCTGCTCCAGCGTTGCAATAAATGAAAATCCGTTACTCAACCTGACCGATGCCCATCATAACATACCAGGAGACCACTTCCGTGCCTTCAGAAAGAAGTTTTTTCCGGAAACCGTTTTTTTCCCCAAATGTTGATTATTTTCGCCGGTGTTTTTGACTGGCCGTGGTTCAGGAATATGGTCAGGAGGACGGCATTCTTTTTTACCATGGGCATAGGCAACGTTCGATGCTAACAGTAAACTAACGCAAGCAAAACTGGGTAGTGTTGCATCAATATGTTTTTTTATGGTCAAATCTCTTTCAAGTCGTCAATGGCCTGGTGTGATGTTTCAACAGCTTTACCCTGCACCCTAAAGAATTCATGGCCAAAGTCTATAGCATTAGTTTAGCACATTATGCAGGTTTGTTTCTTCGTTCTTCAGGGCACCATGAGGGGGAAAAAGGTTAATAAATCAGGTCTTGTAATTTGGTGTCAGGCCTTCCCTCTGTCGTATCCGATTAAGGAGGGCAAAGAACGCCAGGCCGCGAAGGACAGGGAAAATATCAGCAGAAAGAAATTCTTGGATATTTTCTTCCAGCACGTTCCAAGATATCACAACAGATGGTTGCCGAAAAAGCTCGCAGCCTCAAGCAGTTTTTATCTATTGACTAATAGTAACAATTATGTTACCTTATAAATCGTAAATGCACGATCGGAAAGTAATAGAATATCTGATTGACGGCTCATCGCCCTTTACAAAGGGGTTTGTCGGTTTGGATGCATGTGTTGCAGTCAAAGTAGCCGTGGCTTCCTATCGTTTGGAGCACGATAATTTTTCATCCTTCAAAGCGATACGAAAAAGTGTATCAGAATACAAAATTGCTTTCGGTCATGGTTATCTGATTTGCTTCCGACAGGAGGGCAATGAGATTGTGATTTCACCGTGCGGTAGTCCCCAAAAAGACCGCAGTAAATGATATTTCTGCTTCCCAGAACCGTTGGGCAGAGTATAATGCAAAGAAGAAGACAGAAAAGAACTGACCGCTCCCCATGGTTAAAACCAGGGGCTTTGCGCGGAGGATTGGTAAAGAGATAGTATGGCTATTACACGTAAATTTAGAGCAACAATTATGCGTCGTGCGTCATCCGATCCAACTTTTCGTCGGCAGATGTTAGCTGAAGCTGTAAATGAATTGCTGGCGGGCGATCTTGACATGGGAAAGGCAATGCTTCGCGATTACATTAATGCGACAATCACCTTTCAACAACTTGCAAAAAAGCTGAAAAAAACCGATAAAAGCGTACACCGCATGCTCGGACCGCGCGGAAATCCAAGAGCCGACAATATTCTGGAAATTATCAAGATACTACAGGCCTACGAACGGGTGCATTTCCGCGTAGAAGCACATAAAGCAGCGGCTTAGTGCAATACTGAATCAATTTACGTGGTGAACCGCGAAGTCCCAGAAATTCAGACCGTCTGAAAAAACAGCGATGGCTGCTTCAACGCGGAAATCGCCAAAATCCGCATAGATGCTGTAAGAAAGAGCGATGCTTCGTGCGCCGTCATAAAATCACGAAGAGGCGAAGTACGGACTAAAGTCTAGAAGGTGAAGCAAACTATGAAAAAATTGAAAACCGCTGTCATCGGGGTTGGTAAAGTAACCCATTTACATGCAAAGGCATTTAAAAATTTAGAACGTACTGAATTTGTTGCGGTTTACAGCCGAGATATTTCTAAAGCAAAAAATTTTGCAGATCAATATGATTTAAAGCCATATTCTGACATTGAGGAAATGATTCATGACTCAAAAATAGATTTTGTAACAATTTGTACTCCTCATCCTGCTCATAAAAATGGTGTCTTGCAAGCGATAAATGCAGGATCACATGTACTGGTTGAAAAACCCTTGGCTTCAACATTGGAAGATTGCGATACAATGATCGAAGCCGCAAAGAAAAAAAATGTTCTTCTTGGCACAATTTATCAAAGACGATTCTATGAACCGGTTTTGAGAGTAAAAAGAGCGATTGATGCCGGTAAAATCGGTAAACCAATTTTGGGTACTGTAACCATGCTTGGCTGGCGTGATGAAGATTATTATAAAAGTGACCCGTGGAGAGGAAAATGGAAAGAAGAAGGTGGCGGTGTTCTTGTAAATCAAGCACCTCATCAACTTGATCTTTTACAATGGTACATGGGACCTATCGATGAATTATATGGTTATTGGAAAAATCTCAATCATCCGTATATTGAAGTTGAAGATTCAGCAATTGCTGTAATAAAATTTAAAAATGGCGGGATTGGAAGTATCGTTGTAAGTAATTCTCAAAATCCCGCTTTATTCGGACAGGTACATGTTCATGGGCAAAGCGGTGCATCAATCGGTGTTCAAACAGACAGTGGTGCAATGTTTATTGCTGGAATGTTGGGGGTTGCTGAACCTCCGTATAATGATACTTGGACTGTTAAAGGTGAAGAATCTATGTTGGAAAAATGGAAAATAGAGGATGCTGATTTTTTTGGTAAAATTGACCCGACTTATTATTTCCATGAAAGACAATTTGAAGATTTTGTTAATGCTATCGCCGTCCGAAAAAAGCCCCTGATTGATGGTGAAGAAGGCAGAAAAACTGTCGAACTATTTACTGCCATATACAGATCGAATAGGGACAAAAAGCCGGTAAAATTTCCATTAACACCGGAAAATGGAATTGATTTTGATGGAAGACTCATAAGATGATTAACCTGTTAAATTTTAAGGATTAAATTCAAGCAACGGTTGAGTACTGAGTCGATTGGTTTTAACGGAACCCCCGGATGATGAGAAATCTTTTGACCGAGACACGGATGATAAAATAATTGATTTTTTGTATGAGATATAGTATTTTCTTAATAAAAATATGGGATATAATACTGTTAGGTTTAAAACATTTTAATCGGGGGGTTGGTATGAAAAAAATTCTAGTTGTTTTGTTTTCATTCTGTTTATGCGCGAACGCGATGGCGCAGACAAAAGAGATTCGCGTCCTGTTGGCTAACCATCCTTATGGTGATCTCCTCAAGTCGGCTATTCCCGAATTTGAGCAAGCCACCGGCATCAAGGTTAATGTCGAAAGTCTCCAAGAGGGACAGCTTACTACAAAATTGACCACCGAGTTTGCAACGATGTCGTCATCGGTCGACGTTTACATGACCCGTCCTCTCCAGGAAGGGAAAATGTTCTACAAGAACGGCTGGTACGAACCGCTCACGGGATTTGACTTTTCCGATTATCCCAAAAACGTCATGAGCGTTGCTACCTTTGGACAAAAATCTTACATCGTTCCGCTTGTTACCGAGTGGCAGGTTCTCTATTACCGCAAAGACGTTTTCCAGAAAGCCGGAATCAAAGTTCCCGCAAACTTCACTGAACTAGAAGCCGCTGCAAAAAAAATCAATTCAGATAGTCTTGCGGGATTGGCGTCTCGCGGTAAGGGTGCAGCAGCAGTTACCCAATTGTCCAGCTACGTATATAATTATGGCGGACTTTACCTCGATAAGGGTGTTGCAGTTTTTAATTCAAAACCAGCACTTGATGCAATCCGTTTTTACGGAAAGATTCTTGCCAACTACGGTCCTAAAGGTATAACTTCAATGTCGTGGGAAAATATCATGCCGCTCTTCCAGGCTGGCAAGATCGCTATGTGGACGGATGCATCAGTGTTTTATGGCCAGATAATCGATCCTACCAAGACGCAGGTTGCAGCCGAAAATTTCGGCATCGCTACTTTCCCTGCCGGCCCCAAAAAGAATTCTCCTTTCATCGTAACTTCATGGGGTATCGCTGTCGCAAAACAATCAAAACATAAAGATCTTGCGAGGAAATTTCTTGAGTGGGCAACAAGCAAGGATCTTGCAAAAAGGGGCATGCTCGCAAATATCACCATGGCTCGTTCTTCGGTTTGGCAAGACAAGGCGATTCTTGCTAAAATCAATCCTGGTCTTGTTGAAACGCGCATCTTTGCTGCAAAAAATGGATATCCGCTCGATCGACCCTACATGAGTGCAACTGGTGAAGCCCGCGACCTTATAGGTGAATTGGTCATAGAATCGATTAACACCAAGGGTGGATCGGCTAATCTTGAAAAGATGGCAAACGAGAACGTTGCGAAGGTGAATGCGATTCTCGAAGACACAGGAGAATACGGTAAGTAACTGGTCAGAGATCGATAAAAAATATTAACTGTTGCTGATGTCGCGCCATCAATGGAATGTAATTCCGGTCATTCGGTTGCTGTATAACAGGGTGCCCGGAATTTATTTTTTTTATGTTTTCCTTGTACGGGGAATATTAAATCACAGAGGATTCTTATGATACAGTCAGGTTTTACAGAACGGAATCTGCGAATATTGTTTCCTCTTCCCGCCATAATTTTTGTCGCCGTACTGATGATTTTCCCCGTTCTCTATACTCTTTTTCTGAGTTTAACCAACTGGAATCTCACTTCCGGAACTCCTCTTGCTTTTGTGGGGCTCAAAAGCTATGCCCGGGTGTTCACCGAACCCCGTTTTCTGCATGCTGTAATAAGAACTTTTGTTTTCACATTCTTTGCAGTAGCGTTCGAGGGAGTTCTCGGTGTGGCAATCGCCATTATCCTGAACCGCGCATTTGTCGGAAAGAGTATCGCGAAACTTCTGCTTCTTCTTCCCTTGGTCGCAACACCTGTTGCTATTGGAATAGTTTTCAACCTTTTCTTCGATCCCACTATCGGTCTTGTTAATTTTATTCTTAAATCAGTTGGATTACCTCAAGGTCTGTGGATTTCGAGTGCGGTAACGGTAATTCCTTCACTGGTGATAGTGGATGTGTGGCAATGGACACCCATGATCACGCTTATTGTTCTTGCCGGCCTCGCAGGTCTTTCAAACGAGCCCTTTGAAGCAGCACGCGTTGATGGAGCAAGTGAAATGCAAATTCTGCGATATGTCACACTTCCCATGGTAATGCCGATCATTTTAACTGCAGTTATCTTGCGATTAATAGATGCGCTTAAAACCTTTGATATAATTTTTGCCATGACGGGAGGCGGTCCAGGCTATGCGTCGGAAACGCTCAATATAATGGGATATAAATACAGTTTTGAATATTTCCGCATGGGCCAATCTTCTGTCATCCTTGTCGTTCTGTTCCTCATTGTTTTTGGATGCAGCATCGGAATAATGAAGTTGCGCGCTGGTACAGAGAATTGAAGTCTGTGTAGAAGAGTCTCCGATGAAAAAAAATCTCATGTTGAATATGATCTTTTATCTCGTCGTTGCAGGAATTGCCCTCGTAGTATTGTTCCCGTTTCTCTGGATGCTTACGTCATCATTTAAATCCCAGGTCGACATTATTTCATGGCCTCCCAAGATCATCTTTGCCCCTACTCTTCACAATTATCTTAAAGTTTTCGGTGAGCAGGATTTTTTGAAGTACTTTCTCAATTCGACAATAGTAGGAGTCGTTGCTGTTGGAGTATCTCTTCTTATCGGATTACCTGCAGCGTATTCGATCGCACGATTCACCCAGCAGAAGCTC
>Ga0074045_10006192_pt1 | contig 10303 bp, 9 predicted proteins | sample BogForMeECP23OM2_FD_94442 | JGI IMG/M metagenome (GOLD analysis project Ga0074045, IMG submission 94442) | Bog forest soil microbial communities from Calvert Island, British Columbia, Canada - Bog Forest MetaG ECP23OM2 | ecosystem: Environmental > Terrestrial > Soil > Wetlands ... | reverse complement strand
CCGGGGCCGGGCGAGTTGTCGACGGCGTTCGGGCCTCTCGGGCGAGGGGCGGCATGATCGAGGCCGCGCTGGTGATCGGCTACGGCAACGCCTTGTGCGGCGACGACGGCGCCGGGCCAGGGGTCGCGCGCCTCTTGTCGGCGGTCGACGGCGCAGACGTGTCGGCCTGCGGCCAATTGACGCCCGAGCTGGCCGACGACCTGCGCGACCGCGCTGTCGTGGTGTTCGTCGACGCGGCGGCGACGATCGAGCCCGGCGCGGTCGCTGTCCGACCTCTGGCCGCCTCCGGCCCGTCCGAGCCGGGGCTGACCCATCATTTCAGTCCGGAGGCGCTGCTCCTTTTGGCCGAGCGGCTGTACGGCGCCCGGCCACGGGCCTTCCTGGTCACGGTGGGGGCCGCCTCGTTCGCCCTGGGCGAGGACCTTTCGCCGAGGGTCGCCGCCGCCCTGCCCGAGGCGGCGGCGGTCGTCCGCCGCCTGCTCGCGGCGCCGGATGAGGTCAGGTGTGGGCCGTGTCCAGAAGCCGACCGTCGGCGTCGATGAGGCTGATCTCCAGAGGATACGAGCCGTCGGCGTGGGTCGAGCAGCTGAGGCAGGGATCGTAGGCGCGGACCACCGCGGACACCCGGTTCAGCACGCCCTCCTGGAGCTTGCGCTCGTGGATGAAATGACGGGCGACCTGATCGACGCTGCGGTTGATCGCCAAATTGTTGTGGCCGGTGGCGATGATCAGGTTGGCCCACGTGATCGCGCCCGACTCGTTGACCTTGTAGTGGTGGATGAGGAGGCCGCGCGGCGCCTCGGCGATGCCGACGCCCTCGAGCGCGTTGACCTCGGCCCGCGCCCGCACGTGCGTATCGAGAATGTTTGGCGTGTCCATCAACGCCTCGAGCCGCTCCAGAGCGTAGACGATCTCAACCAGCCGGGCGTAGTGGAAGTGGAAGGAGCTTTGCACCACCGGGCCGAACCGCTGGTGGTATTCGAAGAACTCGACGTCGGCCTGCGGAGTCCCGCAATGGGTCGCGACGTTGAGCCGGGCCAGCGGGCCGACCCGGTAGATCCCTTCGGGATAGCCTAGCGGCTTGAAATACGGCGCCTTGAGATAGGAGTAGCGGAGTGTCGCCTCGCCGATGAAGCGGTCGTACTCCTCGGCCGGCATGGCCGCGACCGCAACCTTTCCGTCAGCGCCGACGAAGCGGACCGACCCGTCGTAGAGCTGCAGGCCGCCGCCGGCGTCGACGAGGCCCGCGTACATCGTCGGCGTATTGCCGAAAAAGGCGATTTCGTCGGGGAACGTATCGACCACGCCTTTGAAGAACGCCAGGGTTCGGGCGGCGATGGCCTTGGCTTCGGGCAGGCCGCGGAGAATGCGCTCGCGCACCGCCGGGTCGAGCGGCGCGTTCACGCCGCCCGGCACGATCCACGACGGGTGGATGCGCTCCCTCGCGAGGCCTTCGATCACCTGCTGGCCGAACTTGCGCAGGGCGACGCCGTCGCGGGCCATGTCCGGATGGTCCTCCAGTACGCCGAAAATGTTGCGTCGCTCGGGCGCGCTGTCGAACCCGAGGATGAGGTCGGGCGCCGAAAGGTGGAAGAAGCTCAGCGCGTGCGACTGCGCGATCTGGCCGCAGTGCAACGCTTCGCGAAGCCTGGCGGCGGCGGGGGGAATCCGCACGCTCATGATGGCGTCGCAGGCCTTGGCCGAGGCCAGGAGATGGCTGATGGGGCAGATGCCGCAAATGCGGGCGGTGATTGACGGCATCTCGTAATAGGGCCGCCCCTCGCAGAACTTCTCGAAGCCGCGCACCTGGGTGACATGGAAGGCGGTCTCGGCGACCTGGTCGTCGTCGTCGAGCCGGATGGTGATCTTGGCGTGGCCCTCGATGCGCGTCACCGGGTCAATGACGATGGTCTTCATGAGCAACCTCCTCAGCCGAACCGGGCGCTGGATTTCAGATCGGGGACGCGGCCCTCCAGCAGTTCCTTGAGGACGAACAGGATCAGCCGCGCCGACGGGGGGCAGCCCGGCACGTGCAGGTCGACTTTCACCACGTCGTGCAGCGGCGCGACCTGCTTGAGCAGGGGCGGCACGACCTCGTTGGGGACGCCCTTGCCGACGTCGGCGCCCTCCACGTACAGCCGCTCCAAAATGGCTTTGACCGGCAGCGGATTGCGCATCATCGGCACGTTGCCGGTGACGGCGCAGTCGCCCAGCGCCACCAGGATGCGGGCGTTGCGGCGGATCGCCCGGATCTTCCTCAGGTCGTCCTCGCTGCTGACGGCGCCCTCGACGATGGCGACGTCGATGTCGGGAGGAACCTCCTGGGCGTCGACCAGCGGCCCATACACCACGTCCGCCTGATGGGCGACGGCGACAATCGCCTCGTCGATGTCGAGCAAGGACATGTGGCAGCCGGAGCAGCCGTCGAGCCATGTCGTCGCCACTCTCGCCTTTCTCATGGCGCGGCCCCCTTCCTGATGGCCAACCGGGTGACAGCGGCGTTGGTGCGGGTCATTTCCTCGACCGCGTAGCCTTTCTCGACCAGCGCCCCGGTGGGGCAGACCTGGACGCATTTGCCGCAGCTGGTGCAGGCGCGCGACGCGCCCCACGGCCGATCCAAGTCGGCCACCAGCCGCGAGGCGATGCCGCGGCGGCTAATGTCCCAGACGTGGGCGCCCTCGATCTCGTCGCAGACCCGCACGCAACGGCTGCACAGAATGCAGCGGTTATGGTCGAGAACGAACCGCGGATGCGAGACGTCCACCGGCAAGCGCGGCGAATTGTAAGGGTAGCGGACGTAAGTGACGCCGAGGCTCTGGGCCAGGGCCTGCAGCTCGCAATGACCGTTGGACACGCAAACCGCGCAAAAGTGGTTACGCTCGACGAACAGCAACTCCAGCGTCAGGCGCCGGTGCCGGTTCAGCCGGTCCGACGTGGTTGTGACGGCCATGCCGCGTTGAGCGGGCGTGGTGCAGGCTGGCAACAGACGATCGACCCCACCGACTTCGACCAAGCACAGGCGGCAGGAGCCGGGAGAACTCACCCCTTCCAGGCGGCACAGGGAGGGAATGAATTTCCCATTGGCGTTGGCGACCTCGAAGATGGTCTGCCCCTCGGCGGCGGTGCAAAGTTCACCGTCAATTCGTACGGAGATCTGAGAAGGCACGGCGGCTTCTCCTTAGAGATGGACGGCGGCGTGGCCGCCGATGTCGCGGATATCGCAGCGCAGGCATCGGGCAGCCTCGCGCGAGGCCTCTTCGGGCGACAGGCCAAGCGCCGCCTCGTCGAAGGTCCGGCGGCGGGAGGCGGCCGGCATGTCGCGGCTGCGGTGGCGGCGGCAGGGATCGGGGTCCGGCGGCCGTTGGTCGTAGATGAACTTCGGCAGGATGTCGTCGAGCCGGGATTGGCCGCTGAGACGGGCGTCGATGTAGCGCGCCGCCTCCTTGCCGTAACCCATCGCGTTGGAGATGTTGGAGGCGCCGGTGACCAGGTCGCCGCCGGCGTAGAACTTCTCGCGGCTCGTCTCGAGGCTGTAGCGATTGACATCGAGCACGTCGCTCTCCTTGAGGCTGAGCCCCGAGGCTGCGCAGAAGTCGCGGTCAACCACCTCGCCGACCGCGAGGATCACGCTGCTGCAGCGGATCATCCGCACCTCGTCGGTAAGGATGGGGCGACGGCGGCCTGACGAGTCAAACTCACCGAGTCGGGTCTTGACCACCTCGACGCCCTTCACCTCGCCATGATCGCCCACGATGCGGTGAGGGGCGGCGAGGAACTGGAAGCGCACGCCCTCCTGCTCCGCGGCTTCCACCTCTTCCTCGATGGCCGGCATGTCCTTGCGTTCGCGCCGGTAGATGACGGTCGCCGACGCGCCGAGGCGCACGGCGGTTCGGGCCGAATCGATCGCGGCGTTGCCGCCCCCGATAACCGCCACGTGGTGGCCGACCGGCATGGCTTCGCCGGTCGCCACGCCCTCCAGGAACGGCAGCGCCGGACGCACGCCGGCGAGTTCGGTGCCGGGCAGGTAGACCCAGGATTCCTTCCAGGTGCCGATCGACAGGAACACCGCGTCGAAGCCGGCGTCGAGTTCGTTGAGCGAGATATCTTCGCCGACCCGGGTGTTGAAGACGAACTCGACTCCAAGGCGGCGGATGATCTCGATCTCGCGGTCGAGCACCGCCTTGGGCAGGCGATATTCCGGCAGGGCGTAGCGCAGCATGCCGCCGGGCTCGGCGTGGTCCTCGAAGACGGTCACCGCGTGCCCGAGCAGCGCGAGGTAGAACGCGGCGGTCAGCGCGGCAGGGCCGGCCCCCACGGCCGCCACTTTGCGGCCGGTTGGCGGCAGACGGCGGGCGGCGATTTCCTCCGCGACGCGTTCGAACGCGTCGGTCAGCAGCAGCCGGTCGGCAATCAGGCGATGCACCTCGCGCATGTTGACCGACTCGTCCATGGTCTGGCGCCGGCAGCGGTTGTCGCACGGGTGCTGGCAGACCCGGCCGGTGGAGGCCGGCAGGGGATTATCCATGATCACGGACAGGAAGGCGTCGTCGAGTCGGCCCTCTTTGTAGAGTTCCAGGAAGCGAGGGATATTCATGTGCAGCGGGCAGTTGTTCTCGCACGGCGACAGCACCAGGTCCTGGCAGACGCCCGCCCGGCAACGTCGGGCGTGGATGTGGTCCTCGAACTCGTCGTGGAAGTGGCGCAGCGTGGTGAGCAGGGAATTGGGCGCGGTTTGCCCCAGCGCACAAAGCGACGTGTCGCGGATCATCCGCCCAAGTTCGTCGAGGTCGGCGAGATCCTCCTCGCGCCCCTGGCCCTTCGTGATGCGAGTGAGGATGCGCAGCGCCTTGTCGAGCCCCACCCGGCAGGGCGTGCATTTGCCGCAGGATTCCGAGCGGGTGAACTGAATGAAGTAGCGGGCGACGTCGACCATGCAATTGTCTTCGTCCATCACGACCATGCCGCCCGACCCCATGATGGCGCCGAGCTTGCCGAGCGACTCGTAATCGACCGGAGTTTCGAACAGGTCGGGTGGGATACAGCCGCCCGAGGGGCCGCCGGTCTGCACCGCCTTGACCGGATGACCGTTGAGGCCGCCTCCGCCGACGGCGTGCACGAAGTTGCCGAGCGGCGTGCCAAGCGGCATTTCGACAAGGCCGGTGTTCCTGATCTTGCCCACCAGCGAGAAGACCTTTGTGCCGGAACTGGCGCCGCCGCCGGTTTCCGCGAACCAGGCCGGCCCTAAGGCGATGATCGGGGCGATGTTGAACCAGGTTTCGACGTTGTTGATGTTGGTGGGATAGCCCCACAGGCCCTTTTGCGCCGGGAAAGGCGGGCGTGGGCGGGGACGACCGGCGCGGCCTTCGAGCGAGGCGATCAGCGCCGTCTCCTCTCCGCATACGAAGGCTCCTGCCCCCTCGATGATTTCAATGTCGAACGAGAAGCCGCGGCCCAAGATGTCCTTGCCCAAAAGGCCGTATTCGCGGGCCTGGCCGATGGCGACGTTCAACTGATGCACGGCCAGGGGATATTCTGCGCGGATATAGATGACGCCCTCGGTCGCGCCCGTGATGTAGGCGCCGATCGCCATACCCTCGATCAGGGCGTGCGGATCGCTTTCGATCTCGTTGCGGTTCATGTAAGCGCCGGGATCGCCCTCGTCTGCGTTACAGATGAGGAACTTTCGCCCGGCTGTAGCCTTGCGCAGAAACTCCCACTTCTGTCCGGTCGAGTAGCCGGCGCCGCCGCGCCCGCGCAGTCCCGATTCCTTAATTTGCTCGTTGGCCGCCTCGGGCTTGCCGTCGATCAGCACCTTGTACAGGGCCTGGTAGCCGCCGACGGCGATGTATTCCTCGATGTCGTCGGGATTGATCAGCCCGGCGTTGCGCAAAATGAGCTTCTTCTGGCCGCGAAAGAACGGCACCTCGTTCCACAACGGGATGTCCGGGAAGCCGGCGCCGTACCGGACGTGCGATGTCAGATGATTCCAGTCCTCGATCCGGCACAGCGCCAGATCGGCGGGAACGGTCTTGGCCGCCAGGTCGTCAAGGATCCTGTCGACGTGGTTCACTTGCACCCGGTGCAGAATCACGAGCGGTTGCCCAGGCAGTCGGACGTTGACCAGCGGCTCCTCGGCGCAAAAGCCGAAACAGCCGGTGCGGATGAGATCGATGTCCAGCCCGCGTTGGTCGATCGCCTCCGCGAAGGCGTGCATCACCGCCTCGGCGCCATTGCCCGACCCGCACGTGCCCATGCCGACGGCGATTCGCGGACGGGGCGGCAGCAGTTTTGCGATGCCGGCGTCGTGGACGGCGTTGAAGTTGGCGAGATCGCGGATGGCGGTCATGACAGACGGCCTCCCTTGTCGAGAGCGTCAAGTTCCTTGAGCAGCGAGCGCTCATTCATGTGTCCGAAGATGGTGTGGTTGACCTCGACCACGGGCGCCAGGGCGCATTGGCCAAAGCACGCCACGGTGCGCAGCGTGGCGGCGCCGTCCGGTGTGGTGATCGACAGGCTTTCCGTCTCGCCGTCCCCGTCGGATTGCAGCCCCAGCCGCACCGTCGCCGTCTCCAGCAAGTCGCGCGACCCGCGCGTATGGCAGGCGGTGCCGCGGCAGATGCAGACCGTGTTGCGACCCTGCGGCTCCAGGCTGAACAACGCATAGAAGGTCGCCACGCTGTAAACCTGGGACAGGGGGGTCGCCGTCTTCGCCGCGATGTATTCCAGGACCGTCGTCGGCAGGTAATGGGCCGGTTCATGCTCCTGGACCCTCTCGAGGACGCCCAGCAGGGCGCCCGGCCGATCCCCTCGCTCGGCGATCACCCTGTCGACGAACGCCTGGTCGAATTCCTGAGGTCGTAGCGTTGCGACGCTCGGCATTGGTCATCTCCCTGGCTGAGGCCCGGTCCTCATTCTCCGCGGTTGGTCGTACGGCGTTCCCACTTCGTGGGCTTGAATCGACTTCGGCGGAGCGGTTTCCTCATTCGTCGGCGGAAGTCGACGCTGAAACTGCCGCGTCTCGCGGAACTCCGAGATTATGCGGCCTTCGTTCGTCCTGCGTTTTTTGAGGGTGATCGGCGGCGGCCAGCGCGCGTCAGCTATGACGCCGCCCCCGCCGATATCCACGACGCTCCACTCGACTGTCGCATACGAACTGGATTGCTGGTCGGCCACGGCATCGCCGACGAGGCCGCACACGACGCTCTGAGGGGTTTCGGGCTTCGTCGAACCGGGGGTACCCTTCACCTGCGGGAGCGGCGAGCCGAAAGTTGTGAGGAAGAACACCTCGGTCATGCATCACGACGCTCGGGCCGTTCCTCGAGGGCGCCTGCGTCCCCGTCATTCGCCCGATAGCACTCGGCTTTTGAATAGGTTCTGCCGATTTCCCGCCTGCGGCAATGCGGCCTGGCGTCGCACGACCGGGCGAGCTCGCGGTCCAGTCAGGGCCGCCGCCAATGAAAGCGATGGCGCCTTCGACCAGTTACACTGTCGGGCAGGCGCGGGATACGAATGCGACAGAGGCGCGTCTAACGCTCGGGCCCGGGATGCCTTCTCAACGGGCGAGCGCGTCGCAAAGGAGGCGGACGCATGACGGGGAGGAGGCTTGGGTCACCACAGCATGGTCCACGACAGGTTCTCGACCTCGGGGTCTACGGGAGCGGGAGAGACAGCTTTCTGGCAGTCGCGGACGAAGCCGCGTAAGCCCCGGCGGTTGGGGTCGATTTTCTCCATGAGTTCGTTCGTTTGGCGGAGCCGGCGCACCAGAACCTTCATGAACGCGACGGCGCGCTCGGGATTGTCCTCGAGCGAGGCGACGAACTCCTCGTAGGTGGTCGCAAGGCACTCGACGTCGGTTTGTGCAACGATGGTGGCGGAGCGGGGCCCGGGCTCGATCAGGGACATCTCGCCGAATACCTCGCCGGTGTGGAGCGTGCCGACCCGCCTGCCCCCGGCCCCGACCAGCACCTCGACCGCGCCCGAAACGATGAAGTAGGCCGTGTCGCCCTCGTCGCCCTCGCGAATGATGGTCTCTCCGGCCTTGAACGCGACCGACTGCATGGGAGTCCTCCAGAAACCGCCATCGGGCAATGTGGCACGATTGAGGGAGCAGAGATAGGGATTCACGTCGCCCGATCGAGCCTCTCGAGGATCCAGGGCTTTGTCAGCGAGGGTTCCGTGAAGGATGCGGCGCCGGTATCAGCCTTTCGACCGATCCGAGCTCTCTCCCGAGAACCCGAATTGCGCCAGTGGCCGCATTGACAACGCGCTTGCGTCATGGTTTGCGAAATCCTGGTCGGCGCACAACCCTGCGCCCGACGACGGATCCGTTTGATGCCGCGTCTTGTCAAAACGATGACGACGAAAACGCGTCGCCCGCTGAAAGGCGGGACGATCGGCTGAACGCGCCTTCCGCTCCGGTTTCCTCCCCCGGCGGGGCGCCGGGGTGAAATCCAAATCGAGACACAGAAATCGGTTTGGGCGTGTGTTGCGGGGAGGCCTGAGAGTCAGAAGGAACTCGCCCATGTCAGGCTATAAGGTCGCGGTCGCCGGGGCCACCGGCAATGTCGGCCGCGAGATGCTGTCGGTCCTCGCCGAGCGCCGTTTTCCCGTCTCGGAGGTCGTCGCGCTCGCCTCCTCCCGGTCGATTGGGAAGGAGGTGTCGTTCGGCGACGCGACGCTGAAGTGCAAGGCGCTCGACCATTACGACTTCTCCGACACCGACATCTGTCTCATGTCGGCCGGCGGATCGGTGTCGAAGGAATTCTCGCCCAGAATCGGCGCCAAGGGCTGCGTGGTGATCGACAATTCCTCGGCTTGGCGGATGGACCCTGACGTGCCGCTTGTCGTGCCCGAGGTCAACGCCGACGCCGCCCGGGGCTTCGTCTCGAAGTACATCATCGCCAACCCGAACTGCTCGACCGCCCAGCTCGTCGTGGCGCTGAAGCCGCTGCACGACCGGGCGACCATCAAGCGCGTGGTGGTGGCGACCTATCAGTCGGTTTCGGGCGCCGGCAAGGAGGCGATGGACGAGCTCTTTTCCCAGACCCGCGCGGTGTTCACGAGCAATCCGGTCGAGACGAAGAAGTTCCCCAAGCGCATCGCCTTCAACGTGATTCCCCATATCGACGTCTTCATGGATGACGGCTCGACCAAGGAAGAGTGGAAGATGGTCGCGGAGACCAAGAAGATCCTCGATCCGAAGATCAAGCTGACCGCCACCTGCGTGCGCGTCCCGGTGTTCATCAGCCATTCGGAGGCGGTCAACATCGAGTTCGAGAAGCCGATCACGGCCGACGAGGCGCGCGACATTTTGCGCGAGGCGCCGGGCTGCGTCGTCATCGACCGGCGCGAGCCGGGCGGCTACATCACCCCGCACGAGGCGGCCGGCGAGGACGCGACCTACATCAGCCGCATCCGCGAGGATCCGACGGTCGAGAACGGCCTCAATCTGTGGTGCGTCTCCGACAACCTCCGCAAGGGCGCGGCGCTGAACGCGGTGCAGATCGCCGAAGTGCTCGCCAACCGGGGCTGGCTGAAGCCGAAGTCCAGGGCCGCTTGAGGTCGCGGCTGAGAGCCCCCGCCCTTCGGACGGCCCCTCGCCGCACCGCAAGGCGGGAGAAGAGCTCGGTTTGCCAAAGCCGAGCCCGAAACGAGTTTTTTCAATCGGTTGCGGCGGAAATTCCGGGCCGCTCGCCGGGCTGGCCCCTGCGCGGCCACCCGGCGCCTGGGGCATTGAATTCCCGAACGCAACTGTGCCGGCGCTGCCGCGGTTTGGATAGGCGCTGTCTCAAGATTGGGTTCTATAGGAATCATAGCGGATATTCTGAATCTTTGCAAGATAATATTCGTTAAAGGCGAAAGTCTCTCAGTCACGCTGCGTCGCCGCCAGCCGCCATCGGATGATCCGAGCGACGAAATCGGGTCCCGGAGGCCCGGATGTCGCACAAGCGCGTCGGGACCCCGCTCAGGCGTGCGAATCCGAAGCGCCCGTAGAGATGCGAGAGGGGATAGCTTAGCTCCCGCTCCGCCCGACGTTGTGCTTGAAGCGCAACCACCCGCAACCGCACCGCCGCGTTGGCGTTGAGCGCCCGATTACGCCCTGCTGAAAGCGGCTACCGAAAAGTCGTTCGCCCATCCGCGTCGCATGCGGTTCACCTTGCCCACACGTCGGCTTTAAGCCTTTGATCCTAGAAACGGCAGTTTGGTTTTGGCGTGAGGGCGAGAATCGCGCATTCTCAAGGGCATGAAGCGCGACTCTTCGTCTCCTTGGGCTCACCGGCCGGGTGAGCAATCTGTGGTTGTG
>Ga0074045_10006191_pt1 | contig 10305 bp, 9 predicted proteins | sample BogForMeECP23OM2_FD_94442 | JGI IMG/M metagenome (GOLD analysis project Ga0074045, IMG submission 94442) | Bog forest soil microbial communities from Calvert Island, British Columbia, Canada - Bog Forest MetaG ECP23OM2 | ecosystem: Environmental > Terrestrial > Soil > Wetlands ... | reverse complement strand
CATCGACAAGGATGGAATATCCGTAGTAGTCCGGAGGCAGCGGCGGCGTGGTCACGCTCCATACGCCCTGCTCGTCTTTCTGCATGGCCACCGGCGCTGCACCCTCGCGCGCGAGTTTCACTTCCTGCGCGTTCGGAGCGAGGAAGCGGAAGGTCACGCTGTTGTCAGAGTGCACTTCAGGAGTAACCAGCCCCGCTGGACGTTGCGGAGGCGGAGCCTGCGCGGGCTTGGCTTGCTGTGCTATGGCAAGAGCACCAACGGAGAGAGAGAAAGCAAGAAAGGCAGATGGAAATTTCATGGCGCCGTTCCTCCAATGAGTAAACGGCACAATTGTAAGCCAGAGTCACAGTCGCGGCACTTGTCCCGGAGGGACGCTCGAGAATAGCCCGGCTTTTCAACGCCGGGTACGTCAGCCACAGCTAACCGCGTCCTGGAAGGACGCCTGAAACATCAAATCATTTTGTGAGGATTTCAATCGTGCCGACGGCACGAGAATCCAATACCGCGATCTATACCCGCCAGTGAACTGGCGGGCTATTTTCGCTGGTCCCTGCGGGACCTGCTTTGGGGAATAGCCGCCTATTCCTTTCCGGCGACGTCGAGCCGGGTTTCGGCGCGCTTCAGCGCGTCCAGCGCGCGCTCCACATCGACGGTCGTATCGCCGCTCGTCAGCCGTTGTTCGGCGCGGTCTTTGGCCTTGGTGGCACGGGCCACGTCAATCTCTGACGGACGCTCGGCTGTCTCGGCCAGAATCGTCACCTTATCCGGCAACACTTCCGCGAATCCCCAGGCCACGGCCAGACGCTGCTCGTTTGAACTAGAAGCACCGCGGAAAGTAATCTCGCCGACCGCCAGTTCCGTGATCAACGGAGCGTGCCCAGGCAAGACGCCCAGATACCCGTTTTTTCCAGGGATCTGCATTTCTTCGGCCGTCGTTGCCACGACTTTCTTTTCCGGCGTGACGATCTCGAGTTGGAAAGTATCAGCCATAAAAACCCGGCGTCGGACCTCAGACCTTGGACCTCAGCACAACCCGTCTAGGTCCGAGACGGCCGAGGTCCACCCTTACGCCGCCGCCTTCATCTTCTCCGCGGCTTCCAGCACTTCTTCGATTGGCCCTTTCATGTAAAACGCCTGCTCGGGGATGTCGTCGTACTTGCCTTCCACGATGGCCTTGAAGCCCTTCACGGTGTCGGCAATCTTCACGTAGCGTCCCGCCGCGCCGGTGAACTGTTCGGCAACGTGGAACGGCTGTGACAGGAAGCGCTGAATCTTGCGGGCTCGCGCCACGGTGACCTTCTGATCTTCGGTCAGCTCGTCGATACCGAGAATCGCAATGATGTCCTGCAGATCTTTGTAAGTCTGCAGAGTTTTCTTTACCGTCTGCGCAACGTCGTAGTGCTCCTGACCAACGATGCGCGGATCGAGAATGCGCGAGGTCGAAGCCAGCGGATCGACCGCGGGATAGATTCCAATTTCAGTCAGCGCTCGCGAAAGCACGGTAGTCGCGTCCAGGTGAGCAAACGTCGTCGCCGGAGCGGGATCCGTCAGATCGTCGGCGGGCACGTAAATCGCCTGCACCGACGTAACCGAACCTTTCTTCGTCGACGTGATGCGCTCCTGCAGTTCGCCCATTTCGGTGGCCAGGTTGGGCTGGTAGCCGACGGCGCTGGGCATGCGGCCCAGCAGCGCGGAAACTTCCGATCCCGCCTGCGTGAAACGGAAAATGTTGTCGATGAAGAGCAGCGTGTCTGAGCCCTCGGCATCGCGGAAATATTCCGCAACCGTCAGCGCGGTCAGCGCCACCCGCAAGCGCGCCCCGGGAGGCTCCGTCATCTGCCCGTATATCAGCGCGGCTTTCGACTCGGCTGGTATGCCGGGCTTGATCACGCCCGACTCCGTCATCTCCAGCCACAAGTCGTTGCCTTCGCGAGTGCGCTCGCCAACGCCCGCAAACACAGAGTAGCCGCCGTGATTCTTGGCGACGTTGTTGATCAATTCCATGATGACTACGGTCTTGCCCACGCCTGCGCCGCCGAATAATCCGATCTTGCCGCCTTTCAAGAACGGCTGAATGAGGTCGATGACCTTCACTCCGGTCTCGAACATCTCGGCGGTGGTGGATTGCTCGTCGAAAGCGGGGGCCAGCCGGTGAATCGGCATTCTCTCTTTGTATTCGATCGGGCACAGCAGGTCGACCGGCTCGCCGATCACGTCCATCACGCGTCCCAGGGTTCCTCGGCCCACCGGCACGGAGATCGGCCCGCCCTGATCGATAGCCTTCATGCCGCGCACCATGCCGTCAGTGGGCTGCATGGCGATACAGCGCACGCGCCCCTCGCCCAGGTACTGTTGCACTTCGAGAATCACGTTGACCGGGCTCGGGACGGTGAATCCGTCGCTCACTACTTTCAAGGCCTCATAGATTCGAGGCAGGTTCCCCTCGTGAAACTGCACGTCTACCGCTGGACCCGTGATTTGAATGACATGTCCTACGTTTTCAGGCATAGATTAGCTTCTAGCTACTAGCTGCTAGCTCCTAGCTTGGATCGTCGGCCGGCAGCCCGATGCCGCGATCCCGCTCAAATTCAAAGTTCCTCAAATCTGCCTTGCTGGAAGCTAGTAGCTAGAAGCTAGCAGCTTCTTCACATTGCCGCCGCGTCGCTGACGATCTCGATGATTTCTTTCGTAATCTTCGCCTGGCGGGCGCGGTTCATGACCAGCGTCAGCGAATCAATCATGTCGGTGGCATTGCTGGTGGCAGCGTCCATGGCGGTCATGCGGGCGGCGTGCTCGGCCGCGACCGACTCCAGCAACGCGCGGAGAATCTGGATGCTCACATACTTCGGCAGCAGCGCGCGGAAGAGCTCTTCGGGAGCCTGCTCGTAAATGTAGTCCACCTGCGCGGTGCCGAACTGCGAAGCAGCTTCCTCCGCCGGACGATCCGCACCACGCATGCCCACACCGGCGCTCACCGCCGCCTCTTTCGCTCTTTTCTTTTCTTCCTCGGTCATCTCCTCGACCAGTCGCACCGTCTGCTCGCCGATCTGCTCGATAGGAAGAACCTGTTCCACGATGAGCCGCTGCGCAATCACCGATTTGAATTCGTTGAACACGATATAGACCGCGTCAATCTCTTCGCGGCAATAACGTGAAATGACGGTCCCGGCCAGAGCTGCAGCCTGCGCGAATTCCACCTTCCCAAGTACGCCCACATGCTCGCCGGTGATCTGAATCCTTGCGGAACGCTCGGCCTCTTTCGGTTCGACCTCGATCGATTCGGCAAGGTCCGCGAGACTTTGCGTCTGCACTTTTGCTACTGGATAGCGCCGCCGCAGGAAGTCGCGCCCCTTGCGGCCGATGGCTTCAATGTCGACATTCTCCCCCGCCTTGGACTCGAGAAACCGCGATGCGGCTTTGGTGATGTTGGCGTTGAACGCGCCCGCCAGCCCTTTGTCCCCCGTGACAACGATCAGAAGGATATTTTTTTCTTCCCGCTGCGCCAGCAGTGGATGCTTCGGCTCACCGGTCTCGGGATTGTAAATCTCAGCTCGCGACACCAGCGACTTCAGCACATTCGTCAGCATCTGCGCGTACGGACGCGCCGCCAAGGCCCGCTCCTGCGCCCGGCGCAACTTCGCCGCCGAGACCACTTTCATGGCCTTGGTGATCTGCCGCGTGTTGATCACGCTGCGAATGCGGCGACGTATGTCGAGAATATTTGCCATCAGTCGTTGGTCGTCGGTCCCCTCGCCCGCTCAGGGCAGGCTAAGAACGGTCGTTGGCCCAAATCAAAGCCTTGTCATCCTGAGCGGAGCCGTTCTTCAGGCGAAGCGAAGGATCTCCGCCGCCACAGGCCTCGCTACTTCGCTACCGCTTCCTTCGCTGCCACAAACTGCTGCTTCGCTTCCTTAATCACAGCCTGCAACTGTCCCTTCAACGTGTCATCGAGGATCTTCTTCTCCATGACGGTGCGCAGCAGGCCGGGATTGGTTGAATCCACATACTTGTAAAGCTCCGCCTCGAACTCGCGGACTTGCGCCACCGGCAGGTCGTCGAGGAATCCGCCGGTGCCTGCCATGATGATCAGAATCTGCTTGGAGAACGGCAGCGGAGAGAACTGATTCTGCTTCAGCAGTTCGACCAGCCGTTGTCCGCGATTCAACTGTGCCTGCGTGGCCTTGTCGAGATCGCTGCCAAAGGCCGCAAACGCTGCCAGTTCGCGATACTGCGCCAGCTCCAGCTTCAACGTGCCCGCCACCTGCCGCATGGCTTTAATCTGCGCGCTGCCGCCCACGCGGCTCACCGACAAACCTACGTTTACCGCCGGGCGCACGCCTTGGTTGAACAAATCCGTTTCCAGATAAATCTGGCCGTCGGTAATCGAAATCACGTTGGTGGGAATGTAGGCCGAGACGTCGCCCGCCTGCGTCTCAATAATCGGCAGCGCGGTCAGCGACCCGCCGCCCATCTTGTCGCTGAGTTTCGAGGCGCGCTCCAGCAGCCGCGAGTGAAGATAGAAAACGTCTCCTGGATAGGCCTCGCGTCCCGGCGGACGCCGCAGCAGCAAAGAAATTTCGCGATACGACGCCGCGTGCTTCGATAGATCGTCATAGATGACCAGCGCGTGCCGCTTGTTGTCGCGGAAGTATTCGCCCATGGCGCACGCTGCATAGGGCGAGATGTACTGCATCGGCGCGGGCTCGGAAGCGGTGGCGGCCACGACGATGGTGTACTCCATCGCGCCATAGTCTTCGAGAGTCTTCACTACCTGTGCGACGGACGAACGCTTCTGCCCGATCGCGTTGTAGATGCAGATCAGGTCGTTGCCCTTGCTGTTGATGATGGTGTCGAGCGCGACGGCGGTCTTGCCGGTCTGGCGGTCGCCAATGATCAGTTCGCGCTGGCCGCGGCCAATCGGGATCATGCTGTCGATGGCCTTCAACCCGGTCGCCATAGGCTCGCGAACTGGCTGGCGGTCGATTACGCCCGGAGCAATGCGCTCCAGTGCGATGAACTTGTCGGTGGCGATCGGTCCTTTGTCGTCGATGGGCTCGCCGAGCGAGTTGACCACGCGGCCGATCATGGCGTCGCCCACCGGCACGCTCATGATGTTCCCGGTGCGCTTGACCTCGTCGCCTTCCTTGATTTCGGTGTACTCGCCGAGCAGCACCACGCCTACCTGGTCTTCCTCCAGGTTCATGGCGAGACCGGCTACGCCGTGCGGGAACTCCAGCAGCTCGCCGGCCATAACCTTGTCGAGTCCATAAACGCGCGCGATGCCATCGCCCAGCGTGATGACCGTGCCCGTCTCGTCGACGGAGATCTTGGTTTCGTAATTCTCGATCTCCGCGCGGATCAGTTGCGTGATTTCGTCTGCTTTGATTTGTGCCATAAGTCAGCTTTTAGCCTTTAGCTGTTAGCTCTTAGCTATTACCCATTTCCCGTGGTCTTTCATCTTGCGCCAACATTCGCGACTCTGTCATCCTGAGCAAGCATTGAGCGTCACGAAGTGGCGGTCAATGCGCGTCGAAGGACCCCTTGCTCCATAAAGCGGCACCTGCACTGAAGGGAGTTCTCACCCGTTTTCCCTTGCCACTCCTCGAGGCTTACCAGCCCTCTCGGCAACTGTTCTAAGCTAAGAGCTAAAGACTAAGAGCTTATCGCCTCTCGGATCTTCTCCAACTGACCCTTCACCGAACCGTCGTAAATCGTGCTGCCCACGCGGACCACCGCACCGCCCAGCAGGGACGCGTCCAGTTCAAACTGCGCCCGCACCTTCTTGCCCGCAACTTTCTCGATCTGCGCTTCGAGCGACCGCTTCTCGGCATCACCCAGTTCGCGGGCACTGGTGATCTGGGCCTCGACGAATCCCATGCGCGCATCGAGTTCCTTCTTCAGTTGCTCGACGATCTGCCCCAGGAACGGCAGGCGCTGGTGATCGATCAGAACCGCGACCAGGTTGCGCACGTTATGTTCAATCTCTTCGCGCTGCACGATCGCATCGAGCAGGCTGCGCTTCTGGTCGGCGGGCACCGCCGGATTGTCCCAAACCCGCCGCAAGTCTGCGCTTTCGGCCAGCAGGCTGATGATCCGGTTTAGCCCACCCACGGCTCGATCTGCATCGAGGTGCGCGTCGAAAACTACGTCGGCGAAGGCCCGGGCATAGGTGCTGGCGACAGAAGCCATGTTCTAGTTCCTGTCCTTTCCCGAGCCGGAGTCACCGCCCGATCCAGCGCCCCGATTGGCGGAAGATGCGCCCAACTGTCCGGCAAAATTTCGCACCAAAGCCTGATCGGTGCCGGCATCGACATGAATCTGCTTCCGTGCCAGACCCACCGCCAGATCGGCCGCATAGGCGGTCAGTTGCCGCCGCGCCGCCTTGGCGGCCGCCGCGATTTCCTGCTCGGCTGCGACCACAATCTTGCGCGCGTCTTCTTCGGCTGTGGCCTGGATGCGGGCTTCCTCGGCCGCGCCTTCTTTCTCGGCGGCATCGCGCATCATGCCAATTTCAACGTCCAGCTTCATCAGGCGCGACTCGATCTCCGCCAGCCTGCGGCGCGCTTCTTCGCTGGCCATCTGCGCTTCCTGCATCGCCTTCTGTATGGCAGCGCTGCGGTCGCGGAACATTCCCGGCAAATACTTGCGCCCCGCCCAGATAAAGACGGCAGCGATCACCGCAAAGTTCAGAATCACGCAGAGCCAGTAGGACTGCTGCACGCTGAGTCCCGTGAGTCGATGGATCGCCTGCACCGAAGCCGAATGCTTGAACTCCTCCATCTCGTCTTTCTCTGTCCCGGCGGCTTCCTTGCTCTCATGCGCCAACTGCCGGCCAGGCGCCTGCGGTTTGTCCGCGGAACTCACGCTTGCCGGTTGGTCGGAAGAAGCAGGCTGTTCCTGCGCCCGCAGTGATGCCACGCTCGCGCAACTCACAATCAGCAGCGCCAGCAAACTTGCGCGGACGATTTTCTTGGCGGACCCGATCTTCGTTGAGGTGATCTTTTTTGAGGACATCATCCTTGAGGACATCATCGCCCCGCTCCCGCCGGTTGCAGCACGCGTCGTACGATCTCTTGGGCTAGCGCGACCGCGTCGGCCGGCAAACCCGCTTCCGCCGCAGCCCGATCGTGTTCGATATCTCTTTTCGCCGCCGCCACCTGCGCCTGCGCCTTGCTGCGCGCTTCGTTCAAGGCATTGGTGCGAGCCTGCAGCACCGCCTGCCGCCGCGCTTCCTGCGCCCGAAATACCACAGCCCGCGCCTCCCGCAGTTTCTGCTCGTAGTCCGACGTGCGCGCCTCGGCCGCGGCAATGTCGGCGCGCGATTTCTCGATCGCACCTTCCGTCTTGCTTCGCCGCTCGGCCAGCACGCGCTGCAACGGCTTGTGCACGATCGCGGTGTAGAGCGCGTAGAGCAACGCCAGCAGAATCACCGTCGGCACCGACCCGAGCAGTAATTCCCCTAGTTGTTGAAGCGTTTGATCCATGTAGTGCTGCTATAGACTGGAGAATGAGGGCTATGAAAACTGTTAAGTCTAACGTCCGCAAGGAGCTTATGTCAACGCGAAGAAGATCGGTTTAGCCCGCTGTCGAAATGCCGGGGGGAGGACACGGCTTTGCCGGTGCCGCTTTCAATCCGCTAGAAATGCGGGCTTTTAGCCCACTGAGGGACATTCTCAAACTGACACACCGCACATTCCTGCACATAGCCCTTGACTTCGGCCAAAAGAGGATTAGCATTGAACTATCACCTCCGATCCAATTCAGGATCGAATGGGCCGATAGCCAAGGAATGTCACCGCTTCTTGGTTGCCGGCCCATTTAAATTTGAATCGTCAGACGTTAGTCCCCACTCAAGGTGCGCGGTGTCTAATCCTCGTATGCGGAGAATCCGCTATGCCCTGCTTCTGCCGCTGATGCACTTAGGAATCGCCGGGCCCCCGATGTTTCATCAGGAATCGACCGTTTGGCGGTACGTCCCTCAAGCTCAGGAGCTCGAGGATTTTGAAGCGAAGTACCCCGCACCCGAAGGTGGCGGAGTGCCTGTCGAACCATGCTATGAGTACAGATTCTCGTCTGCTACCCGCACGATTGTCGCGGCTAATCTCCCAACGGCACTTCTAGTCGGGGCTTCGGCGGACGGGTGCGCTTCACCAGCAGCGCGACTGATTCCAAATCGGGTGAAGTATCAACTGAGTGTGAAAACCTGGGTAATCGCTCTTGAGACTCTCATTGTTCTTGGAATTATTGTGCAGTGGTGGCTGGTCGGCGGCTGGCTCGATCAACGATACACGCAATCGAAGCCCACACGCCGGTGGATCATTCCCGTCACAGTCATTACCGTTGGAGCGGTTGTGATGGCTTCAACAGCCTTCGGACACGGAAGCGTAGCCGAGCCGGTAAACATATTTGCGGCAATGATCACGCTTCTGGCGTGGATTGTTCTGATCGTTATGTTCGCCGTAGCTGGGCGGTGTGGGTGATCGGGAGAATCCGCCACCGCTCCTCACCCGTGAGTTCCCGTTTGTGAGTCCGGGTGCCCCATTTCTCGCGTTCTTTGCGAGAAGTGGGGATTTTGCCGAGCTAACACTTCGAGAAGATGTCCGCAGTCGGCAGTCCCCACTTCTCGCGCGAAGGGCGCGCGAGAAATGGGGCACCCGGCGTTCGGAGTCGCCAGCTACGCCACCACCCACTCCCTCACTCGCCGCACCACCGACGCCGGCGCCTCGACTTCCAGTTCCACCGCCCCATCTTTATACTTCCGCGAAAAAATCCGCGCCTTGGCTTCCAGCATGGCCAGAGTCTTGCCTTCTTTCTGCGGCACGCGCAGATGTACGCGGCTGACGGCATCTTCCTCGATCATCGCGTCGATCCGCGCCAGCAGCTTATCTAACCCCGTGCCCTCCGCCGCCGAGACGTAAACCGTGTTCGAGCCTTCGCGCATGGCGTCGGCTTGCAGGCTCTGCGCGACTTCATCATCCAGCAGATCGATCTTGTTCATCACGCGCAGGCGCGGCTTCTTTTCTGCCTCCAGTTCTTTCAACACGATCTCGACCTGCGCGTCCTGCTCGGCGGAAAGCCGGCTGCTGGCGTCCGACACCTGCAGAATCAGCGACGCCCGCTGCACTTCTTCGAGCGTGGCGCGAAAGGCCGAGACCAGCGTATGCGGCAGGCTGCGAATGAATCCCACGGTGTCGGAGAGCAGCACTTTGCGCTTGGAGGGCAAATCCACGCCACGGATCGTGGGGTCGAGCGTGGCAAACATTTTCGGCGACGACAAAACGCCGGCCCGCGTCAGCGCGTTAAACAACGTCGACTTTCCCGCGTTCGTATATCCCACCAGCGCCACGGTCGCCACCGGCGCCGATTCGCGCCGCTGCCGCTGCTGGGCGCGAATGCGCCGCACATTTTCCAGTTGCTGTTCCACGTGCCGGACGCGCCGGTAAATCTTCCGCCGGTCCGTCTCCAGCTGCGTTTCACCCGGACCGCGCGTACCGATGCCGCCGCCCAGTTGCGACATCTCGACTCCGCGCCCGGCCAGCCGCGGCAGCAGGTACTGCAACTGCGCCAGTTCGACCTGCAACTGGCCTTCCCGCGTGCGCGCGTGCCGGGCAAAGATGTCGAGGATGAGCTGGGTTCGGTCGATCACCCGGCGGTGAACCACCTTTTCAATATTGCGCTGCTGCGAGGGACTGAGATCGTGATCGAACAAAAGAACATCGGCATTCACGGACGCGGCCGCGCCCGTGATCTCTTCCAGTTTGCCCGCGCCGACGAGCGTAGCGGGATCCAGCCGTTCGCGCCGCTGCAGAATTTCTCCGACGACTCTCGCCCCGGCGCTTTCCGCCAGCGTGCGCAATTCCGCCAGCGACTCTTCTGCATCGAACTCAGGGATGACCGGTTTCCCGTTCGACTTCGGCGCAGCTCCGGCGGCCGCGGACACCGGCATTCCAGCCGCGTCGCGGGCGGCAGCGGCCTGCGCCGTCACCGTTCCTTTCGCACCGCGCCCGCGCGAACGCACGTCCAGCCCCACCAGGAAGGCGCGTTCGCGGTCGCGGTTCTCGCCGGCGCTCTCACCAGGCACACTGCCGCGTGCGCGCGTCACTCCGCGGAATTTCTTGGAAACAGGACCCAAGCTGAAAACGCCTTACCCTTCGGTGCCCGATGCGGTTGCCGGGGTAGCCGGAGTCGCCACGGCTGCCGGTTTCTCCGTATGCGCCACGTGAGGACCATGCGCGGCCGCCACCCGCCCCATCACCACGGTGGAGATGGCGTGCTTGAAGATGAGTTGCTCCTGACCGTTCGCCT
>Ga0074045_10006190_pt1 | contig 10306 bp, 7 predicted proteins | sample BogForMeECP23OM2_FD_94442 | JGI IMG/M metagenome (GOLD analysis project Ga0074045, IMG submission 94442) | Bog forest soil microbial communities from Calvert Island, British Columbia, Canada - Bog Forest MetaG ECP23OM2 | ecosystem: Environmental > Terrestrial > Soil > Wetlands ... | reverse complement strand
CCCGTCCCGCCGTACCACTGGCTCACCCGCGCGTACAGGTCCCAGCAATAGAAGTCAATGCGCTCGCCCGCTGCGCTGAGCGAACCCAGCAGCGCGCGCGTCGCATCCAGCGTCTTCCCCTCCAGATGCACCAGCCCCACCACCACATCGGCAACCTGCACGCCGGTGTTGTCGATGTAGTTCTGCACCCCGACAATTGCCCCACGCCCTCTCAGCAGCCGGACGAAGGTATCGCCCAGGATTGCGTTGCGCAGGTGTCCGATGTGCGCTGCCTTGTTGGGATTAATGCTGCTGTGCTCGACCAGGCGGAATCCCTCGGCGCCAATCTCTGCGTGCTGGTCGCGCGCAATCGCGCGGACCGCCGCCGCACGGTCGAGCCGGATGTTCAGGTAGCCCGCGCCCGCAACCTCCACCGATGCCACGCCTGCCAGCGCCGTGGGATCGCTGGCAATCAGCGCATTCAACTCCGCGGCAAGCTCTGCCGCAATCAGTCGCGGCGCCTTGCGCAGCCGCTTGGCCAGCTCAAACGCCACCGGCAACGCCAGATCGCCCAGAGCGATATTCGGCGGCTGCTCCACCGCCAGTTGCGATGTCCCCATCTGCGCGGGCGTGGTTCCGTACCTGGCGAGCAGAATGGCCTGAATGCGCCCCTGCAACGCGATCTGAATTGTGCGTACCATGCGTGTGATTGATCCGGTCGTAGAGAGTTGCGTGCAGCTCTTAGTTTATGCGCCACGCAGCGCGGGTGATGAGAAGTAACTCAGCGCCTGAAGGAAAACTTCTTGTGCCCGAAGTAGCTGTAGCACGCAATAATCACGGAGTTAACGATGCCCGCCAGGAATGGTGCGTAGGGGCGCGTAAGCGCGAGGTGCAAGAAGACATTGGTGGCCGTGGGCAGAATGACGAGTCCCATGGGGAAGGTGACGCTATAGACCGCGAAGCAGCGCAGCCACTCCTTAAGGTAGCTGCCGTGGGTGCGAAAGACGAAGTGTTTATAGCAGAGGAACGCGATGGTAATGCCGATGGGCGTGGAGACGACGAACGCGATGTCCGCAATCAGCGGCTTGCCGCGGTGGGGAAGCAGGTGGCCAAACAGAAGTACGAACGCGGAGTAGATCGCCAGCGAACTCACCGTGTTCGACACGCCGACCATCAGGAAGCGGACCACCTCGCCCGCTGGCAGGGCGCGGCGGATGGCGGCAAACGGCCCGTGTGCCCTGGGGTCGGGCGGCGCGCCGTCCGGCAGCAGCGTGTCGGTTGGTTGAGGAGCTGGAGACATGCAACTCTGATTGTATCGTCGCCGCCGTCCCGCACGCGCTTTCCTTCAGCCGCGCGGACCGCCGCAAGTGCGATTGACCCCCTGGGAAAGCGCCCAGCCAGCGTTGAACAATAGTTCCGGCCTTCCCGCTAGTTCTCCGTAGGCCGTTCGGCCTTGATCGTAGCCGCTTCAAACTCCGGCAATGTACTCGCCGTTGTCGATGCCGCTGCCGCAGGCGAGGCCGCCCCCGTCGATTGCGCCGGACTGGATGGCAATTGCGCCGGACTGGGTGTCGTTTGTGCCGGACTGGAGGTTGAGACGAGGACGAGGAGCAGAAGAGCGATGGTGCATTTCATGGGGGATATCTCCTGCCCCGTGAGTACGGAACTCGACTCCATTCGGTTCCCGGTCGATTTGAAATAATTCGCGCGAGGATTCGTACCGCGAGATGGAGCGCGCACTGCGTCACAACTATTTAGCATGGGAGGATGGAACGCAGAGGCCAGGCAGCATTGGCCACGGCGAATGGAGTGGCAGGCGTTGGCAACATCATTGGCAGAGGTCGAATCGCAGGTTGCCGGGAGGCAGGCTAGGCGCAACGCGCATGCCAGGCGCGGCCAGCAATGGCGCGAACGCGCCTTCGCCCTGCTTCTGGTCGGCGCGCTGACCCTCTTCGCCGTGGCCATCGATGGCTACCATCCCTACGCCGAGGACGGCGGCCTCTACATGGCCGGAGTCAAGCGCCTGCTCGACCCCGCGCTCTACCCGCACTCCACGGCCTTCGTAATCGAACCGATGCGCCACTCGCTCTTCGCGCCCATGGTCGCAGGCGCAGTGCGACTGACCCACCTCAGCCTGCCAGTCGTTCTGCTCGCGTTCCATCTGGCCGGCATATGGCTGACGCTCTTCGCCGCATGGATGCTGGCCTCGCGCTGTTGGTGGGGACGCAGCGCGCGCATCGGAGCCGTAGTTCTTTTGGCCTGCTGGCTGGCGCTCCCGGTGGCCGGGACCGCTCTCCTCTTCATGGACCCATACGCCACCGCGCGCAGCCTCTCCACACCATGCATGGTTCTGGCGCTGCTCGGCGCGCTCGACATGACAGAGAGCGGCAGTCCGTTCCCCTCACAAAAGAGAAACAGACAGCGCGGTCTCCTCCTCTGCGCCGCCAGCCTTGCGTTCGCTGCTGCAATGCATCCCCTGATGGCCGCCTACGCCCTCGGCGCAACGCTGATGCTGCTCGCCGCGCGCTCGCCGAATCGCACCCTGCGGCTCTACGCAACGGTAGCCCTTGCAGCATCCGCACTGGCGCTTGCAGCCTGCTTGCAGGCGGCCGCAAAGCCGGAGAGCGCAGCCTACACCCGCGTCGCGCTGACGCGGAGCTACTGGTTTCCCGCCCAGTGGCGCTGGTACGAGTTGCTCGGACTCGCCGCGCCCCTGGCCATCCTGTCCTTCTTCGCGTGGCCGAGGATGAGCAGACCCGCACTGGGTGCCCCATCCATCGCGTACTTTGCAATGGGTGGGATGAAGGGTGCCCCATCCATTCCGCGCTCTTTGCGGAATGGGTGGGAGTTAGCGTCACAATATTTGGGCCGGACCGGCGAGGAGGCCAACGAAGCAAGCCGCGCGCTGGCGCGCATGGCAATCGCCGTGGGCGCAACCTCCTCGCTTATCGCATTCACCTTCGCCCGCGCCGGGTCCGCCACGCACTTGATTGCGCGCCTGCAGCCTCTGCGCGCCTTCCACATCGTCTACCTGGTGATGGTGCTGCTGCTGGGAGCGCGGCTGGGTGAGCGCATCCTGCAGCGCCGCGCCTGGCGTTGGGCCGCGGCAATACTGCTGCTTGGCGGCATCAGCTTCACCGCCGGGCGCACCGCCTTCCCCAACTCATCTCATCTGGAGCTTCCCGGAACCGCCCCGCGCAACCCGTGGGCGCAGGCCTTCCTGTGGGTCCGCGACCACACCTCGAAGGACGCGCTCTTCGCCCTCGACGCGGACTACATCAACGCCCCCGGCGAAGACGCGCAGTGCTTCCGCGCCATCGCCCAGCGCAGCGCGCTCGCCGACTACTCCAAGGACGGAGGCGAGGCCTCCATCGCGCCCGGGCTCACCGCCGAGTGGGTGCGCGATCAGGCGGCGCAGCAATCCCTCAGCGCCCCTTCAACCACCGATGAGCAGCGTGTGGCCGCGCTCAGGCCGCTGGGCGTCTCCTGGGTCGTACTCCAGGCGGGCGCAACCACCCGCTTCGACTGCCCCTTCGCCAACTCCGCAGTCAAGGTCTGCCGCCTGCCTTGAGCCGCTCTGGCCTGTTGACAGGCTTCGAACCGCAAAATTCCACTACGATCAGGCCGATTTTGTCTGTTTTATGACAAAATTATCCAATTCCGTTGATTTTCCGACAAGCATCAGATATTTTGTCGTATTTATTACATGTCCTGCCACAGATTGAGCCGTAATATAGGCAACTTGTAAAGAGATCGCCTCGCCATCGACTTTGGCATGATGATTGCATGTATCCGGGTAGCTGCCGCAAATCATGGATCTTTCCACTCAGGTCTCAGATTCAGACTCTTGCTCGTTTCTCGTCGAGACTGACTGGCCCTGACCGACCCCTGCATCGAGAATTCGATCGCGGATGAAAGAGAGACTGCCATTATTACTCCGACAAATTCACGACGCCTTCTTCGCCACGTTGCCGTTCTCGCCATCCTCGCAACTTTCACAGCCGCGTCCTATGCCGCCGGCGACGTCTCCAGTTCGACTACACCGACGGCTACGCAGGTTGCACAAGCCTCCACGCCTGCTCCGCCTCCGGCTGCCGCACCCGCGCCAGCCCCGGCGGCCGCGCCGGCTCCTGCACCAGCGCCAGTCTGGAGCGTCGGATCGGTGGACATCAGCGGCTACATCGACGGCTACTTCAGCTATAACGCCAACCGGCCCAGCCTTGCAGCCAACGATCAACTGAACCAGTACTACAACTTCGACGACAAGACCGACCAGTTCAGCCTGGAGGCCGCCAAGCTCACCCTCAACCACGACCCCGATCCGGTTGGCGCGCACGTCGATCTCATCTTCGGACGCACCAACACCCTCATCCACGCCAACAGCACGGACGAGAACTCCAACGACAACTACATCGAGCAGGCCTACATCACCATCAAGCCGCCCAAGGCCAAGGGCTTCGAGCTCGACTTCGGCCAGTTCACCACCTCGGCTGGCCAGGAGGTCATCGAGACGATGAGCAACTGGAGCTACTCGCACGGTCTGCTCTTCGCCTATGCCATCCCTTACTACCACTTCGGCTTGCGCACCTCCGTGCCCGCCACCAAGGTCTGGACCGTCGGCGCGCAACTCGTCAACGGCTGGAACGACGTTTCCAGCAACAATGGCGGAGTCACCGTCGGCCTCACCAGCTCGCTGGTCAAGCCCAAGTACACCTGGAACACCAACTACTACGTCGGGCCCTCCAACGTCGACACGCAGAAGACCTATCGCAATCTGTTCGACACCACCCTTCTGCTCACTCCCAACGCCAAGTTCAACTGGTACGTCAACTACGACTACGGCCAGAACCACACCAGTTTCAAGGCAGCGATAAAAGGTGTGTCGGCTGCGGTCCCAGAGTTGTCGCAGCACTGGCAAGGCATTGCCACTTCGGCGCGCGGTCAGGTCACTGCCAACGCCGCTCTGGTTGGCCGCTACGAGTACTTCTACGATCAAGGCGCTGCGACCGGGACCCATCAGACCCTCAACGAGTTCACCGGTACCTATGAGTACAAGTGGCCGGTTGGTCTCCTGCTGCGCGCCGAGTACCGCCGCGACTGGTCCGACCACACGGTCTTTCCCAAGGGAACTTTAGAGACCGTGAAGGCGCAGTCCACCGCGACCATCGGCCTCATCGCCTTCTTCGGCCCCAAACGCTAGCTTCCCTCCCACTCTCCCGCCTTCCCGGCGGGTGATTGGAAGGAATGATTGCACCGCTCACGGTTGCTTCCGGCATTGAGGCAACCATCTGAAGAGGCTTCAAGGCAATCTGTTTTGAAGCCTCTGCTTCTTCAGTCAACGAGTTCGATCTTCGGCCCTATTCAAGTTCGTCTTCGGCTTTTGAACTGCATTTCATCGAACCCCGGTTCCAGAACTGCCGTTTGGAATCAGGATTGCACGTCTGGATCGCAACAGCACTTACAACTTCTTCAACCCGGCGTCCGACGCTGGAGATGTTGACTAACTAGGAGAGCACATGGCAGAGACAACGACAGGCGAGATGAAAAAAACGCTGGGACTTACCGGGCTTACTAGCAACGCAATGGCTTTGATCGCTCCGGGCGCATTCCTTTGGCTTACCTTTGCCATCCAGGCCGCAACCGGAACCACCGGTCCGGCCATGTGGGCTGGCATCGTCGCCGCGCTGCTGCTCTGCCTGGCCACCGCGGTCTGTTACGCTGAGATGGCTAAGCTCTACCCAGGCACGGGCAGCTCCTACTACTTTGCAGAGCAGTCCTTCCTCAACCACGACAAGGCATGGAAGTACGCCCGCATCTCCAAGTTCATCGTCGGATGGGCCTCCCATCTCTACTACTGGATCTATCCCGGCGTCATGGTTGGGGTCATGGGCATCTTTACCGGATTCATCGTCGGCACCCTCTATCCCAGCTTCATGAGCGCCTCCAACCCCGGAATCTTCTTCATGATGGCGGGCGCCATCTTCTACGCCTTCGCCATCGCGTACATCGCTCATCGCGGAGTCAACAGTTCCACGGCGGTCAACCTTGCCATCAATGGCATTCAGGTCTTTGCGCTGCTGGTCTTTGCCGTCCTCGCCTTGCAGTACCGCGCCAGCCACCCGGCCGGCTCGGTCGCCTTCCAGTTCGACGCCACCAGCGGAGAGGCATACACCTACGAGTTCCAGACCACCCCGGTCGTTACCAACGGGGTTTCGGTAGACACCATTGTGCGCGACTCGAGCCAGGTGCCGCTGCCCAAGAAGGACGCGGCCGGCAACATCATGCCCTACCACATCGACTACAACTACGCGGACTCCACCGGCGCCTTCCAGTCCCACCCAACCGCCGGTTCGGTCATCAGCCCGCACCACTTCAGTTGGATGTTCATTCAAGCCACGGTCGCCATTCTGATCCTGGTGGGATTCGAGTCCGTCACCGCCATGGGCGGCGAGGCAAAGAACGCCAAGCGCGACATCCCCATCGCCGTCATCACCTCGCTTCTGGTACAGGGGGCAGTCTTCTACTGCTTTGAATACTTCGCCGCCAATTACTTCTTGAGTAGCGGCTATCCCATGTCCACCGCCCAAGCGTCTTCCGCGCCCATCGGCGACATGATGGTCGTGGTCGGCGACGCGCTCTTCGGCCAGGGCCATGGACGCACCTTCATGCTCTGCGAGGCCTTCACCGTCTTCCTGGCGCTCATCGGCACCACTCTCTCCTGCATCAACACCGGAGCGCGCGTCACCTACGCCATGGGCAAGGACAAGGAAGTGGGCGGCAACTTTGGCGGCCTGCACACCACCAACCTCACCCCCCACCGCGCCATCTGGACGCTGGCCACCATCTCCGCCGTCATCGGTTGCATCGCGGTCGCGCTTGCCTTTGGCGACGGTGCCGCTCCCAGTGCCGCGGCGATCGCTGCCATCCCGCCGGGCTTCTGGTCCAGTGTCGGCTACACCACGCACGAGAAGATGGCCGCCCTGCCCAACTCCCTGCTCATGGTCACGCTGGCCTCCAACTTCGGCACCTTCCTGCTCTACTGCCTGAGTTGCGCAACCTGCATGGTCGCCTACGCCAAGCACCCCAAGTACAGCCTGCTTCGCCACGGCATCATTCCTGTCTTCGGCATACTGGCCAACCTGGCCTGCATGGCCTTCTACCTGATCGGGCCCTTCATGGGCTACGGCACCAAGATGGAACCCCTGCTGGCCCTCGGCATCGCCATCGTCTGGGCGCTCTACGGAGGGTTCCACTTCCTCAGCATCGGCAAGGCCCACGGTAAGCCGACCCTGCTGACGGATCGTAACGCGGCGTAAACTGAGGGCGTCCGGCGAAGCGCATCCTGCCTCGCCGGACGCCCGGCTTTTCCGGTAAATATCCCTTCACGTCAAGTATGGCTAATCCTCGGCTCTTAACTTCCGTGCAGGCGGAGATAGTTCAATGACTGGCGAGGGAGGCTTTTCTGGATCGGGAGGCGGATTCGATGAACATACGCAAGTTACAAAGATGTTAGGTAAGCCTATGCGAGCGGTTCTTCATTTCGGTGTGGTCATGGCGGTTGTGATCGTCTCCTACTTTGTCATAGAAGCTATTGCTAACAGGTTTCGCCGAAGGTAGTTATTACTTGTACCGAGGGGATAATTACCGCAGCATAATATCAGGCGTCAGGAGCATCTCTTCTGTTTCGCCGGACGCCCGGCTTTTCTCCCACCGCATTCCCTCACCGACCGACCGGCCGAACCTCTATGCTCGATCTCGAATTCGCTGAACTCTCCGATTCCGGCCTCACGCGCGATCACAACGAAGACTTTCTCGGCCACGTCCTTCCCGCCTCTCCCGCGCAGGTCCAGTCGCAGGGTTGGCTCTTCGCCCTGGCCGACGGAGTCGGCGGACAGGAGCGCGGCGAGGTCGCATCCCGCCTCGCAGTCGAGACCGTCCAGGCCGGCTTCCGCAAGATCCCCAAGGGCATCATGCACGTCTCGCTCCTGCCCCGCCTGGTGCAGGAGGCCAACCACGCCATCGTAGACCAGGGCCACGCCGCTCCCGCCCGCTCCGACGCACGCTACTCCGATCCCGGCGGCGCCATCCTCCCCGGCGGAACGCAGATGGCCACCACCCTGGTCCTCTGCGCCCTGCGCTTCGACTCCGCCGTCGTCTCCCACGTCGGCGACTCGCGCTGCTATCTCGCCCGCAACGGCAACCTCACCCCGCTCACCCACGACCACACCATGGTCGACGAGCAGGTTCGCCTCGGCCTCATCTCCAAGACCGAGGCCGCCTCAGCCGTCAACCGCCATATCCTCACCCGCTCTCTGGGCAGCGAGCTCTTCGTCGCCGCCGACACCATCACCGTCAACATCATGCCCGGCGACATCCTCCTGCTCTGTTCCGACGGCCTGCACGGCTACGTCTCCGACGCCGAGATTCAGAAGACCATCGCCTCCGCGCCCTCGCTCGATCAGGCCGCCGCCACCCTCGTCGCCGCCGCCAACGCCGCCGGAGGTTACGATAATGTCAGCGTCCAGTTGATTCGTGTACGCTCAGTAGAGCGCATGGGTCTATACCGTGGGCGTCCGTACCGTCTGCTCTAATGTTCGCTCCCAACCTCACCATTCACGCCGGCGATCAGCTCGACCACTACCACCTCGAAGAGTTGGTGGCCACCAGCGGCATGTCCACCGTCTTCCGAGCCATCGACACTCGCACCGGCACGCAAGTCGCGATCAAAATCCCCCACCCCGAGGTCGAGTGCGACCCCGCCCTCTTCGAGCGATTCCAGCGCGAGGCAGACATCGGCACCCGCCTGCACCATCCAGCCGTCATGAAGGTCTTCCCCAACCCCGGCCGCTCCCAGGTCTACATGGTCATGGAGTGGGTCCCCGGCCGCCTTCTCCGCCAGGTCATTCAACAGCAGCCAAAGCTGCCCATCGACCGCGCCGTCAAGCTCACCGTCGGCATCTGCCGCGCCCTCGAGTACATCCACGCCAACGGCGTCGTCCACCGCGACATGAAGCCGGAGAACATCATGGTCGACGACGACGACAACATCCGCCTCATCGACTTCGGAATCGCCGCCAACGCCGGTGCCCGCCGCCTCACCTTCGGAAACTTCTCCCAGGGCCTGGGCACGCCAGACTACGTCTCGCCGGAGCAGGTCCGTGGCAAGCGCGGAGACGCGCGCAGCGACATCTACTCCCTCGGCGTCATGCTCTACGAGATGCTCACCGGCACCGTCCCCTTCACCGGCGCCAATCCCTTCGCCGTCATGAACGACCGCCTGCTCAACTATCCCCCGCCACCCATGACGCTCGAGCCATCCGTCACACCGCAGCTTCAGGAGATCCTCTACCGCGCCCTCGAACGCGATCCAAAAAACCGCTACGCCAGCGCCCGCGAGTTCGCACACGACCTCGAGCACCAGGACGAGGTCGGCGTTGCCAGCCGCACCGAAGCCTCCACCTGGAAGCGCAAGGAATCCCCGCCCGCCCACCGCAATCTCCTCATCGGCACCCTGGTCGTCATCCCCCTGCTCATCCTCATCCTCCTCCTCCTCGTCGCCCGCCACCACTAAAATTTGTCATTCTCCCCGAAGTTGTCATTCTGAGCGCAACGAAAGAATCCCCGCATTTCGTACGAAGTGCAACCAACGAGACAGCCGGTGAATCCCTCGCTCTATCGAGGCACAAACTCGTCGGCGTGGATCACGAACTCGGGATAGGCGCCCGCGCCCAGCTCGCGCACGTCCATGCCCTGCCAGTGTCCATCGTCGTCCACGCGATAGGTTGAAAAGCGGTTGAGTAGCAGGTTTCCCACGTGGATCAACGGCAGCATGAAGCCGAGCAGAGCGCTGATGCCCACCACCTGCGCCAGAATGTGTCCGCCGCGCGTGCCTGCGGAAAAATGCCCGAAGAGTCCCAGCGCGATCAGTCCCCAGATGCCCGCCAGCGCATGGACAGAGATCGCGCCGCCCGGATCGTCCACGCGCAGCCGCAGTTCGAAGATCTCGATCATGGTTGTCACCAGCACGCCCGCGATCGCTCCGATCCCGATCGCCGCCACCGGAGAGATCATCGCGCACGACGCGCTGCCCGCCACCAGCCCCGCGATCCATCCATTCGCGCTCAGCGATGCGTCCGGCTTGTGGTAGCGCGAGCGAGTGATGGCCACAGCAGCAAGGCAACCAGCCGAGGCCGAGAGCATCGCGTTGATCACTACGCCGACCACCTGCTGCGGTCCCGCGCCATAGAACAGGATCGAGGCCGCCGAATCGAGCCCAATCCAGCCCACCAACGCCAGCAGGCAGCCGAAGAGTACCAGCACGATGTTG
>Ga0074045_10006188_pt1 | contig 10309 bp, 11 predicted proteins | sample BogForMeECP23OM2_FD_94442 | JGI IMG/M metagenome (GOLD analysis project Ga0074045, IMG submission 94442) | Bog forest soil microbial communities from Calvert Island, British Columbia, Canada - Bog Forest MetaG ECP23OM2 | ecosystem: Environmental > Terrestrial > Soil > Wetlands ... | reverse complement strand
CGCTTGCCGCATCGGCTCCTGCCCGCGCTTTTTGATCATGTTGGCCTTGTTGCCATTCTTCAGCGGCGGCGCCGTTTGTCCCCGCTGCTCGGCTCGTTCCATCTCCCCGAGCTTCCGCAGGATCTCCTGCTCATAGGCGGCGATCCGCTCCTCGACCGCGTCGTACATCTGGAGAGCCTGCTGCAAGCTGAACAAGTGATCCTCCCGCCAGTGCCCACTCAATTGTTCGGCAATTTCCTGTTCGGTTTTGCTGCAGCGTGGGTCGCGCAGCTTGGCCAGCTTCAAGGCATCCCGCTCTCCTCCGGCGATGGCGCGCAGAATCGCCATCCCGGTCACCCCATCGATGTCGGAAACGGCACGGTGCACGCGCACGTTCATCTGGTCCAAACTCTTTTGCATCCTCCGCAACCCGTCTCCACGCTCCGCCACTAGGTTGGCCTTATCCCGCACCAGTGTCCGCAGCATGCAGACCGCTTCCTCCGGTCGGAACGAACTCCGCAGCAATCCGCAACTGTGCAGCCGCTGAATCCACTCGCAATCCGTCGGGTCCGTCTTTTTGTCCCGCCCGGGCACCCGCGCCAGCTGTCGGGTATCCACCAGCAGCACTTGGAAACCTTGCGCTTCCAACACTTCGTGCGGAGGAATCCAGTAAACTCCTGTGCTCTCCATCGCCACCGACTCTACCTGACGTGCTTTCAGCCACTCCCCCAGGCGTATCAGTTCCGCCGTCGTCGCCCCGAAGCTGGCGATGTCTCGAGCGCTCCCATCCGGGGTCGGAGCGCATACCCAGTGGCGCTCGCTCCCCAGATCGATCCCGGCCACCTTCCGTCGAATCACCGGCAAACCCGGGAGCTGTCTTCGGCTGCCTTCCCATCTTTCGCCCTCGTGTTTTCCTGCCATCTCTTTACCCCACCTTTCTGAGCACGCCCGCCCAGGCTGGCCGTTTGTGGATTCTGACCTAGGGGAGAACTTAGAAGCCTCGCCAATGTACAATCGCCTTCCTGGAACCATGCCTTCTTTGCGGCATACGCACGAATGGAAACAAGACTTCGGGGGAACCTCAGGTCTCGCCGGCCACGAACCACCAATGCAATCCAGTTTCCGCTTTCGCATAACTTCAGGTTCTCCGTCGCTCGGACCGACGGGAAGCACGGGTCGATGGACATCGTTAGTTGTGCATGGAGTGAAGCGGCAACAATCTTTTGATTCTGCCCGTGATGTCCCTATAATTGGCTCTGACTCCCAGGTTCACTAGGACTGCATTGTCAGAGATCAAGCCACGATATGAATTTCGGATTTGGGCGGAGACGCTTACGCCCATACGAGAAAAGCTCGAGCGTCTGGCTCCGCTGAAGGAGACGGTCAGCCAGGAAACTTATCTGGTCTCCGCTGTAACGGACAAATGCAATGCCAAGGTCCGTGCCACACTGATGGACATCAAAGTCCTCGTGGCGGAAGATCGGGGATTGGAACAGTGGAAACCTGTCCTGAAAGCAGGATTTCCGCTGGAGAGCTCCGTCATAGCCACCCAGATCTTTCCCAGTCTTGAGCTTCCATCCCCTGTCCTGGCAAAGCCTGAATACACCTTGGACGAATTTCTGGGCGATGTAATGCGGGCGGAGCCGAGAATCACCATCGTGGATGTTTCCAAGACGCGATATCAATTCAGCATAGGGGAGTGTGCGGCCGAGTACGCTCAGATCACGCTCAACGGTACACCGCGAGACACCGTGGCTGTGGAATCGGTCGATCCTGATGCCGTACTGAAATTGGTTGGGGATCTGGGCGTCAGTGAGGCCAACACTAGCTACATACGCGAGATTAGGCGTGCACTTGGCTTGGCGGCACACCCGTCTGGCTCACGATAGGCTGGAGAGAATCACATGGGAAAAGAGATCGAGCGCAAGTTCCTCGTTAAGGACAATACCTGGCGAGGCCAGGACGCGGGAAAGCGCTACCGCCAAGGATATCTTAGTACGGTTAAAGAGCGGACGGGTCGTGTACGAATCGCAGGCGACAAAGGATTCCTCACCGTCAAAGGCATTACCGTGGGCGCGAGCAGATCTGAGTACGAATATGAAATCCCAGTGGCCGATGCGAATGAGATGCTCGACCGGTTATGCGAACGGCCACTGATTGAAAAGACCCGCTATCGGATATCTCACACCGGTCTGGTGTGGGAAGTCGATGAGTTCGAGGGTGAAAACCGCGGTCTGATCACGGCGGAAGTCGAGCTCAAAGATGAACATCAGTCTGTGACGCTCCCTGGCTGGGTTGGTCAGGAGGTCACCGGCGATCCGCGATATTTCAATGCGAATCTGGTGGCGAAGCCATTCACCACGTGGTGAGGGTGAAAGCGCCAGGAGATTCCAGCCAAATTGCAGTTAGGGTATAAAGAGCATATAAGCACAGTTGTCATGCCAGAAAATATTCGCCGTCGAGGAACGACTATGCCAACCGCTACAGCACCTCCGCCAAGCCGCCCCAAAGACAGGAAGCCACTGCCCAAGAAAGAAGCCGTAACTCCCAGTTGGGTGGGACGCGTCCCTCAGCTCAAGCCAGCCCAGTATGCCGACGGCATGCCCATCCATAAACCCGAATACATCTGCTGCAAACTCATCCTGCGGCCCAACAAGTTCCACTCGCGCGAGAGCTTCTTCGACTTCGGCAAGGTCTTTAAGGAGCCCGCCAAAGAGCACGGCGTAAAGTACACGACGGGAGGCTTTATAGAACAGCCGGTCAAGATCCGCGAAGTGCTGTTCGTTGATACCGACGACTTCCGCCTGTACAACAACGCCTTCATTCTGCGCCGCCGCATCCCCTACAAGGACGGCTTCCCCATCGGCGAGCCCGAGATCGTCTTCAAGTTCCGGCACCCCGACTTGCAGATGTGCGCGGAAACCGACGTGCGGCCGAACATCCTGGGCGATCACCGCGTCAAGTTCAAGGTCCAAGCCCTGCCGCTCAAGGAGAAGCTCGGTGGCATCCGCCTGCTCTTCTCCCACAACGTGCAGTTTCCGCGGTCCGCGATCGGTATTAGCCGGATTGGCCAGGAAAGCGCGCTTGACATGGATGCAGTTGTCCAGGTCTTTCCGGTGCTCGCCCGGGTGAGGAAGCAGCCGGCAGAGAAGATCAAGTTGGTGAGCGACACCATCATCGAGGAAGTCCTCCAGGACATTGGGCTGCTAGATTTCGGCGACGGCCTCACGTGCAAGGCCAACGTGGCCATCTGGCGAACCCGCGGCGAGCACCGCCCGCTCATCGGCGAGTTCGCTTATCAGTTCCGCTTCCAGGACCGCGACAAACTCAGCAAGGACGCACTGCGCCGTACCGAAGCGTTCTTTATCTCGCTGCAGTACGCCGCCGAAGACTATATCAACCTGGGCGCCACGAAGACGGCTACGGTGTACCGTTTACTGGGCAATCCACCCAAGTCGCACGAATGACGGTCTCGCCAAAACTGTCAGCAAAGGCCGAGACGTTGGGCTCGTTTTCCTCCTCTTCGGCAGCGGCAGCGAACGGATGATCCCGGTAGCACTCGCTGTCACTGTGTTGATCTCCGCCTGCTTGGTGCGCGTGAAGATCATGTGGCGCCAGGCGCCGATAACTGCGGCCATTGTCATCGCCGGCGGCTCTGCGAGTGTCGGAATCGGACGCGGCTTGCACAAGGTGGCGGAGGTGCTTTTCGGTTGCGTGGTGGGGATATTGGTGAGCTGGCTCATGTCGAAGATTTGGCTGGTCCGCCCCCGAAGAGCGAGCCAGAGCGGAGTGACAGAGTCCACTGCCAGCTACGGACTACCGTTGGCTAACAACTCGGCACCGTGAGCTCTACCATGTCAGTATCCGTTCTGTTGCCCGGTCAATCACGCTAACCACTTCAGCCGCAAACTCTGACGTCCGAGACTCCTGCAGCCGTCGCTTTGCTTTCGGCACACTGAACCACCTTGGGTCTCGGTACTCCTCGAGGGGTGGAGCTAAGTGCTTGACCTTGCACAAATGAGCATCAACCAGGATGACTTGTCTACGCGAGCCCCGCCATCTGGGTTTGCAATACCGGTAGGAAGAAAAAGGGACGGGTTCCACGGAGCCTCTTACGCCAGCTTCTTCGTATGCTTCCCGTGCGGCGGCATCGGCGTTCGTTGCATCCTGGTCCACTCTACCTTTTGGAAAAGTCCATCGGCCGTTCCGAGTACGCACCAAAAGGAACTCTGGCTCACCGCCGCGTACCCGATAACACACCGCAGCCACGTGAACGCGCTGGAGATTAGAGGACGAGCGAGAACTTGAGCGGCGGAATCGCGATGCGTCGGCGTACAGGGACGGCAGACGGTCCTTGCGAGACAAGAATTGGATCAAAGCTCCCACTTCCCAGTATGCCGCCCTTCGCATACTACGATGTGTGAATTGTGTGTTAATCGCTGAACCAGTACCAACTGCGTAAATAGGGAGCAAGAACTTGATCGCAGCAGCATCCCACGCATGCTTCGTTCAATACCCTCAACGCGTGCGGCTTCCGCGGCCCTAATCGATTCTCTGCGCACTTAGAAACTCACTCGTTGGGCAGGAAATGACTTTCGATCGAGCGCTCGCGAAGTCACGGAACGGTGACTTCACCTAACGAAATCAGGCCAAGTCACAACCGATCCGTCCCGGACAAAGTGATGAGCGAAAACCCCAGCTCGTCCTGGCTGCTGCCGCAGAGACGACTGCGTCGTACGCCAACGGACGGTTAATGTTCGATGCAACAGACAACCTCTGGAGCGGGCAGAACTGGCTGCCGGGTTCGCAGTCCGGCGTCAACAAAAGCATCGGTGGCGGCGACACCCTCAAGAAACCTAAGTTCCAAACCAGCGACGGTGCCGCCAGAGGTAGGGAATCAGAATCGCCGGAGAAGCAAACGAGCTCAGGTTGATAAGCATCTCCAAAATCATACCGGCGTCGAGGGACTCGTACTTGCCCTGTTCCAGATTGTAGAGCGTGTCCATGCAACCAAGGTAGACCGAGGCGCCGCCCGTAACTAACGCCCACAAGACGGCCTGCGGGCGGCGCCTCGCGCAATTGATCGCACACCAGGCCGATGCGAACGCCAACCATGCATCGGCTACCGGGAACGCGCGCTCAAAGTCGAGGTAAGCGGCGTCGCTGCTCGTCTGCACGACGCCCGTCGCAAAGAAGTGGATCCAATAAGTAGCGCTCCATGCGACGGTGAGCCAGAGCCACGCGATCACCACGGTCAGACCGGCAGGCGCCTTTTCGCCAATCGAACTTGGAGATCCAGGCTTATTCATCGCGCGCGTTGAATCTCCGCGAAGTCCGTCTAGGGATCACTTCCGCTCCGTGTCGGTAAGGTCAAGTAGGAGGCTTTTGCGGGCACTGTTGAACAGTTCGTGGGACATCTGTTCAGCTTCAACCTCACAAAAAGGACCCCTTCGGGCCGATCTGCGGGGCCCTTAGCCCGACTACCCTCCAAAAGTGAACGGAATTACCCGTTCTGTTCACGCAGCCCCGGCCTTCGGTCTCTGAACACCCCGTTCAGGATTGGTTACGGCTTGGCCTGTTCACGCCAGCGATTACCACCCATGGCCGCGTCACAACATTGGTTTCGAGCCGTCGGGCCGCCTTGGGCACGAGTGCTTCAACCTCCGATTGTTCACCTCGTGCGCGAATGTTACCACTGTCACTTGTGACAGTAGTCATGGAATTGTTTCCCGGGCGCCTGTTCGTTGGTGTGGCATGGGTGGACGGGTAACCGTCCCCCTATGCCTGTTTAAGCGTTACGTAGGTAGTTAATTTGCAGGAGCAGCCGCTGCCGCCTTTTTGTGCTTTCTCGTGGGAGCAGGTGCCGTGCGCGACTGTCCCTGAACTGCGCTTTCGTCAACCACAGTGTCCTCTTCTGGTTGCCCGCCGCACAAATTGCCTTCGAAAACGAAGCAAAAGTGGGTCGCCTGGCCCTTGGTGCCGCCCTGACGAGGCTGGATGCGGCCAGCATCGATCTTGGTCGGCCCGTCCGTGGTCAGGTAGTATTTGACGTTCACGGAGCGTTGCGCACCCAAGGTCTGCTCGCTGACGGATTCCTGCTCGTTGGTGTACCCACGACGTCCAGCTTGCCGTTGGGCATCTGCTGCAGACGAAGAGCCAGTTTGTCGAGCGTGTCTTTGCAGTCATTGTCAACACGCCACGGCTTCTTGGGGTTCTTCTCGAAGGTACACTCACCCCAATCCTCGATGTTGACGCATTTCACGACCCGAGGCACATTGACCGAAGCCGTGCAACTGGCGCTCAGGTTGGCCCGCGCGTCTGTTGCCGTTCCGGTAACGGTGATGGTGTTGCCTGCGTCAGCATTGGTCGCGGTCACCGTGGCTGAGGTGCCGCTGCCGCTCAGCTGGCCACCGCTGGACGACCAGCTATAGGTCATTGGCCATCCCTGCGGGTCGCTGGCCGTCATGGTGATCGTGGACGGCTCGCCGATGGCGATCGTCGCCGGACTAGCCGAGCAGCTTACCACTGGCGGCTGCGGTTGCTTGATGGTGAAGTTGGCCGTGCACGTCGCCGAATTGTTCTTCTTCTCCTTGGGATCTGTGATGGTGGCTATGGCGCCGTAATTTCCCGGCGTCATGCCTGCGGTATCGACGGTCGCGGTCTGGGTATTCGCGTCCGACAGCTTGCCGCCATTTCCCGTCCAGCCGTAGGCGACGATGTGCTTCGGGTTAAAGTTCGCGCCCATCGCCGTCACTCTCACCGGATCACTGGACCAAACTTCCGTGGGCTGGGCCGAGCAGCTAGCCGACGGTGAAACCGGTGGGGCGTTGGAAAACGAGAAGGTTACGCCAGCCAGCGGCCGCTCATGTGCGCGTTGAAGAGGAATTGGTTATTGCCATGGTAGTCCACGTACAGGTAGCGCCAGCCTGCAACCAAGGCAATACTGGGTTTGAAGTTGTAACCGAACAGGCCACCTGCCTGGTAGCCGGCTCGCGGCGATCATTGCCGGCCAATCTGGTCGATGTGCTTCTGAATTGACAGCTTGTCGAGACTGGCGAGTGGCAAACACAGGAACAGGCCGATCCTACGGTCAAGGGCCATGAAGGCTTCGCGATAGGCGCGCTCAATCTCGTCCGACGAACCGGTGACCGCAGCGGGATCGGGAATGCTGCAATGCACCGTCATCGGCTGACCCGGCCAGACCGGACACACTTCTTTCGCCGCGTTGTTACAGACCGTGAAGACGAAGTTCATCTCAGGCGCACCGGGCTGGGCAAACTCTTCCCAGCTCTTGCTCCTCAATCCATTCGTGGGCAGGTGAGCGCGGTCCAGTTCACGAAGCGCCTCCGGCCGCACCGTGCCCGAAGGATGGCTGCCCGCGCTGTAAGCAGTAAAGGTCGGCCTGCCCTTGAAGTTCAGAATCGCCTCCGCCATGATGGAGCGCGCGGCGTTTCCCGTACACAAAAACAAAACGTTGTAGCGTCCCTGCACTGTCGTTAACCTTTCGTCGATTTCGCCTGCGGCTTCCTCGCCCGGATGAAAGCACTCATGAGCTTGCCGTCCACCAGCGGCGCGATGGCGTCCACGTCAACGCCCTGATCGGTGAGGAATGCGCGCGCGTCTTCGACGTAATAAGTCCGCGTGGGCTCGACCTCGAACCCCTCGAATCCGGCGGCGGCAAGTTTCGAGATGTACTCCGTGTCTTGCAACGCACCGGCGATGCAGCCAACCCACAGGAGCACACTCGCGCGCACTTCGGCGGGCACGTCGCCATGTACCACAACGTCGGACACGGCAAAGCGGCCGCCGGGCTTCAGCACTCGAAAGGCCTCCCTGAGTACACGATCTTTGTCGGCTGACAGGTTGATGACGCAGTTGGAAATGATTACGTCCACAGAATTGTCAGGTAGCGGAATATTCTCGATTTCGCCCCTGAGAAACTCGACATTCTCCACCCCTGCTTTGCGCTGGTTTTCGCGGGCCAGAGCAAGCATCTCATCGGTCATATCGAGCCCATACGCCTTGCCGGTCGGTCCCACGCGCCCCGCCGAGAGCAGCACGTCAATGCCGCCGCCTGAGCCCAGGTCCAGCACCGTTTCCCCCGGCTTGAGTTGCGCCAGCGCCGTCGGATTGCCGCATCCCAACGAAGCTTTCAGAGCGTCTTCGGGGATTTGGCTTGCCTGAGCTGCATCGTAAAGATTCGCGGTGATGGGATCACAGCAGCCATCCTGCGCGGGGGAAGCGCCGCAGCAAGAACTGCCGCCGCTATGCACTCGTAGCGCCGCCTGACCGTACTTCTCTTTGACGACTTCTTTGATATCGGAGCGCATCCTGTTCTCCTATTTACAGAAGGTAATGAACTTTTCGGGTTGAACTGCTTTGTTGCGGGTGCAGCACTCGGCGTAAAGGAAGCCGAGCAGCTCTTCCAGCGCCTCAGTACTCGCTGTATACCAGAGGAATGTCCCGTCGCGCCGCACCTTCACCAGGTCCTCGTTCCTTAACTTATCGAGATGGTGCGACAGCGTGGAGCTTGGGATGTCCAGTTCACTGCCAATGTCACCGACAACCATGCCCTCGGGATGCGCCGACAGAAGCAATTGCATGATGCGCAGCCGTGGCTCTGTACCCATTGCGGCGAGCATATCCGCGTAACGGGTAATTTGTTCCGGGGTGGGTTTTCTCGGCATGAGTCCTCACATTCGATGATTCCATAGATACAGAAACATAGAGGAGTTGTCAAGGGCGATTGTGCCAGGATAGAAAAACTCTCCCGCCCCAGTTTTGGGAAGATCTATAGGGTAAGGCAGGCCGCAGCCATGATCGGGATCTCCGGCCGATTGCTGAAACCCCTGGCGACTTCCAGGCTAACCACCAGCTCAAGAAACGGGGGGTTCATGAGTTGGACATTGAAGCCTTCATTCAGAAACTGAAGAGGCTGGCACCTCGTCTGAACCCCGCGGATCTGTCCTCGTTTCGCAATCGTTGCGTGCGGATGGTATGGTTCCGCGCACGCCGCGAATACTAGCGAAGTAGTTGTCGAGCGCGGCTCTTGGTCGATCTGCGTCCGCAGGCCTGCTCCCGGCCAACTTTAGCTCCGTTTTCTGAATCATTTGCGACCACAAGGAATCCGGATCGGAATCGAAAACCGTTCCCGCATCCGCCTGAAAAATGAACCACGCTCCCAGTTCCACTTCTTTCCGCAGTTGATCGTTAGTCCATCCGGCGTAGCCAAGATAAACATGAAAACCGCTAGGGTCAGGTCGAGCCGAGATGGTCTGTTCGAAGAGGGTTTTCGTGGAAATCAGGTAAACCGCACCGAAAATGTGCTGAGCTCCTTCGATCTTCGCCGGCGACTGGAGCAACGCAAACACCGCTGGAGTTTCTACCGGACCTCCGAGATAGACCGGGTCTGAAAGGTGTTTCGCCACCTCGAGCCCCTCAAGTACTCGTGAAAGCGGGGCATCTGTGCGCCGGTTGAGAATCAGTCCGACCACACCTTCGGCATCGTAGTGAATCAGCAGGACTACCGTCTTAGCGAAATGTGGATCGGCGAGCCCCCGGCTCGCCACCAGCAACTTTCCGACACCCAGATCCTTGGCGTTCTTGGATTGGGCCGGAAGAAAAACGGTCGGCCGGATTTCGTTTTCCGCGCGGAATGGCTTGTCCCAGTCCGATCGGCCTAGCCTATTCGCCGGCGGTCCCATGTGCCAGAGCAACCCATCGGGGGCAAGCGCCGAATCGTGCGGCCGCGAATTCGGCATCGCTAGATCAAATCCCTTGATCTGAACGTTTAACCTTCCGACCGCAACCAAAACAATAATCGTGGCCAGTATTGTGAAAAAGCACGGTTTGTGTAGAGACATGGCTGTTCTCCTTGCTGGGAATCATGTCCTTATGTTCCGAATGCCCTCGCACACCCAGTGAAATTATAGTCAGTAGCCTGCGGGGAGGCGTGGTTTCGCGACTACCACACATCGTGTGGATTTGTGAAGTTTGCAGCGTCAAAGATGTGACGGTCGCACCCGATGCGCATCCTACCTGGAAAAGGGGCAAACGGAAATTGACTGGAGCCCAGCCGACTTCCCAGTACTAATCTCCTGATTGCGGGGCTGGAATACTTCAAGATTGCTGACCAACCGCGAGCTAAGCATCGGGAATGCTTTGTTGTCCTTCGCCCCCACTTGAGCAAAATGCTTCAGAGTGCTTCCGCAGGAGCCGCCCCGCCAGTTTGCGCTTTCCATGGATGAGCGCCTTCACAAGTTCATCATGAAGATCCAAGGTGGATTGAAGGCTTGGTTTGGAGTGGCCCAGGAAAAGCCGCGTACGAATG
>Ga0074045_10006187_pt1 | contig 10310 bp, 10 predicted proteins | sample BogForMeECP23OM2_FD_94442 | JGI IMG/M metagenome (GOLD analysis project Ga0074045, IMG submission 94442) | Bog forest soil microbial communities from Calvert Island, British Columbia, Canada - Bog Forest MetaG ECP23OM2 | ecosystem: Environmental > Terrestrial > Soil > Wetlands ... | reverse complement strand
TCGCTCCGGACGGTCAAGCTGCATGCTCGAAACTCCCAAGTCGGCCAAGACCCCGTCCACCTTCGCTATCCCCAACCCTTGTACGGCCTCCGCAATCCTCGAGAACGGAGCGTGCACGAAGCTCACTCGATTCCCATGCTCCGCCAGGCGCGCCTTCGCGATCTGCAGCGCCTGTGCGTCCCGGTCCAGGCTGATCAACCGGCCCGACGATAAGCGCGCGGCGATGGCCGCCGAATGGCCTCCCGCTCCCGTGGTGGCGTCTACGTATATTCCTTCCGGCTTTATGGCCAGCCATTCCAGCACCTCATCCAACAGCACCGGTATATGTGGTGCGCCCAATTGCCTCGCCCTGCTTGCCTTACCGCCCCGTTTACCGCCTGCCCCTAAATCCCGGAACTCTTTAGCGCGTCGTCGTCCGCATCCGTGTACGGCTCGCTCTTCATCTCATCGAGGACCCTCGTGTGGTTCATCACCACCAGGTGGTCGAGCTGCCCGAATACGTCCACATCGCCCTTGGTCTGCGCCGACTCCCGCAACACCGTCGGTATCAGTACTCGCCCCTGCCCATCTATTTCTACCGCTTGCCCGTAATAACTTGTGTGAAACAGGAATTTGCGCTTTACTTTGTCCGTGCTGGGCAGTTTCTCCAGCTTGTTCTCAATCTCGGACCACACCGGCATCGGGTAAATGCGTGCCCGGTCACCGGTCGTGCTAGTGATATAAAACTGTGACCCATACTCCCGGAGCGCCTCGAGAAACACCGCGGGTATCTTCAACCGACCCTTCTCGTCCACCCTTGCCTGACAATTGCCCCGCAGCTTCATTTTTTCCACTTGGCAGGAGGATGAGTTTGCCCCAAATCCACCACTGCCTTCTAGGACGCCCTACTTGACTCTACTGCTCGCCACTTTTTACCACTTTCTGCCACATCTTAGGCTTATTCACAACGTTGTCAAGGGAAATTCTCTTCCGCTGTGCAAATTTTGTTGAATTTCGTGCCCATCAGTACTCTTCAACGCCGCTACGACCCGCTGCGATTGCCTGCCTTCATTTTGTCTATATGTAGTAGCTCCCCTCTCAGCTCACAGCCACCCTGTTGCGGTCTGTTGCGGCTTCTCTGTATTCCCTTCTTTTGTGACCTGTGATACTCTGTTCGGGTCTTGCATCACTTCACTAAAGGAGCGGCGCCCATGGAATGGACCACACCGCAGCATGAAGAGATCGACCTGAACTGCGAAATCAGCTCGTACGCCAACGCCGAACTCTAATCGCATTTCTTTTCAACGCCCGCCTTTCACTCCCAAGCTTCACCAGGGGCTGAGGCGGGCTGTTTTGCGTTTATACTGCTAGGTGTCGCGCGATTTTCCCGCCCGTCCCCGCGTCTCGTCTTACGGAGTCTCTCTTCATGTACATCAAAATCCTCGGCTCAGCCGCTGGCGGCGGGTTCCCTCAATGGAATTGCGCTTGCCACAATTGCGCTGGTCTCCGCGCCGGTGCGTTGCGAGCCCGCGCGCGTTCGCAAGCGCAAATTGCTTTCTCGCCTCTGCCTGGGCTGTGGTTTCTGGTTGGCGCTTCCCCCGATCTCCGCTCCCAAATCATCGCCACTCCGGAACTTTCTCCCAATCCCGATTTGCCCGGACACTCTCCCATCGCCGGAGTTTTTCTTCTCTCTGCCGATGTGGATTCCGTCATGGGCTTGCTTCATCTGCGTGAGTTCCAGAATTTTTTTGTCTTTGCCACTCCAACGGTCCAGCGCCTCCTCAAGAACGAAAGCCGCATCTTCAAGGTTCTCGACCGCGCCGATCCGCCAGTCCAATGGCAGATGCTTTCTTCACGCGGCCGCATCGGTTGCCATCTCTCGGAAAATCCCGGTGACGCGCCTACGTTTTTCTATAGTTCGATTCCTCTCAATGGCGCCTATCCCGATTTTGCCAGCGAAGATTTTCGTCGCGGCGCCGCGCACGATGAAGCCACCGTCGGCTTGCTCCTCGAACAATCCGGCAAGAAAGTCTTCATCGCTCCTTCCCTTTCGGGCTGTGGCTCCGACTGGGGCAAGACCGCCGCTTCTGCCGATCTTGTTCTCATCGACGGCACCTTCTGGTCCGACGATGAAATCCAGCAAACCGGCCGCAGCCAGAAAAGCGCCATGGAAATTGGCCACCTTCCTCTTTCCGGTCCCGACGGCCTTCTCGCGCAATTCCCGGCCAACGCGCGCGGCCGCAAAATCCTCTTCCACATCAACAACACCAATCCTGTCCTCGACGAAACCTCGCCCGAGCATCGCCAGGTACTGGAAGCCGGCTTTGAAATCGCCTACGATGGTCTCGAAATTACTTTATGATCGTCGCCATCTCCGACAACCCGCCCCTCACCGAAGCCGAATTCATTGCCGGCTTTCACGCTATCGGCGCCGAGCGCTATCATCATCAGCATCCCTTCCACCTGTTGATGCACGAAGGCAAACTCACCCGTGGCCAACTCCAGGCCTGGGCCCTCAATCGCTACTACTACCAGGAACACATTCCCATCAAGGACGCGGCCATCCTCGCCCGCAGCGAAGATCCAGCCTTCCGCCTCGCCTGGCGCAAGCGCATCCTCGATCACGATGGCGACGGCACAAAGCCCGGCGGCATTGAAAAGTGGCTCAAGCTCGTCGAAGCCACCGGCCTTTCGCGCGAGCAAGCCATTTGCAGCGTCGGCATCTTGCCCGCCACGCGCTTCGCCGTCGACGCCTACGTGCAACTCGTCTCCACGCGCTCCCACCTCGAAGCGGTCGCTTCGTCGCTCACCGAACTCTTCAGCCAAAAACTCATCGCTCTCCGCATGGACCGCATGCGCCAGCACTATCCCTGGCTCGTTCCCGCGCTCGACTATTTCCACGGCCGCCTCACGCAAGCGCCCGAAGACGCCGAGTTCGCGCTCGCCTATTGTGTGCAACACGCGCGCACCCGCGCGCAGCAGGATCTCGCCCACGCCGCACTTCGCGCCAAATGCGATATTCTGTGGGCTCAGCTCGACGCGCTCTATTTTGCCTACGTCAATCCAGGCTGGCCGCCTCCCGGCGCCTTCCAGCCCGCCAAGGAATCGTGATGAAGCCCGAACTCAACGCCACTCCCCGCCTCGCTCCCGGTTGTCGCCTCAACGAAAAAACGCAGCAGCCGCGCATGCTTCTCATGCCCGAACGCGCCTTGCGCCTCAGCGGTCCGAGTCTGGACATCGTGCAACTCTGCGACGGGTTGCACACCGTCCAGCAAATCGCCGAAAAACTTCACGCGCTCTACGCCAAAGCCGAACCGCAACGCATCACCGACGACCTGCTCGGCTACCTCGCGCTCCTCCACGACCAGCGCGCCATCGATTTTTAGGAGTGCGGCGGCTCTCCGCCGCTTTTTCTCTTTAGGGGGTCGGAGCTTTGGCTCCGACATTAGTTGTTTGGTACTAGAAAGGCTTCAGTACCTGAGGAATCCGTTTCCGCTTATTCGGTAAGTTCTTTTGATGTCCAATGACCCCCAACGCTGACACCATCCCCACGCCCCTCGCTCTCGTCGCCGAACTCACCCACCGCTGCCCGCTCCACTGCGTCTATTGCTCCAATCCCATCAACCTCGCCAAACGCGACTCCGAACTCCCCACCGAAACCTGGTCGCGCCTTTTCCGCGAAGCTGTCGAACTCGGCATCCTGCAGGCTGATTTCACAGGCGGCGAGCCTCTCGCCCGCACAGATATCGTCGCCCTGGTCCGCTCCGCCCGTGAAGCCGGACTTTACGTCAGCCTCATCACCAGCGGACTTCCGCTTGACGAATCCAAGCTCGCAGCTCTCGTCTCCGCTGGCCTCGACCATTTCCAACTCAGCTTCCAGGGCGCTCGCGAGAAAACGGCCCGCGAAATCTCCGGCACCTCCACTCACGCGCAAAAACTCCGGGTCCTCGATTGGCTGAAGAACTACCGCATCGGCCTGACCCTGAATTTTGTGATTCACCGCCAGAATATTCACGAACTGGAAGAAATGCTCGCCATGGTGGAAAAATACGCGCCAGGCTGCGTTGAATTTGCCAGCGTGCAGTATTACGGCTACGGCCTCGCCAATCGCACCAGTCTGCTTCCCACTAGAGCGCAGCTCGACCATTGCGTTGCCACACTCAAGCAGGCCGAAGAGCGCCTCATGGGCAAGACTCGTCTGGTCTTTGTTGTTCCGGATTACTACGCCAAGTTCCCCAAGCCTTGCGTCGGGGGCTGGGGACGCAAGCTCATGCTCATCTCGCCCGACGGCACCGCGCTTCCTTGCCACGCCGCAAACGTCATTCCCGGATTGCACTTCGACAATGTGAATAAAAAAAGCCTGCGCGAAATTTGGGAGAATTCTTCAGCCTTCTGCCATTTTCGCGGCGAAGACTGGATGCAGGAGCCCTGCAAATCCTGCGATCGCCGCCAATTGGACTTCGGTGGCTGCCGCTGCCAAGCCTTCCTTCTCGCTGGCGACGCCGCTTCCACCGATCCCGTCTGCTCACTAGCTCCCACTCGCCCCCGAGTCGACGCCATTCTCTCCACCACCAACGCCCTCGATCCCGCCATCCCCGACGCAAAGCCAGACTACCTCTACCGCCCCAACCCCGCCTGATTTGCGGTTCAACAAGCGAGTTTTTCTTTTCCTTCTTCAATGCCAGCCTCGGGGGTCTCCCCTGCTCCTTTGGGCGTTGAGGACGTTGCTCCTTTTGTGTAGCGGCCGCCTTGCGAAGCGGTCCTCTTGCCACATATTCTTTCCTCATTCTCAAATAAGATTTCTCATTCCGACCGGAGCGCCGGCGTTCTCAGTCGGCGCGGAGTGCAGCGATCAACATCGCCTCGCCTGGGTCCTGCGGTTTCCGTGAACCTCTCCTACCCCTCAATCACTCCCGTCCCCACCGCCGCCCCACCCGTATCTCTCAACCTAAACACCACGCGCCACAAAAACACCATGCATCCCGCCAGCACCAAACCTCCGAACATCAATATCGTTCGCGGTGCTCCCACATGTTTCGCCACGCCGCCCGCGATCAACGCCCCAATCGGCATCACGCCCATGAACATCGTCGCGTATACCGCCATCAACCGGCTGCGCATCGCCTCGGGCACGCGCTCCTGAATGATCGTATTCGTTGCCGCCATTTGCGATGTCGCCGCAAATCCCACCACAAACAGCACCACCGCACACAACCAGAACACTCGCGCCTGCGAAAACACAATTAGTCCAATCGCGCACGCCGTGCACGTCGTTCCAATCCACTTTGCCAATCCCTTATATTCCGTGCGCGCCGCAAATTGCAGCGCCCCCAGCACCGCTCCCACTCCCGCCGCGCTCATCAGCAATCCCAAAGCTTTCGCTCCGCCATGCAAAATATCGTGCGCATAAATCGGCAGAAACACCGAGTACTGCAATCCAAACATGCTCAGCACGCACAACAGCAGCAGCGCCGACCGGATCGGCAGATCCGCCATCGCGAACCGGAATCCCTGCACAAAACTCCGCACCGGCGACTCCCCGTCGTGCTTGATCTCCGTCGCGGTGATTCTCATCATCAGCAACGCCACCAGCACCGCGATGAAGCTCAGCCCATTCACAAAAAAGCACCAGCCTTCGCCAATCGCCATGATCGCAAACCCCGCAATCGCCGGGCCCACCACCCGCGCCCCGTTAAAAATCGACGAATTCAGCGCAATGGCATTCGGCAGGTCTTCCCTTCCCACCATGTGAACGAAAAACGCTTGCCGGATCGGCACATCGAACGCGTTCACAATCCCCGCCAGGAACGCAATGTAAATCACGATCATCGGCCACTTGTCCACCACATGCGTCAGCGTCAGCGCCGCCAGCACGAACGCCAGAATCATCGAGCACGTCTGCGTCACAATCACGCCGCGGTGCCGGTTGTAGCGGTCCCCCATGTACCCGCCCATCCACGCCAGCAGCAGCATCGGCACCTGGCTCGCAAATCCAAAAATCCCCAGCAGCGCCACCGATTTCGTCAACCGGTACACGAGCCACTGCTGCGCCGTGGTTTGCATCCACGTGCCGATCAACGAAATCAGTTGGCCGATGGTGAACAGCTGAAAGTTGCGGTGCTTCAGCGCGCGAAATCTTGTCGACAGAGCGAGAATGGGCTTCTCCCCCTCATTCGATGCGTCCCAACCCAACCAGCCACCATGCCGCGAACGTTCTCCCGTTGTCAACGCTGCCGCAGAAACACTGCCGCAGAGACACCCGCGCTCCAAAATGGCGCGGATCGATTTTAACTCTTCTCGTAGCTGAGGAATTGTGTTGTCGAGCCCCGGTGCTTTTTCCGAGGCCAAGGATCTCAACCATCTCCTGCGATGAATTAGCACAACCAGGAGAGAGACCAAACTTTCAACGTTCAACTTTGAACTGACAACTTAAAACTTCCTACTCCCCCGGCGGCTCCGGCGCCCCACCCACATGCGTGTGGCTCAAATCTTTCAACATCGACTTCTCATCCTCGCTCATGCCCTTCGTAAAGTTCGGATCGTTCAGCCGCTGATTCCGCGCTGATTCCGGCATGTTCTGCAACACGCCCAACTTCTGCTTCATCACTTGTTGCCGGTCCCAGGGCATCTGTTTCCATTTCGGCAGCACGTCATTCTTGATGTGATCTCTTTGCTCCGGCGTCATCCGGCGCCAATTGCCTTCCTTAATTCGTTGGTCCGCCTGCTGTTGCGGCGTCATCTTGTCCCACTGATTGAACTGTTGCCGGATCTTGTTCTGCTTGTCCGGCGAAAGATTCTGGAACGCGCGGCTATTCTGCAACACTTTATCCCGTTGATATGGAGTCAGCGAGCGCATCTGATCGACCCACGGCCGTGGCGCACCCACACCAGTTTGTTGCTTCGGCGTCAGCCGCGCTTCATTTCCCTTCGGCGGGCGATTCGCATTATTAAAATTGTTTGCTGGCGGACGGTCCCCGCCATGATATTGATTCACCGGAGGCCGGTTGGCATTGCCCGCCGGAGAGTTCGCCGGGGGCCGATTGGCATTCTGATTCTGCGGGTGCGCCGGCTGCGACGCATGCGGTTGCGACACATGCGGCTGCGCTGGTTGGGGAGGCCGGTTCGGATTCGGCTTCTGTTGGGCCCATCCGCAGACGGTCAGCACGGTGCAACCCGCCACCGCCAGCACCGCCATCCCGACCTGGAATCTCTTCTTCACGGTTCCCCGTTACTTCATTACTTCTTACTTCGTTGTTTCTTTCTCCGAATCCTTACTTAAAACTGACAACTGAGAACTTTTCACATTTGCTGCTGCACATTATCCGAATCATCATCCGCCGGAGGTGGCAATTCTTTCAGCGGCTCAAAATTCGTCAGCACATCGTGATCTTCCAGCACCGGAAGATCCTGCATCATCTGCGCATCATCCACCTGAATCGGCTGGGGAGTCGGCCCTTGATGAGTTCCAAACCACAGTGCCGCCACCAGCAGCGCCGAGGCCGCTAACGCCACTCGCGGAGGCACCTTCAGCCACGCCCACCAATTCGCCTTCACCGGCTCTGCTGCCACCAGCGCGCGCACCCGCGCGTCGAACGCCGGCGATGGTTCGATCACCGGCAGTTCCTCCAGCAGCACGCACACGGCGCGAAATTCCTCCACACGCAGGCGGCACGGCGCGCACGCCGCCAGATGCTTCTCCACATCCAGCCGTTCGCTTTCTTTCAGCCGTCCATCCACGTACGCCAGGATCCGGCTCTCCATTTTTTCGCAACTCATAACGCTTCCTTCTTTCCCTGCCCTACGGCCTGCCTTGAACGGCCACGAGCGGGGCTAGTTCCACTCGCAGCGATTCATATGCCCGAAACAGCAGCGATTTCAGCGCGCTCTCCGAGCAACTCAGAATCTTGGCAATCTCCGCGTAATCCAGCTCCTGGTACTTGTGCAGCAGCACTGCCGCGCGCTGCTTCTCCGGGAGCTTGTCGATCGCATGACGGATCATCTTCACTCGCGCGTCCTCGACGAGATGCTGCTCGATATTGGGGTGCTTATCCGCAACCTCCAGCACCTTCTCGTCTCCGTTTTCGGCATCTATCATCACCGGCGCGTCGATCGAATCTTCCAGCTTGTGATAGCGGTTATCGCGCACCGAATTCAATGCCAGGTTGGTCGCGATGCGGAACATCCAGGTTGTGAACTTCGCGCTTGGCACGTAATCCTCTCTCGCGCGATACACTCGCAAAAACACCTCTTGCGCGAGGTCTTCGGCCTGCTCCCGGTTCCTCACCATCCGGTACAGGAAGTTGACGAGTGGCGTGCGATACCGGTGCAACAGAAGCTCAAACGAAGCTTCGTCACCAGCTTTCACGTCCAGCATGAGTTGGACGTCGGTCCTGGCCATAGCACCCACACTCTAACAAACACGTTTGTCCTCAGAAAGTTGCAGTTCGCTCGGCATGAGCAAGGTAGGCAACGGGCCGTCACAGATCCCGGCTAAATCTTGAATAACCATCTTAGAATCAACATGCTGGCGACTCCCACAAACACCAGCAGTGCCATCCGCCAACCCGGCTCCCGGTTCACTTCCGGCAACAGGTCCGTTGCCGCCACATACACCGTAACCCCGCCTGACAGCGGCAGTGCAAACTTCAGTTGCCCCTGCAGCACGCTGGTCAGCAGCACTCCGGCCAGCGTCGCCGCTCCCAGCAGCCCGGCCGCCTGCACCGCTCGCCGTTTCCCCTGACCGCTCGCCATCACCACCGACGCCACCGTGAACCCCTCCGGCAGCTTGTGCAGAAACACGGCCACGAAGATCACCGCGCCAAGCCAATTCGACACCAAAAAGCCCGCTGCGATTGCCACGCCATCGAAAAACGTGTGGATCGCTAATCCCAACAGCACCGTGCTCCGCGCGTGGTGTCCGTGCATCTGCTCCGTGTGCGTCTCTTCGCCAAAATGAAAATGCGGGGCAATCGTGTGTTCGAACAAATGGATCAGGAAGAATCCGATCAGCACTGACAGCAGCGCGTTCTCTCCCGCAAGCCGTACCGACTCCGGAATCACTTCCACGAACGCCACGGACAGCATGTACCCCGCGCCCAACGCCAAAAAATATTGCAAGTATCTCCGCGGCCACTCGCGGTACACCACAAAGTACCCGCCCAGCAGATTCCCGCCCGCCGCTACCAACCCCAGCAACGCCGCCAACGCAATCCGAAATGGAAGCTCATGAACCATGTCGCGCAGCGCGTCGTGTCCTCGCTCTTCTCGATTCTTTTGTCTTGATCTTTTTCGTTACTTCACTACTTCGTTGCTTCCTTACTTCATTGCCTCATTACTTCCTCTTCTTATCCACTATGCCTGAACAGAATCACATCCCCTTCCTTCACGATGTACTCTTTCCCTTCCAATCTCACCTGCGCCTTTTCTTTCGCCGCGGCAATGCTTCCCGCCGCCAACAGGTCGTCGCACTGCACCACCTCGGCGCGGATGAATCCCTTTTCAATGTCGCTGTGTATTTCCCCCGCCGCCTTCACCGCCGTTGACCCCTTGCGAATCGTCCACGCCCGCACTTCCGGTTCGCCCGCCGTGAAAAACGGGAACAGCCCCATCAAGTCATATGTCGCCCGAATCATGCGGTTCAGCCCCGGCTCCTTCAATCCATACGACGCCAGCAACTCCGCCGCTTCCTTCTCATCCATCTCCGCCAGTTCCGCTTCCAGTCGCCCGCAAACCGCTACCACCGCCGTGTTCGGCCGTCCTTGCAGCGCGCCCAGCTTATGCTTCTCGATGGCCTTGTCCATCTCCGCGGCCTCATCATCGCCCAGGTTCAGCACGTACAGCATCGGCCGCTGCGACAGAAACAGGAATCCGCTGATTGGCTTTCGCTCGTCCGCCGTCAATTCCAATTCGCGCAACGGCTTTTCTGCTTCCAGGTGCGCCTTGCACTTTTCCAGCACGCCTCTTTCGTGCTCCAGGAACGGCTCCTTTTTCTTCTTCAGGTCCTTCTCCACCCTCTCCAGCCGCTTCGAGATCTGGTCGTGGTCCGACAAAATCAGTTCCAGATCCAGGTTCGTTGCATCGCGCAATGGATCGATGCTTCCCTCCGAGTGCGGCACACTGGGGTCATCAAACACGCGAATTACGTGCGCGATCGCGTCCACGTCGCGCAGCGTTGCCAGGCTCTCGCGCATACGTTCCTTCTGCACGCCCGGCAAGTCCACGTACTGCACCGTGGCATACGTGATTTTCTTGGGGTTGTACAGCTTCGCCAACTCCACCAGCCGCGGCTCCGGCACTTTCGCCACTCCCACGTGTGTCGATTGCCCGCCCTT
>Ga0074045_10006186_pt1 | contig 10310 bp, 8 predicted proteins | sample BogForMeECP23OM2_FD_94442 | JGI IMG/M metagenome (GOLD analysis project Ga0074045, IMG submission 94442) | Bog forest soil microbial communities from Calvert Island, British Columbia, Canada - Bog Forest MetaG ECP23OM2 | ecosystem: Environmental > Terrestrial > Soil > Wetlands ... | reverse complement strand
CTCATGTTGAAGACAGCGGCAAATCCTGCCGGCCTGCCGATCGAGACATTCGATCAGCTCCGCGCCGCTACTCAAGCCGATCGCTCGCAGTTCTTCAAGGACTTAAGCGCTCCCTTCTACGGGGCGAATCGGCCGGGCGCAAAGGTTTCGCAAGGTCTGCGCGATTCCTTCTGGCTGCAGGGCATGATGGCCGGATTTCCCGCCGCCTATGACTGCATCAAGGCATTTTCGGAGACGGACTTCACCGAGGATCTGAAGAAGTTCGATGTACCGACGTTGATTCTCCACGGGGATGACGACCAGATTGTACCGATCGGCGCGTCGGCGCTTCTCTCGTCAAAACTGGTGAAGGGAGCGACGCTCAAGGTGTATAAGGGGTTGCCGCACGGTATGTGCTCCACCAACAAGGACCAGATTAACGACGAGTTGCTGGCGTTTTTCAAGCACAGCAAGCAGGTGGCAGCTTAACGCGTCGGTATCAAGTACTGGTACTGACAACCTTCGAGGGGCCCGGACGGTCGCATTTTGGAAGTGAAAGCCGGGCTGCCCGCATTTCTTGAAAGCTCTCGCAGGCCGCGGGAAAAATCGGCGTTTTCCGCGGCCTGCTAGGGCAGTAGCCCCAAAACGCCCACGCCATCGGTGGTTCCGACATAGACTTTGCCGTTTGCGATCATGGGAGCGATGTACTTGTTGCCGTCTCCGAAGTGGTCGCGGCCGCCCGCGGCCTGGTTTGAGTTATACAACTCCTGGGTGAGATTGTTGGCATTGTAGGCATGCAGCACGATGGGATCAGTATTTTCGGTAGCCCACAGAATCATATTGCCTGCAGAATTTCCGGAGATGCTTGGGGTCGCTCCCGGATAAGCGAAGTTGGTGGCCGTCGCCGATGCGGGCGTCGAATTCAGCATGCCTTGAGAGTTGAACGAGAAGGCCTTGATCGAATCACCCACCGCTCCGTAATAAATCTTGTGGTCGGCAAAGGCTGGCGCCGAAAAGACGGAACCAGCCAGCGCGCCTGTGACTTCCTGATAAATCTGACTATTGTTGTTGGGATTGAACTTCCCCATGTTGGTGCGATTGGCGAGGTAGATATTCGCATCTTTACCGGCGCCGACTACGAGTTCATGCAAGGTTCCGCTGGCGTCTTTGAAATTGGGCACTACCATCGCGCCGCCGGATCCCAGATCTTCGTCGGCCTGCGACTCGGCCACGGTGTTGTACATATTGAAGTAGTCAGACACGGCTACGCGGTTATCCTTGGTGGAGAGCTTCATAATGGCGTTCCCGTAGTCACCATTCACCGGGAATCCGCTACCGTTCAAGGTTGTATCGAAAGTTCCATTGGCGTCGAGAAAGTAGATATTGCCAAGGTTATCGGTTGCGAGCCCGGCTCCTGAGGCCCAGATCGCGCCCTCACTGCCGTTCGGCGTCACGTTGAGCACGGACTCCTGCGCCAAGGTTTTTCCGTTATAGCTAATGATCCATCCGGTGTAAGGCCGGTCGTCGCAATGGGAAGCCCATGACGTATAGACGATATGGTTGAGCAGCAACAGGCCGGCACGCTCTTTATATTGTTTGGGGTCAAAGATTACGTAGCCGCCCTGACTGTTGTCGCCAGTTCCGGGATATTGTGCTGCAATTTCCATGGGGCCGCTGAATTGTTCGGCTCCGGTGGTAATGTCGAGCGCGTGCAGCCGCTGATGATAGTTACCACTCGAGTCTTTACTCATTGCGACGACATAAATGGTCCCATTGGGGCCCATCGAGAGATCAATGACGGGAGTGGAAGTCACTCCAATTTCGGGTGTGACCTGTTCGCAACCCCGGTCATCGGAGGTAGTTTCGCCAGCGGCGAGCACGGTCACTTGCCAAAGGGTGGAGCCGTCATCAGCGTCGAAGCCAAAGACCGAGTCGTGTTCGCTCGCCACAAAAAGAACGTTGTGGGTACCTTTTCCAGGGATGCCCAGGCCAGCGACATATAGGGGCTGCGCATCGACGAGTCCGTCTGCCGAGATCTCGAACAATTTGCCGAAGGTATTGACGTTCACGTTTTTAAGGGTGAGCGAGGTTTCGCTCGAATTCCAGCCGGTCCGCAGATTATTGTTGTGGTAGGTGAGCACACCCTTGAAGGGTGGGGCGGCGCCGGCTACCACGTTCCGGCGCAGGGTGAGTACCGAAAACAGGGAAACAACGAGGATTGACGTCAGCAGCAGCGAAATTCGCAGGGCGAGAGTTCGATTCATAGCAAACCTCAGGAAAACGACCGGACAGCAGATTAGATGCGGTGTTTAAGATTCCGATTTTGAGCCGGGCGTTGCTAAGCCTCAGGTGAATTGGTGAAACGCATTCAACAAGACTGCGGCGGGTGTTAGCGCCTGCCGTGCCGCCGCGTTACAATCGGTGGGCCGCCACCGGCAGGCAATTATCCTAAATAAGAGGAAACAACCAGCATGGCAATCGCCAGCGTGAATCCTGCAACTGGGCAGACTGTGAAGAGCTTCGACCCGCTGAGCGCGGCCCAGATTGATCAGAAGCTAGAACTTGCTTTCCGCGCTTTCCAGAAACATCGCCACACTTCGTTTGCGGAACGCGCGAGCAAAATGATGTGTGCCGCCGACATTTTAGAGAAAGAAAAAGACGAATGCGCGCACCTGATGACGCTCGAAATGGGCAAACCGCTGAAAGCCGCGGTGGCGGAGGCGCTAAAGTCGGCTACAGGGTGCCGCTACTATGCGCAAAACGCGGAAAGATTTCTGACCGACGAAGTTGTAGAGACGGGCGCCAAGCGCAGCTTCATTCGCTATCTACCGATCGGTCCCATTCTCGCGATCATGCCGTGGAATTTTCCTTTCTGGCAGGTGTTTCGTTTTGCGGCACCGGCGCTGATGGCGGGCAATGTCGGACTGCTGAAGCACGCTTCGAATGTTCCGCAATGCGCTCTGAAGATCGAAGAGGTTCTCCGTCGAGCCGGATTTGCCGAAGGAGTGTTCCAGACGCTGCTGATTGGCTCGGGCCCGGTCGATGGCATCCTGAACGATTCGCGAGTTGTCGCGGCAACGTTAACGGGCAGCGAGCAGGCTGGGATACAAGTGGGAGTGTCGGCTGCGAAACGAGTGAAGAAAGTTGTTCTCGAACTGGGGGGCAGCGATCCCTTCATCGTCATGCCCAGCGCCGATCTGGAGACCGCGGTTGCGACTGCGGTGGACGCGCGGGTGCAAAACAACGGGCAATCGTGCATAGCGGCTAAGCGCTTTATTGTGGCAGAGGGAATTGCCGATGAGTTCGAGCGCAAGTTCGTCGAACGCATGCAGCGGTTACGCGTCGGCGATCCCTTTGAGGAGAGCACTCAACTCGGGCCGCTGGCCAATGCAGACGCGGTTACCTCGCTCGATGCCGATGTCAAGAAAACGATAGCCGCGGGGGCGCGCCTGCTGACCGGCGGGAATCGGCTCGAGCGTCCCGGCAATTTTTATGCGCCCACGGTGCTGGCCGACATTCCGAAAGATTCTCCGGCATACAAGGAAGAGCTGTTTGGTCCGGTGGCGTCAATTTTTCGCGTTAAGAACCTGGACGACGCCATCCATATTGCCAACGACAGCCGCTTCGGACTCGGGGCCAGCGCCTGGACCAACGATGCGGCGGAAACCGAGAGGTTCATTAATGAACTTGAGGCCGGCATGGTCTTTATCAACAAAATGGTTGCGTCGGACGCGCGACTGCCGTTTGGGGGCGTGAAATTCTCCGGACATGGACGCGAACTGGCCGAGTTTGGCATCCGGGAATTTGTGAACATCAAGACGGTTTGGATGCAATAGCGCGTTAACAGGCAGCGGTGCAGTTTGAGAATTGCTGTCCCTCAGCGGCTAAAAGCCGCAATGAAAATACGGCGCCGACGGCACGGCTGAAGCCGTGCCCCTTCAAAACCAACTCAGACGGCACCACCACCCGCTAACTGGGCAGCCGCCCGCACCGGGAGCTGATCGTGTATCCTTGACGTTCCACTGAGTGCTCGCATCCATTGGCTGCGATCGCTCTGATCCCCGTGGGTCATTTTCCGCATTTAACCTAATTCTTAAAAAGGAACATGCAGTATGACGATTAAAAAGAACGCGGTTCGCAAAACGGCGCTCAGACAGAAAGCGCAGTTAATGTCAGGATCGGAAATCGAACGGACGTTAGTGCGCCTGGCCCATGAAATTCTGGAGAAAAACGGTGGGATCGAGGGCTTGGGATTGGTCGGAATTCGCCGGCGCGGAGTTCCTATCGCGGAACGTCTGGGCAAGATGATTTTGCAGGTGGAAAAGAAGAAAGTACCGGTAGGCACGCTCGATATCACTTTTTATCGTGACGACCTTTCAACTTTGGGACCGAAGCCTGTGGTGCAGGAGATGGAAATAGGTTTTCCCATCGAGGGAAAGAAAATCGTCCTGGTTGATGATGTGCTCTACACCGGCCGAACGACCCGGGCTGCGCTCGACGCTCTGTTTTCGCACGGCCGCCCGAGCCTGGTGCAGTTGCTGGTGCTGATCGATCGCGGTCACAGGGAGTTGCCGGTCGAAGCCACCTTTATAGGGCGAACCGTTCAGACGACTGCGAACGAAGTGATCGAAGTGAAGCTGACCGAGATTGACGAAGCGGAGAAAGTCCTGCTGATGGAGCGGTAAGGCGTTTCTGTGGCGAATCATGTTAAGAGATCGTCATCGCTCAGCGCGATGTCACCTTTGGCAATCGACTGCGGTAGCCGACTCATACACACACTTACTGTAATGGTGGTGGCGTCATTCCCTGAAATGATGTCCCGAGGAATTTTCCCTGCGCATCGAAGTTCCAGGTGAAAATTGCCAATCCAGCGTGTGCGCAGGCATGGCATCCGTTGAGCAACGGATAGCTGACCACGAACTGCGTGCCGCCATTGGGGCCGGCTTGCGAGTTGGGCCACGTTCTTCCATCGCGATCTCCTGGCCACACATCGACCTTGGGAAATTGATTCTTGAGATCCTGAAACTGAGAACTAGTTCTCATTGTTTTGGTGTCGAGCAACTTCATGTCCTCGAGGTTGACGATAGGCGGGCGTCCATTGATCAGCAGAAGACCGTAATTGGTGTTGGCGTGCAAGGGATAGGTGATCCATGCAATGGCGACCGGGGGTTGGTCCTGGAAACCGGTCATGACGCCAAAGTCGCCATGGTTCTGCTTGTAGAGTTCGCGGGCAAAGCTTACAGCGGCGGCGGGGGCGCCCGCCTTTGACATCTGATCGATCCAACACTCGCCGGTGTGGGATGACTGGTCGCAGGCAGCGTGGGCCGCAGTGGAGAATTGCCCGGTTACCTTCCACACCGACGAGGTGTCAAACCTCGCCGGCACGTGTTGCGATTGTGCGGGCAGGCAGGCAGTAAAGCAGAAGAGTACGAGCGCTAAAGGCAGTTTGCACATTCTGTTCACCTCTTGGATCGCCCTATTGGATCGCGCCCCATGATGATCGCACACTCAAGCGGTCGCCGTGGCCGGGGATTAAATCCCAGGTTGGCTAACCTTTTCCTCGGCTCATCCACTCCGCGTCAAACCGCGCCCGGTCGTAGAAAGATTTCTGCGTACCCACTCCCATCGTAGAAAGTCCGGCATAAAGGTTGGCGCGCTTCACGGCTTCCTTCTCCGGGAAGCCCTCGCCGAGGAAGGTCGCGAAGCTGCCGATAAAAGCGTCACCAGCCCCGGTGCTATCCACGCTCTTCACGCTGAAGGCGGGCACATGCTCCATGCCATCACTTCCGGCCAGCAGCGCGCCATTCGCTCCCAGGGTGATGATCACGCGGCGAATTCCGCTGGCCAGAAGTTTTGTCGCACACTGCCTGGCATCTTCAAGATTGCACACGGCAATGCCGGAAATTGCCTCAGCCTCGCTTTCGTTAGGAACGAAATAATCAAGGTCTGCAATCGCCTTGAGATCGATCGGCTGAGCTGGCGCCGGATTCAACATGCACCGTATGCCATTCTGTCGAGCGAATTTGATGGTGTAGTAGACGGTCAGCAGCGGAATTTCAAACTGCAGAACGATGCAGTCGGCGGTCTTTAGCATATCCGCCGCGGCATCAACATCGGCAGGTTTCAATTCGTCATTCGCGCCTTTGACGACGATGATGCGATTCTGCCCAGAGGGATCGACAAAGATCGGGGCCACGCCGCTGGAGACGCCGCTTACCTGGCGAACATGCGTGGCATCGATGCCAAGTTTTTCAAAGTTCTTGATCGTTGAGGGGCCGAACAGATCGTCTCCGACGCGAGCCACCATGAATACATCAGCTCCGCAGAGGCGGGCGGCGACAGCCTGATTCGCGCCTTTTCCGCCGAATCCGAGATCAAATTTCTGGCCAAAAATAGTCTCTCCGGGCTTCGGAAACTGGTCGGAGAACGTGGTCAAGTCCACATTGGCGCTACCTACAACCGCGATGCGAGGACGCTTCGTCATAATTATCCGGTTCGAGGCCGGCGTATTTTAGATGCCGGTCGAGTCCGAAGTCGGGAAGGCCGAGTGTAGTCAGGCGAGCAAGGGCGTGTCAACCTCGCTGCGGCGATCTGCGCTGCGGCCGTCTGCGTTGCGCCATCCGGGAAACAACTGCCGGGAGCACAGGGAAGCACACAGTAACGCAGAGTTGTTTATTTCGAATTTCCTGCGCATCCTGTGCTATCCCGTGTTGTACCGGGGGTCATCGCCTTTTTTTGACGGTTGCCGTCGCATTCATCTGGCATCCACCCAAGCTCTTGGGTATGCTCTTGGAGATGGCCACTGTCTCGCTGAGCGAATTGTTGGGCTCGACCGTGTACGACGCGTCTGGCGCGGCGAGCGGCCGAGTGCGCGAGGTGGCGCTGGCACCGCAGGAGGATCGTTCGCGGGTTGCCCTGCTCATCGTCAAGACACCTACGGGCAACCGTCTGTTGCCGCTGACCGCTGTTTCCGCGATCCATAGCGGTATTCGAGCCGCGACGGCGGCCGCTGAATGGACTCCGGCGGATGGTACCGAGGGTCTCCTGCTGCTCAGCCGCGACCTGCTCGATCAGCAGGTGATCGACGTGCACGGACGTAAAGTGGTGCGGGTCAACGACGTCGATTTTCATCAGGACAGCGCGCAGAACCACTCCGTGCTGAGAGTCGGCGGGGTCGATGTGGGCGCCAGGGGCGCGATTCGGCGACTCCTTAAAGGGGTGGTTCCGGCGGCGGCTTTAAAGGCGCTGCTTCTGCGTGTTCCTCCCCGGGACATTCCCTGGGATTTCGTGGACATCATCGAGACCGACCCGGCACGACGCGTCCGGTTGAAGATCTCCAACGAGCGGCTCGGCAAGCTCCATCCCGCCGATATTGCCGACATTGTCGAAGACCTGGCGCCCGACGAGCGCGAGGCAGTTTTCGAAACCCTGGACGAAGAGGTCGCGGCGGGCGCCCTGGAAGAGTTGGAGCCCAAGGTACAGAAATCGGTGCTCGAATCGCTGGATTCGGATCGTGCCGCCGACATTGTGGAGGAAATGGAACCTGACGCCGCCGCCGATCTTTTGGCCGATCTCTCTGACGAGCGGACGGAAGAGATTCTGGTGCAGATGGAACCAGAAGAGCGGCAGGAAGTTGCCGAACTGCTCGAGTTCAAAGAGAATACCGCGGCGGGCCGGATGACCACCGAATACATCGCTCTTCCCGTGGCGTCGACGGCAGCGGATGCGATCGAGGCGATGCGCGGGTTCGAAGGCCGCATGGAAAACATGAGCACCGTCTATCTGATCGATTCTCATGGGACCCTGGCGGGGTCGGTGCCGCTGGTGAAAATCGTCCTGGCGCCTGGCTCGACGGCGCTTCTGGCTCTGGCTCAGGAGCCGCTGATCTCGTGTCATGAGGACACTAAAGAGCGCGAATTCGCAGAGCTCTTCGACAAGTACAACCTGCTGACCCTGCCGGTAATCGACGACCACAATCAACTCACGGGCGTCATCACACCGGACGATGTCATAGCGATGCTGCGGGCAAAGTTGTAGAGACGGAGCAAGCCGCGCTTCCGCAAGACAGAAAAACCTGGAACGATTTCGCAGATTCGCCTATCCAGACAACGCTCTCAGCATTTATGCTGATCGTTCTGTTTTGCCAGTTTGATTGTGCCTGTGGCCTGTGCGCATGAAATTCCTTAGAGATTGGAAGGTCCGGCTCTTGCTGTTCTTTGCGGTCGTGGGACCGGGCTTCATCACGGCGAATGTGGATAACGATTCCGGTGGAATCTTTACCTATTCGGCAGCCGGTGCACAGTTCGGTTACACCCTCTTGTGGACGATGATCCCGATTACGATCGCCCTGGTCGTAGTGCAGGAGATGTGCGCCCGCATGGGCGCGGTCACAGGCAAAGGGCTGAGCGACCTGATTCGAGAAGAATTTGGCCTGCGCATTACGTTCCTCATGATGATCGGCATTCTGATCACAAATTTCGGCAACGTCATCGCCGAATTCGCCGGCATCGCCGGCAGCATGGAGCTATTCGGAGTCTCCAAGTACATCTCGGTACCGATCTGCGCGGTGATCGTTTGGCTGATCGTGGTGAAGGGTCAGTACAAGAGTGTGGAGAAAGTATTTCTCGCGGCGTCGTTCTTCTATGTCACGTACATTTTTGCCGGGGTCCTGGCCAAACCGGCATGGATCGAGGCAATGAGAGCGACGATCAAGCCTCCTAATCTGGCGGCCTTCAGACAGAGCTCCTATCTGTACATGGTCATCGGCGTTGTCGGCACCACGATCGCTCCCTGGATGCAGTTCTATCTGCAGTCGTCGGTTGTGGAAAAAGGAGTGACGCGACGTCAGTACAAGGCCTCAAAGCTCGACGTGATTGTGGGATGCATTTTCACCGACGTGGTGGCGTGGTTCATCATCGTGGCCTGCGCGGCCACGCTCTACCTGCATGGGAATCGTGACATTCGAGACGCTGCCGACGCGGCCCAATCGCTTCGCCCTCTGGCGGGCGATTGGGCATACATTTTATTTGCGCTGGGGCTTTTCAATGCCTCGCTATTTGCGGCGTCGATTCTACCGCTTTCCACCGCCTACACGGTGTGTGAAGGGCTAGGTTTCGAATCAGGAGTTGGGCGCAAGTTTTCTGAAGCTCCAGCCTTCTACTGGCTTTATACGGTGCTCATCGTGGCTGGAGGAGCGATCATACTCATTCCGCGAATTCCGCTGGTGAAGATCATCGTATTTTCGCAGGTGGTCAACGGTGCAGTGCTGCCCGGGGTGCTGATCTTCATGTTGCTGCTCATCAATAAGAAAGAGCTGATGGGCGAATATACGAATAAACCGACGTTCAACATCATTGCCTGGGCGACGACGGGAATCATGGTCGTGCTGACAGTGTTACTTGTCTACGGCCAGCTGACCGGCGCATCGGGATAACACTCTAAACCGCAAAGATCGCTGAGCGCGCGGAGAAACCTGAAAGTATAAAGCTGTTCTCCTATGCATTCAGCAATCTTTGCGCGGTGGAAGATTTGAATTCTCACACTATCTTTCCTGCCGCCAGATCCTTCACCAGACCGAGGTCTGCTGCGAGGAAATCCAGGTCCAGCAATTCCTGTCGTGTGACCCAGCGGATCTCGCGAAAAATCCGGTTCTCAATCTCGCCTTCATAACTGCGGACCTCGAAGAAACGGAGCTCGACGGCGCCGCCGCCGGAATATTCATAGACTATGCGCGCGACCTCCGAGCCGACCTCGGCTACGATTCCCAGTTCTTCCTCAAGCTCGCGTCGCATGGCATCGCGAGGTTGTTCGCCGTCTTCGATCTTGCCGCCGGGAAATTCCCACTTCAGGGGCATGGGTTGGTGCCGCGTCCTTTGGCAGGCGAGGATCAGGTTCTTCTTCAAGATGAGCGCGGCGACGACTCGTTTCATGGATAGCTTGTGGCGCGAGCGGTTGGCTAGACCGATTGACTAGTTTTCCAGTTTTTTGCTGACAAGCTGCGCGCAGTATTCGACCAGTTCCCGGTCTGCGGTGGCGAACGCCGCCGGAAAGTGACTGTCAATATCAAGCTCGCCGGCGACTTGCCCGTTCAGAAAAACCGGCACCACGATCTCCGATTTGGTTTCAAGCGAACAGGCGAGATAGCGCGAATCGCTGGACACGTCGTCGACCACCACCGTTTTTCCTGACGACGCAGCCGCGCCGCAAATACCCTGGTTCAAAGGGATGCGAGTGTGAGGAGTCATGGCTCCGCGGTAGTGGCCTAACACGAGGACCGGGGGATTGGCGCCAGGTTCGAGCATGTAGAAGCCCACCCAGTTGTATTTCAGCAT
>Ga0074045_10006183_pt1 | contig 10312 bp, 9 predicted proteins | sample BogForMeECP23OM2_FD_94442 | JGI IMG/M metagenome (GOLD analysis project Ga0074045, IMG submission 94442) | Bog forest soil microbial communities from Calvert Island, British Columbia, Canada - Bog Forest MetaG ECP23OM2 | ecosystem: Environmental > Terrestrial > Soil > Wetlands ... | reverse complement strand
GGTTGTCTGGGATTGCGAGCTGCCCAAGACCCCAGAAGGTTTCTATCAAATCCAGAGCGGGATCGATTATGCCATCGCCAAATCGCTGGCTGTGGCGCCCTTCGCGGACATGCTGTGGATGGAGACCAAGACCGCGGACCTGAACGAAGCCAGGAAGTTTGCGCACGCAATCCACGCAGAGTATCCCGACAAGATGCTGGCCTACAATTTGTCGCCCTCGTTTAGCTGGGACACCACGGGCATGAGCGACGAGGAGATGAAGCGGTTCCCGGAGGAGCTCGGAAAGCTCGGATTCGTTTTCAACTTCATCACCTACGGTGGACACCAGATCGATGGCTTGGCCGCCGAGGAGTTCGCGACCGCACTGAAGCAGGATGGGATGTTGGCGCTGGCGCGCCTGCAGCGCAAGTTCAGGCTGGTGGAGTCTCCCTATCGGACGCCGCAGACCCTGGTGGGAGGCCCACGGCTGGACAGCGCATTGATGGCTTCCTCGGGGCGCACTGCGGCAACCAAGGCGATGGGCAAGGGATCGACGCAGTTCCAGCACCTGGTTCAGACCGAGGTCCCCACCAAGCTGCTGGAGGAATGGCTCGCAGCGTGGAGCAAGCACTGGGACCATCCGGGGAAGATGCGGGTCGAGCTGCGTCCCCACACGGCCGGTTCCGAACTGTTGGAGCTAAGCGTGTTTGGCGAACCCAATAGTGAAAAGCTGGCCAACGTCATCTTTGCCAATATTCAAGATCGTCGCGGCCGGATCATCCTCTCGGTTCGCGACCAGAACACGGTAGCACCACTACGCAAGAAGCGACTGATGACGCTGGTCCAACTATTTCTAATCCACCGCTACAAGGCTAGCTCCGTGCACTACGTCACTCCGACCGAGGATAACGAGCTCCAGGCGGAGAGAATGAAAGGTCTGGGGATCTTCTCGGACGTGCATACAGAAATTGGGCAAATCATCGTCGCGCACGTCAGCACGCAGGTTGTGGCCGAGTTGCTGAAGCCTGACCGGGCTGCCCTTGTGGAGATGATCCGGAAAACGTCGCCGCAGATGGTGTAATCCCGATCGAGATGGCGTGGGCGAAGCTGAAGCAAGATCTGGGTGCGCTGAAGGCGCGGAGCGTCGAACTGCTGGAACAGACAATCACGGAGTGTGCCTCTCGAAAACCTCGAAATGCCTGAGCGAACGGGAATTATACTTGGCAGCGTATGGTGCGCGCCTGATCGGCGATGCTTCGGCTGATTGCCTGGCGAACCCACCACGTCGCGCAGGTAGAGAACTTGTGGCCGCGGCGGCCACCGCCTTCATCAGGCCGCCGTTGCCCTCCTGGATCAAGTCGAGGAACTGTAGCCCGCGGTTGGCATACTTCTTGGCGATGGACCTACGAGGCGCAATCAGCTCTTCACCGCGCGTGCTCTCAGTCTTCTTTCCCAGGTTGCTGAGACCGAGGTTGCGGACGATGAGCGAAATTCGAACGATCTCGCGGCGCTGAATCGGCAGCGGCGGTATTCGCGCGCTTTCTGTTTTGCCACAATAATTGGTAGCCGTCCGGCCAACTGGGCTCTTCTGTAATGCTTCTGCAACTCGTCGATGCGGTACGTGATGTCCTTGACGCAGTTCTGCAGGGTCTCCTCCGTGATCTCTTCCTCATCGAAGACCACAATTTCACAATTTCCTTGATCGAGCGTATGCCGCGCTTAAAATCCTCGCCAATGACCAGGATTTGTCGGATCACAAGGGGCGAGCGTGAAAGCGCGCTCAGCTGCCCGCGCTCGATGCGCTTGGCGATGTCCACTTCCCCTCGCGGGGGTGGGCCGCAACACCATGGGGTTGATGTGTGAAGCGCAAGCTGCACCAAGCCGGGAAACGGCTTCGGGAAGGAGCCCACCTGGCTGATCCCACGGACCTGAACTGCCTCGCTCAGCAAACGACTAATCAACGAAAGAGTCAGGAACCCGTGGGGCGATTGCGGTGCCGCAAGTCGACTTTCGCTGCGCTCGCTCACGGTCCACGTGAATCCACTGCCGATCGCCGGTTGCCTCCGCAAATGTATGCTTCTGAGTGACCGGGCACCACTCGCCGCTGGCAATCTCCCGGCCAATCGATTGCCTGAGATCATCGAGCGTGGTGAAAACCGCCCCTAGCATCGGACCTTCCTTAACAGCGCACGTTAGGAACCGCGGTTTGCTGCGCGGTCCAGTATTTCTTCCGCAACTCTCGCTTCAAGAGTTTGCCCGTGCCGGTCTTCGGCAAACTGTCGAGGAACTCGATTGAGCGCGGGCACTTGTAGTGGGACAGCCGGGAGCGGCAGAAGTCCAACAATTCGGCTTCCGTGGCCTTCAATCCCGGTTTCAAGACCACGAGCGCCTTCGGCACTTCGCCCCACTTCTCATCCGGCACGGGAACGACAACTGCCTCATATATGTTCGGGTGGGCCACAAGTACTTCCTCCACTTCAAGTGAAGATATGTTCTCGCCTCCGCTAACGATGACGTCCTTTTTGCGGTCGACAATCTGGACGTAGTTGTTCTGGTCGATGGTTGCCATGTCGCCGGTGTGAAACCAGCCGCCTTCCATGGCGACATTCGTGGCGTCCGGCTGTCCCCAGTAACCCTCCATCACCACGTCACCGCGCGCCACGATCTCGCCGATGGTCTTGCCATCGTGCGGCAGTTCCATTCCATTCACGTCCACAACTCGAAGCTCCACGCCCGGAATCGCGTATCCTGTCATCGCCTGGCCAGCGTGGCGCTCTTCTCCTTCCCACACCACGCCTGGTTTCCTCGGCGATATCGCGAGCGTTGGGGAAGTCTCAGTGAGGCCATACCCCGAAATGCAAGTGCAACCCAGCTTGTCTTCGACTTCTCGCACCAAGATCGGTGACGAAGCCGCCCCGCCGATAGTGATGGTTTTCAGGCTGCTCAAATCGTATTTCTGCCTTTCGGGAGAATTTACCAGTGCGGTCACCATGGTGGGCACCAAAGCACAGGAGCAGGCTCGTTCCCGCTCGATCAACCGGAACACTTCCGCGGGAGCAAAGTGATGAACCATCACGTGCGTGCCACCGACCAGTGTGATCGAGTGGGCCGCACCCCATCCGTTGGCATGAAACAAAGGAATGGTGTGCAGCATCACGGTCTCACACGAGGTCTTTCCAGCGGTTGTGTTTGAAGTCAGTCCAGCAACGATTACTGACAGTGCGTGGAGATATACGTTGCGATGAGTCAGCATGACCCCTTTTGGCCGGTCGCTGGTTCCGCTGGTGTAAAAGAACTCGGCCACGGAGTCTTCATCAATGTCCATTACGTCACATTGGAAGGGGGTTGAGTCTGTCAGAATCTGGTCGTAGTTGCGTGGCCCGAGCCAATTGGCTTGCGGTTGAGCATCCAAAAGAAAAAAAGTTTCGATGGAATGAGCCGCTTGTCGCAACGACTCAACCAGCGTGAGAAACTGCTGCTCAAGAAACAGGAACTTTGCCTTGGCATCGTTCAAAACGAAGGCAAGCTCCTGCGGCGCCAGCCTGATGTTCAACGGAAGCAGCACGCAGCCCGCTTCGGGGACTCCGTAGTAAGCTTCGAGCAGCCGGTGACAATTCGCGCTCAGAAAGGCAATACGGTCGCCGCGTTTTGCGCCTGCTGCGAGCAGGGCGCCCGCCAGCCGGGCTGAGCGGTCGGCAAATTGAGCATAACTGAACCGCTGATCCCCGCAGACCACGCCGGTTTTGTTCGGAAATTGCTCGCGCGCATACCGCAGGCAGCGTACGGGAGTTAGCGGAACCTTCATGATCGCCTCCCTCTTACCGATATATAATCACTCGTGTCCAAATTAAGCATGGCAAAGTGTGAGAGTTTCGTCTGGCCCACTAGCGACTATTTGTTTCGACAAGAGCTCAATCGCCTCCAGAACCTTCAGTGTCATTTTGCTCTGAACCATGGCAAGAGCCAGCGCGACGTAGACCATGGCAAAAAGAACAAACACAGCAAACAAGATGATCGTCCGTACATCGGTCGCGGGATTCTCACTGATGTGCCCGAGCCAAACAAACATACCCATCATAACGCAGACCAGAATGACAAATGCAACGGTCTGGCGTTTCCTTATGCGGTCAACTTCGTCTAGGGACTTGCGCGAAATATTGTCCGTTTCTTGAGGGGTAGACACTCCTTGGCCTGACCAGTTGTTTTCGGAGGGCTGTCAAACCATATGCCAGGCGTAACTTGACTGTGCCCAGTGGAATTTTCAAGAATCGCTGCCACTTCCTGGAGGGATAACTCCTCTTGGAAATATAGGACCAAAACTGCACGGCTCGCCGTCGAACTAACGTCCGTGTTCAGCAACTGTTGCAGAAAGCTCAGCTGAAGGGCGTGCATCCGGTGCGGGAATTTCTGCGAGCATGAAGTCATCGGGCAGCTGCTCGGGCCAGCGTCTTCGCTTCAAGAAATCCTTCCATCTTCGCCGTCGTCCGGGATTGTGGAATCGGATCAAGTTCCTTGAATGCCGATGTGAAGGCGTTCGACAGGCTCCCCATGGTTCGGGGACCGACCTCTTCGTGCTGCGGCTTGAAATAGAGCTCGTGCTAGCTAGTCTTCCTAGGATTTCTCTTTCTGATTTCGAACTTCTCTACAGACCCCTACTGTGGTTTACGTTTCAGCGGCTTGCCAATCGCGAGCAGGAAGATTGCACTCTTGCTTTTCGCGTGCGGCGAAAAGAAGTTAATCACGCCATCGTCGAATAAGGTCAGCCCGGTCGCACCCAGGCGCTGGGCATACGCAGCCAGGTACATCCTGGCGCCGATGGCGTCCGCCTCCAGCTCGAGGGCCCTGTAGCCGCGGTTCGCGTATCGCTCCAGGATGCGTTTTAAGTCGGCGAGAAAGAAGATGTCCACACAGGCGTCCGCCGGCAGCTCCTGCTCCAGTCCAAGATGGTAGGCCTCGGCGCGGAATCCTGCCACCTGGTGAACGAGCCCACAGCGGCTTCGCTCGCCGGTCTGGATCAAGAGCAGACCGAAAACCATTGCTGTGTACGACCTGGGAGACGGGACGTTCGACATCAGGACCTTGGCGAATACCGCGAACCGATCAACAGCGCAAGCGAGTATAGAATGCTGCGAAAAACATTTCTGACCTTGGGATGACAGGTGTTGTTTGGATTATCACGATCAGTTGGTTCGCGAGCTCGTCACGCAATCTGACATCTCTTGCCCTTCGGCTGCTCATCCCAAGTCGCTTCGGATGCAGGCGGAATGAATCTCATGGCACGTTCGGTGAGAGCAGTAATCGTCAGGCTGGGATTCACTCCCAAGTTCGCTGCGACCACCGATCCGTCGCAGACATACATGTTTTTGTATCCAAAAACGCGATGTCGCGAATCAACCACACCATTCTCCGCAGAATCGGCGATCACGCATCCTCCAAGGCAGTGCGCCGTGCCGGGAATATTGAACAGGATTTCAGGAATCATGCTCACGGCAGTTCCGCCGGCGAGGCGGGCGACCTTTTCCGCGAATTCATTTGCCTGCGGAATATAGGTAGGTACCTTCTCACCGCGGCTGACGAGAAACTTCCGGAAGGGCCAGAACCAGGGCCGCTCCCAGCACATGTCAATATGGGCGTCGAGCGCCTGCATGCAAAGCAGAATTATGCATTCCCGCGCCCAGCCAAATGGCTGCAACAAGCGAACAGTCCTAATAGGATGGCGGAGGAACGAGAAAAGGAGATTCTTGAGCCACAGCGCAATCCTCTCTGGGCCGGGTCGGCCACCCGTAAGGATGGTGGTCCAGACCGACATCGCGTCTGAGCCGCTGGGATAGCGCACGGCTTCGATGTGGGTGTGCTTGTCGACATAAACGCCAGAGCCGATCGCAACTCCCTTGGACAAGTCCTCGCTGCAGCCGGGCACGCGCACTCCGATGAGCGACTCGGAGTTAGTGCGGATATGTTTGCCCAGCCGGTCGCTGACGCGCGGCAACGAATCCTTTGACTTCAAGCGGAAGAGAAGCTCGGTTGTTCCGAGCGACGATGCGGAGAAGACGACCGCGCGGCAAGTGAATCGCCGGGGATGCCGGTTTAACCAGGCGGTGGACTTCACAGTGGAAACTTCGTAGCCATCGCTGCCGTCGGGCTGGCTGTTCAGCGGCCGAACATCCACCACTCGGGTTTCGGGAAACACGGCAGCGCCGTGCTTTTCGGCGAGGTACAGATAATTCTGGTCGAGGGTGTTCTTGGCGCCGTGCCGACAGCCCATCATGCATCCGCCGCAGCCGATGCAGGTGGTGCGCTCTGGTCCTTCTCCGCCGAAGAACGGGTCGGGGAAGGTCTGGCCGCCGGGCTGGCCTTCTGGCGACTGAAAAATGCCCACGCTGGTGCGGTAGAAGGTGTTTCCAACTCCTGCGGCCTCGGCTGCGCGCTTGAGCAGGAGATCGCCGGGCCCCAGAATCTTATTTTCAGTGACGCCGAGCATGCGCGACGCTGTGTCGTAATGCTGCGCCATCTCGGCCTTCCAGTCGGCCAGTCCCGCCCAGTATCCGTTGTCCCACACTTTGTCCGGAGGCCGAAGCAGCGTACAGGCGTAGGTAATCGATCCGCCGCCGACGGCACAGCCGTGCAGGATGGTGACGTGGCGGAAGAAGCGCATGTTGAAGAAGCCGCGCAGCGCCAGGCCGGGACGCCAGAACCAGCGATGGATGGACCAACTGGTGCGCGGCAGGTTGTCAGGCGGCCAGCGGCGGCCCATCTCCATGACCGCGACCTGGTAGCCCTTCTCAACCAGCCGATGTGCGGAGACGCTGCCGCCGAAGCCGGAACCGATGACGATGAAGTCGAAATCCCAGTTAACGTTCTGGCGCGGCACGGCGGGGGCCCCTCTGCTCTCGCGATCATAACGGGACAGCGATGGCGAATCTACAGCGCAGTATCTCACGGGCTGGAGCGCGCGCGTCGGTGTTAGAGCAGTCTTAGAGGCATAGTGTAACGCCACGCCTCGGTGACCTCGTTCGCGTCCCTGGCCGGAAGAGCAAAAGCCGCGGGATGGCTCGCAGATATGAGGTGCTCGATCGGCTGGTGCGTTGGCCCGTCCTCTCCGAAGCAGAACAAATCGTGTGTGTAGATGAAGATCACCGGCTGGTCTGCGGCATACGATCACCATACCAGTGTGACTATTTCTGCTGCAGCTCTTCCTGTTCCGGCACGGAGCTTATCGTTAGCGCTCGGGCCAACTCCGCCGGTGTGTCCACTAATACGTCCGGAGGAACCTGTTGCAGCGTCTGAGGGGCGAAGCCGTAGTTAACGCCGACGCTCCACAGTCCGGCATTGCGAGCGGTAAGAATGTCCACTTCGGAGTCGCCCACGATCACCGTCTCTTCCGCTGTCGCACCGGCTTCGCGCATCAGAGTGTTCGCGCCAAGGGGATCAGGCTTCTTGGTTTCTAAGCTGTTGCCGCCATAAACCTGGAAGAAGCTGTCGGCCAGCCCCAAACCCGCCAGAATGCCCTGGGATGCCCTCACCGGCTTGTTGGTAAGCACCGCCAGCTTGCGGTCGCCTCTGCCAATCAGTTGTAACGCTTCCTTGATGCCTTCGTATGGACAAGTGTTGTCAAGCTTGTGATTGTGGTAGGAGGCGAGAAAGTAGTTCAGCGCGTCCTGCAGAAACTTCCGGTCAGCGGGGTCGCCGAGCGCCCGACGGATCAGCGTCGGTGCGCCGTCGCCGATGTAGGTCCCGATGACCTGGATTGGCAGCTCCTTGCGGCCATAGTGGCGCAACATGGCATTCACCGAGGTGGCAAGGTCGAGTTGCGAATCGACAAGCGTGCCATCGAGATCGAAGATGACGAGCTTGATTTTCTTGAGAGGAATGGGGCGAAAAGTACGTATCATTGCCTTCCAGAATAGCCATTCGACTCAGTGACAAAGAAGCCCTGATTCGAACCGTTTTGATCTCCGCATAGACGGATTTGATGTGCCACTCCACGGTACAGCTTGATTTTTTCTGCTGCCGAAACCCTATCTCTCCGGAATCCGGACCTTCGCGTCGGGACGCTTGTCCAGATGGATCGTCTCGATGAACCGCACCTTGCCTTTATTGAGCTTCATCACCAGGGACGTGGTGCGCACGCCATCACCGAAGAACCGCACGCCTTTCAGCAGCGGCCCCTCGGTGACACCCGTCGCCGCGAAGATGATGTTCGTGCCCGGCGCCAGGTCGTCGGCGGTATAGATGCGCTTGGGATCGCTGATGCCCATATCTCTCATGCGTTCGCCCTGCTCGGGCGTATAGCCGGTCAATCGCCCCACCATGTATCCGTTGAGGCAACGGATGGCCGACGCTGTAAGCACTCCCTCCGGAGCCCCGCCTGTACCCATGACGGCATGCACACCTGAGCCCAGCATGGCAGCTGCGACACCGGGTGAGAGATCACCATCGGTGATCAGCCGGATGCGCGCGCCCGCTTTGCGAATCTCGTTGATGAGCTTTTCGTGGCGGGGGCGATCGAGAATGATGATGACCAAGTCTTCGACACGACGGTCGAGGACCTTCGCGATCACTGCGAGGTTATGCGAAACCGGAGCTTCGAGATCGACCATGCCCTTACACGACGGCCCAACGACGATCTTCTCCATATAGCAATCGGGCGCATGTAACAACCCGCCTTTCTCAGAGGCCGCCAGGACCGTGATGGCACCCGGGGAGCCAGTAGCGCAGAGGTTCGTTCCCTCCAGCGGATCAACAGCGATGTCAACCGCCGGGTGGTTGTCGCCATCGCGCTTGCCGACTTTTTCTCCGATGTACAACATGGGCGCTTCGTCGCGTTCGCCCTCGCCGATGACGATGGTCCCGTCCATCGGCACGGAATCCATCACGCGGCGCATGGCCTCGGTTGCAACCTGATCGGCGTGCTTGCGGTCGCCCTGGCCCATGGTCTTCGCGGAAGCGATGGCCGCTTCTTCGACCACGCGTAGAAATTCCAATGCCAGATCACTCTCTAGGTTGGCCGTCGGATCATGTTTGATGAAGGGTTCTTCGGTTTGGACTTTGGTCGCCATGAGGCCTCCGGGGATGCGTGCAGCTTGCGATACGGACCATGAACAGCGACGGAAGAGTGCGCAAGCCGATCAAAGTACTATCGTGCTTGAGAATCTGCCCACACATGACGAGATTATGGCAGATCGGACGAGTGTTTCACATTTGGACAGCAGCCCGGCGCTCAGTTTGCAGAGACTGCCCTCGATCCTCGGACCAGCAAACCGATCCGCTTAGAGCGAGGCTCGGACGGGGTTTACGCTCCGCGCTTTCTTCTAAAAGAGCCGTTAAACGCCCTGTTTAAGACCAGCTTTTTCGACTACCTCATCACCCTCTGAAAGGGCATCCGAGACTTTACTAAAGTCGATGTTGCCTGTTCTATCTACATCCCAAACTCCGTAACTGACCATTGGCGCACCAGGCGCTTTCCAAGGGGCGAGCCATTGCTCTACAAATGCATAGCGTTTGTCATTTGTTTCATCCTCAACAGTCGCCACGTAATGGCCAACGGACCCTTTCGCCACCTGGTGGCCGCCGAACCTTTTCGGAAATACTACTACACTCTGCGGGACTTCGATTATTCTCATGTCGTGTAGTCTCCAATCACTACTTGACATTTCCTCCGTGCTCAGCGGGAACCTTTACAAACCCACCCCAGGAAGACGCTTCTGGAAAGCGGCAAGGCGCTCAGTACCGACCGAATCAACGTAAAAGTGTACGATCTTTCTTGGCAAAGGCTTCAGCGGCAACGGCGACGTGCCGCTCCCCGGCGCGCAGATCGGCGGCGATCACCGGGTTGCACCACTGGTTGAAGCGGCGCGCGAATGCGCCTGCGCGTTGGCATAGAGCGCGTCAATCTCTTTGCGATAGCGCTCTTCCAGAGGGCGGCGGCGCAACTTCATGCTGGGGGTGAGGGTTCCGTCGGCGATGCTCAGGTCGGCATGAATTACAAGCACCTTTTTCAGCTTTTCGTACTGCGCCAGGTTGCGATTCAGTTCCTCGACGATGCCCTCATACAACGACTGCACGCGGGGCGATTTCACCAGCTCCTGGCGCGACGAGAATTTCACGCCATGGTGCTCCGCCCATTCTTCCAACTCCGCAAAATTGGGAGCGATGAGCACCGCTGGGAACCTGCGCTTGTCGCCGAGCAACGCTGCCTCGCCGACCAGCAGGTTGGCCTTCAGCGAATTCTCGATGGGTTGCGGGGCGATGAACTTGCCGCCAGACGTCTTGATCAGGTCCTTTTTGCGATCAGTGATGGATAGGTACCCGTCCTCATCGAGGACGCCAACGT
>Ga0074045_10006182_pt1 | contig 10312 bp, 8 predicted proteins | sample BogForMeECP23OM2_FD_94442 | JGI IMG/M metagenome (GOLD analysis project Ga0074045, IMG submission 94442) | Bog forest soil microbial communities from Calvert Island, British Columbia, Canada - Bog Forest MetaG ECP23OM2 | ecosystem: Environmental > Terrestrial > Soil > Wetlands ... | reverse complement strand
GGTTGAGAGGAGCCGCCGGGCGTTTGTTCGAGTCTTCTCTCCCCGCGGCTGTGGAATTCAGCAGTCCGCGAGCCTGGGCCTACACTCTGCTTGGAATTCATGAATACCTCACTTCGTATCCCGGAGATCGCGGTGCACAGAAAACACGATCGGTTCTCAGCCGGCGGCTGCTCCAAATGTATGAGTCGATCCGACAGCCGGATTGGAAATGGTTTGAGGACGTTCTAGCCTACGGCAACGCCAGGCTACCCCAATCCATGCTGCTCGTGGGCTCAGCTTGCTCGGATGATCGGATGGTTTCCGTCGGTTTGGAATCACTGGATTGGCTGCTGGAGACGCAGCGGCTCGAACCCGGCGGTCATTTTGTTCCGATCGGTTCACAAGGCTTTTATCGCCAGGGGGGTGAAAGAGCACGCTTCGATCAACAGCCGCTCGAAGCCGCCGGAGCGGTTTCTGCTTGTTTGCAAGCGTACCGCATAACTGGTGACAGCCGCTGGCGCAGCGAAGCCTGGTCGGCCTTCAACTGGTTCCTCGGCGACAACGATCTGCAACTGCCGCTGTATGATTCCACAACCGGCGGTTGCCGGGACGGCCTGCATCCCGACCGCGCCAATCAGAACCAGGGGGCAGAATCAACGATATCGTTCTTGATGGCACTCCTCGAAATGCGATCTCTGCACGACTCTGAACCCGGGGATATCCCGTCATGACCCTGCCCGCAGAAAAATCTATGAGCCTGCTGAGTACTCGCTTCGAGCCACTGCTTCTTCGCCATCCCGCAAACCCGATCCTGACCAGTAAGGATTGGCCGTACCCCATCAATAGTGTGTTCAACGCGGGTGCGACACTACTCGCGGATGGCACGACCCTGCTGCTTTGCCGCGTGGAGGATCGACGCGGTCTGTCGCATCTTTGCGCCGCGCGTTCTGGAAACGGAGTCGATGGATGGCGGATCGATAGTGAGCCCACATTGATGTCCGACCCGAAGAACTATCCGGAAGAGATCTGGGGCATTGAAGATCCTCGCATCACGTTCGTCCCCGAACTGCAGCAATACGTCATCACGTACACCTCGTACTCGCGTGGTGGCCCCGGAGTGTCTCTGGCCCTGACCAAAGACTTTCGCACCTTCGAACGATACGGCGTAATCATGCCGCCGGACGACAAAGACTCCGCGCTTCTGCCGCGGCGAATCGACGGATGCTGGGCGCTCATTCATCGTCCCATGACGAAGCTCGGGTCGCACATGTGGATTTCATATTCTCCTGACCTGCGTTATTGGGGCAGGCACAGGCTCATGCTGGAAGCTCGCCGCGGTGCCTGGTGGGATGCCAACAAAATCGGGTTATCGCCGCCGCCCATCGAGACTTCCCGAGGATGGCTCCTGTTCTACCACGGAGTGCGGCACACGCCTTCCGGCTGTTTGTATCGATTGGGCTTGGCGCTTTTCGATCTTGAGAATCCGGAAAAATGCCTGCTGCGTGGAGATTCGTGGATCTTTGGCCCGGAGGCGTCCTACGAACGCCACGGCGACGTGGACGATGTCGTGTTCCCCTGCGGATACACCATGGGCGCCGATGGCGACACGGTCAACATTTATTACGGAGCCGCAGATTGCGCGATTGCCCTGGCCCGGGCCAGCGTTCGCTCTCTACTGGAGTGGCTGGATGCCAATGGAAGTTGCGAACGCCGCCAGAGAGCGCAGGATTGATGAAACCACTAGGTTGGATTTTCCAGTTTGCCTTTGGCTGCCGGCATCGTCACCTCAGCCGTGTGTTCACAATCAAACACCGCACCTATCGGGTGTGTTTCGACTGTGGACGGGAATTCAATTTGCCTGACGCGCACTCATCCATCCTGTCCAACGCTTCTCCGGATGCCCGCGTGCGGACGAATCCTCTGTGAACTGAACGGCGTTGCCCTGTTTACACACGAAGAAGAAGGGATTCATGGAGATCCCAAACTTCACAAAGGTTTCGGGCTGGCCCCGAAAACCCTTACTTACACACTCCGCCGAGAAAACCGTTTCCGCGTCCGGACTGGAACGATATGGTGCAGTCGGCACCGCTTGGCAGATGGATAACGGCCTGATACGACAGATAATCCTTGTCCTGCGCAAAGCGGATGCCCCTTGAGTTCTCCCCGCAACAGTATCGAGCTCCGGAATGGGGCTTGTCGGCAGCGACACTGATACTGGAGTTGCGCAGCCAGCGCTGCGTCCGTGGGGAGAGGGGAGCAGCCTTGACCAGATCCTCAGCTGTCAATTGCAGCGGATGCGTGGCGTCCAGCTTCGCAGTGCCGGGCTGGATTTTCTCAATCGCTTCGTGGGTTTCACGAAACATGGCCCACATCTGCTGCCGGGCGTCGGCCACGAGCACATAGAGGGCCATCAAAGAAAAGGATCCCAAGAAGGCCGCGATGGCCAGAGGCAACAGTTTTCGGGTCACAGACAATATACTGTCCTGGAGCTGCTCCCGAAACATCCGGTAACTTTGGATCACCGCGATGACCAACGTGGGGACTAACAAGAGCGTTATAAGCCGCAGTGGCGTTGCCAGTATGACGACTGACTGGAGGTTCGAAACTGCGTTGGTGAATCGGAAATCGGTGAATGGATCGAATCGCGAAACGGCGAGGTCGACCAGTTTGGGCGCAACCCAGTTGCCGAACCCACCAGCGACCAGCAGGGCACCTATCGCCGGAAAGACCCACAGCGCGGCACGCACAGTGCCGTTGACCGCGCAGGCACACCAAAACGAGGCAAAGCTCAGAAGCAATATCGCCGCCGCCCATACCGTTCCGCCATGCACATCCACAAACATGGAGGGCGACCCGAATAGATCCAGCACCAGTATTGGAAGCAACACCGAGCAAACAAGTCCCGCGAACAAGGCGGTGCACAGCTTGATGAGCCATTGGCGGCGGGCCGACACCGGCAGGGTCATGTGCCAGGAGTGCATTCCCGACGATCTTTCTTCCCCAAGCGACAGGGCTCCGGCGAGAACTGCAATCAACGGAGTAACCGCGATCACCACGGCGACGCTTCCATTCGCCATAATCATTGCCGGTACCGATCCGCGTTCGAGTTTGCCCAGCATGGACAGGCACATCCAGCCCACTAGACCCAGCGGCGCGATCAGCCAGAGCGGCCGCAGCAAACGCAGCTCTTTCCGGATCAGGTTGAGGACCGCCCCGGTGGGCCGGCAGCGAAGCCATCCAGCCAACGCTTCCGGCATCACTCTCGGACCGGCCATCAGCAAATCGTCGCCAGCCATACCTCCCGTCGCCTGGAACCGCGCCAGCGTTCGCCGGCCCAGCCAGAGCATCACGCCTGCGTAACCAAGGACGAGGAAGGCGGCGATGGAACGGGCGGTCATGGTTTCGGGAATCCAGTCCCGCCGGAATAACCACGGGACAAAGAAGAAGTAGTGGATCCCGCCGGCCAGGACCATGCCCCCCAACGTTGATCTGGCGATAAGCGTCCAAAATAACGCCGAAGCGATCATGGCAATGATCCATGCTCCAGCGGCCATCCAAAGATCTGGGGCTTGATCCAGTGCAGACCGCCAGCTAACGCCAAAAACCAGAGTCGCCGACAGGGCGGCAACAATGGTGACGCTCATTTTCTCGCCCCAGATCTCCATCCGGACAACCGGCTGACTGAGCAGGAGGGACATGGTTCGGTATTGGAATTCGTTGCCCAGCGAGAGGGTCGCCAGCAGCGGGAGGCCCAGGAAGAAGCCCAGAAAACTGGCAGGCTCGATCAAATAATGCCCCCCCCAAACAGGGCCGCCCATCTGGGCGGAATGTGACTGCTCCAGCAGCGGCAGCGCGCCCGCGATCATCACCGCACACCAGGGCCAGAACAGGGAGCGCGCTTCCTTGTGGATTCGCATGGTTTTGGCGTTCATTCTCGTCTCCTACGACTTCAAGGTAGCGACAAAGATTTCTTCGAGCGTCAGCGACTCCGTCGAGAGCATCTCGGGATTGTGCTGCCGCAGGCGCTCCAGCAATTCCGCGCCCCCGCCATTGGCAATCAACTCCAGTTCGCGCCCGTTGCGCCGCACACGCAACGCGGCCCGGAGGTCGAGTTCCGGCGGGGATTGCGCAAAGCGCGCGCGGATTTTCTGGTAACGCTCGCGCGCCTGGTCGGAGTCGAGAGACAGCACGGCGACGCCGTGATCTATGATCGTGAACTGGTCAATCAATCCCTCGAATTCCGTGATCAGGTGGGTGGAGACCAGAATCGTGCGCTGGCCCGGATTGCCTTCCTGATACGCGCCGATCACCGTCTCGATGAACTCGCGGCGAACGATGGGATCCAGGCCCGAGGTCGGTTCGTCGAGCACGAGTAACTCAGTCTCCGGACAAACGGCCGCAATCAACGCGACCTGGGTTCGCTGACCTCTCGACAGGCTCCCGGTGCGCTGCGCCGGATCGAGTTGGAAACGATCCAACAACTCCTGCTCTGTCTTGCGGTTCCAGTGCGCTCGAAATGACGCCAGGTAATCGAGCGTCTCGCGAACGCTCATCCATGGATAAAAGGCGACCTGGTCCGGCACGTAAGCCAAGCGGCGCTTCACCTCCACTTCATGCCTGGCCGGGTCGAGACCGAACATGCGAACCTGTCCGCGCTGCGGACGCAGCAGATGGAGCAGGCACTTCATGGTGGTTGTCTTGCCCGCACCGTTGCGGCCGAAGAGTCCGTAACAGCGGCCGGGCTGCACGGTGAGCGTCAAGTCATGGACCGCCTCCGCGCGCCCGTAGGCATAGGAGAGATTTTCGATTTGGATCGCGGGACTTGGAGAGCTCATGACTGGTCATCCTCCTGGTGATGTTCATGGGTACGCCGTTTGCGGTCGAGCGCGTCCATTCGTTCATGAATCAAGGCGAGAAATTCATCCCGGCGGACTTGCAAATGGTGCGCCTGCACGATGGCCTGATCGATCTCCACGGTCAAGAGCTTGCGCCGGACTTCCTTGCGCAATGCCGTGTGATTCTCTTTCAGGAAACAACCCCGCCCGGGCAGCGTCTCGATCACACCCAGACTTTCCAGTTCGGAATAAGCTTTGGCGATTGTGTTGCGATTGACGCGAAGTTCCTCAGCCAGCGGACGGATGGAGGGCAGAACCTCGCCGGGCCGCAGCGCCCCCGATGCGGCGGCAACCTTGATCTGATCTACCACCTGAAGGTAAATCGGCATGCCGGACTTGAAATTGATTTGGAGGATCATGTCCGCCCCTCTGTCATATGACACTAGGACAGTGAGGCGAGTATCCGCCTGGACCACAATCCAGGCAAGATTACCGAGGTCATCCTCCTCAGGTAACCCACCTATTTATCGGTATCGGTATTGTCAATTTGGTTTATTCCTTCTTCTCGTCCGGTGGCGGATTGCGTTTCTTGCGCATGGACTCGCCGGGATCAGGAGCTTGGGAACGGGTTTCATGCAACAATCTTATTGCTCTCAGACGTTTGGCCAGTCGCATTTGTTCTTGCGACGGGGAGCCGACAGGATTTGAGCCGGGACGACCCGACATCTGGCAACACATAAGGTGGAAAACGTGAAAACAAAAAAAGGTGTGATTGGAATTCTCACTGGTGGCGGCGATGTGCCGGGCCTCAACCCCGCCATCCGCGCCGTGACCATCCGCGCTCTGCGCGAGGGCTGTGAAGTGATTGGCATCCGCCGGGGGTGGGCCGGACTGGTCGACCTCGTCCGCGAAAAGGACTACGACAACCGGGAGAACTTCCAGACGTTGTCGGAGGATCTGGTCAACCGCACCGGTCGAACGGGCGGCACGTTCCTGCATACCTCGCGGACCAACCCCAGCAAGGTGAAGAAGTCCAGCGTTCCTGCCCATCTGCAGTCCACCTACAACGCCGAGAAGAACGACCTGACCGCAGAAGTCCTGAAGAACCTGGATTGGCTCGGCATCGACTACCTCATCCCCATTGGCGGCGACGACACGCTGAGTTACGGCGTGCGCCTCTATCAGGAAGGAGTGAAGGTGGTCGCGATTCCCAAGACTATGGACAACGATGTTCCGGGCACCGACTACTGTATCGGTTTCAGCACCTGCGTAACACGGACCATTTCCATGACCAACAGTCTGCGCACCAGCGCTGGCTCCCACGAGCGCTTCATGGTCCTCGAAGTCTTCGGCCGTTATGCCGGGTTTACCGCCATGCTGCCCACCATGGCTGGAGCCGCGAACCGCTGCGTGATCCCGGAACACAAATTCGACATCGAGCGACTCACCGAGTTATTGGTCGCGGACCGCCAGAAGAACCCGAGCCACTATTCCGTTGTCCTGGTCTCCGAGGGAGCAATGTTCCAGGGCGGAGAAATGGTCTTCGAGGCTGAAACCACCGACGCTTTCGGCCACAAGAAACTAGGCGGCATTGGGGACCTGGTGTCGGAAAAGCTGAAAGAGCTTTCCCCGAAGTACAACAACGGCAAAAGCATCGACACTATTAACCAGAAACTCGGTTACCTGGTCCGCTGCGGTGATCCCGATGCCATTGATTCCATCGTCCCCATGGCCTATGGCAACCTCGCCTTGGACCTGCTCCTGGGCAAGATCCACGGGCGACTTGTCGTCCTCAGGAATGGCCGTTACGACAACATGCCCATCGACACAGTTACTGCTTCAAAAAAAATCGTTAACGTGAAAGAGCAGTACAACATCGACCGCCTCCGCCCCCATTACAAAAGCTTCGAGATGAAACCACTCTTCATCATGACCAGCGAAATGGGATAGCCATCCCGATCAATGATCGGTAATGTGCTGAGTGGTTCATCCAATCTGCCGAGTGGCGTGAACACGACATTACCCTTTGATATACAATTGCGTTTACCTTACCGCAGGAGAGCATGAAGAAGAGTGTCGGCCTTCTAGAGATTGCAAAACTGGCGAATGTTTCATTGGGGACCGTCGATCGGGCGATACACAACCGCGGTCGGATCGGCGAAGAAACTCGCAAACGGGTTCTGACTGTCGCGAAGCAGCTGGGATACAAGCCCAACCTTGCGGCGCGGGCACTCTCCCGAGGACCCGATTCCATCTCTATAGCAGTCTGCATTCCCCGCGAGATCCGTTATTACTTCGATCAGCTGCGCCAGGGTATCCTCGATGAAGCCAGGCACTTTGAGCATCTCGGACTTCAGGTGAAGTACACCGCAATCGAACGATTGGGAGTGGGCGAGGCGGCCGCAGTTAAGGCGAGCATTGACCGTGAACCACAGGCCCTGATTATTGTGCCTGGCGATACTGAGGGCCTCACTCCGCTGATCAATGAAGCCGAGAAGCGAAATATTCGCGTCGTCTGCCTCGATAGTGATGCGCCCTTAAGCCGGAGGACGACAGCCGTATGTGTAGACGCTGAAGTGGGAGGGAGGCTGGCGGCTGAGTTGTTGGGCAGATTCGTTCCTCCCGGTTCCGATGTAGCGGTGGTCACGGGCGATTTGCACACCGAGGATCATCGTAGGAGAGTCGCAGGCTTTACCGATCTGTTTCAGCGGATTTGTCCGGGCGGACACGTGGTGGAGGTAATCGAGGACCACGAAAGCGAAGAAGAGTCTTATGAGAAATGCTGCCGTTTGCTCGAGGAAAGGACGACAATCGCCGGTCTCTATGTGAGCACTGCCAATTGCCTGCCCGTTTGCCGAGCCGTAACCACTCTCGGTCTGTCACAGAAGGTCAAACTTATCGCCAGTGATCTCTTTCTGGAGATGATGCCTTACTTCGACATGGGCGTGATTGCTGCATCTATCTATGCCAGACCGTTTTCACTGGGACGCATGGCCGTACGAGCGATTGTGGAGCATGTTCTATACGGACGTCGGATACGTTCGAAATATTACGTCCCACCGCAGGTGGTAACGCGTTCCACCATGCACCTGTTTCGCGAGGCAAAGAGCCTTCAAAGAAAAGGTCGGGATGAAGGTGGGGAGTGATCCGGTAACGTTGGCCCCGGGCTGGGCGCAGCCCGGAGGTCCCGAAGCGCCCGGCGCCTTGGCGATTCAGTCGCAGGGCGGCCATTTTGTCTGCGTCGAGTAAGGCGATTGAACGACACAAGTCCTGGGCCCAGGAGGAATCAGGGGCGGCGACAACTTGGTTTCGACTGGGTCAAGCTGCTTTCGCGCAGGTTCGCCCCAGATGTTGTCCTTCAGGGTCACCGGCTCGCATCCGCCATCGTTCGAGAATCCGTCCAGAGTGCCGCCCTGCTTTACCGCCGTTCCGATGTTATTTGAAACTGCTACCGGCCCGCACGGCAATCTCTTGTATTGATTCCACACGTACACGGCAGTGTTTCCACCTTTAGGCACGGGGTTACGATTGACAACCCAATTGCCCTCTACCACCTGGTCGGTGCCGCTGGCGATTCCAATGCCGCACTGCCCGGTGTCTACCAGCCGGTTGGCAGTGAACTGCGCGCTGTTTGCGCCTTCATCGGCAATCAGCCCACATCCCGACGGGCTGTGTCCGCCCGTTATATAGTTGCCGTCGGCAACAATGTTCGAAGTGAATCCAAAGTTGATGGAGTCCTCCTGGTTTTCGGCATAACGATACGTGTGTGTATCGAGGCTGCTGAGCGCGTAGTTGTCCTTCACGACAATATCGCTTGCTTTCCAGGCTTGGACGTTCTGGCCCCTGGGGTAGGGACCGCGGGGATTGAGAAGGAAATTTCCAATGACCACAAGCCCGGCTACGTTCTTGGTGGCTTCAATATTGGATTCGCCGTAGGCAATCACATTCCCCTGGACAGTGATTCGAGAGGTATGGTGCGCATAGACGCCATCGTTGTGATCGCAACAGCCTTTGCTCAACGCCTCGGGATGGATGTAACTGTCGAAGATCTGAATGTCGCCCCCGCCGCTGATATTCACGCCGTTTCCAGCGCAGGGCCCGATCTCGGAGTTGTCGATGGTGATGTCGTACGAGTCTATGATCTTGACGCAGTCTCCAGTGCTGGATGTAATGCTTAAGCGCTGGTAGACCTTGTGACGCTGATTCTTGATGATGAGCGGTCCATCGGCAGGGATGGGCGCCGCGCCAGCCTCGCCACTGCCGGCGAGCCAGCAGGGAAGGGCCACAAGGGCCACGACGCAGCTGCTGGAGAGGACCGCCCGAAGGCAGCGTTCAGACCATCGCTTAGCGGACATAGGTGAATCTCCAGAGTTACAGCGCACGGGGAAGGTACGAGACTCCCTTGATTGTTTGGTGTTGCGGTAACGTTACCGCAGTTCCGGTTCGAATGCAAGAACTATTCGCACAGAAAGGGAAGTTTCAAACTCGGCCATTGGCAAACTCCCGCTCGATTTCCTCAAGAGCCCGGCCTTTCGTTTCTGGGACGCGCAGGTAAATGAACAACAGGCCGATGAAACAGACGCTTGCATAACCCCAGAACACTCCAGAGGAACCGAGGGTGCGGTTCAATATCGGAAAAGTAAAGGCGAGCAAAAACGACGCGATCCAGAGCGCGGACACCGAAACCGAAACCGCCGCGCCGCGAACACGGTTTGGAAAAATCTCTGAGATCAGAACCCACGTGACCGGCGCTAACGATAAGGCATAGAAGCCGATGGCGAAGAGAGTGAACAGCAAAATCGGCCATCCCTTGACTCCAGCGCGATAGGTGAATCCCAGCACGGTGTGTGACAGGGCAATTCCGGCGCAACCAAACAGCATCAAGGCACGACGTCCAAACCAATCAACGAGTCCGAGGGCCACCAAAGTGAAGAGCAGGTTGACGGTGCCGGTAATCACGATATTGAACAGAATGCCGCTGACTCCGTACCCCGCATTGCGATAAACCTCTTCCGCATAGTTAAAAAGAATGTTGATGCCGCTCCACTGCTGCAGAACGGCGAGCGACATTCCTATGAGCAAGATTCTCAAAATACGCGGGGAAAGCAACATACGCCAGACCGGCCCGGCCTGTGCTTCTGCCGAAAGTGAATTCTGAATGTCTGACAGAGCTTGCTGAGCGTATGGTTCTCCGCCGATACGCGCCAAGACGCCACGAGCACTCTTGTGATCGCCGCTCTTGGCCAGCCAGCGCGGACTTTCAGGGATGAACAGCGAGCCGAGAAAGAAAATGGTCGAGGGGACCACGATCGCCGTGAACATCCAGCGCCAGCCGTACTGGCCGTTCCAGGACTGGCGGATCATTTCGCTGGTTGCGCCGTCGGGGACTCTTTCCGCCAGCAACCAATTCACAATCTGCGCGGCCAAAACGCCAACGACAATGCTCAACTGATTCAGCGTAACCAATCGTCCGCGCCACGGGGCTGGGCTGATCTCCG
>Ga0074045_10006179_pt1 | contig 10314 bp, 7 predicted proteins | sample BogForMeECP23OM2_FD_94442 | JGI IMG/M metagenome (GOLD analysis project Ga0074045, IMG submission 94442) | Bog forest soil microbial communities from Calvert Island, British Columbia, Canada - Bog Forest MetaG ECP23OM2 | ecosystem: Environmental > Terrestrial > Soil > Wetlands ... | reverse complement strand
GTATGGCGCTGCGGTGCTTGATGGCGCTCAGAAACTCCGAATCGCGCAGCGGTCCCATGAAATTGCCGCCCACGGTCGACAGATCCTCACGCAGCTTGATGAGGTTCGACATCAGCGACTTCAGCCGGCTGGGGTCGACGCCGGTCTTGCTCTGATATTCCTTGAGCACGTTGACGTGGCGCTCGAGCTCCTTGAGCACATCGCTGCGCGAGTCGCCGCGGGCCGTGATGGCCAGAATCTCGAGCAGACTCGAGACCGCGGCGCGCGCGCTCCACGCATTATCGAGTTCGCTGTGGTAGGTGGCCTGGGTGTAAAGGAATTCCAGGCGCAGGAAGGTACGCATGCGCTCGTTGAGCGGCAGCTCGTAGACAACCGGCGCCAACAGGGGCTCGGCACCGGTCCGCGGTTCGGGGGAGGAGTTCATGATCCCTATTCTGATCCAACAGAAGGGCCACGGTAAACCTTGGTTTTGGTCTAAATCACCGGCGAGGGCGCGCGCGTCACGACGGCGCCGCGCCGGCGAGCCGCAAATAGCGCTGGTGCAGGCGATCGACCGCGTCTCTCAATTGCGCTTCGGTCCCGGAATTGACGAGTACATCGTCCGCAGCCTTCAGGCGGCTTTCGCGGCTCGCCTGCGCCGCGAGAATCGCGCGCGCCTGATCCAGGCTGACGGAGTCGCGTGCCGTCAACCGCTCAAGCTGCGTCGCCTCATCTGCGTCCACGACCAATATCCGGTCCACGCGGTCGCGGGCAGCGCTTTCCACGAGCAGCGGAATCGCCATCACCAGATAGGCTCCGACGGCCTCGGCCGCGCGCCGCTCCATGTCGGCGCGGATGAGCGGATGCAGGATGGCTTCCAGGTCGCGGCGCTTGTCGGGATCGGTGAAAATCAAATTGCGCAGAGCGCGCCGGTCGAGCTCCCCCTCGGCGCTCAACACTCCTGAGCCGAACCTCTGGACCACCCGCTCGAGCCCGGGCTGCCCCGGGGCCACCACGACGCGCGACGACTCGTCGGCATCGATCACAGGAATGCCGAGTTCGGTGAAACGCCGGGCGACCGTGCTCTTGCCGCTGGCAATACCGCCGGTGAGCCCGATGCGCAGGCGCGGCGCCATGGGTGTCAGCGCAGCCCCGAGACACGCAAATAGCCGTTCACCAGCTCATTTCCATACAGCATGGCGAGCCAGCCGGCCGCCGCCAGATACGGTCCGAACGGCATCGGGGCGGCCCGATCACGGCCGCGCAGGACGATCATCGAGATCCCGAGCACCGCGCCCGCGGCGGCGGACAGCAAAATCACCAACGGCAACAGCCTCCACCCCAGCCATGCGCCCAAGGCCGCGAACAGCTTGAAGTCACCGTAGCCCATACCTTCCTTGCCCGTGATCAGGCGAAACGCGTGGTACACCAGCCACAGGCTCACATACCCCGCGGCGGCGCCGATGATCGCATCGTGCGCCGATACGGGCAGGGGGGCACCCGCGGCGGGGCCCATCGCGGCCGCCGCCAGCAGGCCGGCCCATAGCAGCGGCAGGGTGATGTCGTCGGGCAGCAACTGATGGTCCACATCGATGCCGGTCAGGGCGACCAAGGCCCAGGTGACGCCCAAAGCGCACGCGGTGGCAGCCGTGACCCCGAAGTGCCAGGCCACCGCGGCGGACAGCACACCGGTTGCGAGCTCGACCAGAGGATAGCGTGCGGAAATGCGTGCCCGGCAGGCGGCGCAGCGGCCGCGCAGCAGCAGCCAACTGATCACCGGGATGTTCTGCCACGCCTTGATCGGCGCCTTGCACGCCGGGCAGGCGGAACGCGGGGTGCTCAAGCTGAAGCGCTCTGACGCTTCGGAGGTGATTGTCGTGGCGGCACTGTCGGCGGAGGGCAGCAGCTCGCTCGCCTGGGCGCGCCACTCGCGCTCGAGCATGATGGGCAGCCGGTAGATGACGACGTTGAGAAAGCTTCCGACCACGAGGCCGAGCACGAACACCGACCCCACGAACAGCAGGGAGCTGGCGGTATAGAGCGCGGCGAGATCGTTCAGCATGAGCGAAGCGAAGCTGTCGCCGTGCCGACCGCCGCTCGTTGCCCGATTATCCGACGACCGAGCCGAGCTTGAAGATCGGCAGGTACATTGCGATCACCATGCCGCCCACCAGCACGCCGAGAATCGCCATGATCATCGGCTCCAGCAGGCTCGACATGCTGTCGACGGCGTTATCGACCTCCGCCTCGTAGAAATCCGCCACTTTGGCTGACATGGTATCGAGGGCGCCGGATTCTTCGCCCACCGCGATCATTTGATTCACCATGTTGGGGAACAGCCCCGTGTTTTCCATGGCGCGCTGCAGGCGCTGTCCCGTCGCCACCTCGTCCTTCATGCGCAGCACCGCCTCTTCGTAGACGATATTGCCCGTCGCGCCCGCCACCGATCCCATGGCCTCGACCAGGGGCACGCCGGCCGCAAACATGGTCGAGAGCGTTCGAGCGAAGCGTGCAATTGCGGCCTTGACGAGAATCGGACCGATGATCGGAAACTTGAGCAGTATCCGGTCGAACATGAGCTGCATCGGCCTCGAGCGCTTGAGGAGGAATAAGAACCCATAGATGCTTCCGCCGATCACGCAAGCCAGCCACCAGCCTTGATGCTGTACGAAGCGCGATAAATTGACGACCATTTGCGTGAAGGCCGGCAAATCGGCGCCGAAGCCCTTGAACAGCGATTCGAACTGCGGAATCACGAAGACCAGCAAAATGATCGATACGATGAAGGCGACGGCCAGCACGGCCATCGGATAGAACATCGCCTTCTTGATTTTCTTCTTGAGGGCTTCGGTCTTCTCCTTGTAGGTCGCGATTTTATCCAGCAGCGTTTCGAGGGCTCCGGCCTGTTCGCCGGCCTCGACCAGATTGACGAACAGAGCATCGAAGTAGAGCGGGAACTTCGCGAGCGACTCGTGCAGCGTGCTGCCGCCTTCGATGCTGGCCTTGACGTCGAGCACCAGCTTTTGCATCGCCGGCTTCTCGTGCCCGTTGCCGATGATCTCGAAGGCCTGGACCATCGGTATGCCGGCCGACATCATGGTCGCGAGCTGCCGGCTGAACACCGCGATGTCCCCGTTGGTGATCTTGCCCCCGGACCGAAATGCCTTACTTGGCGTCTTGACGCGCGTGGCGGCGACCCCCTGGCGCCGAAGATCGGCGCGCAGCGCCGCTTCGTTCGGGGCCAGGGACTTGCCGCGCACCTTGTTGCCGCGCTTGTCCTTGCCCTCCCATAGAAATTGGGTTTCACCTTTTTTGGTAGCGGTTGCCGATATCGCCATAAATCAATCCTTGCGTGAGCTTGCTACTCGATCGTGATGTTGTTCACTTCTTCCAGACTGGTCGCGCCGTCTCTGACTTTTTGCAGGCCTGCACGGCGCAGATTCCAGACGCCCTCTTTGGCCGCCTGGTCGCCGATATTGAGAGCCCCGCCGCCTTCCATGATGATCCGGCCGATGGCTTCCGTGACCGGCATGACTTGATAGATGCCGAGGCGGCCCTTGTAGCCGTCCGTGCATTGCCCGCAGCCGACCGCCTTGTAGATTCGGATGCCGCTCGCGATGTCCGCTTCCTCGAAGCCTTCCTTGCGCAGCGCCTCGGCCGGAATGTCGATCGGCTGCTTGCAATTGTTGCAGAGCCTGCGCGCCAGCCGCTGCGCGATGATCAGGCTGACCGAGGTGGCGATGGCGTAGGGCTTGACGCCCATGTCCACCAACCGGGTCAATGTCTGAGGCGCGTCATTGGTGTGCAGCGTCGAGAGCACCAGGTGGCCGGTTTGAGCGGCCTTGATGGCAATCTCCGCGGTCTCGAGATCGCGGATTTCGCCGACCATGATGACATCGGGATCCTGGCGCAGAAACGCCCGCAGCGCCGAGGCAAAGGTGAGGCCCACCTTGTTGTTCACGTTGACTTGATTGATGCCGGGAAGATTGATTTCCGCCGGATCCTCCGCGGTCGAGATGTTGCAATCCTCGGTGTTGAGGATATTGAGGCCCGTGTACAGCGACACGGTCTTGCCGCTGCCCGTCGGGCCGGTCACCAGGATCATGCCCTGCGGTTTGGCGAGGTACTTCAAATAAATCTCGCGCTGATTCGGCTCGTAGCCCAGCGCATCGATGCCGAGCATCGCGCTCGAGGGATCGAGAATACGCGTGACGACCTTCTCGCCGAACAGGGTCGGGCAGGTGCTCACGCGAAAATCGATGGCGCGGTTCTTGGAGAGCCGCATCTTGATGCGGCCGTCCTGGGGCACCCGGCGCTCGGCGATGTCGAGCCGCGACATGACCTTGAGGCGCGCGACGATTTTTACCGCCAGCTGGACCGGCGGCAGCGCCACCTCTTTGAGCACGCCGTCAATGCGCGTGCGGATGCGAAATATCTTTTCATACGGCTCGAAGTGGATGTCCGAGGCCCCCTTCTTGATGGCGTCGAGCAGGATCTTGTTGACGAAGCGCACGATCGGCGCGTCCTCGACATCGTCGCGGCCGAGCGCTTCGGCGTTCGGGTCTTCATCGCCGGCGGAGACTTCGAGGTTCTCGAGATCGAAATCATCGTCGGTCAAGCTCGGCATGGCCGCGTCGGCTTGATCGATGGCCTTGTTGACGGCCATCTGGAGCTTGTCGTCCTCCACCACGACGAACTCGATGCTCATCGAGGTCTGGAAGCGGATCTCATCGAGCGCATGCAGATTGGTCGGATCCGCGACGGCGAGGAACAGCCGCTTGCCGCGCTTCATCAACGGCAATACTCGGTGCTTCTGCAGCAGCTTGTCGCTCACCGCGCGCACCGCGTCCATGTCCGCCGCAATGGCGTCCAGATCGAGGAGCGGCACCCCGAATTCGTTCGATGCGGAGATGGCGATATCGCGGGCCGAAGCGAGACTGTGTATGACCAGGTGGGTCACCAGGCTCTGGCGCTTCTCCTTGGCCTTGGCAACGGCGTCCTGCATGGCGGATTCATCCAACAACCCGTCTTGGACGAGCCGTTGGGCAAGACCGCCCAAGGCCAGGCGATTGGTGCTGCCGGATGTCGCTATTGCGTTATCATTCATGAACTTAAGTCAAACCCCCGGACCCTGCCCAAAGCTACTATCGGCAGCGCACCGATCAATTGTCAAATCAAGGTTCGAATAGTCGCACATCGGCCCGGCCGGGCACGTGACTTCAATCGCAAAAAGAGGCGCCGTCGGCCCCCGCGGCCCGGTAGGGAAAAAAGAAAGCCCCTCCTTTAAGAGGGGCTTCCGATGCTGTTTGCGCTTCAGCCGCTAACAGCGTCGAGTCATTACTTGCACTGAGTCGGCACGTACTTGGTCAGAACCGAACCCTTGGTGGACGCCAGATTTTCCGCTCCGGCGGTCACTTGGCCAACCGACGCGCAGGCCCAGTCGATGTTGCCGGCCGAAGTCGCGACGAGGGCTACCCCGTTGACATCCGGCTGCAGGGTGATGACCGCTCCACCGCCATTAGCCAACAGCTGCGGTATGGCCGTCGTGTTGTACGTGACCGTGATCAGGCCGGGCACACCCGCCGCGCCATTAGCGATGGTAATCGTCTTGACATACTTGGTCGCAACGAACGAGGAGTTCCAAGACTTCGCGGCCGCCGTAATTCCGGTCAGACCGCCCGACTGGAAGGATTCCGCAACCGCGGTCTTCGCCGAGTCCGCAAGATTCAGGCCTTCCGTGATTTTCGCGCGGATGGTGTAGTCCTGATAGGCGGGGATTGCGATCGCGGCCAAGATACCGATGATGGCCACCACGATCATCAATTCGATGAGCGTGAAGCCCTGTTGCATTTTCTTAAACATTTTGACTCCTGAGGATGAACACGAACTAGAACACATGCATTTCGAACAACGGCTTGCGCCCGTGATGGGGAATTAGCAAGCGCTGTGCCAATCCACTCGCATGCTGGTAAGTATTTGAATAATAAAGATAATCAAAAGGATGACATAGGGGTCGTTGACATATTTGCGTCGTCTGGTGGCGTCATGGGCGACGCAGAGCGTCGGTCGGTGACAAAATTTGTCACTGCGTGACGCCGTGCTCAAGCCGGCTTGGGGAGTTCGTCGGCGCCGATCTCTTCCTGGTAGGCCTCTTCCTCGTTGATGCGCCAGATGTCGGATTTGCCGAAGCCGCCGTTGATGATCGAGCTGACCGCGCCATTGGCAGCCAGCATGGAGTGATCCTGATTGTTGTATCGATGCATGCCGTTCCTCCCGACGGGGTACAGGTTGCGAAAGCCATTGAGATAGGCGCGAACCCTGGCGAATTCGCCGTAGCCGCCGAAGTACGCCGGGTAGGCCTTGGGAACGCGAACCAGCGTGCCGTCGAGCACCTCGCTGCGCTCGATCAACCCGATCCGTTGGAGCTCGCCCGCCGCAAAATCCAGGAACCGGCCATCATCCATGGACCAGAGGTCGTCGCCCTCCTTGCAGAAATACTCGAGCCCCAACCAGATGGTGGCCGGGTCGGCCACCATCGCGGGGCTCCAATTATTGAATATTTGCAGCCGTCCGATCCGCACCTCCGGCTCCTGTATGTAAATCCAGTTATCGGGAGGCATGCCGTTGTTGTCCGGGGGGCGGCCCGGCTGCAAGCGAGCGATGGAATTCATGTTGCGAACCAGCAGACCGGCGGTCATGAAGTCGCGATACGGAAGCCGGTCGGCAATTCGTGCAACGCTCGAATCCGCGGGTTTAAGGCAGCGCGTGAGGTCGCAGACCGCCATGGTCGAAATGAGCTCATCGCAGGGCACGCGGCGCACGGATCCCGCTTCGTCCCGCACACGCACCGCGCGCACCAGGGCATCCTCGTGTTCTATGCCGACGATCCGGTGGCCGAGATGGATGGCGCCGCCCAGCGCCCCTATCCTGCGGGCCGCCGTCTCCCACATCTGGCCGGGACCGAATTTCGGGTAAAGAAAGCGCTCGATCAGGCTGGTCTCGGTTCCCTTTTGGCTCGTGTCCGCAACGGCGCGAAATGGTCTCGCCATCGCGTTGAGGACGGCTTTGGTCACCGTAAGGCCTTTGATGCGCTGTGCCCCCCATTCTGCGGAGATGTCGCGGCAGGGAACGCCCCATACCTTTTCGGTGTAACCCTCGAAGAAGGTGCGGTACAAGCGTTCGCCGAATCGATTGACCAGGAAATCCTCCAAAGAAGATTCGGGAGACCGGCGAGCGAGCTGCGCCTGGCCGTAGCTCAATCCGATCCGCAGAGCCTCGAGGAGGCCGAGGCTCTTGAGGGTGTGCGCGTTGAGCTTCAGCGGATAGTCGAAGAATCGCCGTCGATGGAAAATCCGCGACAGGCGCCGGCGAACCAGCATGACCGCGTCCGGATCGGATGCGGTGGGTGTGGGCGGCGGCAAATGTCGCGATTGGCTCTGGTAGGTGATTTGCAGCCCCTGGCCCGATGGCGCTTGATCCTGGGCCAAGGGCAGGATGTCCTGCCACCATCGCATCACCCAGTCGGATTTCGAGAAGAACCGATGCCCGCCGAGATCCATCCGATTGCCCCGGTAGTTGATGGTCTTGGAAATCCCCCCGACCTGGGTGTCGGCTTCGAACACGACCGGCGTGATGTCCGAGCGGCGTAGCAGTTCCAGCGCGGCGGTCAGCCCCGCGGGACCGGCTCCGACCACCACGGCCACTCTTTTGCGTCCGCCGGCATTCATGCGCGAAAAATCACGGGTGCACGCGCCGGCAGTCGTAGAGATTCCAATCCCGCCAACTCCCCGGCTCTGCATGACGGATCGGCTCAAAGCCCAGATTCTCGTTGGCGACCACGAAGTTAAGCTTTGGATCGGTGCATATACTGATCAAACGCTCGCGCGTCAGCGTCGGGGCGGAGGAGTGGGCCGCGCCGGCGCCGCTGTGCGCCTTGCGCATATTCGACAGGAGCGTCCAATCGGGATCCATGAGCGGCCGCAGCACTTCGGACCGGCGGCGAACTTCGAGCGCCGTCGCACGTGAGAATACCACTCCCGAGGATTGATCGAGGGTCAGATAACTAGGGCGCTCGAGCGTGAACCACGCGAATGTCGCCGCATTGTGCGCCGGTACCACGAAGACGTTATCCTCGGGTGCAATGGCGCCGCGCCAATCCGCAAATTCCTCGACGGCTGGGCGGGTGCCGTCCACCCCGCCATCCCGCCACGCACTGGGCGAGAGCACTAGCGAGATGGTCAGCAGGACGCCGCTGGCGGTCGTCAACGCCGGCATCGACCGATGCCCTGTGATCCACGAGACCACCGACCAGATGGCCGCAGTGGACAATAGCTGCACTCCCAGAACCTCGCGCACGAGCGTGATCGCCCAGCCCTTGCGATCCGCCACTGTCAGTTGCGGCCAGGGCAGCGCCCAACATGTTTTGACGACCCACGCCCCAATGAGCACCGCCGCGGCGGCCGCAGTCCAGCGCAGAAGCGATGCCGCGCGCACATCGACGCGCTTGCGCATCAGCCAAAGCAGCGATGCGCAGGCGAGGCACGCTGAGCCGTCGATCGCCGGCACGGTCCATGCGCAGATGACCAGGATCGCGCAGGCGGGCCCGCATTTGTCGTCGCGCAGAAAAGCGAGCAGCGTCGGCGCCAGAAGCAGGACGCTGGTGAAAACAGCGACCCACACCCACCGCCACGCCTGCCCTTGCACGAACAGGCTGATGGGGCCGATCAGGCCGCCGATCAGCGCCACCGCCAATCCCGCAGCCGCGACCAGGATCGCGCAATAGCACAGCTTGCGAACCCGCGGGTCGTCGATGACGAGCCAACTCAACATCAATGACAAGAAGGGCCGTGCATTCAACCGCCAATCCGCTGCGGACCAGAGCTGCAGAAATAGAAACTGCGATCGCTCACGCACCACCTCCAGCCAGTCTGCATCCATCACGGCGGGCAGGTGTCCGCCCGGCCACCGCACCGCAACGAGCGCGGCGCCGAGCGAGGCCAGCACCGCGGCGGCCGCGCCGATCGCGCTCACTTGAGCTGATGACCACAGACACACGAGCAGCAGCAGCCCCGGCAGCGCCATCAAGGGGTGCACGAACATCGCGCAGGATGCGACCAGAACACTGCAGACCCGCCACCCGCCGAAGTGACAGGCAAGCGCCGTGATCACGAGCGCTTCCGCCAGCGATCGCGCGGTCACCCAATCTTCCGCGTAGCGGAACACGCCATAGGCGCCATAGGCGCCCGCCGTGACGATGAGCAGCGCGACCGCAAGGAAGGCTTCGCGGGAGTTCGAGAGCGAGTGGGCAAGCCACCACGCGGCGATGAAAAACCACACCTTGAATACGATGGTGAGCGCCAGTGCGGCTTCGTGCAGACCCAAAAAGGAGATGCACGCCGCGTACAGGCTCGAGAAAAGCGTGTACGTGTCCTGCGACGTGTGCTCGAGGAAGAGGTCGTGACGGAGGTTCGGATGAATCCTCGCAACGGCCTGCACCGCGTAGAGCTCTGCATCGCCGCCGAGGCCGCGGTATCGATGAGTCGCCGTCCAGAGGGCAAGGAGTGCGCAGGTCAGCGCGACGGTCTTCGCGGCGCACCGATGATCGAGTGTTCTCACCGCGCGCAAGTATACGGCATTACCTGGCCGCCAACGCCGGCGCAGATCGGATTACTGGGTCAGACCTTTCAGCGGGCCGATGAATTTCTCGTAGTTGCGCCACCGCTGCACGGAGTTCTTGTAGATCTTCTGCCGCACCTGCCATGCGCTGGCGGTCACCACTTGCCGCTTGTTCTCGTGGAAATTAAGGCACCGCTCATCCCACTCGAGACCCAGAAAGTTCAGCATTTTGCGCGTCCAGGTCTCCTGATCGGCGACCAGTGCCTCGTAGGGCACATCGAGGATGAACCCGTGCGGCAGCGTGGCGCGCCAATGCGCCATCAGACGCTGATGTCCGCGGTAGTAGTGAGCGAGATCCGACAAATCCAGCGTGAAATTGAGGCCGGTCATGAACTGTTGAAAGTAACAGGACAGGCACGTGTCGATCGGGTCCCGCTGCATGTAGATGATGCGGGCGTTGGGGAATACCGAGTAAATCACACCGAGATAATCGGAATTAACCGGCGCCTTGTCGATGATGCGCAGCGCATCCGCGGAACGGCCTTCGAGCACGCGCAGGTATTCTTCGGCCAGTTTTGCCCTGCGCGCCTCGCTCAATATCCCCTGCCATACGTCCTGCTCTCGCGTCATCACGGTATCCCAGAACGGCAGCTCACCGGCGCCGTGCGCGGCGGGATGCGAGGCGATGATCTGCTCGGCGAGGGAGGTGCCCGAGCGCGG